>OFJB01000780.1_pt1 | contig 14207 bp, 10 predicted proteins | sample 1775081 | NCBI WGS metagenome assembly OFJB01 (sample SAMN08195771, study PRJEB24354) | sludge metagenome | isolation source: initial sludge from phenol fed wastewater aerobic bioreactor | place: India: Nagpur | collected 2016-06-05 | reverse complement strand
AACGGGCGTGACAGATGGTTCTCATGAAGAATGTACTTGCCCATGCTCGCCAGAAACGGTACGGGTGACCGTTCATGAATAGGATGCTATAATACTGAATAAAATGCAAGGGAGACGTTCGAAATGTATCGATTTAACCATTTCAACTTTAACGTGTTCAATCTGGATAAAAGTCTCGCGTTTTATCGTGAGGCGTTAGGACTGTCTCCGGTTCGAACGGTTGATCACGACGATTTTACCTTGGTATTCCTGGGTGACGGTTCGGGTAATTTTTCGCTTGAATTGACTTTCATCAAGAACCGTACCGTGCCATACGACCTCGGCGAGGGCGAATATCATCTCGCGTTTACGACAGAGGATATGGCCGCGGCACGGAAAAAGCATGAAGAGATGGGCGTCGTGGTGTTCGTCAACGAAGCCATGGGGATCTATTTCATCGCCGATCCGGATGGATACTGGATTGAAATCATCCCCAAAAAGTAAAACGGGGAGTGGGATATAACGGTGCGCGCTTCTTACGCATTTCGTTTATGCTTGAATCCCTAGAATGAACGGAATTTATTCGAGTGTACGGAAATAACCTCTGTCTTTGAGCAGAACGTCATGCGCGCCGCCTTCGGCGAGCGTCGCGGCGGAGACGAGCGTGAGCCGTGCCTTTTCGCGCAGTTCCGGTATGGTCAACGCGCCGCAGTTGCACATCGTGGAGCGCACTTTGCTCAACGTCTGCTCCACGTTGTGATGCAGGCTGCCTGCGTAAGGAACATAGCTGTCCACGCCTTCTTCGAAGGTGAGTTTTGCCTCGCCGCCGCTGTCATAGCGCTGCCAGTTGCGCGCGCGCGCGCTGCCCTCGCCCCAGTATTCCTTCATGTAGCTGCCGTTGATGAGCACCTTGCTCGTCGGGCTCTCGTCGCACCGTGCAAAGTACCGTCCGAGCATACAGAAGTCCGCGCCCATTGCAAGCGCGAGCGTGATGTGATAATCCAGAACGATGCCGCCGTCCGAACAGATGGGAACATAAAACCCCGTTTCCTTTAGATAGGCGTCCCGCGCTGCGGCGACGTCGCGAACGGCGGTCGCCTGCCCGCGGCCGATGCCCTTTGCCTCACGTGTGATGCAGATGGATCCTCCACCGATGCCCACCTTGACGAAGTCCGCGCCCGCATCCGCCAGAAAGCGGAATCCATCCGAGTCCACCACGTTGCCTGCGCCAACTTTTACGCGGTCTCCATAGCGGGAGCGGATGAACGCGATGGTACGCGCCTGCCACTCCGTGAATCCTTCCGAAGAATCGATGCAGAGGATATCCGCACCGGCCTCCACCAGTGCCGGGACGCGGTCCTCATAATCCCGCGTATTGATGCCCGCCCCGACGACGTAGCGCTTTTGATTGTCTAAAAGTTCGCCAGGATTTTCTTTATGGGAGTCATAATCCTTGCGAAACACAAAGGATGATATATTGCCTTCTCTCGTGATAATCGGAAGCGCGTTCAGTTTGTGCTCCCAGATGATGTCATTCGCCTCGGTTAGGGTAATGCCTTCTGTGCCGGTAATCAGCCGCTCAATGGGGGTCATGAAGTCCTTTACCGGTGTGGCGGGGTCCATTCGGCTCGGGCGGTAATCACGGCTTGTCACGATGCCGAGGAGCTTTCCCGTCGGCGTTCCGTCTTCGGTGACGGCGATGGTTGAATGTCCTGTTTCCGCTTTCAGCGTCATGACGTCCGCCATGGTGTTCTGCGGGGTTACGTTGCTGTCGCTGCGGACAAAACCCGATTTTGATTTTTTGACGTTTCGCACCATCGCCGCCTGGGATTCGATGGGCTGCGAAACAAACACAAAGGAGATACCGCCCTCGCGCGCGAGCGCCGTGGAGAGTTTTTCGCCGGAAACGGACTGCATAACCGCCGAAACAAGGGGGATACTCATGTTGAGCGAACTCGTCTCGCCCGCGCGGTACTTACACACCGGCGTCTTTAAAGAAACGCTCTGCGGCGCGCATGTAGCGGAGGAATAGCTCGGTACAAGCAGATATTCCGAAAAAGTATGAGACGGTTCGTCAAAATAATGTGCCATTTGGGTTCCTTTCGAGCCGCTAAAATAGAAGGTGTTTGCATTCTTTGCCGCATGTTTTCCACACGGAAGCATCGTGTTCCTGCATCGTTGCGTATCGTTGCAAAACATGGATCATCGAGATCGCAAAAAGCAGAGCGAATTGAATTTTTCATATTATAATATGTTCCGTCTTAAAAAAGCAAACCGACTTTGGAGAATGGGATCGGTTTCCCAATTTGCTCCCAGTTTGCACCCGCTCTACGATTTGTGCGATTTTGCCACCTTGCAAGGGTTTCGCCCAAATAACGAGAGCCCATCTTCCGATCGGCTCTCGTAAATCAACTCAAAGAACGAACTTATAGCCAAATCCCCAAACCGTTACAATATAGCCGTCATACGGGCGTATATTGTCCCGCAGGGAGCGGATGTGCGTGTCGATTGTGCGATCGGACCCTGTAAAGCAGTACCCCCAAACCTCGTTGAGCAGCGACTCACGCGAATACGCCTTGTTCGGATTCTGCGACAGAAAGAACAGCAGGTCATATTCCTTTGGCGTGAGCGGCACGGGGCGGTCGTCCACCGTAACCTCGCGCGAAACGGTGTTGATGAACAGCCCGTTGAACGCAATCTTGTCGGCAACGCACTTGGTCTGGCTGCCCGTTCGGTAAAGAAACACCTTGATGCGCGCCAGCAGTTCGCGCGGGTAGAACGGCTTGAGTATAAAGTCGTCCGCGCCAATTTCAAACGCGCAGAGCCGGTCCTGCTCCGCCGTTCTGGTGCTAAGAAACAGAATTGGCACATCGGACACCTTTCGCATCTGGCGGCAGACGTTGCCGCCGTCCAGTTCCGGCAGGTCGGTATCCAGCAAAATCAGGTGATAGTCGTTGCGGCGGAAGAGTTTGAGCGCGGCAATGCCATCCGCCGCCTCGTCAAAGGAATATCCCTGCGAAACGGCAAGCTGGCGGATTTCCGCACGTACGGTGCTACTGGAATCGACAATCAACAGCCGGATATCCGATTTCATGTGGGTTCCTCCGATGGTTGAAACAGCGCGCCTAGTATCATTCTATCCGGCTTTGTCCGGCGTTTCAAGAAGCTTTCCGGATTTCTGTTCATTCTGCGCAATTGGCGATCGGAATGAGCGCCCGACTGCCGGACATAACATCGCGGGAGCTGGTATAATTGCAGCTCCCGCGATGCTTACTTTGGCATCTTTGCCGGGTCGGGTTTATTTTCCCCGACTCGCGTAATCGGCAATCACGCTCTTGAAGAAGCCGACCGTCTCGTTGACGTCCGCCAGTTCCGCCTTGAGGCGTTGATTCTCCGCCTCCAGCGCCAGCACGCGGACGGACTCCATCTCCTCGCGCGATTTTGCGGCCTCTGCTCGGGCGGCGGCGTTGATCGCCTGCGCGGCAAGGTCCCGCTTCTTCTCCGCCGGACGAACGCCAAGATCAAACCGCTCCTTCGTGTATTCGTTGTACGTGCCGCGGCGCACATAGTGCGTATGCAGCAGTTCGTGCGCCTTGTGGCCGTTGGGGTGCTCCAGATACTCCGCGTAGAGCTGCACGACAAACGGGTTTTCATGCGATTTGCGCAGCACCTTTGCCTCGTCCTCCGTATACAGCCCGCGCAGGCGCTTGCTGCGCACATCCGGGTCGTCCGAGCGCGGCTGTCCGCCACCCATGATGCAGCCGCCCGGGCAGCCCATCACCTCGACAAAGTGGTAGGGCGAAGTGCCGCTGGCGATTTGCTCCATGAGCTTGTTTGCGCCCGCAAGACCGCTGGTTACCGCAACACGCACCGTAACGCCTTCGAGGAAGCGATAGTCCGGCAGCGTGTCCGTAATGGTCAACGCGGCTTCCTTCACCTGATCCAGCCCGACGATGGGCGTTACGTGCAGCCCTTCAAACGGCAGCTCGCGCCCCGTAACCAGCTCGTAGACGGTGCGAAGCGCCGCCTCCATCACGCCGCCGGTCAGGCCGAAGATATCCGCCGCGCCCGTGGACATGCCCAAGGGGTTGTCAAACTCCTCGTCCGGCAGGTTGTTGAAGTCAATGCCCATCTCGCGGATCATGTTTGCAAGCTCCCGCGTGGTCAGCACCGCGTCCACGTTGGCCAGCCCGTCGTTTTGCATCTCCGGGCGGACAATCTCGCTCTTCTTCGCCGTGCAGGGCATAATGGAAACCACGAAAATATCCTTCGGTTCGCGCTTGATCTTGCCCGCGTAATAGCTCTTTGCGAGCGCGCCGAGCATGGTATGCGGCGATTTACAGGTGGAGAGGTGATCCAGTTCGTCCGGATAGGTATGCTCCACATACTTGATCCAGCCCGGGCTGCAGCTCGTAATCATCGGCAGCACCGCATCGCCGCCGGTCAGCGCGCTCTTCACGCGGGACAGCAGCTCCGTCCCCTCCTCCAGAATGGTCAGGTCGGCGGTAAAGTTCGTGTCAAACACATCGTCAAAGCCCAGCCGGCGCAGCGCCGCGGCCAGCTTGCCGGTGACGCGCGCGCCCGGCTCGTTGCCAAACTCCTCGCCAATGGCCACGCGAATGGCCGGCGCAGTTTGGACGATCACGCGCTTGCTCTTGTCGTTAATCGCTTCCCAAACGGCCTGAATCGAGTCCGTCTCCTTGAGCGCGCCAACCGGACAAACGACCGTGCACTGCCCGCAAAACGCGCAGTTGACCGTGCCGATGGCGAGCTCCATCGCGGGACTGATGACGGTTTGGAAACCGCGGTTCTGCGCGTTGATGATGCCAACCCCCTGAATCTCGTTGCAGGCGGTTACGCAGCGACGGCAGAGAATGCACTTGGACATATCCCGCGTAATGGAGGTGGAAACGTCGATGACGCATTCGCTCCGCGCACCTTCAAAGCGGGTTGCCTCCACGCCGAGCTGCTTGCCCAGCGCTTGCAATTCGCAGCTCTGGTTGCGCTTGCAGCTCAGGCAATCCTTGGAGTGGTCGGAGAGCAGCAGCTCGTAGAGCACCTTGCGCGCGCGGCGCACGCGCTCCGAATTCGTTTGAATCACCATTCCCTCGGACACCTTGGTCATGCAGGAAGGCACCAGCGTCTTTGCGCCCTCCACCTCAACCACGCAGATTCGGCAGGAGCCGAACTCATGCACGCCCGCAAGATAGCAAAGACTCGGAATCTGAATGCCGTTTCGCTTGGCTGCCTCGATGTTGGTCAGGTCGTCGTCCACCTCAAATGGCTTGCCGTTGATCGTAATATGCTTCATGCTGGTCACCTACCTCCTGTCGCAGTGCAGGCAGCGCATCGCCTCGGCCATCGCCCGGAGCTTGTGGTAGCCCAGCACGACTTCGTCAAATGAGGTTTTGCGCTTCTCGATGTCGAGCTCTTCTACTTCAAAGCGCTTGTGCTCGACAATCTCATCGTCGCTGAACTGGTCGGGAATCTCAATTGGCGCGCCTTTGTTCAGCTTTCCTTTTCCGCCCAGATATTTGTCAATCGAGACTGCCGCGTTCTTGCCGTCCGCAATTGCCTGAATCACGGTGTCCGGCCCGCGGACGACGTCGCCGCCCGCAAACACGCCCGGCATGGTCGTCATCATGGTGTCGTAGTCCACCACGAACGTACCCCAGCTGGTTACGCCAATCTCGCTCTTCTTAATGAACGGCAGGTCGGAATACTGGCTCACGGCCGGAATCACCGCGTCCACCTCAATGGTATAGTTGGAGTCCTCAATGGCGACTGCCCTGCGGCGGCCGTTCTTGTCGAATTCTCCCAGCTTCATGTTCTGGCACTCAATCTTGCAGACCTTGCCAGCGCGGTTTGCGAGGAACCGAACGGGAGCAACGAGCTCGTGGAGCTCAACCCCTTCGTCCAGCGCCGCCTGCACCTCCTCCGCGCTCGCGGGCATGGCGTCCCGCGTCCGCCGGTAGAGAATCATCACGCGTTCCGCACCCAGGCGCAGCGCCGTGCGCGCGGAGTCGATGGCGGTGTTGCCGCCGCCGATGATCGCGACCGTGCTGCCCAGCGGCATTTCGCGCTGGAGGTTTACGTTTTTGAGGAAGTCTATTCCGTGGATCACGCCGGTAAGCCCTTCGCCGGAGATGTTGACCTTCTCCGGAAACTGCGTGCCGGTTGCGATATAGACGGCGTCGTACTGCGCCTGCAGCGCCTTAAAGGTGATGTCCTTGCCCACCTGCGTGTTCAGGTGAATGTTTACGCCCGCCTGCGCAATCAGGTCTATCTCATGCTGGAGCACCTTCTTTGGCAGCCGGTATTCCGGAATGCCGAAGGCGAGCACGCCGCCCGCAACCGCTTCGGACTCGAACACGTCCACCTCGTAGCCAATCTTTACGAGGTAATACCCGCAGGTCAGGCCGGAGGTTCCGGCGCCGACGATGGCAACCTTCTTCCCGTTCTTTGGGAACACAAGCTCCGCGTTGAACGGCTCCTCGTGCTTATAGGCATAGTCCGCAACGAACCGCTTGATTTCGCAGATGGAGATCGCCTCGTCCAGCGTACGCCGGCGGCACTTCGTTTCACAGGGGTGCGTGCAGATGCGCCCGCAGACCGCCGGGAACGGGTTCTCCTGCCGGATAAGGTTGTATGCGTCGATGAACCGCCCCGCCGCAACCAGACTCATATACCCCGGCACGTTGATGTTTGCCGGGCAGGTGTTTTCGCAGGGGGAGATAAAGAGCGACGAGCAAACGCTGGAGCGGCAGTATTTGTCGCGAATATGCTCCTCGTATTCCTCGCGGAAGTAGCGAATGGTCGAGAGCACCGGGTTCGGCGCGGTTTGGCCGAGTCCACACATGGCGGTGTCCTTAATCGTTTCGCCCAGCTCCTCCAGCAGCTCTATGTCGCCTTCCTCGCCTTCGCCGCGGGTAATGCGCTCCAGAATCTCGAGCATGCGCGTGGTGCCAATGCGGCAGGCCGCGCACTTTCCGCAGGACTCGTCGCGAATGAAATCCATGAAGAAGCGCGCCGTATCCACCATGCACGCGTCTTCGTTCATCGCGATCAGTCCGCCGGAGCCCATGATTGCGCCGAGCGACTGCAGGGACTCATAGTCCGTTGGCGTGTTCAGGTTGTCCCGCGTAACGCAGCCGCCGGAAGGCCCGCCAATCTGCGCCGCCTTGAACTTCTTTCGGTCCCGCAGCCCGCCGCCAATGTTAAAGAGAATGTCGCCCAGCGGTTTCCCAATCGGCACCTCGATGATGCCGGTGTTCACCACATCCCCCGCCAGCGCGAAGACCTTTGTACCCTTGCTCTTCTCCGTTCCAAAGCCGGAGTACCATTCCCCGCCCTTGAGCAGAATTTCCGGAATGCTGGCGTAGGTTTCCACGTTGTTGATGATCGTAGGTTTTTTGAACAATCCGCTCTGGAACGGGAACGGCGGCTTTTGCCGCGGCTCGCCGCGGCAGCCCTCGATGGAGGCCATCAGCGCCGTTTCCTCGCCGCAGACGAACGCGCCCGCGCCAATGCGAATCTCCAGATCAAAATCAAACCCGCTGTTGAATACGTTCTGCCCCAGAACGCCGCGAGAGCGCGCTTCCTCCAGCGCTTTTTCCAGCCGCTCAATGGCCAATGGATACTCCGCGCGCACATAGACATAGCCTTTGCTCGCGCCAATGGCATAGGCGCCAATCAGCATGCCCTCGATAACCGTGTTCGGGTCGCCTTCCAGAATGCTGCGATCCATAAACGCGCCCGGGTCGCCCTCGTCCGCGTTGCAGACAATGTACTTCTGCCCGCCCGGCGCGTCGTGCCCCGCCTGCCATTTGACGCCGGTCGGAAAGCCCGCGCCGCCGCGCCCGCGCATGCCGCTGCGCTTGACCTCGTCAATCACCTCTTGCGGCGAGCGTTCGTTGAGCGCTTTCGCCGCGGCAAGGTAGCCGTCCCGGCTGATGTAGGCGTCCAGACTGTTGTATTCAATCACGCCGCAGTTGCGCAGCGCAATGCGCACCTGCTCCTTAAAGAAGTCGATGTCGTCAATCTTTGGAATCCGCTTTTTCAGCGACTCGTCGTAGAAGGTATACGCCTCCGCAATCTCGCCATGCCCAATGTGTTTTTGCACGATTGTGCGCGCAATCTGCGGGGTCAGCTTCGTATAAAAGGTGCGTTCAGGCAAAACCAGCATGACCGGCCCCACCGCGCAGGTGCCGATGCAGCCCGTTTCGCGGACGATCACCTGATCGCTCATGCCAATGCGGTTCAGCTCGTCGCGCACCGCGTCGCGAACCTCCGCGCAGTTGGAGGAAACGCAGCCCGCGCCGCTGCAAACCAGAATCTGGTAGCGGCTTTTCGCGGTTTCGTCCAGATACGCCTTCTTGATCTGTTCCAGATCCGCAATCGTCTTCACCATGGTCTCGCTCAAATCCGTCACCCCTCTCAATAGCGCGAAAGAATCGCGTTGAGCTTGTTGATGTTCACCTGTTTGTACACCACGTCGTCAATCATCATTGCCGGCGCAAGTCCACAGGCGCCAATGCAGCGCGCCACTTCAAAGGTGAACTTTCCGTCCGCAGTCGTCTCTCCAATGTCCACATTCAGCGCTTTTTGCAGCGCTTCGACAATCTTCTTTCCGCCGCGCACGTAGCAGGCCGTGCCGAGGCACACGCGAATGGTGTGCTCCCCGCGCGGTTGCGTGGAGAAAAAGGAATAGAACGTCACCACGCCCGAAACCTCCGAGAGCGGTTTTTGCAGCTCCTGTGCAATGTGCTGCTGTAGTTCGAGCGATAGAAATCCGTAAAGTTCCTGTGCGATGTGCAGAATCTGAATGAGATTGCCTTCTTTGTCCCGGTAGAGGTCGATGAAGGGATCGAGTTCGGCGAAAGGTCCCGCGCCGTCCGCTGGACAGCAGGTGCAATGCGCTTGTGCGTTGTTCATTTCACAGCCCCTCTTTTCAGTTGTCGATCGGTTCGGATGTGCATTCTCTGATTTGACCAACCTCATCGTATCAAACAAATGTCATCATTTTATGTGCCTTTCACCGAAAATTTTGCGACTTTTTTCGCCTATTTCGCGTATTTCACCCGTTTTGACCGTTTCTTCCACATATTTCAAACACAAATTGCCCCGTGCCAGCTTTCGCAGCTTGACATCAGCGGTGTCCGCTGGTTTGCGTTTTCTTCTTGCGATCGATTCTGTTAGAATAAAGCCAGACGATGGCATGTTACGAACAAACGCCGGAAAGAGGTACGTTTCTATGAGCAAGCGGAATAGTAGTTTTCTCTTTAATGCCATAGCGCCGGTGTACGGCTTGTTTTACAACCGGCAGAAGAAGCGCTATCGCGAAGTGATTCGTTACATGGCGACGGAATTCGACCTCGCGTCGTTCGGCAGCATTCTTGACGTCGGCTGCGGCACGGGTTCCCTCTGTTCCGTTCTATCTGAAGCAGGTTTGTCGGTTACGGGCATTGATCCCGCGCAGAAGATGCTTGCGATTGCCAAACGGCAGCCGGAGAACGGAACCATCCGATTCCTGCAAGCAAACGCGCTTGAACAACTCCCCTTCGCGGATCAGTCCTTTGATCTGTCCATTGCTTCCTATGTTGCCCATGGCATGCAGAAAAACGAACGGATCAAGCTCTATTCCGAGATGCGCCGGGTGACTAAAAGCAAGGTCATCCTCTACGATTATAACCAGAAGCGATCGCTGCTGACCTCGCTGATCGAATGGCTGGAACAGGGTGACTATTTTCAATTCATCAAAAACCCAAAAGGTGAGATGGAAGATTGCGTTTCCGAAATGGCGAAATGCTTTTCGGAGGTAAAAGTAATCGAAGTGGACACGCGCGCATCCTGGTATATTTGCACGCGTAATTAAATCGTCTTTCAGGCAACGCTTTCGGTGTCCTTCGATACAATGGCTGTTTGCTTCTATCCATCGTTCTTTTAGTAAAATGCTAGTTGGAGGGATATCTCGCCTGTTTTAAAGCGAAATTTCCGCTAGCCTTGACCGTCGGATATCGGACGAAACAGTGGATACCCCCTATCGCGATGGTGCAGGCGTTTCGCGGTATCGTGCGCGAGAATTGGATAGAAAGCAGACACGCGAGTTCTGCAAGAACCCGAAGAAAGAACATCCGTGACATACTCACCCAACCGGAGCCCAAATGCGATTTCGTTTTGGGGCTTCTATGCTATAATTCTATTGAAATAACCATATCGGAGGTTTCATGACGCAGCTTACCGCCATCTTAAAAACGGTGCTCCCCGTGTTCTTTCTTCTGCTGGTGGGGCATTTTTCGAGACGCTGGAACATCTTGACGCAGGACGGCGTGGACGGGCTAAAATCCATCGTGCTCAAGGTCATGCTGCCGATCGTTCAGTTCCGCGCGTTTTTACAGGTGCACATCGGAACAAACATGCTGTTCATTACGCTCGGTGTGTTTCTTGTTTGTCTGCTGGGGCTTTTCGTCGGCAGAATGTCGCTCAAGGTGTTTCCTCGGGCGGAGGGCTACGAGCGCTTTCTCTATACGAGCTTCGAGGCAGGCATGCTGGGGTATGCGCTCTATATCATTCTGTATGGCAACGCCCAAATCGCGAACTTCGCAACCGCCGCCTTCGGGCAGGAACTCTACGTGTTCCTGATTATGGTGCCCGCGCTGCAAATGTCCGACGGAAAGAAACCGACCCTAAGGGACGCTGCTCTTTCCATCGCGAAAAACCCGATCTTGATCGGCATCTTTGCGGGTATGCTCGGCAGCATCGTCGGGCTCGGCGCGCTGCTCAACCGTTCCGCCGTGGGCGAAGTCGTCTACAGCGTCATGGAGTTTGCTTCCGCGCCGACAGCCGCGCTTATGCTGATTGTCATCGGCTTCGGACTGGACTTCCGCGGAATCGACTGGCGCTTTACCGCGCGCGCCACACTCGGTCGAGCCGGTTTTCTCGCGCTCGCTTGCTTTGCGCTCGTGTCCGTTCTCAAGCTGTTTCTGCCAATTGAGCCTGCGATGCTCTGGGCGTTTGTAATCCTGTTTTTACTCCCGCCGTCGTATATCATTCCGTTTTTTCTGCCGGAGGAGCGCGACGTGCGAAAGCTCTCTACCTATCTTTCGATGTATACGGCGCTCTCCATCGGCGCGTTCTTCGTCATCGTGGTGCTCAAGACGGTCTCCTGACAGGCTTGGACTTCACCAAAATCACCTATACATACAGAATCAAAAACCTGCGTGATGTTGACCACGCAGGCTTTTTTTTGATTGTTTCAGCGGAAGGCTCGAAAGCAAGTCAAGCCTTGCTGCCGTTTTCGCACAGGTTCTGGGCAAACAATCGACAATGGTCCCGTTACAGCATGCTTGAACCCGCGGTCACCACCCAGGTGGCCAACAGTGCCAGCATCACCGAGCCGACATAGACGCGGCCGGTCTTGCGAAACGCGTAGGTTGAGAGGAAGAAGAACAGGATGAATTGCGGGATGATCACGATCAAAAACGAGATAAACGGTCCGCCAAAGGTGGACGAAAACAGGATGTCCATCCCCGGCCCGATGCCCGCAAAGAACGGAATGTACTCCATCAGGCACACGAGCAGCAGCCCGCCAATCATTACGAGGCTCCCCTTGATCCACCAGACGAGCTGGGTCATTGCGGGTCGTTTGCACTCCGGCTGGCGAAGCTGGCCATAGAGCTTTGCGCCGCCGTTGATCAGGAAGAACACGAGGTAGAACGGCAGGTAGAGCAGGAATTGCAGCAGCCGCTCTCCGGTGAAGGGCTTAAGCACCGGCCAGACAAACCGGAAGTCCAGCGCAAACAACCGCTGAAAAACCTCCGTATAGACGTATACGCTCGCGACGAGAATCACCGCCAGCAGCGCGGATTTGCCGATGACGCCCCATGGCAGGCGGTTTGGCTCCTCCTGTGTTGCAAGACCAAGATCGTAGAGCGTTTCGCCCATGCGCTTGCCCGCTCCCCGCCGGAACCAATGCCGCAGCATGAAGAACGCAACGAGCGCAAGAAAGACAAACCAGGTGATCACGCCGTCGCCAATCGTCATGCGAAAGACGTTCTCCGGGAGGGGCATAAGCCCGTGTCCCAGCTGCGTCAGGAACGGATAGGACAGCCCGCTGATCACAATCGCCGTCAGCGCGGCGCCCCACCACTTCTTTCTGGGCAGCAGGGTTTCCGGCCGGCTCGGCATGGGCGCGGCGCAGGACGCAAAGAACTTCGTTTTTATCAGCAGGAGTAAAAGCGGCAGCGTGGAGGCCAGCGCGGCCAGCAGCCCGACAAACTGCATGGTTTCGAGGAGCAAGGCAGTCTGGTTGTAGGAATCCAGCGGCGCCTGCTCGCCAAACGAGTCGAAGAACCAGTCCATCGCCGTCGCGATTGCATGCTTGTTGATCGTGACCAGTCGATGGTTTGCATTGGTAATCAGCTCCATGCGCCGCGCGGTGCCGTCCTCAAACGAGCCGTAGGTGGTGTCCCAGTCGATTGGCCCGCTCTGGTTGGCAAACTCGCCGTAGCGCAGCTCCGTGTTGACCAACTCGTCCGGCACGGACTTGGTGTAGTCCAGAAAGCAGACAAACTCGTCGTAGCGCGCCTGCAGCAGCAGCACGTTGTGAAAATCGATCGCCTCGCTGTCGTAATACGACTTTGGAAACAGCTCGCCGCACTGCAGCACAATCGCCTTGTGGTTCGGAAAGCTCGAAGCGACGCTCCAGCTCGACCACGTGCCCATGGAGTGTCCCGTGACGCCCAGGTTTTGCGCGTCCACAGACGGTAGCGATCCATGGTAGGCATACAGCGCGCGCCCGCCCATGCGCGTGTCGCCCGGCACATCCGCCAGATTCGTATAGAAATCGCTCGTGTTGAAATTCATCATCAGGAGGTAACGATCCGGACCGTTGACGGTCTTGTCCCAGTTCGGCAGCTTGTGGTGCGTATAGCCGCGCGCGAGCATACCGATGCTGGTGGAACCGTGCCCGTAGGAGTCGATGGCCAGCGCAACAACGCCGCGACGCGCAAGCTCCAGCGCATAGGCGGCGGAGGTGTCCCGGTCGTTCTGATACCCGTGCATGATCAGCACCGCGGGCGCGGGGTTCTCCGCCGTTGCCGAAACGGGGCGGTAGAGCTTGTAGGTAATGCTCCCGCCGTCCGCCTCCAGCGCGCCGGTCGTGATTTCGATTTTCCCAAAGTCGCTCTGGATTCCCGCGGCAAGTGACATGGCAGCAACCATGACGCAAAGGCAGCAGATCCACGCGATCAGTGGAAGATTTGGTTTCCGTTTCATCGATCGAATCCTCCCGTTATGAAATTGTTCCGGTGAATTTTTAGATTCAGACGTGATGCGATGCGTTTTTCGGCGTTCAGCCGCGGCGGGAGCGCCCTTTTCCAAACAACTCGGTCAGTTTTTGAATGCCCTCGTCCATGATGACGCCAATCGATTCCCCGGCCATATCCGCGTCGCGCGCGGTTAATGCGGCAAGCAGGTTTTCGTGCTGTGCAACGCTGAGCCGCATGCGCGCGGACGTGGTGAAGTAGTGCGAAACGTAATACCGGACAACCTCGCCAAAGGACTGAAAGATCATTGCGTAGACAATGTTGCCGGAAGCGGCCATCATGGTTCGGTGAAAGCGAAAGTTCGCGTCCGAAAACCGCTCCGGTTCGCTCGCTGTGCGCATCTCCTCCAGTATGGTCGAAAGTCGGCTCATCTCCTCGGCGGACGCGCTTTTTGCCGCAAGGCGCGCGCACTCGCTTTCCAGCAGGCGACGCGTCTGCATCATGCTCGAAAACAGCTCCACGCCGGTGCTGTCCATCGAACCGCTCGTCATGAGCGAAAGCAGCATCTGCGGGGTGCTCTCGTTTTTATAATCCGCAACAAAGGTGCCCTGTCGCGGAACAATGCGTAAAAATCCCGCGCTCTCCAAATCGAGTATCGCCAGATTCACGAGACTGCGGCTCACCCCAAGTTCCAGCGCGAGCTCGCGCTCCGGCGGCAACCGCTCGCCAATGGCAAGCGCGCCGGAGAAAATTCGATTCTCAATTTCCCGCGCTACCTGCGCGCGGATGCTCTCCGGCTGAAACTTTTCCGCTGCACTATGTTTTGCCATCGTTACTTACTCCGTCATTTCATCGTGGCACGGCCACTGGTCAAATCATACTACGAGATTATTCCGTTTTGCAATGGCATTTCTTGAAATATCCCCTTGTATTTCGGTAAAAATCAAGATATGATTTGGTTGG
>OFJB01000779.1_pt1 | contig 14208 bp, 16 predicted proteins | sample 1775081 | NCBI WGS metagenome assembly OFJB01 (sample SAMN08195771, study PRJEB24354) | sludge metagenome | isolation source: initial sludge from phenol fed wastewater aerobic bioreactor | place: India: Nagpur | collected 2016-06-05 | reverse complement strand
GCGGCTGATCCGCTCGGCGAGCGCGGCGGTCGACGCGGGCTCTCCGTGGTTGAGCGCCACGCGCTCGGGCACGCACTCCGCAGACCTGATCCAGGCGACGAGCTCGCCGGCGTCCGCGTGGACCGAGAAGGCCTCGATCTCGGCGACCTCCGCCCGCACCGGGACGGTGCGACCGTGGATCCGCAGCTCGCGGGCGCCGGCGAGCAGCATCCGTCCCGGCGTCCCCGCGGCCTGGAAGCCCACCAGGAGGACGGCGTTGGCCGGGTCGGGGAGGAGCGCCTTCAGGTGGTGCGTCACGCGCCCGCCGCTGGCCATGCCGGACGCGGACACGATGATGCGCGCGCCACCGGCGTCCAGGGCCATCGACTCCTCCCGGGTCGTCGCCTCCTGAGCGTTCGGAAGGTCGATCGCGGACGTCCCCTCGGCGATCGTCGCGGAGTTGACCTCGGGGTCGGCGTCGGCGATCGCGCGCCGGTAGACCCCGAGAGCGGCCAGGGCCATCGGGCTGTCGACGCTGATGGGGGCGACGGGAATCCGTTGCTGGTCCCGCAGAGCGCGCCGCGAGCGCAGCAGGATCTCGGTCCGGTCGACGGCGAACGCGGGGATGACCACCGTGCCTCCGCGACGGAGCGTGCGCGAGACGATGTCGGCCATCTTCTCGATCTCGTCGTCCACGTCGCCGTGGACGCGGTTGCCGTACGTCGACTCGACGACGAGCGTGTCCGCGGCGGCCGGCGGGGTCGGCGGTCGCAGCAGGGGATGGCTGCCACGACCGAGGTCGCCGCTGAACATCAGCGTTCTCCCGGTCGACTCCTCGCGGACGTGGACCGTGGCCGACCCGAGGATGTGCCCGGCCGGATGCAGCCGAGCGACGGCGCCGGGTGCCACCGCGACATCGGTGCCGTACGGCACCGGTCGCAGTGCCGCGATCGCCCGCTCGGCGTCTGCGACGTCATACAGCGGCCGCGGATCCGCATGCCGAGAGAACCCCTTTCGCGCAGCGAACGCGGCGTCCTCCTCCTGCAGCCGGGCGCTGTCCCGCAGGACGATCGCGGTGAGCTCGGCCGTGTTCGCGGTGCAATGGATCGGTCCGGAGAAGCCCTGGCGGACCAGCGCCGGCAGGTATCCGCAGTGGTCCAGGTGGGCGTGCGTGAGGACGACCGACGTCGGCAGGCGGCCACCGAGGTCGAGGGGTTGCCAGTTCTGCTCGCGCAACGCGCGCGGTCCCTGGAACAGTCCGCAGTCGACGAGGAACGCTCCGCCGGAGTCGAGGCGGACCAGCGTCTTCGAACCGGTCACGGTCCTGGCGCCTCCGAGGAATGTGCACCTCATGCCACCGGTCTAGCACTCCCGCGGTCCGGTCGCAGTCTGAAACGACCGTGGAGCGTGCAGGCGCTAGTGCGTCGTGAGGAGACCGCGGACGAACGCGATCTGGTGCGCCGGGTAGGCGGGCCAATGCCGGGCGCACAGGCGATCGGCCACGTCCAGCAGGAGCGGTCCCACGTCGTCGACCGGATGGGCGAGTGCCCGGTCGAGGTCGTCTGCGAACGCGGGATCCACCTGCTCGACCCGTCGGGCCGGGTCCAGTACGTCCAGCGGCCCGCGGTGGTCCTCGGGAACGAGGTCGGACGCCAGGCGCAGGAGGTGGCCGACGGCCCAGGCCCGCAGGTGCAGGCCGGCGCTGATCCGCTCGCCGCGCCGCGCCCGACCGGTGCCGATGTAGACCGAGGTCAGGAACGTCCCGAGCTCCAGGTCCGGGTCGACCGGGGACGACCTGGCCGAGCGGGCGTGGATCGCGGCCGCCTGCTCCTGGACGCCGTCCGCGTCGACGACGACCGCGTAGTCGCCCAGTGCGCAGTCGGCGAACTCCGACCGGTCGAACACGGCTAGCTCGACCAGCAGTCCGTCGTCGTAGAGGGCTTTCAGCCCGTGTGCCGTGTCTTGGAACCACAGGCCGATCCGAGTGGCGTCCGGGAGCCACGACAGGTCTCGGCGGAACGCCTCCGCGGCCCCGTCGACGGTCACCACCAGGAAGTCGTGGTCGGACCAGCGGTCTCGGCGTGCGAGGGCAGCCGACGAGCCGCACAGCACCAGCGCGACGACCGCGGGCGTGTCCTGCGCCCACGCGCGCAGCGACGCGAGGAACGGGTCGCTGCTCATCGGGTCGTCTGCCATCCGGTCCGCTACCGCAGGAACAGTGCGTCGAGACGGCGCGTGGTGATCCACAGGCCGAGAACCGAGAGGACCGCGAAGTAGCCGACGTGGAACGCCAGGCCGCCGTCGAGCTCGCCGAGCATCAGGCCGCGCATCATCGCGATCGCCTGCCACAGCGGCAGCGCCTCGATCACGTGCTGCAGCCATACGGGATACACGGTGATGGGGAAGAACGTGCCGGAGAACAAGAACATCGGCAGGAGGGCGAACGACACCCAGTTCAGCTGCTGGAACGACGACATGTACGACGTGAGCGTCATCCCGATCGCGGCGAACGCGAAGGCGACCAGTACCGCCGCCGGGACCATCAGCACTGCCGACCAGGAGACGACCAGGCCGAACGCCCCGATCACGACCAGGAAGCCGACCGCGTACGCGGCGCCGCGGACCATCGCCCAGGCGATCTCGCCGAGGGCGACGTCCATCGACCCCAGCGACGTCGCGGTCATCGCCTGGTACAGCCGCTGGTGGTGCATCTTGAAGAACACGTTGTAGGTCGCGTCCATCAGTGCGCCGTTCATGGCGCTGGAGGCAAGCAGCGCGGGGGCGATGAACGCGGCGTACGAGACGACCTGCCCGGCGACGTCGACCGTGCCGACGAGGCCGCCGATGCCGTAGCCGAACGCGACGAGGAACAGGACCGGCTCGATGAAACCCGTGGCGAAGACGAACGCGTTGGTCGTCCGGACGGCAACGGCGTTCCTCGCCAGCACCGTGCGGGCGCGTCCGGCGTAGATCCCGGCGCCCGGGCGGTGGGCGTGGCGCTCCGCGATGGCGACGGCGGCGGTCACGGCGGTTGCCTGCATGATCATGCGACCAGCCTCCGCTCGAACCGCACGCGCGCCACGAGGGTCCCACCGACGAGCATGGCCAGCAGGTAGGCGATGCTCACCGCCGCCTGCCAGGGCGGCAGGTCGGCGCCGTAGGACAGCCAGCGTCCGAGCTCGGTGGCGTGCCACAGCGGGGAGATCCAGCCGATCCACTGCACGGCCAGAGGCAGGCTCGACAGGGGGTAGAACGTGCCGGAGAACAAGAACATCGGCATGAAGACCAGTCGGCCGACCAAGGACAGGAATCCGCTGTCGTCGTGCACGCCCGCGACGATCGCGAGGATGAGCGCGCCCCAGGCGGAGCCGGCCAGCACGGACACCGCGATCAACGGCAACGCGGAGCCGATGCCGACGGCGCCGAAGGCCCAGAGCACACACCAGTAGGCGGCTGACGTGAACACGACGCGGACCACCGTTGCCAGCAGCACGCCGTCGGCGATCTGGCCTCCGGTCACGGACGTCGCCCGGATCGAGAAGAAGAGCTTGCTCCAGATGAACCCGTGGAGCGAGGGGAACATCGCCTCGTCGGTGCCGCCCTGGATCGCCGCGGCCGCGATGAGGGCGGGGGCGAGGAACACCAGGTAGGGGACGCCGTCGACGCCTCCGCCGTTGGCGTCGACCAAGGCGCCGACGCCGATCCCCACCGACGCGAGGTAGAGCACAGGGTTGCCGATCCCGAACGCGACGATCGACCCGCGCCACTTCCACATGTTGCGCAGGCGGTACTCGGCGACGTACAGCGCGCCCCGCCGTGAGGGCGGGGTCAGTGCGGCATCCGACACGTCCGCGGTCATCGGTCGTCCACGTCCTCAGTCCTCCGCCAGGCTGCGCCCGGTCAGGCGGAGGAACACGTCCTCCAGCGAGGACCGCCGCACCAAGGACGTGATCGGCTCGAACCCGCGGGCGACGATGCGTTGCAGGTCCGCCTCCCCGGCGTCGGTGTAGATGAGGATCCGATCGGGCAGCACCTCGTGCCGCTGGCCGATGTCGGCGAGCTGCTCGGCTGCCTGGGCGTTGCGGTCCGAGCCGAACCGCACCTCCACGACCTCCCGCGGGCAGTGCTCGCGGATCAGCGCTGCCGGGGAGCCCTCGGCGACGGGGCGTGCGCCGGCCATGACGACCAGTCGGTCGCACGGCTGGTCGGCCTCGTCCAGTTAGTGGGTGGTGATGACCAACGTGGTGCCGGACTCCTTGAGCCGGAACAACCGGTCCCACAGGATGTGGCGCGCCTGGGGGTCCAGGCCGGTCGTGGGCTCGTCCAGGAGCACGATCTCCGGCTCGTTGACCAGGCCGCGCGCGATGGTGAGCCGGCGCTTCATGCCGCCGCTGAGCGACTCCACCTTCGCCGACCGCTTGTCGGTGAGCTGGGCGAAGTCCAGCAGGTCGTCGACCCGGGTGCGCAGGTAGGCGCGGGGCAGGCCGAAGTAGCGGCCGTAGGTGAAGAGGTTCTCGGCGACCGTCAGCTCGGTGTCGAGGTTGTCCTGCTGCGGGACGACCCCCAGGTGCGCCCGGATCAGGGGACCGGCGGTCGCCGGGTCGTGCCCGAGGATGCTCAGGGCGCCGGAGGGGCGCTGCAGCGTCGCGGTGAGCATGCGCATCGTCGTCGACTTGCCGGCGCCGTTGGGGCCGAGGATCCCGAAGGACTCTCCGCGGGCGACCGCCAGGTCGATGCCGTCGACGGCGCGGAAGTCGCCGTACTGCTTGACGAGTCGGTGCGCCGCGATCACCGGTTCACCCAACCACACCGGACTGACGGGGTTGACGGCTGTCAGGGGCCCGGGCTAGCGTTCAGGCACTCGAACAGATGTACGAATCTGGCCGGGAGGCGCGGCGGTGGTTCCCCGACAGCCACGCGTCACAGGTCGGTCCGGGCCGTTCCCCGCACCGACCCGCCGCCGGGGCCGACTCGACCCGGCCCCGGCGGCGACGACGAGTGAGAAGACGACGAGTGAGAAGACGTGCGACAAGGCGTGCGACAAGGAGGTGCGGCGATGCCGGTGACGACGACGCGTCCGACGAGCGCGGGTCCGACGAGCGCGGGTTCCGCGGTCCACGACCTGCTGGCCTCCGCCCGCCGCAGCCACGCCGAAGCTGTACTGGCGGCCCAGCCGACCGACCGCTACGTGGCGGCGCACCTCGCGGCCCTTCGTGCCGGGGCGGCGGTCCTGGCAGCCCGGGGTCGCCCGGCGACACGGCGCTCGCGGGTGCAGAGCGTCTGGGCGCTGCTGCCGCGGGTCGCTCCGGAGCTGGGGGAGTGGGCGGAGTTCTTCGCGACCACCGCCCGCCGTCGGGCCGCCGCGGAGTCGGGGCTCGCCGTCATCGCGCTGCGCGACGCGGACGATCTGGTCCGCGACGCGGAGGCCTTCATCGCGCGTGTGTGCGAGGTGCTCGGCCTCTCCTACCAGGAGGCCGCGCGCTTCGCGTCCTGACCGGACGAGGATGGGGCCATGAGTCGGAGCCAGGTCAACCGGCCGCGCGGGCCGGTCGATCTGGGAGCCGACGACTCCGGCTCCCCGATCCTGCACGTCGACATGGACGCGTTCTTCGCGTCCGTCTCGTTGCGCGAACGACCCGATCTGCACGGCCGGCCCGTCATCGTCGGCGGCGTCGGCGGCCGTGGGGTCGTGCTCTCCGCGACCTATGAGGCGCGTGCGCTCGGGGTTCATTCGGCGATGCCGATGTCGCGGGCACTGCGGCTCGCCCCCCAGGCGACCGTTCTGCCTCCGGACCATCGGCTGTACTCGGCCGTGAGCCGCGAGGTGATGGCGGTCCTCGGCGACGTCACGCCACTGGTCGAGCCGCTCAGCGTCGACGAGGCGTTCTTGGACGTGTCAGGCGCACGTCGTCGGCTCGGCCGTCCCGCCGAGATCGCCCAGCGGATCCGCGATCGGATCCGCCGCGAGCAGCAGATCACCTGCTCCGTCGGTGTCGCGCCGACGAAGTTCGTCGCGAAGCTCGCCTCGACGCGGGCCAAGCCCGACGGACTGCTGGTCGTTCCGGCGGACCGGGTGCTGGAGTTCCTGCGTCCGTTGCCGGTCGGTGCTCTCTGGGGTGTCGGCGAGCGTACGGAGGAACAGCTGCGACGTATCGGCCTGGACACGGTCGGCGAGCTCGCGGACGCCCCGCTCGAACGCCTGGTCCGCAGCCTCGGCCGCGCCCACGGCACCCATCTGCACGACCTCGCGTGGGGCCGTGACCCCCGCGCGGTGACGCCCGGGACGGCGGAGAAGTCGATCGGCAACGAAGTGACGTTCGATGCCGACATCGACGACGTCGTCGCCCTGCGGGCCCGGCTGCTGCGCCTGTCGGACCAGGTGGCCTCACGCCTGCGGGCTGCCGGCCAGCGTGCGCGGACGGTGTCGATCAAGGTGCGGTTCGCCGACTTCCGCACCGTCACGCGCTCGCGCACGCTGGCGGCGCCCACAGACATCGGCGCCGACGTCTACGAGGCGGCGCGCGCCCTGTTCGACGCTCTCGTCGTTGTGCCGGAGCCGATCCGGCTGGTGGGAGTGCGTGCGGAGGGGCTCGTCGGCGAGGGAGCGGTCGCCGAGCAGCTCGTTCTCGGACAACCGGAGACCGGGCGACGGGAGGCGGAGGTGGCGGTCGACGAGCTGCGGGCGCGCTACGGCAGCGACGCCGTGCGGCCGGCCCGCCTGCTGGGCCGTTCGGACGGCCGACGGGAGCGCGACGAGGCGCCCTGATCGGGTGAACGCCGCGCGGATGGGCGGGTAGCGGTTTCCCTCGGGCGGGTTCGTGCTTATCCTTGAGGCCTACGCAGCTTCGGGCCGCTGAAAGGGGGCGCTACATGCCGCTATCCGAGCATGAGCAGCGTCTGCTCGACCAGATGGAGAAGGCCCTCTACGCCGAGGACCCCAAGTTCGCGACCTCGCTGCGCTCGACACCCGCCGTCCGGGCGGCCCGCGGCCGCGCCTCGCTCGGGTTCCTGGCGATCCTGGGCGGGCTTGCGCTCCTGGTCGGCGGTGCGTCGACGGCCGTCATCGCGCTGGGTGTCGCCGGCTTCGTCGTGATGCTGGTCGGTGCCATTGTCGTGTACTCGGCGTTCAGCCGCCGGGCGCCCGTCGAGGAGACCGAGGTTCCGCCGGCCGGCGGCCGCGCCTCCACGAACGGGGCCGGCTTCATGGATCGCATGGAGGACCGCTGGCGCCGCCGCGCCGAGGACGGCGACCAGTAGCACCCCCGCCCGACGTGCCGACGGGCCGGAGGGCAGGATGCGCGCATGAGTGAGCAGCCCGCGTCCCCCGTCGTCCCCGCCCAGCTCGGTCGCTTCCTCGAGGACTTCGAGGTCGGTACGACCTACCAGCACCCGTTCGGCCGCACGATCAGCGAGGCCGACTCGACCTGGTTCACCCTCCTGACGTGCAACACGAACCAGAACCACTTCAACGCCGACCTCGCCCAGTCGAACCCCATCACCGGCGGCCGCATCATCGTGAACTCCGGCCTGACCGTCGCCCTGGTGCTGGGCCTATCGGTGATCGACATGAGCCAGAACGCCGTGGCGAACCTCGGCTGGACGGACATCAAGCTGACGCACCCGGTCTACATCGGCGACACGATCTACGCGGAGAGCATCTGCCTGGACAAGCGGGAGTCGTCCTCGCGGCCGGAGATGGGCATCATCCGGATGAAGACGCGCGGGCTGAACCAGGACGGCGACGAGATCGTGTCGTGGTTCCGGTCGGTCATGATCCCCAAGCGCAGCAGCGGAATCGGGCAGGACTACTTCCCGGCCGCCAAGACCGGTCCCATGCGCGTCGAGTCGTAGCCGGCTGGTGAGGCGATGACGGACGACGTGAGCGACGGGTTGACGGCCCGGCAGGAGGTCGTGCTCACGACGTGGCCGGCGGCGCACCAGCCGGCCCCGGCGGCCCGCACCCTGTTCGACGTCGTCGCCAGCACCGTGGGCCTGGCCACGCAGGCCGCGGTCACCATCGCCGTCGTCGTCGAGCACTCGGTCAGTCGGGCGGTCGCCACGCCGGTCAACGCCGCGCTCGACCGGATGGTGCCGGTCATCGCCGCAGCGGTCGTCGAACGCATCGATCTCACCGACCTCGTCATCCGCCAGGTCGACCTCGGTGCCGTCGTCACCCGCGCGCTCGACGATCTCGACCTGACGTCGATCGTCATCGACCGCGTCGACATCGACGCGGTCGTCGCGAAGGCCGACATGGAGGCGATCATCGACCGCGTCCCCGTTATCGACCTGGCCAACTACGTCGTCGACGAGATCGACCTGCCGCAGATCATCCGGGACTCCACGAGCGGTATCGCCGGAGACGTGATGAACGGGACCCGTCGGCAGGCGCTGGGTGCCGACCGCATCGTGTCCGGACTGGCCGACCGGATCGTGTTCCGCCGACGCGGCCGCAAGCTCGACGCGCCGGGGGAGCCGCAGTCCCTCGGCGGTCGGTTCCGCGAGGATCTCGGTGGCGACCCCTACGACGGCGGCCCCGACGACGACGCGGGCGCCGGTGACGTACGCGTCGGCGAGGCGACGGAGCCGGTGCCGTGACGACCTTCCGCGAGTACCGGTCCCGGATCGCGGCTGGCAGCGAGCCGGTCCACGACCAACCCGCGCTGCCGAGCTACGCCGTGCCGATCCAGGGCGAGCGAGCCGGGTTCGTGACCCGGGCGAGCGCCGCGATCATCGACGTCGTCCTCGTGTTCCTGGTCGTCCTCGGCACCGTCGTCGCCGTCTGGATGCTCTCGTTCATCGTGCAGCCCGCCACCTCGCAGGCCGATGCGTTCGCGGGCGACCGCGTGCCCAGGGTCGGCGCGCTGATCGCGTACGGCTACGTCCTGAACGTCGTCTACTGGACCGTGGGCTGGGCCACCGGTGGGCGCACCGTCGGGAACCTGATCCTCGGCGTCCGGGTCGTGAACTTCCGCGGGGAACGGGTCCGGTGGGCCGGCGCGTTCGTCCGCGCCCTGTTCTGCACCCTCTTCGTCCCCGGCTTGCTGTGGGTGATCGTCAGCGGAACCAATCGGTCCGTCCAGGACGTCGTACTTCGGACCAGCGTGATCCACGACTGGGTGGTCGGAGTTCCCGGCCTGACGCGAAAGGAGCACCCATGAGGATCCGACGTCTGGCCGCCACCGCCGCCGCGGTCGCCGCGGTCGGTGTGCTGTCCGCCTGCTCGTCTTCGACGGACGCCACGACGAGTTCCCCGGCCGCGAGCTCCCCGGCCGCGAGCGCCTCGGCGCAGCCCACGGGCGAGCAGTCGTCCGGGGCGCAGGCCGGGACGGCGGAGATGACCGCGCTGTGCACGCAGATGGTCGACGAGAAGATGACCCCGGAGGACGCGACCGCGCTGGCCGAGAAGAACGGCTACGTCGCCCGGGTCGGCACGATCGACGGTCAGCCGCAGGCGGTGACGATGGACCTGCGCGACGACCGCTTCACGTTCGACGTCGAGGGTGGTGTCGTCGTCGGCTGCACCTACGGGTGAGCCCGCGAACCGCAGGGGAGCGACCGCGCCTGGTCTGATCGGGTGCGATCAGCGACGATGGGGCCATGACGCCTCAGCGAACTCTCCGGACCCTGTGCACCGTTGTCGTCGTGGGAGCGGCCCTCGCCGCGGGCGCCATGCCGGCCCAGGCGGCAACCGGACCGGACCTCTCGACGTCTGTCGCGACGTGGGACGTCGCGGCGGCCCGACTGGGCACCGCCGGGTCGCTCTGGGAGCCGCGGAACACCGCGGGGCTCGACCGCACGCGCCGCGTCGTGGTGATCGGTGACGCCATCACGGTCGCCGACGGGGCCGCGACGGGCGGGTCGACCTACGCAGGAACGCGCTACGGCCGCGGTACACGGTCGGTGTGGGTCGAGGAGAAGTGGGCGAACACGGGGTGGGCCGCCGAGCCCGCCGTCGCCACGACGCGTGCGCTGGTGCGGACGGTCCGCGTGCCGCTCGGCCCGGCCGGGATGCGTGTTCGCGTGCCCGCACGCGTCTACGCCGAGTGCGTCCCCCAGCCCGCGAACGCGAACCCCCGTCCGGTGCCCGCCCGGACGCGCTGCTCGCGGGCGGACGTCCTGCGCTACGGGGGCACGATCGAGCTGACCGCCCGGCCGGCCTCGACCATGACCGCCCCGGGCAACACCACGATCGTGATCCGTTCGTCGGGTCTGACCTACGCGCAGCTGCTGCGGGTCGCCGCGAGCCTGGAGCAGGTCGCCGGCGCGCCGGCTGCGGGCGCGGGCTCGGCGCAGATGCTGGGCATGTGCCAGCAGATGATCGACGCGCGCATGACCGCCGAGCAGGCATCGACCTTCGCCGGGTCGAACGGCTACACCCTGCGGGTGGGCAGTATCGACGGCGCGCCGCAGCCGGTGACCTCGGACTACCGGCCCGACCGATTCACCGTCGCGACCGTCGGTGGTGTCGTCAGCTCCTGCACCTACGGCTGAGCGGTCAGGTCCGCGCTCGCCGAATGGCTCCCGACCGGTTGCGGCGCGACGGCCGACAGGCGTCGACGATGCCGACGGACCAGCCACACGCACACGAGCACGACGGGCACCGCGATCACCAGCAGGAGCAGCAGGAACGGCAGGAAGAAGCCGAAAGCCGTCGCGGTCACTCCCACGGCCGAGACGAAGGCGGCCCAGCCGCTCTCCAGTCCGCTCGCGAAGCCCGGGCTCGGGACGGCCTCGACCGTCGGGACCTCCGACACCGAGACCGACAGGGTCGACATGGCCACCTGCTCGCGCAGCCAGGTCCGCTGGGCGGTCATCGCGTCGAGCTCGGCCTGCCGAGAGGACAGCTGGGCTTCGATCGCCATGAGGTCGGACACGTCGGACGCCTGCGCCAGCAGGTCGGTCATCCGGGCGACGCTGGTCTGGAGGGCCTTGATGCGGGCGTCGAGGTCGACGGCCTGCGACGTGACGTCCTGCGAGGTGAGGTCCAGCGACTGCACGGTGCCCAGCGTCGACACCGAGTCGACGAACGCGTCGAGCTTCGCCGCCGGCACCTGCACCGTGATCGTCGAGTAGGCGTCGTCGCCGGCCGCTGACGTGTTCTCCGCCGAGACGAACCCCTGTGCCGCGGCCGTCAGGGCGCGAACCTGTGCGACCGTCGCCGCGACGTCGTCCGCCTGCAGCGACATCGTGCCCGTCCGTACCACCTCGCGCGTCATGACGGGGCGCGAGGACCCCGAGTTGGACGACGTTGCGCCGTCGGCCGCAACCGGGCCCTCCGCGGGGGCCCGCATCGCATCCGGGCCCATCGGCTCGCCCATCGCACCCCCGACGTCGCCCGGTGCGGCGAACTCCGTCGTCGAGGCGCTGTCCGAGCCGGTGCAGCCCGACAGGGCGAGGACCGCCGCGGCGGTCAGTGCCAGTGCAGCAGTACGTAGACGCATGGTCTCCTCCTCAGACCTGCGAGACCCCAGCCGGGGCCAGGTACCCGGTTGACGCGTGCGCGGATCGGACCGTTCCCGTCGGGCGGGCAACGATTCGGACACGACTGCTCAGACGAGCCGGACCAGGTGGAGGGTGCGGGTGGCCCGCGTGCAGGCGACGTAGGCGTCGCTGCCGAGTCGCGACTGGTTCAGCAGGCCGTCCGGATCGACGACGAGCACGTGGTCGAACTCCAAGCCCTTGGACTCGCGCGCGGTCAGCACGGCGACCGGGGCATCGAGCGCGTCGTCGCCGAAGCCGAACTCCGGCCGGCCCCCCAGGACCTGCGCGACCGGGCCGACCAGGGCGTCGGGGACGATCACGCCGGTGCGCCCGCCGTCGTCGTCGGTGCGGGCGAGCACGACGTCGCCGAGTTCGTCGAGCGCGCAGAGGACGGTCTCGGTCGGCTCGCCGTCGCGGATGGGTCGCAGGTCCGGGGCGACGCCGCCGGCGCGCACGAGCAGCTCGGTCGCCGTCGCCGCCGTCTGGCGGGTGATCCGGTAGGTGACGGTCAGCGTGTGCAGGTCCAGGTGGTCACCCGCCCAGTCGAGCACCTCGTTCCAGTCCGAGGCGCCGGCGGGGTGCGCGGTCTGCTGGAGGTCGCCGACGATGGTCATCGACCGTCGGGTGCAGCGCCGCGCCAGGGCTCGCCAGGCCATCCGCGACAGCTCCTGCGCCTCGTCGACGACGACGTGGCCGTACACCCAGTCGCGGTCGGCCGCGGCCCGGTCCGCCAGGGTTCCGGCGGCGCGGTCGCGGGCGAGGGGGTCGGCCACGGTCAGCTCGGCGTAGTCCTCCTCCACGGGAGCGGCCCGGGGGACCGGCCGGACGAACTCCCCGAGCCGCACTGCCGCCTCGTCCAGCAGCGGGACGTCGTCGACGGTCCACGGTGATCCGGCCGGCCGCAGCAGGAGCCGCTGCTGACGCGCGTCGAGCAGGCCGTCGGCCGCTGCCGCCAGGACGTCGGGGTCGCTGAGCAGTCGGTCGACGACCCGCTCGGGGGTCGTCGGCAGCCACAGGAGGTTGACGGTCCGCCGGACCTCCGCGTCCTCGACCAGGTCCGACAGGTGCGCGGCGCGCACATCGGGGTCCGTGGCGTCCTCGCCTCGGCGAGCGGCCCGGTCGCGGGCGAGGTCGTCCAGCACGCGGCGCAGGAAGGGCTCGCGCCCGGCGTGGTAGGTCGACCGGCGCGGCACGCTCGCCCGCGCTGCCGCGAGCCGTGCGGCGGAGACGCGCGCCGTCGATCCGTCGCCGAGGCGCACCGTGAGGTCTCCGGCAGGAAGCCGCACGCGCTGCGACACGGCGCGCGCGACCACCTGAGCCATCACGAGGTCGCCCTTGACGCGCGCGACCTCGGGCGGATCGACGAGGGACGTCGAGACGCCCGGGTGGAGCTGCCCGGGCGTCAGCAGGACGACGTCGGTCTCGCCCAGGCTGGGCAGCACCTGCTCGATGTACCGGCAGAACGCGTTGGAGGGCCCGACGACGAGGACGCCGTCGCGCGCGAGCCGGTCGCGGTGCGTGTACAGCAGCCACGCGGCGCGGTGGAGGGCGACGACGGTCTTCCCGGTGCCGGGTCCGCCCTGGACGACCGTCACGCGGTTCAGGGGACTGCGCACGATCCGGTCCTGGTCGGCCGCGATCGTGGCGACGATGTCGGCCATCCGGCCGTCGCGAGGGGCCGTGACCGCCGCGGAGGCCGCGCGCTCGCCGACCCCCGCTGTGGGGTCGGCGAGGTCCTCGTCCTCGACGTGGGTGACGGCGCGCTCCCGGGTGAAGATGCGCCGGCGGCGGCGTACGCCCATCGGCTCGGCGGTGGTCGCCTGGTAGAAGCCGGCTGCCTGGGGCGCTCGCCAGTCGACGAGGAGCGGCTCGCCGGATTCGTCGCGCAGACCGATCCGACCCAGCCGGACGGTGCGTTCGGCGGCGGGGGAGTCGTCGACGTCGGCCGCCTCGTCACGGTCCAGCCGGCCGAAGTACAGCCGCTGCTCGGCGGACGCGGCGGCACGGGACTGCTGGGCGATGACGTCGAGGAGGCCCTGGCGCTCCAGGCGGTCTTGGGCGGTGCCGGTGGCCGGTGCCCGCAGGACGCTCTCCGCCCGAATGGCGAGCTGGGCCCGGAGGTCGTCGAGCCGCGTGTAGGCGCGGTCGAGGAAGGCTTGCTCCTCGACAACCGGCTCCATGCTCAGCCCTTCTCACGCGGCGCGTCTCACGGCTATCCGGGCATGCGAGTCTGCCACGCAGCCGTGGGATCGCCGTCCCCAGGGGCGCTCGGGCCGGGCACCGCCCACAGCCGGCCCGGCGTGAGCAGGTGGCCACCGGTGGATCCCTACCGTTCGGCTGCCCGCCCGCGGGGGAGGCGGGCATCGCGAGACGTCGCTACAGCGTCGGGCGCTCGCGTGGCCGCGTCGGCCCCGGGCCGATCTCCGGGGGGAGCGTCCCGGGCCGGCGCCGCCGCGGCTACGCGCCCGCGATCGCGCGGTGTCGACGCCAGCTCATGATCGCGAACGAGGAGAGCCCGGACATCAGCGAGCACACGCTGGCGGTGGAGGCGACGGACAGGATCGACGCGGCGGACCCGATGCTGCCGATGCTGAGCACCGAGCCGATGCTGCCGATGCTCAGCACGCTGTTCCGCGAGCCGATCGACAGCAGCGAGTTCGACGCCCGGTAGCTCCACCGTGAGCCCATGGCGCCACGGTACCCATTCACCCCGCCGGTGTTGAGGTTCCCAGCGATTCGGAGGCC
>OFJB01000778.1_pt1 | contig 14220 bp, 15 predicted proteins | sample 1775081 | NCBI WGS metagenome assembly OFJB01 (sample SAMN08195771, study PRJEB24354) | sludge metagenome | isolation source: initial sludge from phenol fed wastewater aerobic bioreactor | place: India: Nagpur | collected 2016-06-05 | reverse complement strand
GTTCGGGCGCCGGATCGCCTGGGACGTTCCCCTGCTGGACGGCTACCGGTCGGACTTCCTGGAGGCCTGGGGCGGCACCGGGCAACTCGACCTTCTGCGCCCCTTCAGCCGCGGACTGGCGCGACGGCTGAAGGAGGGGCGGTTCGACTGTCTGGCGATCCACGGCTACAGCCGGCCGGTCCATTGGCTGGCCGCCCTGACCGCCCGCCGGCTCGGCATCCGCGTCCTGTTCCGGGACGAGGCAACGCCGATCAGCCGCCGCCGCGGGCCGGTGCGCCGGGCGCTGAAGCGCGTCTTCTTCGCCGCCATCGACCGGCTGGCCGACGGCTGGCTGACGATCGGCAGCCTGAACGCCGCCTATTACCGGCAGCAGGGCGTCGCCGAGGAAAAGCTGTTCGCCTGCCCCTATGCCGTGGACAACGCCTTCTTCCGCAATGCGGCGCCGGACGAGGGCCTGCGGCTGCGGCGCGCGATCGGCATCCCGGACGGCGCCCCGGTCGTCCTCTATGCGTCGAAGCTGCAGCGCCGCAAGCATGCCGACCATCTCCTGGCCGCCTTCCGGCAACTGGCCCTCGCCCCTGCCGGCCGGCCGCCGCCCCACCTCGTCTTCGCCGGCGACGGGGAGCTGATGCCGGAACGGCGCGCCATGGCGGAGGGGATGGACGGCGTCCATGTCCTGGGCTTCCAGGGACAGAAGGACCTGATCGCCTGCTATGCCATGTGCGACGTGTTCGTGCTGCCGTCCTCCTGCGAACCCTGGGGGCTGGTGGTCAACGAAGCCATGAATCTCGGCAAGGCCATCATCGTCAGCGATCAGGTCGGAAGCGGCCCCGACCTCGTCCACCAGGGCGAGAACGGGTTCGTCGTGCCGGTCGGCGACATCGGGGCGATGGCCAAGGCCCTGGGCGCGCTCTGCGCCGATCCGGACCTTGCCGCGTCGATGGGGCGGCGAAGCCTGGAGATCGTGTCCGGCTGGGATTTCGAGGCGGACCTGCGCGGCATCCGTCAGGCCCTCGGCCTTCCCCCGCGGTCCTGAGGAAAACGGCATGTCCGGCAGCGCTTCCCGGCCCCCCTCCTCCCGGCCCCCCTCATTCCGACAGTCTCCCACGGTCGCGATCGTCGTCACCCACATCGCCCCGGCGCGCGGCTATGGCGGCATCGCCGAATGCACGGCGCGGGTGGCCCAAGCCTGGGGCGAGGCGGGGCACGAGGTGATCCTGTGCGCCAGCGACGCATCGGAGGGCGCGCCGCTGCGCCCGGATGAGCTGGGGCTGCCCGGCCGGGTGTCGCCGGTCCTGTACCGGGCGCGCGGATGGCCGCGCTGGGGCTTCGGGCTGGGGGCGCTGCCGGCGATCTGGACGGGGCGACCAGCAAGCTCGGTCGAGCGGTGCAACTCGCCACGGAGACCGGAAACGCCGAGGCGACTGCGAAACTCCGTAAAGTGGTCGATATCGCCGATGCCCGAACCGGAACGGTTCGGCTGAGGCAGGCGGTGGCCAAGGCCGATGAGATGGCTTTGGACACTGCGTCGACCAAGACCACACGAATCAGGGGCTGAGATGGCAACTTGTCCAGCGGGGCACCCCAGTGACCAGACCGACTTCTGCGGTGTGTGCGGACTTCCCATGGACGCCGCGGACGCCGCCGCGCCCGAGGAGCAGCCCCAGACCACGCTGACCTGTCCAGCCTGCCAGGCGCCGAATGTGCCTGAGGCATTGTTCTGCGAGGCCTGCGGTTTCGACTTCACCGGCGCAGCCGCCCCGCCGGAATCCCCGGCCGAAGCGCCCGAAAAACCCGCGTGGCCGTCTCTGACCGTGCCCGCTGATCCGGCTGCACAGGCTGAGGCCCCGCAGTCCACCGGTCCGCAGCCGAGTGCTGCATCTCAGACGGTCCCGGCTGCCCAGACTGGCGCCGACCCCATAGCCGTGCCGCCGCCTGCGGCGGCCCGACCGACCAAGCCAGCCGTGGAGTGGGTCGCGGAGTTGTGGATCGATCCGGACTGGTATGCCTCCCAAGGCTCCAACGACCCCATGCCGTCGGCGGGGCTGCCCGACATCGTGCCGCTGGTCAAAGAGGCCAATCTCATCGGACGACTCTCGCACAGCCGGGGCATCTTCCCCGATGTCGAGTGCGAACTGGACGCCGGCTGCAGCCGTCGCCACGCCATGCTCACCCACGAGGGCACGCGGTGGTGGATCGAAGACCTGGGTTCGGCCAACGGCACCTTCGTGGGGCCGTCGGCCGGACCGCTGCCCGCCATGCCGATCCCGCAGGGCCGCGTCGAACTGAGCGCCGGCCAACGGATCTATGTAGGCGCCTGGACCCGAATCGTGATTCGGAAGGCCACCGCCGAGGAGCAGGAAGCGTTCGCCGGCTGATCCGCTTTGCGCTGTGGGCGTAGCCGGGGGTTCTTCGACGGTCCGCGCAGGTAGATTTGGCCACGACGTGAAGGAGGAAGTGTGGAGATCAAGATCGGCATCCAGGAGATTTCCCGGGAACTGACCGTGGAGACCGAGGCCACCGCCGCTCAGGTGGAGAAGGACCTCAAGCAAGCCCTCGCCTCAGATGGTCTGTTGACCCTCACCGACGAGAAGGGCCGCAAAGTCCTGGTCCCTGCCGACCGGATCGCCTACCTCGATCTTGGTCAGGAGAAGAGCCGTCCGGTGGGCTTCGGCACGGTCTGAGGCGCGTAGCGCGCCGCGGGCGCTAGACTTGCTGTGCTCACCACAAGTGTGAACCTGCCTGGAGCGGACCAGATCCGCCGGTAGACCTACTGCGCAACTGCGCAGGTGAAGATGAGGCAAGACGCTGACTGAACAAGCTCTTACGACCGCGCCCGCGGCACCAACCCCACAATCTTTCGCCGATCTCGGCGTGATTCCTCCCATCTGCGAGGCTTTGGCCGAGCTGGGAATCACCTCCCCCTTCCCGATCCAGGCGCTCGCAATTCCGATCGCCATCAACGGCACCGACATGATCGGACAGGCGCGCACCGGCACCGGCAAGACGCTGGCCTTCGGGATCAGCCTGCTGCAGCAGGTCGTGGTGCCCACCGACCCCGGCTATGCCGAGTTGGAGCGGCCCGGACTCCCCCAAGCCCTGGTGATGGCCCCCACCCGTGAACTCGCTCTCCAGATGGCATCCACCGTCCGCAAGGCCCGCGTCCTCACCGTCTACGGCGGGGTCGGCTACGAACCGCAACTGGACGCTTTGGCCAGTGGCGTCGATGTCGTCGTCGGCACTCCCGGGCGCCTCCTGGATCTTGCGAACCGCCGCTCCCTGGATCTCTCCGCAGTGCGGGTACTGGTCTTGGATGAGGCCGACGAGATGCTCGACCTGGGCTTCCTGCCCGATGTGGAACGGCTGATCTCCAAGACTCCGAAGTCGCGCCAGACCCTGCTGTTCTCCGCCACGATGCCGGCCGCCGTGGTCGCCTTGGCCCGGATGCATTTGAACCAGCCGGTGAACGTTCGCGCCGAAACCAAGGACGCCCAGCTCACCGTTCCTGACACCACCCAGTTCGTCTACCAGGCCCACGACCTGGACAAGCCGGAGATCGTCGGCAAGCTGCTGCAATCCCCCGGCTGCACCCGCACCATCGTCTTCACCCGCACCAAGCGCGCCGCCCAGCGACTCGCCGATGAGCTGGAAGACCGCGGGTTCTCGGCCACGTCGCTGCATGGCGATCTGAACCAGGCCGCCCGCGAGAAGGCTCTGAAGAAGTTCCGCGACGGCAAGGTCAACACCCTGGTGGCCACCGATGTCGCCGCCCGCGGGATCGACATCACCGATGTCAGCCACGTGGTGAACTACGAGTGCCCCGATTCGGAGATGACCTACGTCCACCGCATCGGCCGCACCGGTCGCGCGGGGCACAGCGGGCTTGCCTGCACGCTCGTGAGCGAGCAAGATATTCCGCGGCTGCGCGTCATCAAGCGGCAGTACAACGTGCTTGCCAACTAATTCGACGATATTGCGCAAAAGCGCCCGGAGAAATCCGGGCGTTTCTTCTTTTGTTCAGAAAACGAACGTTTTGTTACACGGATGTTGCATTTATTCGTTTCGTTTTGTTGCATATTCATTACATGCCGCTTGTGCAAATTGTTTGTTTAAAAACACGGAGTGACAACGCCTTGTAAACGCATAATCACCTTGATTCTTCAAAGAATCTCGCTTCTGCTAAGGGTCGTTTCTTGTGATTTTGTCACATAATACCAATAGACAATCGTGTTGAGCGTGTTTTTCATGTAAAATTCCAAGATAATGCCAGATTATTAAAATAATAAAATTTTTTCTCGAACACTTTTTGTTTGTAACGCCAATGTAATATTCGCCGAGTATTCTATGGTTGTAAAAACAAAAAGGGGAAACAAACATGAATCGCAAGAAACTCTGGATCGTCCTGCTCCCGCTCCTCCTGCTCATCGTTGCCGCCGTACTGGTCGGCTTTGGCGCTTTCTCGGGCAACCGCATGGTTGCTTCGACGCCCGTTTACAACACCGCATCCGAAGAGAACCCCGCGCTGGAAACCATCACGGATGAAGCCACGCCGCTCGCCGGTGCGCAGCCGGTAGAGCCGCTGGACATTGAGTCGGTCGTCGTTCGCGTGTACGCCCCGGCACAAACGGAATCCGCGCCGGAGCCTCTCCCGCTCGAATCCGAAATCGTACCGGAACCCGTGCAGGAAGAACCCGCGCCGGAAGAACCCACGCCAGAAGAACCGGCTACGGAAGAACCCGTCGATACGTCTACAACTGCAACCCGCATGCTGGATCGCGCTTATACGCTGATTGCGCAGTTCAACGCCTGCACCAACAGCGCGGAAAAGCGTGCGCTGCTCGGAATCACGAACAACAACTTCAGCAACGACTCTTTCCGTCAGAAGATTCTCTCCGACATGGGCGGCAGCTTTGAACAGCTGGAGGCGGAAGTGGTCGCTTCCACCGAATACCAACAGGGCAAAACGCTCTATGTACAGGTTTATATTTCCGGAAAATCCACGGCCTATGAACCCGTCGTCTACTCCACGCAGAACTCCGACCTCTCGGGCAGCCAGTGGTCGACCAACCTCGTGTATGACGACGACACCGCAACCTGGATGGAATACACCAAGAAACATACCTACAACGACAGCCGCGTCGGCTACTCCCTCGCCGGGTTGAACGGAGTGGAAGGCGGCTACGACGAGCTGAAGGACACTATGGAATCCAGCGACCTCTGGCAGCCCGTCGACGTCACGCCGGATGCCGAAACCCCAGCCGAAGCACCTGCCGAAGCCCCCGCCCCCGTGACCGAGGGATAAGATCGAAACGTTCGAGCAGCTTTGCTCTTCGGATATCTTTCCTCCTGGTTCCCCTGATATTTTCCGGACTTCCTCCTGATTTTCTTTCTTCCTGTTTCCTCCTTTCAAAACGGCTTTGTTTGAGCAGACAAGGCCGTTTTTGTTTGTCCATTGTTCTTTTACGCACCAAAACCGGTTGTGCTATAATGAAATTATAGTCAATTAACTTGCCGAACAGCGGCAGTTTTGAAACGGAGCAATCAATATGGATAAATCCGAATCCCTCGAAACCATCGCCGTGCTCATTGACGCGGACAACGCGCAGTTGAGCAAGCTTTCCCTCGTGCTGGAGGAGCTCTCCACCTACGGGCGGATCGTCGTACGCCGCGCCTACGGAAACTGGAGCAGCCGCGCGCTGAAGAACTGGGAAGAACAGCTCAAGAAGCTCGCCATCAAGCCGGAGCAGCAGTTTGCCTACACCACCGGCAAGAACGCGACGGATATCTCGCTCGCCATCAGCGCAATGGACCTGCTGCACACGAATCTTTACGACGCGTTTGCGCTAGTCTCCAGCGACAGCGACTATACGCCGCTCGCCATTCGCCTCCGCGAGGCCGGCATCTACGTCTTTGGCGTGGGCGAGGAAAAAACGCCCATGTCGTTTCGCAACGCCTGCGACAACTTTATTCTCACGCAGAACCTTGGCGACGCGGAAAAGCCGAAACCCGCCCCGGTTGGCGAGTCCAAAACTGCCGCCGTACCCGCAAAAACCGAACCCAAGGCGGACATCGCGGCCATCCACAACCTGCTCAAGACCGCGAGCGAACGGTATTCCGACGCGGAGGGCTACGTCAACATCGCCTCGGCGGGCGGCTATCTCAAACGCGTTATGCCGGACTTCGATTCCAAGACGTACGGCTTTTCCAAGCTGACCGACCTGATCAAGGCGTTCCCCGCCAAATACGAAACCAAAAACTATCCCGGCAAGGGCACGGTAACCATCTTCGCATACCGCTGCCTGTAACGGCAGAAAGGAGCAGCCTATGCCTACTCCATCGGTGAAACCCCGCAAGCGCGCGGGCAGAATCGTTTTGCTCTCGTTCGCCGGACTTTTGCTTGCGCTGGCGTTGGCGTTTTTTGCGTATACGCAGGACTATTATCACGCGGACGCAACCGCCACCGCGCTCACCAAAGGTAACCCGAACATCCGGCAGGACGGCAACCTCACCATCCTTTCGCCTGACCCGTCAAACGACACCGGCGCGGGCTTGATCTTCTATCCCGGCGGCAAGGTGGAGGAAACGGCGTATCTGCCGCTGCTGGAGCAGCTACGTGAAAACGGGCTGACCTGCGTGCTGGTCAAGGTGCCGTTTCGCCTCGCGGTGTTCGACATTCACGCGGCGGACGCCGTGTACGCGCAGTTCCCCGCAATCTCCCGCTGGTACCTGGCCGGGCATTCGCTCGGCGGCGCCATGGCCAGTAGCTATGTTCCGGGCAACGAAGGGAAGCTCGCGGGGCTGATTTTGCTCGGCGCGTACCCCGTGAACGACAGCCCGATTCCCACGCTCGCCCTCTATGGCAGCGAGGACGTGAAGCTGGATCGCTCCAAGTTGAATGCGGTTGCAAACAAGCTGGAACTTTCCGGCGGCAACCATGCCTACTTTGGCAACTATGGCGAGCAGGCGGGCGACGGCACGGCCACGATCTCCCGCGAAGCGCAGCAGGCGCAGGCCGTTTTTGCCATATTGGCGTTCGTGCAGAATACGCCCGTCGCTCCGTGACAGTATCACGCAGTCCGGTTGAATCCCGGTTCCCCGTCCGGTAAGATGAGCACAAGGAATCCAACAATCCGTATCGACCTTGCAGAGGAGGATCTTTCAAATGGAACAGCAAAAAACGTACTTCCTCAAGACCGCGCTCACCTTTGTTTTTGTCTTTGCGTTTGCCATGGTTGCGGCAACGCGGCTGGTCACGCCCCTGCTCGCCCGCTTTCAAGCGACGCTGCTGCCGGACACGGGCGCGGCCTGGTATTACTGGAAACTGCCGCATCCGGAACTCTGGGCAACGGTCAGTATGTGGGTGCTCTATCTTGCGCATCAAATCGCTGTTTGGGCGCTGATTGTCCGCCTCAAGTCGCAGCCGCGCCTGCCAGCTGGGCGAATCGGGCGCGTGAACCTGCTGCTGCTCGTCGTCAACGCAGTGTTCGTTTTGCTGCACCTCCTGCAAACCGCGCTGTTCTACGACGGGCTCGCGCAGTACGTGCCCGTTTGGAGCTCGCAGTTCTCCGTCATCGTGATGCTCGTGTTCATGCTGATTTTGCTCAACGCGCGCCGCGGGCTGTTCTTTGGCAAAAAGGTTGCCCTGCCGCCGCTCGGCGTGAGCACGACGCAAAAGGTGCACGGCTTCTACATCGCCTGGGCGGTGGTCTACACCTTCTGGTTTCACCCGATGGAAGGCACGCTTGGACACCTGCTTGGCTTCCTCTACCTGATTCTGCTGATGGGGCAGCTCTCGCTCGCGCGGACGAGCTGGCATACGAAGATTGGCTGGCTCACGTTTCTGGAGGCGTTCGTCGCGCTCCACGGCGCGGTGGTCGCCATCCTCGCGAAAAACGGCATGTGGCCCATGTTCTTCTTCGGCTTCTTGATGATGTTCATCGTCACGCAAGTGTACGGCATTGTTAAAAACCGCATCGCGATTGCGGGCATTACGGCGAGCTACATCGCCCTTGTGCTGGTCACCTACAGTGGCTCGCTTGCCAACCTCTTTACCGGAACGCCGGTCGGCTGGGCGGACATCCACCAGATCACCTGGATTCCCATCATTCTCTACGCGCTGGTCTTCGCGCTCTGCTGGCTGCTCGCCGGGGTTGGCGCGCTGGTCAAGCGCAAGCAGAAGACGGAATAATTGCTTTTGTTCCCAAAAGCCGCAGGGTTTGCCTGCGGTTTTTCTTTTGGTCTTGACAAGGCTGGAATCCGCTGTATAATTGAATTCGCAACTGTTGAACATTCAACTATATAGGAGATCGAATGAATTACAAGCAGCTGAATACGCTCATCAAGCTGGGGCGGGACTTTGGGCACGAGCAGATTCGCGACGCGGGGTTTACGGATACTGAACACGCCATTTGCACGTTTCTGTGCTTTCACGACCGCGTTTCGCAAGACACAATCGCCACCGCGCTGCTGATGGACAAAACCACCGTCGCCAAGGCGCTCTCCGGCATGGAGGCCAAAGGGCTGATTGCGCGCGAGCAGAACCCCGCCAACCGCCGGGAGAACTGCATTCGCCTGTCGGACGCGGGCCGCGCGAGCGTCAGCGGCAGCGTCGATCTTTACGATACGTGGCTCGCACGCGCCTGCGACTGCCTTTCCGCCGAGGAACAGCGGCAGCTTGACGGCTACTTTGACCGAATCGTTCAAAACGCCATCCATCTGCACGAGGCCGACAAGAAATCCAACACCGGAAAGGATCGCTAAATAATGGAAACACTCAACAACAACCAACCGAACCGCCCCGCCTCCGTCTTCCAGCGCATCTGGGGTGGCCTGAAGGCCTATCTAACCGACTGGCGAAACCTCTTGGGGCACGCGTTGCTCGGCGTGTTCTTTGTCGTTATCGCCGTTTGGGCGCCAATCAACATTTGGCTCAAGCTCGCGATCATCGCCTGCCTGATTGCGCTGAACATCCTGCGGATGCGGCTAAAATCCAAAAATGCAGCTAAGAAAGAGAGCGTAGCAGAATGAGCTCGTTTCGTGACCTCCGCATTGTCGACAACTTTTACCAGACGTCGGCGTTTTTCCCGATGCCGACCATCCTCGTTTCCTCGTTGACCGAATCGGGCGAAACGTCGCTCGGCTCCTACTCGCTTTGTTTTCCGTACTACGTTGCGGGCAAAGACTCCTACGCAATGATCCTCGAGTGCCGCAACAGTTCCAACACCGCGCAGAACATTCTGCGCAGCGGAACCTGCGCGCTGAACTTCATTGAGGACAGCCGCGCGAACTTCAAGGAAGCGGTGCGCCTCGGCTTCCCCGGGGAAACCTGCGAGGAGAAGATGAAGAACTGCCGCTTTGCACTCGAGGAAGGTCAGGCGGGCGGCGAGCAAAAGCGTCCGCTCGTCGTGAAGGACGCGTATCAGGTGTTTGAATGCACCTGGTGGAGCGAGCTGGAAAACGCCCTTGAGGACAGCGCGAAGGTCGGCCAGCTTGAGGGCGTAGAGCCGCCGTATCGCGACTTCAACGGCATTACGAGCGAATTTGGCGTGCACGTTATCCTCAAAATCGCCGAGATTCTGATGAAGGAGCGCTTCTATAACGCAATCATCGGCGGGGTCAAAGCGGGCAGTTTTCCGCGCGTTCCGGTGGACTACGGCTATCGCGACAATACGCATTTCTGGTATACGCGCTTTACGCGGCCCATTGCCGAGCGAATTGCCGCTGGCAAGGCGGCGGAACTGAGCACCGTGGTTTACGCCGCGAGCCGCATGGACCCGGAGGTCAAGTTTACAGAGGAAGCCTGCGCAACGCTGGTGAAGGTGCCGCGCGTGTTCCTGAAAGCCGCGCTGCAGGGCTGCGTGGACTGGGCAAAGGCGAACAACGTATCTTTAATAGAAGAACAGCACATGGCGACCATCCGCGACAAACGCAACGCGGAGAAAAAATAGAAACGCAAGCAACAAAAAACCGCCGAAAGGCGGTTTTTCTGTTTAATACGATTTAACGTTACGGCTGCATTGCCCCAAAGAGCACGAGCCAGGCGAGGAACGATTTTGCCACGAGGCTGAGTACGATATAGACCCGCTCGCCGTAGACATAGTCCTTCCATTTGCCAACGCGCTTGTACTGGAGAATCATGTTGATCGGGAACGTGTTGAAGGCCACGAAGTACGTGCCCACAATCGCCCAGACGAACCACGGCACCATGTCGAAGTTGCCCGTGCCAAACATGTACAGCAGAATCGACACCCAGGGCGCGATCCCTGCGATGGAACCCCAAACAAACGGGCCCCACTTGACGTTTTGCTTCTCCGCCCCGCTGTTGAGCTGCTCCATCACGAGCCCGAAGAGGTTCATGCTCGCGTTGACCGCGAAGATCAACACCAACGACGCAATGTCGTAAATGCCAAACAGGGTAGCGATGAGCACAATCATAATGGACGAGCTTAGCGCATACTCAAACCAACGGAACTTGTTGATGCCCGCGCGGATGCCCTTGAGATACGTTTCTCCGCTCAAATAGATAATCAGGTGCGCCAGAGCGGATATAAAGAGGAACGAAGCCACAAGAACGCCAAAGGGAAGCGTAAAGATCGCCTTTCCGGCGGGTTCCAGGGACTTGGTCGCTACGTTAAAGGTCAAATAGTTCTGCGTAATGGTTGGTTGGAACTCGGCGATTTTCTGAATCACGCTTGTTGCGAGAAACAGCATGGCAACCGCCTGAACGAAATGGACCGCTCCCATAATCAGATTGAAGCGTCTCAACTTTTGCAGTTTGATTTCCATATGTATTACACCATCCTTCTGGCAACACTATACACCCTGAAAACCAATATGAAAAGTGATTTCATCACGGGAATGGCGCATTCTATCTGCGTTTTCTCAAATTTCACACTCGTTTTATCTGTTCCAGCCGCGCGTCATATTGGTTCTTCAGTTGCCCATCTCTATGCTGATGTCGCTGAATAGTCGGATTAGGTCGTCCACGGCGAGCGCGCGCTTTTCCTCCCCCGCCTTGTCCAGCACCACCCCGCCCTGATGCAGCATCACGAGCCGGTCGCCATACGTCGCGGCATAGCGCAGGTTATGCGTCACCATCACGGTGGTGATGCTACGCCGCGCGATCAGGTCGTTCGTCAGCGTCATGATCGTCTCCGAGGATTTTGGGTCGAGCGCGGCGGTGTGTTCGTCTAGTATCAGCAGCCGGATGTCGCTCATGGTGGCAATCACCAGCGCAAGCGCCTGCCGCTGTCCGCCGGAAAGCGTACCGACCGGCGCGTCCAGCCGATGTTCCAGCCCCATGCCGCAGAGGCTTAAGAGCGCGCGGAAGTGCTCCTTGCGGTGCTTGGGAATGCCGCGGCCAAGCCCGTAGACGCCGCCCTTGTGATCCGCCAGCGCGAGGTTTTCCAATATTGTGAGGTGCGCGCAGGTGCCCGCCTTGGGGTCCTGAAACACGCGGCCGATCCACGCGGCGCGTTTGACCGCAGAGTCGTTTGTAATCGTCCGCCCGTCAAACAGCACGTTGCCCGCATCGGGTTGCGCCGTTCCGCAGATCAGGTTTAGTAGCGTGCTCTTGCCGCTGCCGTTGCTGCCGATGACGCTGACAAACTGCCCTTCCGGCACGGCGAACGAAAAATCCGAAAACAGGGTCAGTTCGTCCGGCGAATTCGCGTTGAAGCGAAGATCAATTTGGTTTAGTTCAAGCAGCATGGCGCGTCACCCTCCGTAGCAGCGGTTTGTCCCCAACCAGCAGCGCAAGCACGAACAGCGCCGCCATCAGGAGCTTGAGGTACTCCGTCGGCAGCCCCAGCGCGAGCGCAACACTCAGGCAAGCCTTGTAGGCAATGCTGCCAAGCACCACCGCCGTAGTTGCGCGCATCCGCCGGATTCCGCGAAACAGGCTCAACCCAATGATCACGGAGGCCAGCCCGAGCACGACCATGCCGATGCCCATCTGCTGATCCGCCGAGCCCTTTGCCTGCGCAATGACCGAACCCGCGAGTGCGGCAAAGCCGTTGCCCAGCGCAAGGCCAATGATCTTGCTCCTGCCCGGGTCGCGGGCAAGCATCGTTACAAACCCCGCGTTGTCGCCCGTTGCGCGCAAGAGTAGTCCGCTCTTGGTGCGCAGAAACGCATCCAGCAGCAGCTTGCAGACGACGACCAGCACGAGGCCGACCGCGAGCTGGCGAATGTAGAGCCCGCCGACCGTCTCCGGCAGCAGCGACGCGGGAAACGCCCAAAAGATGGTCGGCTTTCGAAAGAACGAGGCGACGCTGTTTCCGTCGTTGAACAGAAACAAGATCACGAGGTTCACCGAAAGCAGCGCCGTATACACCAGAATGCCGCTCAGCAGCGGGCGAATCTTGAGCTTTACGTGCAGCGCACCCGTGAGCGAGCCAAACGCCGCGCCCGCGAGAAACGAAACCAGCAGGCAGGCCCACGGGTTCACGCCCTTAAGGATCAGCACACCGGAGAGGATTGCCCCGAGCGGCATCGTTCCGTCCACGGAGAGATCGGGAAAGTCGAGAATGCTGTAGGTGAGGTATACGCCGAGCGCGAGCAGCGCGTACATCAGCCCCTCTTCGAGCGTTACCTTCAGCACGTTGAGTACGATTTGCATGATAAGTCCGCCTTTTTGCCGCGGTCTCTTCGCGGCGGAGTTTAAGCTTTTGCGTGCGTCAGCGGAAGACGAGTCAAACCGTCTTCCGCCAACGCTAGAAGGAGGATACCGGGGCTTCGATTATTTTTCCGTGGTGAGCATAGTCGCGTTCTGATACGCTTCCGGCAGCGTCAGGCCGAAGGCCGCGAGCACATCCGTATTGACCACGGGCACCGCGTCCGTAATCGTCTTGACCGCCATCGTCGCGGCGGACGCGCCATTCAGCACATCCAGCGCCATCTGGCCGGTCACGCGGCCCAGCGCAATGTAGTCGAGGCTCACGGAGGCGAGGCAACCGGCGGTGACCTGCGTCTCCTCGGAGCCGTAGACCGGCACGTCGTTTGCGTTTGCCTGCTCCAGCAGGATGCCAAGGTTGTTGACCACGTTGTTATCCGTAAAGTTCGTCAGCGCGTCCACCTGGGCGCAGAGGGTCGCCGCGGCCTGCGGAATGTCCGCCGCGCTCTGGACGCCCTGCGAAACAACGGTAAACCCGTAGTCCGGCGCAATCGCGTTGAGCTGCTTGAGCTGGGAAACGCTGTTGGCTTCGCTCGTGGTGTACAGCACGCCGAGGTTTGCCGCATCCGGCTGGAATGCGCGGATGAGCTTGAGCTGCGCGGAGAGGTCGAGAATGTCGCTCGTACCGGTGCAGTTGCTGCCCGGCGCTTCCAGCGCGTCAACAAGGCCCGCCGCAACGGGGTCCGACACGGCGGAGAAGACGACGGGGATGGTCGTGTTGGCCGCCGCCGCGAGCGCAGAGGTTGCCGCGGGCGTCGCAATGGCGATGATCAGGTCATATCCCTTGGCGACAAAGTTTTTCGCGATGGTATCGCAGGTTGGGGTGTCGAAGTTGCCAAGCTGGAGGTCAATGGTCACGCGCGGATCGGCGCCGAGCACCTCCGCAATGCCCGCGTAGCAGTTGTCCAGCGAGGGATGGCTGCCGAATTGCAGCACGCCTACGGAAAACGTTTCTTCCGCGGCAGGTGCTTGTGTGGCGGCGGCTTCGGTCGCTTCCGGCGCGGCAGCGGCTGCGGCGGCGGGTGCGGCGGTGCAGGCAAGCATGGACAGCGTCAGTAAGACGGCAACGATCAGAGTGGCGATGGTTTTAATGGTGCGTTTCATGATAATAATCTCCTTTTCATTCGTGTTTTGTGTGTTGAACTTTGGATGGTTTCTTGGATGATTTATCGAGGAACGCCGCGCCATCGCCTGCCGGGCTGCTGAATCATCATTTCGCTTTCTCCTTTTTTAGACTTTTGGGCAAATAAAAAATCCTGCCCTATCGATTTTCCGATAGGACAGGATGTAAAAAACTTCCTGCGGTGCCACCTACATTCGCCCGTGCAATAAACACGTTCGCTCTTAGCCGCGTACCAACATACGCGCGCCGCTGTAACGCTCGGCCTGCGTTTCGTATCGTCCCTTGCGGGAGTTAGCGAACCCTCCTGAGCCCATTCGTCCATCGTTTCGCGGTCGGATTCCCACCATCGCCGACTCTCTTCACACGAACACTGACTGGAGTACTCTTCTCAATCACTGGTGTACGGTCGTTATCCTAACACCAA
>OFJB01000777.1_pt1 | contig 14257 bp, 13 predicted proteins | sample 1775081 | NCBI WGS metagenome assembly OFJB01 (sample SAMN08195771, study PRJEB24354) | sludge metagenome | isolation source: initial sludge from phenol fed wastewater aerobic bioreactor | place: India: Nagpur | collected 2016-06-05 | reverse complement strand
TCGTCGCGCGTCATCGGGCCGGTGGTGTCTTGCGAACCCACGGTGGTCATCTTGGGCTCGCAATAGGTGCCGGGACGGATGCCCAGGCCTTCCGGCAGGCCACAGGCACGGCCCACCATCTTCTGCGCCAGCGTGAAACCGGCCTTGGACTCGGCGGGCGCCTGCGGCAGGCGGAAGGCGGTGGAGGCGGCCAGGCCCAGGAACTCACGCGCCTTGGCGGTGAGTGAGCGGCCGATGATCAGGTTGATGCGGCCGCCGGCGCGCACTTCGTCGAGCAGCACGTCGCTCTTGAGCGCGAAGTCGGCTATTTTTGCGCCGTTCTTCTCGATCTTGCCGTCGTAGGGGAAGATGTCGATCACATCGCCCATCTCCATCTTGGACACGTCCACCTCGATGGGCAGCGCGCCCGAGTCTTCCTGCGTGTTGAAGAAGATCGGCGCGATCTTGCCGCCCAGCGTGACGCCGCCGAAGCGCTTGTTCGGCACGAAGGGAATGTCCTCGCCGGTGGCCCAGATGACCGAGTTGGTGGCCGACTTGCGGCTCGAACCCGTGCCCACCACGTCGCCCACGTAGGCCACGATGTGGCCCTTCTTCTTCAGGTCCTCGATGAACTGCATGGGGCCGCGCACGCCGTCCTGTTCGGGCTTGAAGGCCGCGTCCGGGCGCGTGTTCTTCAGCATGGCCAGGTAGTGCATGGGGATGTCGGGGCGCGTCGTGGCGTCGGGCGCGGGCGACAGGTCGTCGGTGTTGGTCTCGCCGGGCACCTTGAAGACGGTGACGGTGATCTTCTTCTCGACCTCGGGGCGGCTGGTGAACCACTCGGCATCGGCCCAGCTTTGCATGACTTCCTTGGCACGGGCGTTGCCGGCCTTGGCCTTGGCGGCCACGTCGTTGAAGAAGTCGAACATGAGCAGCGTCTTTTTCAGCGCCTCGGCGGCCACGCCAGCGACTTCGGCATCATCGAGCAGCTCGATCAGCGGGTGCACGTTGTAGCCGCCCACCATGGTGCCCAGCAGCTCGGTGGCCTTGGCCTTGCCGATCAGGCCAACGGCGATGTCGCCGTGCGCCACGGCGGCCAGGAACGAGGCCTTGACCTTGGCCGCATCGTCCACGCCCGGGGGCACGCGATGCGTCAGCAGGTCCAGCAGGAACTCGGCCTCGCCGGCCGGCGGGTTCTTGATCAGCTCGATCACGTCGGCGACCTGCTTGGCGTCCAGGGGCAGGGGCGGGATACCCAGGGCGGCGCGTTCGGCGGCATGGGCACGGTAGGCTTGCAGCATGAAAAGATCCTGAAAGAGAAGAAGACAAGAAATGAGCGACCCGCCGCAGTCGGCGATTGAACGGCCCGGGAAACGCCGTCAGGGCTTGGGCGCGTCGAACAGCGCCGGCTGCGGCTGGGTCTCCAGTTGCGCCGCGACGGCACGCTGGGCGGGCGAGGCGCAGGCGTCCGCGACACGCTGGCCCAGCTTCTGGTTCATCAGCATCGACTTGTTGCCCAGTTGCAGCCACATGGCGCCAGCGTGGTTGTCTTCCAGCACGATGGCACCGGTGCGGCTTTCTACCGGGTGCATGTAATAGTGCTGCTTGCCTGATGAGACGCGGAAGAATCCGGGGTTCTTCTCATCGGCATCCACGGACACGTGAGCGCCGAGTTCGCAGGGGATCAGGCCGGTGTCGATCCGCTTGGCAATGGCCAGTTCGGCATCGGTCAGGCGAACGGCGGGCGTTGCGGCTGGCGTGACGCTGGCCTTGGCCGAGTTGGCGGGTGCGCTGTGCTTGCCGGTCTTGACCGGCGGCTTGCGAGTGGCTGGCTTGGTTTTGGCTGGCCCGCTGCCCTTAGTGGCCGAGGCGGTGGTCTTGGCCTTGGTCTTGTGCGCCGTGGTGGAGGCGGGTTGGGCCCAGGCCAGACTCAGGGGCAGCGCCAACGCGGCAATGACAATCAGAGTGGATTTCATGCGGGTCGTTTCAGGGATTGCGGGATGGCAGGATTGTCGGGCAATGACGGGGTTGATCGCAGATCAGAACCATGCAAGTGCCGCTGCCGGCAGTGCTCGCCCGGTGGCGTGGGCCCGCTGCAACACCTGCCAGAACAGGCGATAGCTGGCGCGGTCGTGCAACACGCCACCGTGACTGATGGGTGCCCAGTCGACCTGGGCGGCAGCCAGCAGGATCGCGCAGGCTTGCTCGATCTGCTGTTCGTCGGGTGCAAAGGCCTCGACGATGGGACGAATCTGGTTGGGGTGGATGCTCCACATCCGCGTGTAGCCCAATTCGCGCGCCGCCCGCCGCGCGGCGGTGCGCAATGCGGAGGTGTCGTTGTATTCGGTAACCACGCAATGCGCAGGCACCTTGCCAAATGCGTGGGCGGCCGAGGCGATTTCGAGCTTGGCGCGCAGCACCAGGGGGTGGCTGAATTGTCCCTCGATGCCCATGCCATCGGCAGCGATCGCGCCTGCGTGCGCCGACACGAAATCCATCAGGCCAAAACTGAGCGATTGCACGCGCGGATGCGCCGCGATGTCGAAGGCCCGATGCACGGCGGCGGGCGATTCGATCAACACATGCAGGGGCAGGCCGGGCGCAAAATGGCGCAGCAGTGCGCGCTCGGCGTGGATGACGTCCTCCACCGATTCCACCTTGGGAATCATGATGTGGCTGAGCCGATGCCCGGCCTGTCCGGCGATCCGGGCCATGTCCGCTTCGAAGGCGGGGTGGTCCACCGGATGCACCCGAACGCCCACGCGGGCCTCGGGTGCAGCGGCCAGCGCCAGCTCGGTGACCAGCTTGGCGTGCCGGGCCTCGTCAGCGACGGGGGCACCGTCTTCGCAGTCCAGCGTGACGTCGAACACGCAGGTGCCGAACTCGGCCGTCATCTCGGCCTGCAATTGCAGGCTTTTGCGCATGCGTGATTCGACGCCGCTGTAATGGTCACACACCGGCAGCGCCACGACACCCGCCTGCGCGATACTGAGCACGTCACGGGGATGGGCGGGCATGGTGGCTTGGTGCATTGGTGTGGATGGCCTGGCGCGGATCAGAGCAGGTGCTTGACCCCGTCCTTCTCGCCTTCAAGCTCGGCCAGCGTCTTGTCGATGCACTTCTGGCTGAAGGCGTCGATCGGCAGCCCCTCGACCACCTTGTACTCGCCGTTTTCGCAGGTGACGGGAAATCCGAAGATGGTGTCCTTGGGAATGCCGTACCAACCCTGCGAGGCAATGCCCATGGTCACCCATTCGCCGCCGGTGCCCAAGGCCCAGTCATGCATGTGGTCGATGGCGGCGTTGGCGGCACTGGCGGCCGAAGACAGGCCGCGCGCCTCGATGATGGCGGCGCCGCGCTTGCCGACGGTGGGCAGAAACACGGTTTCGTTCCAGGCCTGGTCGTTGATCATGTCCTTGACGCTCTGGCCGTCGATGGTGGCAAAGCGGTAGTCGGCGTACATGGTGGGCGAGTGGTTGCCCCACACGCACAGCTTGCGGATGTCGGCCACGGCCTTACCGGTCTTCTCGGCCACTTGGCTGAGGGCACGGTTGTGGTCCAGGCGCAGCATGGCGGTGAAGTTCTTGGCCGGCAGGTCGGGCGCCGATTTCATCGCGATGTAGGCATTGGTGTTGGCCGGATTGCCGACCACCAGCACCTTGACGTTGCGCGAAGCCACGGCGTTCAGGGCCTTTCCCTGGGCGGTGAAGATCTGGGCGTTGGCGGCCAGCAGGTCGGCGCGCTCCATGCCGGGGCCGCGTGGGCGCGCGCCCACGAGCAGGGCGTAGTCGGTGTCCTTGAAGGCGGTCATGGCGTCGCTGTGGGCTTCCATGCCCACCAGCAGCGGAAAGGCGCAGTCCTGCAACTCCATCATGACGCCCTTGAGCGCCTTCTGGGCCTTTTCGTCGGGAATTTCCAGCAGCTGCAGGATGACGGGCTGGTCCTTGCCCAGCATCTCGCCAGAGGCGATGCGAAACAGCAGGGCGTAGCCAATCTGACCTGCGGCACCGGTAACGGCCACGCGAACGGGTTTCTTGCTCATGGAATTCTCCAGACGGTTGCGATGAAAAATGCTTGTGCAAGCAGCGTTGCCGGGAGGTGGGGTGACCCCGTTGACCGCTCGATGCAGACAACCTGTAAGTGTAGCTGTGAATGGGTCTCAAGGTCAATTGATCTTATGTCTTATATAAGATATGATTGCGACGATTTCGTGCAGACACTTGCACGTGCGTTCTTGTCTCCACATGGTCACAGCCACCCACTCCTCCCCGTCAGCAGGCAGCGATCCCCAGGACTCGCCCGGGCTTGTGCCGGCGGGCGGGCCGGCGCCCGCATTCAGTCCGCTGTACCAGCAGATCAAGGCCTTGATCCTGAACGGGTTGCAACAGGGCGAATGGAAGCCGGGCGAGGCGATTCCCAGCGAGTTCGAATTGGCGGCTCGCTACAAGGTCAGCCAGGGTACGGTGCGCAAAGCCATCGACGAGCTGGCTGCAGGCCACCTGCTGGTGCGCCGCCAGGGTCGCGGCACCTTCGTGGCCACGCACGCCGAGCAGCAGGTGCAGTACCGCTTTCTGCGTCTGCATCCGGACCAGGGCGCGGCCGACCGCGAAGGACCGGCACAGCGCGATTTCGTTGATTGTCGACGGGTCCGCGCGCCGGCGGACGTGGCGCGCGCGCTGGGTCTGCGCACGGGCGACCCAGTGCTGCAGTCGCGCCGATTGCTGCGCTTCAGCGGCGTGCCCACGATCCTGGAGGATTTGTGGCTGCCCGGCGGGCCGTTCAAGGGGCTCACGGCGGAGCGCCTGATGGACTATCACGGTCCCATGTATGCCTTGTTCGAGTCCGAGTTCGGCGTGCGCATGGTGCGGGCCGACGAGAAGATTCGCGCCGTCGCGCCCGATGCAGCGCAAGCCCGCTTGCTTCAGGTGCCCGTGGCAACGCCCTTGCTCAGCGTCGAGCGCATCGCCTACACCTACAACGACGTGCCCATGGAGCTGCGCCGCGGCCTGTATCGCACCGACACCCATCACTACCGAAATCAGCTCAATTGAGCCCAAACCCGGAACGCGCCACGACGTGACAGAGACATCGGGCCGCGATGCGCTTTGCTGCATTGCAATAGAATTTGCCCACCTCATCGCCAGAAATTACAAGGCAGTTACACCATCGCACGAGGGCACCCCATGAGTGAAATCACCAAGCCGCGGCCGCAGTACCGCAACCTCAACCTGTTCAACGACATTCGCACCTATCGCCTGCCCTTGGCCGGCTGGGTGTCCATCCTGCACCGTGCCAGCGGCGCATTGATGTTCGTGCTGTTGCCGTTCCTCATCTGGCTGTTCGACAAATCGATTTCGTCCGAGGTCTCGTTCGGCGACTTCAGCGCTGCCTTCGCGGCAGGCTTGTGGATTTTTCCGGGCTGGTTCATCAAACTGGTGGTGCTGGCCCTGATCTGGGCTTACCTGCATCACTTGCTGGCCGGCGTGCGCCACCTCTACCTCGATGTCTCGCATCGCACCACCAAGGAGTTTGGCCGCCAGTCCGCTGCGTCGGTGCTGGTCGTGAGCATCGTGCTGACGCTGATCCTGGGCGCCAAGCTGTTTGGTTTGTATTGATTCGAACGCGAGGAGCACAACATGTCTGCAACCTATGGCTACAAGCGCACCGTGGTGGGCGCGCACTATGGCTGGCGCGACTTCCTGGTGCAGCGCATCAGCGCCGCCCTGATGGCGGTGTTCACCCTGGTGGTGCTGGCGCAACTGGTGTTCACCAAGGGCCCGATCGGCTACGACACGTGGTCCGGCATCTTTGCCGCGCAGTGGATGAAAGCGCTCACTTTTGCCGTGATCGTGGCCTTGCTGTGGCACGCCTGGATCGGCATGTGCAGCATCTGGTATGACTATGGCAAGCCGGCCGGACTGCGTTTGCTGCTGCAGGCGCTCACCGTGATCTGGCTGGTGGCCTGCGGGGGCTGGGCCGTGCAGGTGCTCTGGCGTCTGTAAGGCGCCGCGCGCATCCAATCACCGGCCAATCCCACGAATTCATCAAACAAACGACCATGAGTTACACCAAGGAAAATATTGCCGTTCGCAAGTTCGACGTCGTCATCGTCGGTGCGGGCGGCTCGGGCATGCGCGCCTCGCTGCAACTGGCGCGCGCCGGCCTCAACGTCGCCGTGCTGTCCAAGGTTTTTCCCACCCGTTCGCACACCGTGGCCGCGCAGGGCGGCATCGGTGCTTCGCTCGGCAACATGAGCGAGGACAACTGGCACTTTCACTTCTACGACACCGTCAAGGGTGGCGACTGGCTGGGCGATCAGGATGTGATCGAGTTCATGTGCCGCGAGGCGCCCCATGTGGTGTACGACCTCGAACACATGGGCATGCCCTTTGACCGCAACGCCGACGGCACCATCTACCAGCGTCCGTTTGGCGGCCACACCGCCAACTATGGCGAGAAGCCCGTGCAGCGGGCCTGCGCCGCGGCCGACCGCACCGGCCACGCCATGCTGCACACCCTGTACCAGCAGAACGTGGCGTCCAACACCACCTTTTTCGTCGAGTGGATGGCGCTGGATCTGATCCGTGACACGGACGGCGACGTGGTCGGTGTCACTGCGCTGGAGATGGAAACCGGCGACTTGTACGCGCTGCACGCCAAGGCCGTGCTGCTGGCCACCGGCGGCGCCGGTCGCATTTTTGCCGCCAGCACCAACGCCTACATCAACACCGGCGACGGCCTGGGCATGGCCGCGCGTGCCGGCGTTCCGCTGCAAGACATGGAGTTCTGGCAGTTTCACCCCACCGGCGTGGCCGGCGCGGGCGTGCTGCTGACCGAAGGCTGCCGGGGCGAAGGCGCCATCCTGATCAACAGCGAGGGCGAGCGCTTCATGGAACGCTATGCGCCGACCCTCAAGGACCTGGCTCCGCGCGATTTCGTCTCGCGCTCGATGGACCAGGAGATCAAGGAAGGGCGTGGCTGCGGTCCCAACAAGGACTACATCCTGATGAAGCTGGACCACCTGGGCGCCGACACCATCCGCAAGCGCCTGCCCTCGGTGGAAGAGATCGGCCACAACTTCGCCAATGTCGATATCACCAAGGAGCCGATTCCGGTGGTGCCCACCATCCACTACCAGATGGGCGGCATTCCCACCAACATCCACGGCCAGGTGGTGGTGCAGGCGGGTGGCGACGACAACCAGGTGGTCAAGGGTCTGTACGCGGTGGGTGAGTGCTCCTGCGTGAGCGTGCACGGCGCCAACCGCCTGGGCACCAACTCGCTGCTCGACCTGCTGGTGTTCGGCAAGGCGGCCGGCGACCACATCGTCGAGTTCAGCAAGCAGACGCCGCACCACAAGCCGCTGCCTGCCAACGCGGTGGACTTGACGCTGGCACGCCTGAACCGCTTGGAAGAAGCCAACGACGGCGAATACGCCCAGGCCATTGCCAACGACATCCGCACCACCATGCAAGCGCATGCTGGCGTGTTCCGTACCCAGGCCACCATGGACGAAGGCGTGGCGAAGGTGGCGGCGCTGCGCGAACGCGTCAAGAACATCGGCTTGAAGGATCACTCCAAGGTGTTCAACACCGCGCGTGTCGAGGCGCTCGAGGTCGAAAACCTGATCGAGGTGGCACAGGCCACCATGGTGTCGGCGGCTGCGCGCAAGGAGTGCCGCGGCGCCCATACCGTGGAGGACTATGAGCACCCCGCCGACCACCCCACGGCGCCGCTCGGTCGCGACGACGTCAACTGGCTCAAGCACACGCTGTGGCACGCCGAAACCAACAGCCTGACCTACAAACCCGTGCGCCTGACGCCGCTCAGTGTCGAGTCGGTGCCGCCCAAGGTTCGGACGTTCTAAGCACGCAACGGGTTTCGAGGACACAACACCATGCAGAAACGCACTTTCCAAATCTATCGCTACGACCCGGACAAGGACGAGAAGCCCTACATGCAGACCATCGAGCTGGAGCTCGAGGGCCACGAGCGCATGCTGCTGGACGCGCTGCTCAAGCTCAAGGCGCAGGATCCGACCATCGCCTTTCGCCGCTCCTGCCGCGAGGGCGTGTGTGGCTCGGATGCGATGAACATCAATGGCAAGAACGGCCTGGCCTGCCTGACCAACCTGCGCACGCTCAAGGACCCGATCGTTCTGAAGCCCCTGCCGGGCTTGCCGGTGGTGCGCGATCTGTTCGTCGACATGACTGACTTCTTCAAGCAGTACCACTCGATCAAGCCCTACCTGATCAACAACACGGTACCGCCCGAGACCGAGCGCCTGCAGTCGCCCGAGGAGCGCGAGGAGCTCAACGGTCTGTACGAGTGCATTCTGTGCGCCTGCTGCTCCACCTCGTGTCCCAGCTTCTGGTGGAACCCCGACAAGTTCGTCGGCCCCGCCGGCCTGCTGCAGGCCTATCGCTTCATTGCCGACAGCCGCGACGAGGCCACGGGAGAGCGCCTGGACAACCTGGACGACCCGTACCGCCTGTTCCGCTGCCACACCATCATGAACTGCGTCGATGTGTGTCCCAAGGGTCTGAAGCCCGCGGCCGCCATCAGCAAGATCAAGGAATTGATGGTGCGCCGCGCCATCTGAGCGGCCAGCCACCCACCTACGCGCATGCTGGACGAACGCATCGACGAACGCCACCTGAGCAAGCTCAGGTGGCGTTGCCGCCGCGGCTTGCTCGAAAACGACTTGCTGATCGAGCGTTTTTTCACCCGCCACGAGGCCGACCTGACGATGCGCCAGGCCGACGCGATGGCGCGGCTGATGGATCTGGCCGACAACGACTTGCTGGACCTTCTGCTGCGGCGCACCGAGCCCACGGGCGATCTGGATGCGCCCGATGTGCGACAGGTTCTTGAACTGATGCGGGCCTGATCCCGCTCCCCCGCATCGCCCACGCTTACCCAAACTGAGGAAATTCGTCATGAACATCTCCGACACCAAAGCCACCTTGTCGTTCTCCAATGGCAGCCCCGATGTCGCGCTGCCGGTGTACTCGGGTTCGATCGGCCCGGACGTCATCGATATCCGCAAGCTGTACGCCCAGACGGGCATGTTCACCTACGACCCGGGCTTCCTTTCGACAGCGGCCTGCCAGTCCACCATCACCTATATCGACGGCGACAAGGGCGAGCTGCTGTATCGCGGTTACCCCATCGAGCAGATCGCGACCAAGTGCGACTACCTGGACACCTGCTACCTGCTGCTCAACGGCGAGCTGCCCACCGAAGGCCAGCGCGGCGACTTCCACAAGCTCGTGACCAACCACACCATGGTGCATGAGCAGATGCAGTTCTTCCTGCGCGGCTTTCGCCGCGATGCCCACCCGATGGCCGTGCTGACGGGCCTGGTGGGCGCACTGTCGGCCTTCTATCACGACAGCACCGACATCAACAATCCCGAGCATCGCCACATCGCCGCGATCCGCCTGATCGCCAAGATGCCCACCCTCGTGGCCATGGCCTACAAGTACGGCATGGGCCAGCCCTTCATGTATCCGCGCAACGACCTGTCCTACGCGGGCAACTTCCTGCGCATGATGTTCGGCACGCCCTGCGAGGACTACAAGGTCAGCCCGGTGCTCGAAAAGGCACTCGACCGCATCTTCATCCTGCACGCCGACCACGAGCAGAACGCCTCCACCTCCACGGTTCGCCTGTGCGGCAGCTCGGGCACCAACCCGTTTGCCGCCATCGCCGCCGGCGTGGCCTGCCTGTGGGGCCCCGCGCACGGTGGCGCCAACGAAGCGGCGCTGAACATGCTTGAGAGCATCCAGCGCGACGGCGGCGTGGCCAAGATCGGCGAGTTCGTGGCCAAGGTCAAGGACAAGAACAGCAATGTCAAGCTGATGGGTTTTGGCCACCGCGTCTACAAGAACTACGACCCGCGCGCCAAGCTGATGCAGCAGACCTGCAACGAGGTACTGGACGAGCTGGGCCTGCACAACGATCCGCTGTTTGCCCTGGCCAAGGCGCTGGAAAAGATCGCGCTCGAAGACGACTACTTCGTGCAGCGCAAGCTCTACCCCAACGTGGACTTCTACTCCGGCATCGTGCAGCGCGCCATCGGCATCCCGGTCAAGTTGTTCACCGGCATCTTCGCGCTGGCCCGCACGGTGGGCTGGATCGCCCAGCTCAACGAAATGATCGGCGATCCCGAGTACAAGATTGGCCGCCCGCGCCAGCTCTACACCGGCGCCGCGCGCCGCGACATCGCCTGACCCGTCAGGGGCGGCGGCACTGCTGCCAAGCCAAAAAATAAGAGCCACCGCGAGGTGGCTCTTTTTCGTTGGCACCGGGTTGTGCAGCTTGGGCCGCGGGTGTTCCCGCTCAGAAACGGATGCCCGCCGGATTGGTGGCCGTGGGTCGGGGCGCCACGGGCGGTTCCGCCGGTGCTGCGGCGGCCTGCGCCGCACTGGCCGCGCCGGTGGCGACTGCCACGGCTGGCTTGGCCACCTGGGGCGCCAGGGCCGTGGGGTCGGGTGCATTCCAGCGGGCCGGCAACTGGGACTGCGAGGGGTAACCCGCCGCACTCAGATACTGTGTCCACTCGGCGGCAGAAAAGCCCTTGAGTTGCTGCTGGCCGATGCTGAGGGCCGGCAGGTTGTCGCCACCGGTCAACTTCTGCAGGGCCGCGATGTCGGCGTTGGAGCTGACGGTCTTTTCGGTGAAGGGAATGCCGCGCTCGCTCAGCAGCTTGCGCCCGCTGGCACAGGGCTCGCAGCCGGTGGTGGTGTAGAGCGTAACGGGGTAGCGCTGCACCGTCTGGCGCAGCGCGTAGGGCAGGGTCGTGGTATCGCTTGAAGCCGCCGCCGCTGCCTGCGCCCGCGGGCCGGCGGGCTGGGCTGCCGGTGGCGTGTCGGAGAATGTGACTCGTCCATCGGGGCCGACCGATCGGTAGACCTGGGCGATGGCGCTGCTCGCCAGCAGCAGACTGAACCCCAGGGTCAGCGGTGCGGCCAGGTGTGGGCGGATGGTGTGGCGATGCTTCATGCGGGTGCCCTGCAAGAGAGGTCGATTGCCCGCCGCGCGGGGCGGCATGGCAGATGCCCGCGATGGTACAAGATGCATGGCGCAGGGCGCCACCCTGGCCCGCGCCGTGTTGCTCTCAGGCCATACCCTGGTGGCGCAGCAGGGCGTCGATGCTTGGTTCTCGGCCGCGGAAGGCCTTGAAGGACTCCATGGCCGGGCGACTTCCGCCAACTTCCAGGATCGCCTGGCGATAGCGGCGCCCGGTTTCCACGCTGGGCGTTCCGTCGGGTGCGGCACTTTCTTCGAAGGCGGCGTAGGCATCGGCCGACAGCACCTCTGCCCACTTGTAGCTGTAGTAGCCGGCCGCGTAGCCGCCGGCAAAGATGTGACTGAAGGTGTGGGCCGTGCGGTTGAAGGCGGGCGCGGGCAGCACGGCCACTTCGGCACGCACGGCGTCCAGCAGGGCCTGCACGTCCTGCGCGGCGGCGGCCTCGGTGTGCAGGCGCATGTCAAACAGCGCGAACTCGACCTGACGCAAGGTCTGCAGGCCGGCCTGGTAGTTTTTGGCGGCCAGCATCTTGTCGAACAGGGCGCGCGGCAGGGGCTGGCCACTGTCCACGTGGGCGGTCATATGACGCAGCACGCTCCACTCCCAGCAAAAATTTTCCATGAACTGGCTGGGCAGCTCCACCGCGTCCCATTCGACACCGCTGATGCCCGAGACGTCGTGCTCGCCGACCTGGGTGAGCATGTGGTGCAGGCCATGGCCGAATTCGTGAAATAGCGTGGTCACGTCGTCGTGCGCCAGCAGCGGCGGCTTGCCGTCGACCCCCGAGGCGAAGTTGCACACCAGATAAGCGACCGGCGTCTGCAGGGTGCCCGTGTCGGGGCGCCGCCAGCGCGCCCGTGCGTCGTCCATCCAGGCGCCGCCGCGCTTGCCGGTGCGCGCCAGCGGGTCGAGGTAGAACTGGCCCAGCAGCTGGCCGTCGCGCTCGATCCGGTAGAACTCGACGCTGGGGTGCCACACGCTGGCCTGGTCGGGGCGGATGCTGACTTCGAACAGGGTTTCGACGATCTTGAACAGGCCCGCCAGCACCTTGGGCAGCGGAAAGTAGGGCTTGACTTCCTGCTCGCTGAAGGCATAGCGCGCCTCCTTGAGCTGCTCGCCCACGTAGGGCCAGTCCCAGGCTTGCGGGTCGTCCAGCGCCAGCGAGCTGCAGGCGAAGTCGCGCAGGTCCTGCACGTCGCGTTCGGCGAATGGCCGCGCCTTGCTGGCGAGCTGGCGCAAAAAGGCGATCACCTGGGCCGGCGAGTCGGCCATCTTGGGCACCAGCGACACCTCGCCGAAGTTGGCATAACCCAGCAGCGCCGCCTCTTCCTGGCGCAGCGCCAGCAGTTCGCGCATGAGGGCGCTGTTGTCGAAGCGGCGCGCATCGCCCTCGGCCTGGTCGCTGGCGCGCGTGACGTAGGCGCGGTACAGGTGCTGGCGCAAGGCGCTGCTCTTGGCGAACTGCATCACGGGCAGGTAGCAGGGCAGCTGCAGGCTGAGCTTGAAGCCGTCCTTGCCCTCGGCCTGGGCGGCGGCGCGCGCGGCGGCCTTCACGTCGGGCGGCACGCCGTCCAAGTCGGATTCGCTGACGTAGTGGGCAAAGGCGTCGGTGGCATCCAGCGCGTTCTCGCTGAACTTTTGCGCCAGCTCGGCCGCGCGCTCCTGATTCCGGGCAAAGCGCGTCTTGGGCTCACCCGTCAACTCGGCGCCGCCCAGCACGAAGCCGCGCAGCGCATTCTTCAGGGCCTGCTGTTGCTCGGCATTGAGCGTCGCGGCGTCGATGGCCTTGTATTTGGCATAAAGGCGCTCGTCGGCCCCCAGGCGGGTGAAGAACTCGGTGACGCGGGGCAGGGCGGCGTTGTAGGCGGCGCGCAGCTCGGGCGCGTCCATCACGGCCTTCAGGTGCGAGACAGCGCCCCAGGCGCGGCCCAGGCGCTCGGTGGCCACGTCCAGCGTGCCCGAGATCGCGCTCCAGGTGGCCGGATGAGCGGGCTGCACCACCTGCTGCAGCGCGGCCTCGGCGGCTTGCAGCAGGGTATCGACCGCGGGGGCGACGTGTTCGGGGCGAATCGCATCGAAGTGCGGCAGATCGGAGAAGTCGAGCAGGGGGTTGGCTGCGGGCGTGTTCATGCATCCGCACATGGGGGCGGCCTGGCCCGCCTTCAAGGCTGCGGCGCCGGCCTCAGGTGCTGGCTCGCTCCGCCGCCTCGATGGTGTTGACCAGCAGCATGGCGCGGGTCATGGGGCCGACACCGCCGGGAACGGGCGTGATCCAGCCGGCCACGTCCTTCACGCCTTCGAAGTCCACGTCGCCGCACAGCTTGCCAGCCTCGTTGCGGTTCATGCCGACGTCGATGACCACCGCGCCGGGCTTGACCATGTCGGACGTCAGCACATTGCGCTTGCCCACGGCGGCCACGATCACGTCGGCCTGCAGCGTGTGCGCCTTCAGGTCGGGGGTGCGCGAATGGCAGATGGTGACGGTGGTGTCACGTTGCAGCAGCATCAGCGCCATCGGCTTGCCGACGATGTTGGAACGGCCGATGACTACGGCGTGCCTGCCCCGCAGCGTGTAGCCGATGGATTCGAGCATCTTCATGCAGCCATGCGGCGTGCAGGGCCAGAAGCCCGGCAGGCCGGTCATCAGCGCGCCGGCGCTGGCGACGTGAAAGCCGTCCACGTCCTTGGCGGGGGCGATGGCCTCGATGACCTTGTGCGCGTCCATGTGCGCGGGCAGGGGCAACTGCACCAGGATGCCGTGCACCGCCGGGTCGCGGTTCAGTGCATGCAGGCGCGCCAGCAGATCGGCCTCGGGCAGGTCGGCCGGCAGGCGCTCGAGCGTGGCGGCCAGGCCCGTCTCGGTGCTGTCGTTGACCTTGTGGCGGGTGTAGACCTGGCTGGCCGGGTCGTCGCCCACCAGCAGGATGTGCAGTGCGGGCTGAACGCCGCGCGCCTTCAGGGCGGCGGTGCGACTTTGGACTTGCTGGCGGATCTGCCGCGCGAGGGCGTTGCCGTCGATGAGTTGGGCAGGCATCGGATTGCAAATGAAAAGTGCCGCTGACGCCCATCCACAGGGCGCAATAAGCTATTAAAATTATAGTATCACGCTTTGGCCGTGGTCTGGCCCAGGGCGATCTTGAGCAGGTCGGCCACGGTATTGGCGCCCAGCTTTTCCATGATGTTGGCGCGGTGCGCCTCCACCGTCTTGATGCTGATGCCCAGGTCGTCGGCGATCTGCTTGTT
>OFJB01000776.1_pt1 | contig 14258 bp, 14 predicted proteins | sample 1775081 | NCBI WGS metagenome assembly OFJB01 (sample SAMN08195771, study PRJEB24354) | sludge metagenome | isolation source: initial sludge from phenol fed wastewater aerobic bioreactor | place: India: Nagpur | collected 2016-06-05 | reverse complement strand
GATGAGTACCAGGATGTCAATCCTCTCCAGGAGGCCTTGATTCGAGAAATTGCAGATCTTGGCGCGAACCTCTGCGTTGTCGGAGATGATGATCAAACGATTTATCAGTGGCGTGGGAGTGATGTGCAGAACATCATCACCTTCAAAGAGCGCTATCCGAACGTCAAAACAGAACGGTTGAATGAAAACTTCCGACGTAGCAAAGGCATCGTTCTGACGGCGCGCCGCATCGTTGAACAAAATCCGGACCGCTTGGAAAAGAAAATGGAGAGCACCGATGCGCAGCCGTTCCAGCGCGGCGCGCAGTGTCTCGTCCTTTTTGGCAAAGCAGAACCGCACCACACGCTGGTCAAACCCGTCGCCATAAAACGCCGACAGCGGAATCGCGGCCACGCCCACCTCACGCGTGAGCCACTGGCAGAAGTCGGCCTCGTTCAAATCGCTAATGGCCGAGATGTCCACGCACTGGAAGTAGCTGCCGGTACTGGGCAACAGCTTGAAGCGCGAGCCTGCCAAGCCTTCGCGGAACAGGTCGCGCTTGGCCTGGTAGAAGGCGGGCAACTGCAGGTAGGGTGTGGGGTCTTGCAGGTAGGCAGCCAGTCCGTGCTGCACGGGGGTGTTGACGGTGAACACGTTGAACTGGTGCACCTTGCGGAACTCGGCTGTCAGCGCGGCGGGGGCCGCCACGGTGCCGACCTTCCAGCCGGTGACGTGGAAGGTCTTGCCAAAGCTGGAGACGATGAACGCGCGGGCGGCCAGGCCGGCAAAGCGTGCGGCGCTCTGGTGCTCGGCGCCGTCGAACACCATGTGTTCGTACACCTCGTCGCTGATGAGCAGGATGTCGGTGGGGGCGAGCAGGTCTTCCAGCTGGCGCATTTCCTCGGCCGTCCAGATGGTGGCGCTGGGGTTGTGCGGGCTGTTGATGATGATGGCGCGGGTGCGGGGCGTGATGGCCGCGCTGATCTTGGCGAAGTCGGGGCGGAAGGTGCCGGGCGTGAGTGGCACGCGCACGGCCTTGCCACCGGCCAGCTCGATGTTGGGCACGTAGCTGTCATAGCAGGGGTCGAGCACGATCACCTCGTCGCCCGCGTGCACGATGGCGAGGATGGCGGTGATGATGGCCTGCGTGGCGCCTGCGGTGATGGTGATTTCGGTGTTGGGGTTGTAGGCGCGACCGTGCAGCGCCTCGATCTTGCGGGCCACGGCTTCGCGCAGGGCGGGCACGCCGGTCATGGGCGGGTACTGGTTGTGGCCGGCCTGCATGGCAGCGGTGACGGCGTTCACCAGTTCGGGCGCGCATTCAAAGTCTGGGAAGCCCTGGCCCAGGTTGACGGCCTTGTGCTCGGTGGCCAGGGCGGACATCACGGTGAAGATGGTGGTGCCGACATTGGGCAGCTTGCTGGGGAAGGCGGGTGTGCGGGCGGTGGTGGAGGTCATGGCGCAGCAGCTTGAAATGCGGGGAAATTCGGGAAGAGTGAGGGGGCTTCTGGTGGGGAGCGCTGGTCAGAGTTCGTAGTCGTTGACGTGGCCCGTCATCGCGCGGGCGATCAGCTCGCGGCTCAGGCGGTCGCTGAGCAGTTCGGCAAACTTGTAGACAAAGTTGCGCAGGTAGGCGCCGCGCTTGAAGGCCACACGCGCCACGCTCTGGCCGAACAGGTGGCCCACGGGGCGCACTGCGAGGTCGCCCACCGGGTCGTCGCGCATGGCCATCTCGGCCACGATGCCAATACCCAGGCCCAGGCGCACATAGGTCTTGATCACGTCGGAGTCGATGGCTTCGAGCACGATGCGGGGCGTGAGCTTGCGCGCCGCAAAGGCGTGGTCGATCTTGCCCCGACCGGTGAAGGAGGGGTGGTAGGTGATGAGGGCTTCATGGGCCAGGTCATCCAAACCAATGCGCTCCTTTTGCGCCAGCGGGTGGTCGTTGGGCACCACCAGCACGTGCTGCCATTCGTAGCAGGGCAGGGTGACGAGTTCGGGGTAGTCGGCCAGGGATTCGGTGGCCATGCCGATCTCGGCCACCTCGTCGATGATCATGCGGGCCACTTCGTGGGGCGTGGCCTGGTGCAGGCTCACGTTGACCTTGGGGTAGGCCTCGCGCAGGCGCGCCACGGGCACGGGCAGCACATAGCGCGCCTGGGTGTGGGTGGTGGCGATGCTGAGGGTGCCGCTGTCTTGCGCGCTGAACTGCTCGCCAATGCGCTTGAGGTTGCCCACCTCGCGCATGATGACTTCGATGCTTTTGAGTACATGCTGGCCGGGCTCGGTGATGCGCTTGAGGCGCTTGCCGTGGCGGGCAAAGATGTCCACGCCCAGTTCTTCTTCCAGCTCGATGATGGCTTTGGAGACGCCCGGCTGCGAGGTGTGCAGGGCCTTGGCGGCCTCGGTCAGGTTGAGGTTGCGGCGCGCAGCCTCTTGAACGAAGCGGAATTGGTGCAGATTCATATCGAATATTGCCTAAAGGATTGCATCATTATGCTGCAATCGTCTAAGCAAACGGACCGCACTCTCGGAAATTTCAGATCGGCGGGCTTTCGCAGGCGATTTCTGCCATCAGGGCTGTCATTCGGGGATCTTCTCCGATGGCTGTCTGTACGTGGAATTGAACTCCGGTATGTGCGGTGCGCAACTCTTGCACCAACAATGGCAAGTCCTCCCGGGCATGTTTGCCCGTGCCCAGGAACATGGGCACCACCGTGACAGCGGTGGCCCCGTCGGCCACCAGTTGCCGGACGGCGTCTGGCAGGGATGGTTCACACAGTTCCAGGTAGGCGCAGATAGCTTGGCGGCCAGGGCTTTGTGCCGCAATGCGCGTTGCGACTGCCTCCATGGGGGCGCGCCACAGGGGGTCGCGGGACCCGTGGGCAAACAGGACGATGGCTTGGGTCATTGGGCGAGGCAAGGTCAGGGTGTTAGCGTCTCAGCACCAGCCAGCCAAACGCCGCCAGCGAGAGCAGGGAATAGATCAGGCCAGGCGCCGCCGCTGTCAGCCATGGCGACCAGTTTTGCAGGTTGCCCGCATAGCCGAAAACGTTGTTGAGCAGGAAGAAGCTGATACCCGCCATCACGCCGCCGAACACGTAGCCCGCGATGCCGCCCGAGCGGAAATGCAGGTACGCAAAGGGCAGCGCCAGCACCACCATCACCAAGCAGCTCAAGGGGTAGAACACCTTGCGCCAGAACTCGATCTCGTACTTCTGCGCGGACTGTCCATTGGCGTTCAGGTGCCGGATGAACTGAAAGAGGTCCAGCGTGGCCATGCGGTCAGGCTTGAGCAGGGACGCCGCCACCATGTCGGCGCTGATCTTGGTCGGCCACTGCAGGGAGGGGCTCTCCAGGTGCTCCACGCGGGCCTCGTTCTTGTCGCTTTGCTGTTCAAAGTGACTGCGCTGCACCTTCTCCAGGGTCCACGATCCATCGGTGCCGAACTGCCCTGACGCAGCCCGGGTCTGCGACGCCAGGCGCCCCATCTCGTCAAACTCAAAAATGCGCACGTCCAGCATGCCGCCATTGGGGGTAAGTGCGCGCACGTTGACGGCAAACGAATGGTCTTCTTGCCGCTCCTTGAGCCATGCACCTGTGGCGCCCGCTGTGAGCCGTCCCAAGTAGCGCACCTTGATGAGCTGCGCAGTGCGGTCGGTCAGGGGAGCCAGGTAGTCACCGACAGCAAACGTCAGCAGCACAAAGACGCCGCCGAGCGTGAGCAGGGTACGCAGTGCGCGCCAAGGGCCCATGCCGCTGGTGCGCATGATGGTGAACTCGGAGCTTTGTGCCAGGCGCGCCATGACGAAGATGGTGCCAATCAGTACCGTGATGGGCAGCAGTTCATACAGGTGACTGGGAATGCTAAGCACCACAAACAGCAACGCGTGCGATAGCTGGTAGCCATCTTCCCCGGCACGGCCCACCCAGCGGAGCTCATCTACCAGGTCAAAGAAGAAGAAGAGGGCCAGAAAACCTACGGTGACGAAGGTGACGGCGCCCAGGGCCTCGCGGTGAATCAGGCGGCGGATGGTTTTCATGCGGACTGTCCTCCCGCCTCAGCAGATCGCCAGAGGCGGCGCACCGTCCATTGGTTGTGGCGCACCGCCAGCACCAGCAGCGAGGCTGCCAGCATGCCGCCATGCAGCATCACCATGAAGCTGGTCAGGCCCAGCCGGTCGGCACCCACCCAGCTCTGGCCCAGGGTCATGAGGTTGTAGTAAACAATGAAGGCGAACAGCGCGAACACCATGCTGGTGCTGCGCGCCGCGCGCGGGTTGACGCTGGCCACGGCCAAGCCCAGCAGCACAAAGTTGAGGGCGGCGAGTGCAAGGCCCAGCCGCCATCCCAGCTCGGCGCGGTAGGCGGGCAGCGGCTGCATGACGAGGTCGTAGGTGGTGCGTGTCTTCACCGCCTGCTCTTCAGCCGACCCAGGGGGCGCGCTGCCGATGCGGGTGCCGTACAGGCTGAACTCGCTGATCTTCACACCGGGCTTGTCCCGTGACGTCTCCAGGCGCTGGCCGTCGCTCAGCAGGGCCATGCGTTCACCGCCCTGGGTCTCCAGCCGGGCGCTGCGGGCGGAGGTGACGGATTCGCGTTTGCCGTCATTGGCGGCAATGAAGACGTTGTTGGCCGCCAGTGTGTCCGGGGTGTCCTTGTCAATGAAGAACACGCGGCTGCCGTTGGAGGATTCCTGGAACTCGCCCGGGGCGATGCGGTCGATGTCGCTGCGCTGCTCGTAGCGGGTCTTGAGTTCCTGGATCTGGGAGTTGGCCCATGGCCACACCAGCAGCGACAGCACGGCGATCACCACCATCACCGGCCAGGCAAAGCGCAGCAGGGGTCGCACCAGACTGATGAGGCCGCGCCCGCTGGCGAACCAGATCACCATTTCGCTGTCGCGGTACATGCGCGATAGCGTGCCGACCACCGCAATGAACAGACTGAGGCTGAGAATGGTGGGCAATTGCCCCAAGACGGTGAAGCCCATGACGAGCATCACGTCGGACGGGCTGACGCTGCCCTTGGAGGCCTGGCCCAGCGTGCGGATGAGCATCATGGTCATGACCACGGTCACCAGCACCACAAGGGTCGCGCCGAAGCTGCGCGCCAGCTCCTTGCGGATGGATGAATCGAATAACATTGGCTCGAAGGAAAACACCAATTATGAACTTTGATCTCAAGACCCTTGAACTTGCTGCGGCAGCTTCGGAGAAATGCGACCTGCTGATCGTGATGCTTCCCGAGGGCTTCAAGCCCGGCAAGGATGCGCTGTCCGCCCTGGCGGCCTTGGCGCTCAAGAATGGAGATCTGACCACCAAAGCCGGTAAACACCTGCAGCTGTACCAGGTGCCTGCCGTCGCAGCCCGCCGCGTGGTGCTGGTGGGCCTGGGTGACGGCTCGGCGCTCGCAACGCGCCAGGCGCTGCAGTCGCTGGGCGGCGCCATCAAGGCGCCACACACCAAGCGCGTGGTGCTGTGTTTCGCGGGCGAGGCCCCTGCGGCGGCCGTCAGCGCTGCTGTTCAGGCCGTGGCAGATGTGAGCTATGTGTACACCACCACCAAAACCAAGGTGGAGGCACGCAGCCTGAGCCGCTGTGTGGTGGGCGTGCCGGATGCGGCCAGCGCGCGTGACGGGTTTGACAGCGGTGTGGCCTTGGTGGCTGGCGTGGAGTTTGCGCGGGAATGGGGCAACCGCCCGGCCAACCATGCCACCCCCAGCCTGCTGGCTGACGCAGCCAAAACCCTCGCCAAGCTGCCACGCATCCAGTGCAAGGTGCATGGCCCCGCAGAGGTGGCGCGCCTGGGCATGGGCGCTTTCATGGCGGTGGCCAAGGGCTCTGAAGAGCCGCTGCGTTTCATCGAGCTGCGCTACAACGGCGCGGCCAAGGACCAGGCGCCCATCGTTCTGGTGGGCAAAGGCATCACCTTTGACACCGGCGGTATCTCGATCAAGCCCGCGCCCGAGATGGACGAGATGAAGTTCGACATGTGCGGCGCTGCCAGTGTGCTGGGCACCTTCCGCGCGCTGGGTGAACTGCAGCCTGCCGTCAATGTGGTGGGCCTGATCCCCGCTTGCGAAAACATGCCCGACGGGCGTGCCGTCAAGCCGGGTGATGTGGTCACCAGCATGAGCGGCCAGACCATCGAGATTTTGAACACCGATGCAGAAGGGCGCCTGGTGTTGTGCGATGCGTTGACCTACGCCGCGCGATTCAAGCCTGCCGCGGTGGTGGATATCGCCACACTGACGGGTGCCTGCGTGATCGCGCTGGGCGGCGTGCGCAGCGGCCTGTTCGCTAACAACGATGGTCTGGCGGAGTCTTTGCAGGCGGCCGGCGAAGCCGCGCAAGACCTTTGCTGGCGCATGCCCCTGGATGACGACTATGCGGATGGCCTCAAGAGCAACTTTGCCGACATGGGCAATGTGGCTGGCCGTGCGGGCGGTTCCATCACTGCAGCCAAGTTCTTGCAAAAGTTCGTGGGCGACATGCCGTGGGCGCATCTGGACATTGCAGGCACCGCGTGGAAAGGTGGGGCGGCCAAGGGTTCTACAGGCCGGCCCGTGGGGCTGCTGGTGCACTATGTGCTCGAACAGTCCAGGTCGCCGGTCCGTACGGCAAAGGCCCCCAAGTCCACGTCGCGCTCTGCGACCAGCAAGGCAGCTACGGGCACTGCCCGAAAGCCTGCTGCTAAGCGGCCCGCTGGCAGCAAGTCTGCTTGACTGTGCCATGACCGAGGTGGCCTTTCACTTCAATGCGCCCGACAAGCTGGCGTATGCATGCCGGTTCGCGCGCAAGGTGCAGCGTAGCGGAGCTCGCCTGGTCATCGCAGCGCCGGCGGACGCGCTCCAGACGCTGGACCGCATGCTCTGGTTGATGGCCCCTCAGGACTTTGTGGCTCATTGCCACGCCGATGCTGACGAGGATCTCGTTCAGGCTTCGCCGGTATTGCTGGCGCAAGATGCACGCTTGGCGCCGCACCACGAAGTCTTGCTGAATCTTCATGCGGAAGTGCCAGAGGGTTTTGGCCGGTTTCACCGCCTGGTGGAAGTCGTGAGTGCCCAGGACGAGTCCGACCGTGCCCAGGCGCGCACGCGATGGCGCCATTACGCGTCGCGTGGCTACGCCATTACCCGCCATGATCTGGTGCTGAAAGCGGGCTGATGGCGCTTCCACCCAAGACCCCTCCGCGTTTCGTGCCCACGCTCACCGAAGTGGTGCAAGTGCCCGACGCCGCATCCCCGGCGCCGGGCGCTACCAATCCAGCAGCGCGCACGACAGTTCTTTCTCCATCGCAGTCGGCTGCGCTGGCAAAGGCGGCCCCGCCCGCCGTGCGGCCCGCTCCGATGCAACAAGGCAGTGCGCCAGTCGCTGGGGCGCGTCCTGTCGCTCCGCCCTTGGCTGCGCCACCGCCGGTGGTTTCTTCTCAAGCGTCGCGCGCTGTGGCTTCATCTGCCCAGCAACGCCCATCAACCTTCGCTGCTGCCACTTCCGTAGGGATGCCACCGGTGTCCGCGCCTGTTGCCGCCCGCGCCTTGCCCGAAGGGATGGAGGAATACATGGTGCACCGCGTCATGCAGCGTGTGGATGTGGTGCTCGATCAGCGCCTGCGCGAGGCAATCGCCACAGTGGTGCAGGAGCAGACGCGTTCGGTGCTGCCACGCCTGCGCGAAGAGATCGAGTCGGTGGTCCGGCATGCGGTGTATGAAGCCGTGGCAGACGAGTTGGCAAGCGGTGCGCCGCCTGCGCCAAAGAGATGACAGGGTATTCCCCTGTGGTTTCTCTCGCGTTTAATCGTGTTCCCTAATGATCTGGCCCGTAAATTGCGATATGTTCGCCTGCGTTGAGACACAAGAAGATTCTCAGCGTTTATCTTTACTGGAGATTTGATATGCAATTGAAGTTGAAACTGACCGTGGTTGCTGCTATCGCGGCTGTTGCTGGTGTGGCCTCTGCACAAGAGCAGGTGGTCAAGATCGGCCACGTGGCTCCGGTTTCCGGCGCCCAAGCCCACTACGGCAAGGACAACGAAAATGGCGCCCGCATGGCCATTGAAGAGCTGAACGCTCAAGGCGTCACCATCGGCGGCAAGAAGATCAAATTCGAGCTGCAAGCTGAAGATGACGCTGCCGATCCAAAGCAGGGCACTGCTGCTGCACAAAAGCTGTGCGACTCCAAGGTCGTTGGCGTTGTCGGCCACCTCAACTCCGGTACCACGATTCCCGCCTCCAAGGTGTACAACGATTGCGGCATCCCAATGGTGACGGGCGCAGCAACCAACCCCAACCTGACCAAGCCTGGCTACAAGACCACGTTCCGTATCATCGCCAACGACAACGCCCTCGGCGCTGGTCTGGCGTTCTACGCAGTGGACACGCTGAAGCTCAAGACCGTTGCGATCATCGATGACCGTACGGCTTACGGCCAAGGCGTTGCCGACGTATTCAAGAAGACCGCTACGGCCAAGGGCATGAAGGTGGTGGACGAGCAGTTCACGACCGACAAGGCCACCGACTTCATGGCCATCTTGACCGCCATCAAGGCCAAGAACCCCGACGCTATCTTCTACGGCGGCATGGACCCTCAAGCCGGCCCCATGCTGCGCCAGATGGAGCAACTGGGCATGGCCAACGTCAAGTACTTCGGTGGTGACGGGGTTTGCACGTCTGAAATCGCCAAGCTGGCTGCTGGCGCCAAGACCCTGGCCAACGTGATCTGCGCTGAAGGCGGCTCCTCGCTGGCCAAGATGCCTGGCGGCACCGCCTGGAAGGCCAAGTACGACGCCAAGTACCCTGGCCAGTTCCAGGTGTACAGCCCCTACACCTATGACGCCACGTTCCTGCTGGTGGACGCCATGAAGCGCGCCAACTCCGTGGACCCCAAGGTGTACGTGAACGAACTGGCCAAGGCCAACTTCAAGGGCGTGACCTCCACCATCGCCTTCGAGCCCAACGGCGAAATGAAGAACCCAGCCATCACGCTGTACGTCTACAAGGACGGCAAGAAGACACCTCTGTAATTGAGTGTGGCTTGCTGCTGTGGGGCATTTCGATGCCCCGCGGCCATCAAAAAAGGCTTCCCTCGGGAAGCCTTTTTGTTGTGAGGTACAACAGCCAGTCGCGTAATTGGAACTGGTGGATGACCGACTGCCGCTAGCGCCTCACCTGTAGTGAGCCCGGGTTCACGATGTTGGTGGGTGTGCCTTTGATGAAATTCACCACGTTGTCAAAAGCTGCACCAAAGTAGAGCTCATAGCTGTCCTGTTCCACGTACCCAATATGTGGCGTGCAAATGCAGTTTTCGAGACGAAGTAGGGCGTGGCCTTGCAGGATAGGTTCACTCTCGAACACATCCACTGCTGCCAAGCCTGGGCGACCCCGGTTGAGGGCCGCGATCAGGGCGTCTGGCTCGATCAGCTCTGCGCGTGATGTATTGACCAGCAGCGAAGTGGGCTTCATGCACGAAAGGTCTTCGAGCGAGATGATGCCCCGCGTCTCGTCGTTCAGGCGCAGGTGCAAAGAGATCACGTCGCATTGCGAGAAGAACTCTTCCCGCGTGGATGCTGCCTGGTAGCCGTCCGTCAGCGCCTGCGCGCGCGATGCTTCACGGCCCCAGACGCGCACGTTCATACCGAAAGCGCGCCCGTACCCGGCCACCAGTTGTCCAATGCGGCCATAGCCCCAGATGCCCAGGGTCTTGCCCCTCAGCACGTTGCCAATCCCGAAGTTGGCGGGCATCGAGGCGGTCTTGAGACCAGACTGCTGCCAGGCGCCATGTTTGAGGTTGGAGATGTACTGGGGCAGTCGGCGCATGGAGGCCATCACCAGGGCCCAGGTCAGCTCAGCCGGTGCAACCGGGGACCCAACTCCCTCTGCCACGGCAATGCCGCGCTCGGTACATGCCGCCACATCAATGTGGCTGCCAATCTTGCCGGTCTGTGCGATGAGCTTGAGCCGAGGGAGCTTCTCGACCAATTGGCGCGTGATCTGGGTCCGTTCACGGATCAGCACGATGATGTCTGCATCTTTGAGGCGCACCGAAAGCTGCCCCAGCCCCTTGACCGTGTTGGTGTAGACCTTGGCGGTGTATGCGTCGAGCCGCGATGCGCAATGCAGCTTGCGCACTGCATCCTGGTAATCGTCGAGGATCACAATGTTCATCCCGACATTGTGCCTTGGTGGGCGCGGAGAAGAGCCACCCAAGCCCTGTGGGCATGCCAAAGCCTCCAGTTTTTGGTGACGGAGTGCTGCGGAAATACCAGAAATGGCCTTATCACTCCGCACGACCGCACGACCGCACGACCGCACGATTGCACGACCGCACGATTGGCGCAGCTGGGCCTCAGTGTTTGGTGTCGATCAAGATTTGGTAAGGCTCAGCACCAGCCTCGGGGCTGTGGGTGCAATCCTGACACCACCTCATCGGCTGTAGCTCTGTAGTCTGAGGGGAAGGTCGCCACAGTGGGGAATATCAAAGAGCGTTTGCCACCATAGACCCCCAATGTCCAGTAAATCAGGCCCTGAGAGCCTCGGATGCCGCCAAACGGTCCAGCTCTGCGCAGACATCTGCCATGCGGCCTGCAATCACCAGGCGTCCGGTACCTGCGGCGTCAGAAGCCCGGCGCAGCACTTTGGTTGTTCGTGGGCCGCAGGAAGCCGTACCCACCGCTGATAGGAAAGCTTGCCGTTTGCTGCCGGCCATGTGCGTTGGCAGAAAAGAGCGCTGCGTGTCGGGCAAACGGGCAGGGCTTTCTGGCGCTCGTGTAGGTGGTTTGGCCGTAAAAGGCCAGTTCCCGCGAGGGGCGCGTTGTCCTTGGTGCTGTTCAGCACGATGAAGTGTTGCAACGTCTGCAGCCCGTCTTTGGGAAATAAACGGCGATGCATTCCCAAATTCAGTGGACTCTCTTGTCTCTGCTTGCTCCGGTAGGGTCGTCTTGTCTGCAGACGCTAGCTCCGCACTGGCAAACAGCTTTTTGAGGCTGCGAACAGGGCTCTGCAGGGCAGAAAGGGTGAACAAAGCAATTCCCATGTGAAAACTCCGAAAGTCGGGGGTTGAACATAGGCAGGATTGCAACGTGGCTGAGTACCAGAACACCCAAAAGCAGCGCGAGACCATCCCCTGCGGTGCAGGCAGCTGCTCCGCCGATTCATCGCACATAGCTTGGGAGTTGTTGGCACTCAACGGGACCCGCATCGCAGGGCTGGTGTACTGACCAGAATCTGTTCACCAAACGCCCGCCACCCACGGTGCGGCCCCTGAGCGCGTGCTACATCAGCATGGTGTTGCGGATAAGGCCCACTGCCAGCCCTTCGATCTCAAAGGGCTCACCCGGCTGCACCACGATCACGGGATAGTCGGGGTTCTCGGGCAACAACTCAATGGCGTTGGCGGTGCGGCGAAGGCGCTTGACAGTGACGTCGTCACCCAGGCGGGCGACGATGATCTGGCCGTTGCGGGCTTCGCGGGTGGACTGAACGGCCAGTAAATCGCCATCCATGATGCCCGCGTCACGCATGGACATGCCCCGCACCTTGAGCAGGTAATCGGGCTTGTGCTGGAAGAGGCTGTTTTCTACGCTGTAGGTCTGGTCCACATGTTCCTGCGCGAGAATGGGCGACCCCGCAGCCACCCGGCCTACCAAAGGCAAGACCAGTTGCGACAGGCCCGGGATGGGCAGGCTGAATTGGCTGCCGCGAGCGGCGTTGATGGAGCGCACCGTATCGCCGCGCAGGCGGATGCCCCGTGAGGTGCCGCTGACCAGCTCGATCACCCCTTTACGGGCAAGAGCCTGAAGGTGTTCTTCTGCCGCGTTGGCTGACTTGAAACCCAGCTCGGCCGCGATTTCTGCGCGGGTGGGAGGCGCGCCGGTGCGTGCGATAGCGGTCTGGATGAGATCCAGAATCTGCTGCTGACGGGCGGTGAGTTTGGGGTTGTCGAGCATGGTGGTTTCCGGTGCAGGCGGTTACAGTGATGAACAACTGTTTTTTAATCCAGTAACTGTATTTTTCACCAGTTTTTCGGAGTATGCAAGTGAGTGGGCAAAAAATTGTGGTTTTGGGCACCGGTGGCACGATTGCGGGCACCTCGGCCCAAGCGGGGGACAACATTGGCTACACCGCCGCGCAGGTGGGCGTGGAACAACTGCTGACGGCTGTGCCCGGTCTGCAGACTCTGGGAGGCGGCGCCTTGGTTGCAGAGCAAGTAGCGCAGATCGACAGCAAGGACATGGATGGCAAGGTGTGGCGCACGCTGGCATTGCGGTGCGCTCACCATCTGCATGACCCGGAGGTGAAGGGGGTGGTCATTACCCACGGTACGGACACGCTGGAAGAAACGGCGTGGTTCTTGCACGAAGTGCTGGACACCGCCAAACCCGTGGTGCTGACCTGCGCCATGCGGCCTGCCACAGCCTTGACCCCCGATGGCCCCCAGAACCTGCTGGACGCGGTGGCAACGGTATTGGCACCCGGTGCAACAGGTGTGCTGGCCGTTGCTGCGGGTGAAGTGCACGGCGCACGGCATGTGCAAAAAGTGCATCCCTACCGCGTCAATGCCTTCAGCTCGGGGGATGCTGGACCTCTGGGTTGGGTGGAAGAAGGCGTAGTCCGCTGGGCATGCAATAGCCCAGTAGTGCCGGTAAATAATTCCGATGGTGCTATGAATAATATAGTGATCGCTGCGACTTGGCCCTGGGTGGAAATCGTCATGAACCATGCGGGGGCATCGGGCAGGGCGGTGGATGCGCTGGTGCGAGAGGGCGTGCAGGGCCTGGTGGTGGCCTGCACCGGCAATGGCACGATCCACCACGATCTGGAGGCTGCTTTGGTGCGCGCGCAGAACGCCGGAGTGCGGGTGGTGCGCTCCACCCGCTGCGCGGAGGGGCAGGTGCTGCCCAAGCCGGGTGATGTGCTTCCCGCCTCGCAAGGTCTGTCGCCGGTGAAGGCGCGGGTTGCCCTGATGCTGGATTTGCTGCGGATGCATTGATCTAAAAAGGGCCGGCAGCCGTGTTCACCGCACTCAAGACACACGCCTGGGCTTACCCCGCGCTGGAGGTCGTCCACATCATTGGTATTGCATTGCTGCTGGGCAATCTGCTACTGCTGGAGTTGCGGGTCTTCGGACGTGGTGCGGCACTGCCGGTGAAAGACCTCGCGCGGCTGAGTCTCACTGTGGCGCTGTGCGGCTTCGGATTGGCCGCAGCGTCGGGGCTGCTGATGTTTGCCACCCAGCCTGCGGAGCTGCTCAGCAACCGCGCCTTTACCTTGAAGATGCTGTTGTTAATGCTTGCGGGCTGCAACGCGGCGTGGTTTCATGCACGCGGTTCGCTTGCACGCCTGGACGGGTTGGCGCGCGTGCAGATGCTGGTGTCCACTGTGATCTGGCTGTTGGTGGTGGCCTGTGGCCGCTGGATTGCGTACCTTTGATATGGCCTCTTGAACCGGGGTTTATTCCTACGGGAGTCTTTATGGGCTTGCAACGTCGTCATGTGCTGATCGCCGCGAGTGCCTTGCCTTTGGGGGCACACGCGCACCACGGCTGGAGCAGTTTTGATGCGGACCGACCGTTGTATCTGGAGGGCACGGCGCGCAAGGTGCGGTGGCAAAACCCGCATGCAGAGCTGGAGCTGGAATTACCCGCTGCGCTCCGGTTGCCTTCAGATCTTGCCCAGCGGTCTGTGCCTGCGCAGACCGCGCCGGTGGACGGACGCGCACTGCTAGCCAAAACCGTGCTGCCCACCCGCAAGGACCGGGTCTGGGAGGTTGAGCTGGCTCCGTTGACCCGTATGCAGGCCTGGCAGGTGCCAGAGATCAAGCCGGGTACGGCCGTGTCGATGGTGGGCTTTGGCCTGCGGGACGAAAAGGGCGAGGCAGTGCTGCGCGCCGAATACCTGTTCGTGGACGGCAAGGTCTACGGCTTGCGGTCCAACCCCGCCTGAGCCCAGGCACGTGCCCGCAGCGGGCGGCTGTCGCGGCCACCGCGCGGCGGGGCGGCCCATGAAAAAAGCGACGCCCTGGTGCAGTGCATCGCTTTCAGGAGGCTTGAGCGCCCAACGTGCGTCAGGCGGATCTTGGCCCTTGGTTCATTGCATCAGCTGGCCAGCGCCTGCAGCGCGCGTGCGGTGATCTCGTCCACGCTGCCCGTACCGCTGATGGCGCGGTACTTGGGCGCTGCGGCGGGTTCGGCCTTGGCCCAGTTGCTGTAGTAATCCACCAGGGGGCGCGTCTGGTCGCTGTAGACCTGCAGGCGCTTCTTGACGGTTTCAAACCGTCAAGAA
>OFJB01000775.1_pt1 | contig 14269 bp, 17 predicted proteins | sample 1775081 | NCBI WGS metagenome assembly OFJB01 (sample SAMN08195771, study PRJEB24354) | sludge metagenome | isolation source: initial sludge from phenol fed wastewater aerobic bioreactor | place: India: Nagpur | collected 2016-06-05 | reverse complement strand
GAGATTTTACCGGGCGGCGAAGCTGTTGGTGGCGCGCTCTTCGGCGGGGAACCGTCCTGCCGATTACGGGCGGCAATTGGACGGTTGTTTCCCGCGTCTCCCCTCCGGACCTGCGCCTGACCACGCGAGAGCCAGCCAGGGTACCGACGATGCTAAGGGTGCTCATGGCGCACCTCCCGGGCCGCCACGAGCCACGAACAGACCCTCCGACTGCGGAACGATGGCTGAGACATCGCGTACCGTAGGCCCCGGCTGAGCACGATCGTGTGGCGCCGGATCTGCAGCCGACATGCGGATCGGCTGCACCGCAAAGATCGGAGATTGAGCCCAGGCCGGCGTCTCGACCGCCGGCGGAGAGGGCGATTTCGGCGAGGAGGGCTGAACCTCTCCGCGCGGGATGTCCGGCGCCAGCTTGTCGACATAGGCGCGGGTCTCCGGTGGCAGGGGGTGCCCTTTCCGCGAGGCCTCGTAGCGGCCCGGCCCCGCATTGTAGGCCGCGAGGAAGCCGGGATTGCCGTAGCGATCGAACAGCTCCCTCAGATAAGCGGCCCCGGCCATGATGTTGTCATGGGGATCGAAGGGATCGTCGCCGAGGCCGTAATGGATGCGCAGTTCGGCCCACGTCTCTGGCATGATCTGCATCAGCCCCATAGCGCCTTTGGGCGACGTCGCGCGCGGATCTCCGTCGCTTTCCGCGCGCATCACACTCCGGATCCAGACGGAGGGAATGTCGAAGCGTTCCGCGGCCTCAGCGATGAAATCGGCGTAGCGATCGACGGCGGATGGCGCGTTCCGGGGCGCCTGCATTTTAGCCGCGGGGACAGTCGTCGACGCGCCTGAGAGCACCCCGGAAAGGAGAAGGAGGACGGCGACACGACGGCCGTTGCGCGCTCGCAGCAGCAGGTGCACGGCAGGAGAAATCAATCCGGTCCGCAGCATGGCGGCCTCGCGAAGCTTTTGATGGTTGAAGCGGTGGGAGGCACTCAGCGTGTCGGTGCGCGCCAGACGAAGTGTCCGTCTCCGGCCTCGTCGGTGTAGATCGGCACCGCGCGGCCGATCACGGTGCTGGCCGGCAGCGGCCCGAAGTAGCGTCCGTCGAGGCTGTCGGGCACGTTGAAATTCATGAGGAAGAGCTCGCCTGCGGCGATGCGCCTGCAGCCGCGCCAGACCGGCAGCGGACGCCCCATGCGGTCGCGCTCCAATGCTTCGCCGTACGACACGCCATCCACGGTGATGGAGCTCTCCTTCCGGCAGACCTCCTGCCCGGGGAGCGCCGCCACGCGTTTCATCAGCGGCACGCCGGCCCCCACATAGCCGCGCGCCACCAGGAAGCGGTCGAGTGCCGCCGGAGGCGTAATGGCGAGGAGGTCCGTGACCTCGAGCCTGCGCGCCGGCTCGATGGCGTAGAGCCCGATGGGTGCGCTGGCGGAGACGTTCCACACCAGCTTCAGCGGTGTCGGAACAAAGGAGGCCGCCGCGACCCCCATCACGGAGCAATACGTCACCATCACATAGCCGAAACGGGTCATTGTTGGCACTCCCGCCGCTTGAGCCAGGCCTGATGGCGCTCGACCGTGTAGGTTCGGAACGCGTGGCCGGCCGCCAGGCGGTTGTGGACATGGCGCCAGTGATCCGGCGCCACGTCGGCCCCATGGATGCCGAGGGCATCGACGGCATCCATGTGCTGGAGCACCTTCTCGACCTTCGGCCAGCCGTCGGCGCGCAGCAGGATCTCGCCGCCGGGGCGCACGAAGGGCAGCGTCTGATAAGCCTCGCCCGGCGCCACGGCCCGCACGATGTCGATGCGCGACACCACGGTGCCGAAGTTGTTCGCCGCCCATCGGACGAACGCGAAGATGGCGCCTGGAGCGAAGGAAACGATGCGGCGGCTGCGGTCGAGGGTCTGCGCATGGACCGGCCGACCGAAGCGGATCCAGTTCTCGATCCGTTTCTCGATCCAGGTCAGTTCCACATGGGTCAGCGGGTCGGCGGTCGGCACGGCGGGTGACGGGGCGATGGGTGGGGGAACGGAGTATGGCGCCGGCGGGCTCATCATGAGGCCTCTCCTGATGTTGGAGGAAATTCACGGGCGAGGAGATCGCGGAGCATGTCCGCGACGGTCTGGCCGCGTCCGAAGGCGGCGATCTTGATGCGCCCGCGCAGGTCGGGCGTGATGTCGATGGTGAGCCGCGCGGTGAAGGCTTCGGCTGATCCATGGCCAACCGGCCTCGTGTCGGCGGCCTTGATCCAGTGCTCTGGATCGGCCGGACGCGCGGCAAAGCCCTTGCGCGTTCGTTGCCAGGTCATGGCGTAGATCTCGAACCGGCGAGGCTGGCGATCTCGGCGGAGAGCGTAATGATCTCCCGCGCTGCTGGCCCACCCTCGTCAAGCTCGCCGACGAGCCGTCCGGACTGGGCGGACATGGCGAAGGCGACGCGCTGGCCGACAGTGCTCGCGAGTACGGGCGGATCGTGATCCGCCAGCGTCTCGGCGGTCTCGCGGGCGAGCACGGTGCGGGCGCCGCAGCGGTTCAGCACGAAGCGCGCGACAAGCTCTGGTCGATAGATGCGCGCCTCGTTCAGGAGGGCGAGCATCTCCGCGGACGCCCATCCATCGAGCGGCGATGGCTGCACCGGGATCAGGACCAGATCGGCGGCGAGCAAGGCCGAGCGCATCAGGCCGGCGACGCGGGGCGGGCCGTCGATGACGACCATGTCGGCATCGCGTGCCAGCTCGGGTGCTTCCCGATGCAGCGTATCGCGGGCGAGGCCGACGACGCCGAACAGGCGCGGAAGACCCTCGTGGCTGCGCTGCTGCGACCAGTCCAGGGCCGAGCCCTGCGGGTCCGCGTCAATGAGCGTGACACGTTGGCCTCGGCTCGCCCACGCGCCGGCGAGATGAAGGGCGAGCGTCGTCTTGCCGACGCCGCCCTTCTGGTTGAGCAGTGCGACGATCATCGGGATGCTCCCGATGTGTCGGCAGGCATCGTTTCGCCTGCTGTCAAAGGATCGGGAGCGTGAAATCCGTCTTTACGGAAAGACGGAAGACCATCATCTTGAGAAGCGTACTGGAGATGGCAGTTATCCACATCGCCTGCGCGCCTTTTAAGGTTAGACTCTATGTTAGAGTCTAAGTTAGGGGCGCAATTTTCATTTCCATCACCTGGGCTTGAGGCCTGTTTCGGTTCCCGATGGCACGGGAGGCCCGTTCCCGATGGCACGCCAGTCCGGGTTCCGGATGGCACGAAGGCTTTCACAGCTTTTCCACAGGACGCCGACGGCTCGAAGGTGAGAAGCACCCGCCCGCCAATCTCCACCTCCGTGAACAGGGTGTAGCCCGGCAACGGCTGACGGCGGACGATGTCGCGCAGTTCGAAGGCAAAGCGCTTGAAGGGCGAGAGGCTGCCGGATTTAAGGTGGAGGTGGCGGAAATCGAAGCGCCAGCCCCGGCGCTGCCGCCCGCCATGCTTGCGCACGATCCGGTAGAGCCAGCGCTCCAGCCCGCCCGTGAGGTCGAAATACGCCCGGTCGATGGTGAGGACGAGCGCGTCCTCGACGATGGCGCAATAGAACCAGTCGGGGACGATGAGCTCGATCCCGGCGGGCTTGCCATCCCGGTCCGTGCGCTCCTTCCATTCATTGATCCAGGAGAAGCGGTGACGCCGACCCTCCGCCCACTGGCGGATGGAGGTGGACACTGTGGTGGACTGCAGGCGGTCCAGGGCGGCCTTGAGGCGCTGATAGTCCCTGAGCGAGGTGCCCCGGCCCACGAACCGGAGGATCTCATAGGGCGTCGCGGCCATGAAGCGGGAGGTGCGCAGTCCCGTGTCGCGGGCCTCGACGATCTGGCTGGCCGCCCAGATCAGGATATCCGCATCCCAGATGGTGGCCATGCCGTGGTCGGGCACGGCCTCGACCCGGATCGCAATGTCGCCGGAGACAAAATCGATGGGGGCGACACGGTGGGTCTTGGCGAGGGAGAAGAAGGGATAGGCCATGAGATCCTGCGCATCGCGGGGCGCGAAGGCGCCGGGAAGCGCGCGGAAGAGCTCAAGTTGTCTGCCGGGCTGCGGAGAGCGGTGCGGTGCGGCCATGATGAAATGGCCGCTCAGCGCGCAGGGCTGCCCGGCAGGACGCCAGGCATGGAATGACGCTTGGCTGGCAGGATAGAGCCGCGCGGATCGGAGGTGGAGGTGACGGCGCCTCGGGCCACCCAGGCCTGCAAATCCTCGACGGAATAGACGACCCGCCCGCCGAGCTTGCGATAGGCGGGACCGGTCCCGTAGGTGCGATGCTTCTCCAGCGTGCGGGGCGAGAGGCTGAGGAAGACGGCGGCTTCCTTGGTGCGCAGATAGCGCGGCGGCAGCGGGACAGCATCGGGGCGCATGGATCGAACCTCCGTGGGCGCTATCGGGCCACTGATCATCAGCGGCGGATGGCGATCACGGTGGCGAAGGGCGGCCGTCGTGGGGGATGGGGAAGTTGAGGGGCGTAAAATCCCCACCCCGAACGTCTCGGCGGCGCGGTTAGGGTCGTCTGCGATGACGCAGGAGCTTGAGATAGCCGCCGGCGATCAGCGCTCGGCCACCCTTGACGAGACCGATGACGCGATCCCGCAGCGATGAGGTCTTCCAGGGCTCGGCGGCGATGCGCCTCTGGCCATAGAGAGCGAATGCGATGTCGCGATAGCTGGCGCCGTCAACGCAGCCGTCGGCTGCCAGCATCATGGCGCGCAGGCGCCGCCGCTGCTGTGTGGTCATCCGCGTGTCGGGGAGCGCCGGGCGACCTTCGATGGTGCGCCAAAAGCGGGATAAAGCTTCCACGCGGCCCACGATATCGGTGTCCAGCGGAATGATTGCAGCGATAGGCGCGTCAGGATCAGAACCCGGCAAGGAAAGGAGTTGGGACGAACGCGCGGCCAAGCCAAGGATGGCAAGCTTCCCCTCAGGGCTACTTTGCACCACAGAAGCGCTGTCGAGGACGTTCATGCGTGCGCCGGCCAAGAAATCCGGAGATGGACCAAGAAGCACGACGGCCGGGTCGACGATGGGGGACCACAAAACGGTCTGCTCGACGGCGCTCATGGAAGGGCGTGCTGCGAAATCGCAGCCCCCAGCGCTGCTCCACCTCCCGGGGGAGCGGCTCGGCGTCGGTGCCGGTGGTCACGATGGACTGATAATGACCTTGATAGGCTTCATCCCGGCGCAGGCATTCCCAGGCGAGGCCTTCGACGGACAGGTCGTCAAAGTAATCGTAGCTGGCGTTATCCCGCCAGCGCGATGTGTCCGGCTTCATTCACTCGTCTCCACATCAGAGGCGTGCGCATTGAGCAAAGACAATCGGGGATTGAGACGGGCGTGAGAAGCCGGCTAAAAGGCATCGCGTGATGCGCTTGCGGCATCACCCCTGTCGACTCAAGCGGGGCGGCGGAGAAGGTCTTTATAGCCGCCGGCGGCCATCCATCGTGCTCGGGCAAGATGGCTGTCATGGACATGACGGGCGCGTTCGGGCTCTCGAGCCGCGTCGATGCCGAACAGCACCGCGGCGATCTCCTCCCAGCCGGCGCCATCCGCCGTTGCATCAAGCAGGCGGGCATAGAGCCTGATGTGCGCCCGGTCATAGTCCGTCAGTTCGGGATCCGTCGGTGCAGTGTCCTCGAACGCCGCAGTCACCATGTCTGCCTGCCACTTCTCTCAAGATCGGGTTCTTCCCTAAATCCTACACGACTTCCAATGACACCACTGCCACGGTCGCGCTTGTAGAGAATACTCCGTGGTGAAATACTCATCAAGGCGATGCTCTCTCGACCATGGAGATCCGAGAGGTGTTCGCCCGGAATTTGAAGGCTGCGAGGCTCGCCAAAGGCCTGTCGCAGGAAGAGCTCGCCCATCGCGCCGGGATCGATCGCACCTACATCAGTTCGTTGGAGCGCAGCGTCTACAACGCCAGCATTGATGTCGTGGATCGACTGGCCTGCGCCCTCGATCTCGATGCGGCCGCATTGCTAAAGCGACCCGCGGCCGACGTCCCGGGCGAGCCAGAGAATCCGCTCGAGTGAAGCGCAGGCCGGCTGGCGATGACCTGTCTCGATGTGAAAGCCCCGGCCAGATCCGGCCGGGGCCTTGCGCGCCTCACTCGCCGCGTCGCCCGCTGGGGCGGGACCAGATCAGCGAGAAGGTGTCGGCATCCTCGTCGTCGAAGAGGTTGGCGTAGATGGGGGCGTTGAAGCTCGGATCGTCGAGCTTGAGGCCCAGATAGTCGCGCCCCTCGCTGGAGCGCTTGGACCAGGCTGCTCCGATCTCGGCACGGCCCACCAGGACTCGGTGGCTGGGGGCGTTCTCACCGTTGGCCCGCAGGTCCGGGACGATGCGCACGCCTTTGGCCTGGACGCTGAGGGTGACGATCTCGCCGGTGAATTCGTTCGCGCCGGTCTTCTTGAAGGTGCCGATGGTGGCCATTGTCGATCTCCGTCTTCCGTTTCCGAGCCCGCACCGTCGCGGCCTCGATGGCGATCGAAGGGCCGAAGGCGACTGCCGCCGCACCCCGGCAGGGGCTTGATGGCCAAGGAGGACTTTCTTGTCGCGCGAGGAATGGGCGGAACGCCCAGGGGAAGAAAGCCCGACGCCGCCATTGCGGCAGAGGCGGTCGAGGCGCAGCCGGCCTTCGGCCAGATCAGGCCATGGAAGAGGCCAGCTGGTGCGCGCGATCAACGGTTGGAGATAAGGAGATGATGGCGATTTCTCACGTGCCCTGCACGAAGGCAGCCCACCTTCACCGGTGTTGACCTCTTCATTTTCCGGCCATTGCGTGTGCTTCGAACTGACAGGACCAACGGGTGGAACGCTTTCCTCACCGGCCATGCGATGGCTGGTGCGCAACTGCGCGAAGCTTGGCACCAAGCACGGCCATGCTCGCGCAGCTGGGGCCTCGCCCCTCTCGCGATCACCATCTGCATCCTCGACGACATGGGAAATGTCGCCCCGCTGATTTGCTCTTGCCTGATCGGGTCGTGTCGCTCCAAGGCCCGCGTCAGGGGCTGGACAGAGCGTATGGCGAGGCTGCACTGGTCAGCCTGATGTCCCCATGAGGCAAGGATCGAAGGCCGAGATCGTGTGCGCCGCGGGTCAGTTCAAACACCGCGTTACCGCGCCAAATGAGATGGTGGGTATGGATCGTTATGTCATCATTTCGGGTTGCTCCGGCGGGGGCAAGTCGACACTGATCTCCGAGCTTGCACGCCGTGGCTTTGCCGTGGTGGAGGAGCCAGGGCGACGCATTGTCGCCGAGCAGATCAGCGGCGGCGGATCGGATCTGCCTTGGGTGGATCTGGCCGCTTTTGCGCGACGTGCGGTCGCTATGGCACTGGAAGACAGGTCCACGGCTTTTGCCCAGAGCGGATGGGTCTTTTTTGACCGTGGGCTTGTCGATGCGGCCGTTGCGCTTGAATACGCAACCGGGGAGCCCATTGCCGAGACGCTCTGCAATGCCCATCGCTACAATCGCACTGTCTTTATGACGCCGCCATGGCCAGAGATCTTCAGCGGCGATGACGCGCGCCGGCACGACTTGTCGACGGCGATTGCCGAATATGAGCGCCTGATCGCGGCCTATCCGAAGCTCGGCTATGAGGTGACGATCCTGCCCAGGGTGTCGGTTGCCGACCGCGCTGATTTTATCATCGGCCAGCTGGAAGCCCTGAACCAAGTAGATTGAGGCGTCTCGTTTTACTCCTGTTAGGACCCGAAGGGGTCGATCTCACGGATGATCTGGGAGGCGTCGCCGTCGAACTCGTCGGCAGTCACAACGGACAGGGTGCCGTCACCGGCGCGGAAGATCACGATGACGACCATCAAGGTCTTGGCGAGGCTGAGGGCGAAGGCCTGTGCATCGGTGGAGGACATGGGGTCCGGCTCCTGCTCGAAGCGGAGGACCATCCCCCGCTGACAAGCGCCCGATGGGTCCGGCCGCGGGCCGCAATCACCGTGGAGGCAAAGCCGCAACGGCGGCACGCTGTGCGTAGCCGACCCCTTGCGGGTTGATGGCGTCAGGCCCTCGGTCGGACCAAGGAACAGCGCAGGAAAGCGGTGGTGGTCTCTTGCTCGAAGAGCGCCGGGTGCAGTCATTTGCCTGCATGGTCAGGCTCAGGAGGCGCGTTGAGCTCCACCCGTGATAAGTGGTGGTCCCGCTCGCCTGTCCGCTGAAAATCGATGACGGAAACCGCAATCTCGTGAAAAGCGGTGACGGACCGTGAAATCCGATTCCGACGATGAAGGAAGGGCAGCGCTCATGCGCCGCCCGACCCAAACCGGTAGACGGGGATGCCGAGCTTGCGGGCCTTGTCGGCGAGATTGTCCTGGATGCCCGTGCCGGGGAAGATGATGACCCCGATGGGCATGACCGAGAGCATCTGATCGTTGCGCTTGAAGGGGGCGGCCTTGGCGTGGCGTGTCCAGTCGGGCTTGAACGCGACCTGCGGCACCTTACGGGCATCAGCCCAGCAGGCGGCGATCCTTTCGGCACCCTTGGGTGAGCCACCGTGCAGCAGCACCATGTCAGGGTGCTTCGCGCGGACCTGATCGAGCTTCGCCCAGATGAGCCTGTGGTCCACCGTGTCGCCGCCGGAGAAGGCGATCTTCGGACCTGCGGGCATCAGCACCTCGGTCTCCGCCCGCCTGCGGGCGGCGAGGAAGTCGCGGCTGTCGATAAGAGCTGAGGTCAGGTGCCGATGGTTCACTAGGGATCCGGCGCGTGGGCGCCAGGCTGAGCCGGTGTGCCGCTCGAAGGCATCGGCGGCTTCATCCCGCATCAGCTCGAAGGCATCGCGGCGCTCCATGAGGCTCTGCCCCTCGACGATCAGACGTTCCAGTTCCACCGAGCGCACCTCGCTGCCGTCCTGCTCCTGCTGGCTACGGCGCTGGCCCTGCTCATTGTCGTCGAGGGTACCGGAGATGCGGCCGGCGGCACGGTGGAAGAGATGGACGGTCGACCACAGGAGGTCGGAAAGGTCCGGCTCAAGGCGGGTGTCCTGCAGCGTCGCGATCAGCGCATCGAAGATATCGGCGATGGCGCCGGAGATACGGTCGGCCTCGGGAAGCGGCCGGGGATCAGGCTCATCGTCGAAGGGGCGGTAGCCGTAGAGCTGGAGGTCCTGCAGCAGGTGATCCGTGGGGGAAGAGGCGTGGCGGGGTTCGTCGTGCTCGGTGCTCATGGGAGGCTCCGTCGGTTGGACCGCAGCCTTGCGGCCTTCATGGCGACGAAGCCGGCGGGCGGGACGAACCTGCACCCCGCGGGAAGCGCGGGGCCGGAGCGTGAGCGGAGGATGGCGAAGGCCGGGGATTTTGGTTCGCGATGGAAAGGCGGTGCACGGCCCCCGCGACGCCTGCGTCGTGGGGAAACACCGCCGCCGGAAAATCGTCGGCCGCAGCCATTGCCGGTCCGGGAAGACTGCTGGCCGATCGCCCTCTGGAAGGCCTGGCTGCGGATCCCCTGGCGACGGTGGGCATCAGAGCGAGACGTCAAGCATCCCCGCTCCCTGCCACTCCAGGTCACGAGCTCAGCACCATGAGGCGGCTGACGTCATCAGGAGCAAGCTGGCATCGGATGCCCGCTCGCAACGCGTCGACGCCAAAGGCGCGCAAATCCTCATTGAAGTCGCCGAGCGCCGGCGAGAGCACGATGGCCTCGACCCCGGTGGAGTTCGCTCGTGCAACGAGACTGTCTCGCGCCCTGTCGCCGGCCGGATCGTTGTCGCGAACGATGTAGAGCCGCCGCACGTCAGGTGGGAATGCGACGACGGCAAGGTGTGCGGCCGAGAGCGCCGCTGCCATCGGAAGATTGGGCAGCACGCAGCGGAGTGACAGGATGGTCTCGATACCCTCGCCGGCGGCCAGAACGTCGTCAGGCCAGCCGAAGCGAACGGCATGCTCCAGCAGGTGGCCCATGGCGCGCCGGGGCGTGGCGATGGCTGCCTTGTCGGATCCCTTCGGGGCGAGCCAAGTGCGATGTACGCCCATGATCCGTCCGTGGAGATCCGTGACGGCAGCGATCATGGCCGGCCGGAGTTGAATGGGCTCGCGTGGATCCGGGCGGTAATAGCAGCGCGGGTGAAAGCGCAGGCTTCCGGTTTCATGCAGAGCCGTGATGCCGCGCTTCCGCAGATACGTCTCCACGATTGTGCCCACAATCGGCTTTGCGGCTGCAAAGAGCCGTCGTGCCGAGGTGACCGGATCCCGTGGGGAACATTGCATTCTACGATGGGGAGCTTCCGCGTCTCGTGAGATTCGCGGAAGGTGCAGAAACGCTTGAGCCTCCGCGACCACTTCCGCGAAGCCGAACAAGCCCCGGCTTTCCCGGATCACGTCGAGGAGGTCGCCGTGCTCCCCCGTTGCCGCGTCGGTCCATTTTCCAGCAGGGCCTTTCACGCTGTCCGTCAGCCGCACGAACATGGAGCGGCCGGGCGAGTTGCGAGCATCGCCCACCTGCCAATAGTGCCCCTGCCGCCGACCAGCGGAGAGATAATGGCGGCAGACTGCCTCCGCCTGCCGCCCCAGCCGCCGGGCGAGATCGTGCGCAGCATCCGTCATGGGGACGCTCCAAGAGAAAGGCCCGCCGTCCGGCCACGCGATGGGGGGATCGCGGAGCCACGGACGGCGGGCCAGGTTGCCCGGGAAGGATTATTCGGCAGCGATCGAAGAGGAGATCGCCTCGGGCTCCTCAGTGTCGGCGAGGTCCTCACTGTCGGCCATGGCCGTTTCGCCGTCCTTCTCCGCCGTCTCTTCGCCGGCGGTGTCGGAGGAGTGGGTCCGCAGCGCCTCCGGGAGCCAGCCGCGGTCGGCAAGGAGGGCTTCTGCCTCCCGCGCCATGTCGCCCTTCTTGAGGTGGGCGATCCGCTCAGCTGCACGCTCGCCCTTCGTCTCGGTCACCGCCTGCAGGATGCGGGCCTTGGTGACCCTGCCGAGGAAGGTGTCGACGGTGGGCTTCCATCCGGCCGCCGCCATGTCGAGCGACACCGCCTGGGCCAACCGGTCGGCATGGGCGAAAGCGCGGGGACGCCGGTTCCACGCCTCGTGCACCGCATTGACCGAGAGGCTCACCACATGGGCGAACAGGGCGGCGCGGCTGTCGCGATCCCACCCGCTCAGGGTGTCCCAGAGCGTGCCCGGCTCCTTGGGGAGTGCCTTGGCCCAGCTCTCATGCCGGACACGGATCGCCTCGGCCGAGACGCTGTCGTTGAGGCCCGGTGCCTGGGCGTTGAAGGACACGCTCTTGAGGTCGAGCTCAAGGCAGCTGTCCGAGCCGTAGACGTAGAACGCCTTCAGCGTCAGAGCGTGGACCGCCGCGAGGAAGGCGATATCGGGCTGTTCGCCCAGCGCATGGCGCAGGCCGAGGGTGCGATGGGTGGTCAGCTCCGTGAGTAGCCGGTCGGAGATCGGCGCGAGGCCGTCTTCTTCCTCGGGCTCCGCAGGTGCATCGCACGCCGCTGCCTCCTGGTGCGGTGCCGCGGGCATGGCGGACCCGTCATCGCTCTCGGCGGAACCGTCTTGGGCCTCCTCGACCGGCACCTCGTCCTCCGGGCGGACATAGCCCCGCTCCACCCGGAGCTTGCTGTCCTGGGCGATGCTGACGAAGGCGCCGGCGCGGCCGACCTCCGCCGGATCGAATGCGAGGGGGCGCGTATCAAAGGCCTCCAGCACCGCCTCGAGCTCACCGAGCCGCGCATCCACCTCCTCGGGAAGCTCGTCGGCATCGGCATGTTCCTCGGAGAGGCGATCATATGCGGCCTGGGCCGTCGCCCGAGCTGCCTCCTCCTCCGCGGCCAGCGGCGCGGGCTCGCCCCGCAGCTGGCGCAGGCCGTAGGTGTGGCCATAGGCGAAGTCCGGTGCGACCTCGATCCACTTCCAGCCTTCGCCCCGGATCCCGTCGGCGTCGGCGGCGAGTTTCTCCGCCACCATCCGGTCGACGAGGACGACATCCTGCAGCCAGCCACCGTCATCGCCCTGGAACAGGTCGCGCAGCACGGTGCCGCCGGCCGTCTCGTAAGCCTCGATGCCGATGAATCGGGCCCGCTTGTCGCTGGCGCGGACCGCGCCTTCGGTCAGCATGCGCCGGATGACAGAAGGCTGCTTGTCGTAAGCCTGCGCGAGACGCTCCAGCACCTGCTCCTGCCGCTCATGGTCGCCAGAGACGGTGAAGGCCATGAGCTGGTCAAGGGTGAGGCCATCCTCGGCATAGGTATCGAGGAGCTTCGGAGAGAGCGAGGCCAGCTTCAGCCGCTGCTTCACCACCGCGACCGAGACGAAGAAGGCGGCCGCGATCTCCTCCTCCAACTGGCCCTTCTCCCGTAAGGCGAGGAAGGTGCGGAACTGGTCGAGGGGATGGAGAGGGGCGCGCTGAACATTCTCAGCCAGCGAATCCTCCTCGGCGATGCCGCCCTCCCGCACGATGCAGGGTACTGGCACGGTCCTGGCGAGGCGCTTGCGCTTCACCAGAAGCTCCAGCGCTCGATAGCGCCGCCCGCCGGCCGGGATCTCATACATGCCGGTCTCGACGCCGTCGGCATCGACCACGGCGCGGACATTGAGGCCCTGGAGCAGGCCGCGTCGAGCGATGTCCTCGGCGAGCTCTTCGATGGAGATGCCGGCCTTCACCCGGCGGACGTTCGACTGACTGAGCACCAGCTTGTTGAAGGGGATGTCGCGGGAGGACGAAAGGGTGATCTTCTGAACGGCCGTGGCCATGGGATGTTGCTCCGCGACGGGCGGCCGGAGAACCTCTCTCTGGCCTCCAACCCGTCACGAAGCACGGCGCCGCCCTCTGCCTCTGAGGACGGCGCCGTAAACCCGACAATCCGGAAACCTGGAACGACACGGAGCCAGAGACACGGCATTCCGCCTCTCCGGCATTGCGGATCTCAGGCGGCCCGGTCGAGGAGCTTCTTCGCCCGGGCCTCCAGATCGAGACGGGCGTCCTGGTGCGGCTTGTCCCGCGCCACGGCGGTGATGCCCTGCACGAAGTCGAAGATGCTCTCCGGCTTGCGGCCTTCTTCGGCGAGCACGGTCTCGATCACCTTCTGCGTCTCGGCCTTGGAAAACCCCTTGCGGCGCAGGAACTCGGTGCGATCCTCGTCGGTGCGCGCCACGATGCGCTCGCGGGCCGCCCTGATGCCGTTGACGAACGGCATGGGCGAGGAATTGGCAAAGCGCTCCAGGGCCGGAGCGGCCTGATGGGCGAAGCGGGATGCGGCGTATTTCGAGTGACGGATGGTGATCTCCTCGAAATCCTCCACACCCCAGAGGTTGCGGTTCTGGCAAACGGCCCGCAGATAGAAGCTGGCAATGCCGAGCGTCTTCGCGCCCACCTCCGAGTTCCAGCAATAGAAGCCCCGGAAGAAGAGGTCGGGAGAACCGTCCGGCAGTCGGCCAGCTTCAATGGGGTTGAGGTCATCCACCAGGAACAGGAAGACGTCCCGGTCCGAGGCGTAGAGCGTCGTCGTGTCCTTCGTGATGTCGACGCGGGGATTGTAGATGCCGGTCGACCAGTCGAGCACGCCCGGCACCTTCCAGCGGGTATCGCCGGTGCCGTTGCCGGCGATGCGGCGCACGGCGTCCACCAGCTCATGGTCATAGATGCGGCCATAGTCGGGGCCGGTCACAGCTCGGAGCTCGACGCGCCCGTCCTCCACCTCCAGCGTCTTCACCTGCTCGGCGCGGTGCGTGAGCAGGCCGTGCTGCAGGTTGATGCCGGCGAGCGGCGCCGGAAGCTGGCGCAAATAGGACGCCGGTGCCCCAACGAGGCTCGCGAGCTGGCCAAAGCTCCAGTGGGTCGGGGCAACAGGAGCCTCCGCCCCCGGCAAAGCGAGCGTCAGCCGATCCGGCGCCTCTCGGCTCGCCTCGACGCGGATGGTGGCGCTCTCCACGGTGCGCGTCCGGCTCCGGTCGGAGCGGCCGCGCACTGCGCCATACAACTCAGACAGGGAAAGATAGCGCTCGTCCGCCGGCCGGGAGAACCACTCGGAGGACACGCGGCCGATCCGCTCGCCGCGGTTCGCATCCACCTTGTAACCGCCGGCGCCTTCCCGGCTCGCCTCTAAAACCTGAACCTCAGTCATGGGACCAAACTCCATGACGGGCGCCGGGAGCCTCTCTCCCGATCTTCAACCCGTCGTGGAAATCCGGTCCAACCTCTCACTCTCGTGGTCTCATTCGAGCGCTATGCGAGAACGCTTTTCTCGGTCCGCGGGCCCACCCGGCACGGTGGACGCGGCTCCTGTC
>OFJB01000774.1_pt1 | contig 14271 bp, 16 predicted proteins | sample 1775081 | NCBI WGS metagenome assembly OFJB01 (sample SAMN08195771, study PRJEB24354) | sludge metagenome | isolation source: initial sludge from phenol fed wastewater aerobic bioreactor | place: India: Nagpur | collected 2016-06-05 | reverse complement strand
CCCACCACAGACTTACGGAGCCGGGAAGCGGCGACGTGGCCCGTCGCAGACGAGGTGAGGTCCGGGTCGACGAACGACGTCCCTGAACCGCCCCCTCCTCCACCGCCGGAGGTGCTGAAACAGCCACCGTCTCCTCCACCCCCACCCCCGCCGCCGTGGTACCCGCCACCTCCGCCTCCACCACCGCCGGAGCCCGAGCAGGTGGAACCCTCAGTTCCGTCCGAACCGTCCCCACCGCTTTGCGCCCCAGCGATCCCGGCCCGGCCCGGATTGCCGCCGCCCTGCCCGGTCTGCCCGTCCGAACCGTCCCACGAGTTCGCGGTACCGCCGGAGCCGCCGAATCGAGACGAACTCGACGACACGCCGCCCCCGCCACCACCGTCAGCCGCGACCACGGAGCGAACCCACAGCGGCCCGCCTACGAGGACCTCGGTCGCGCCACCACCTCCGCCGCCGTCCTCAGCCGACTCGCTACCGGCTCCGCCGGAGCCGCCGCCGTTCCAGCCGCCGGCCGACACGGACCCATCTCCTCCGACGAGTATCTGGAGCGACTCGCCGGGGGTCACGTCCAGCGTCGTCGTGACGAGCGCACCGGAGGACCAGCCCGCCATTCCTCCACCGGCCGATCCCCGCCCCGCAGCGGCCGCGACGACGACCGACTGCACGTATGCCGGGACCGTCCAGGTCTGCGACGACCCGGTATAGCCGAACTGGGTGTAGTCGTCAGGAACCTCTGCCCCTGCGTCTGGCGCGAGCGACAGCACTGACGAAACGAGAGCGAGGACTTCGGCGACGCCGGCGACTCTCCTGGCCACGGTCACGGGCTGACGGTGCCGACCCCGCACGTCAGGTCCCCCACGACGCGCGGCCGCCCCGGGTTCGGCGTACGCGTCACTACAGCAGGACGCCTTCGTGCTCCAGCAGGGCGATCTTCGTCTCGAGGCCGTAGCCGTACCCGCCCAGGCCGTCGGCCGCGACGATGCGATGGCACGGCACGAACGGGGCCACGAGGTTCTGGGCGCAGACGGTTCCGGCTGCGCGTGCGGCACCCGGGATCCCGGCGCGGGCCGCCAGCCCGGCGTACGTGTCCACGCTGCCGGCGCGGATATCCCGCATCGCCCGCCAGGCCCGCTGCTGGAACGGCCCTCCCGGCTGCGTCACCGACACGTCGTCGAGGGCGTCGAGGTCGCCGTCGGCGTACCGCTGGAGCACGTCGCGGACGAACGGGACGACCGTGCGAGGGCGGATCTCCGCATGGCTGCCGAGCCGGTCACCGGCCTCGTCGAGGGCTCGGAACGTCGACAGGACCACGGCCCCGTAGTCAGCCGGCCCGAGGTCGCCCGCGGCATGCGGGTCGACGACCACGACGAGCGGCCCGGCGGGCGTCGGATAGGAGGCCGCGAGCAGCGCACCTCCCGGGTGGGACATGGCTACCGGATCATCAGCATGTCGGCGACGGCGAAGGCGAGCTCGAGGCTCTGCTCCCGGTTCAGCCGCGGGTCGCAGGCCGTCTCGTAGCGATCACCCAGGTTGCCCTCGAGAACACCACCGGTGCCGCCCACGCACTCGGTCACGTCGTCGCCGGTCAGCTCGATGTGCAGGCCGCCGGGGATGGTCCCCAACTGTCGATGCACCTCGAAGAATCCTTCGACCTCGGCCACGACGTCGTCGAAGAGTCGGGTCTTGTGGCCGGATGGCGCCTCGCGCGTGTTGCCGTGCATCGGATCGCAGACCCAGACCACGGGCACGCCGCTCGCATCGACCTTCTGCACGATGCTGGGCAGCGAGTCGGCGACCTTCTGCGCCCCCATGCGGGTGATCAGCGTGAGCCGACCCGGGACCCGAGCGGGATTGAGGATCTCGCAGAGCTCCACGACGTCGTCCGGCGCTGCGGTGGGCCCGATCTTGACACCGATCGGGTTGCGGATCGTGGAGGCGAAGTGCACGTGGGCGCCGTCCAGCTGTCGCGTGCGCTCCCCGATCCACAGGAAGTGCCCGCTGACGTCGTACGGGAGTCCGGTGCGCGAGTCGATGCGTGTCATCGCGCGCTCGTAGTCGATCGACAGTGCCTCGTGCGCCGCGAAGAACTCCACCCGCTGCAGCTCCTCGGGGTCAGCTCCTATCGCCCGCATGAACGACAGCGCACGGTCGATGTCGCGCGCCATGGCCTCGTACCGCTGGCCCGCAGCCGAGTCGCGGACGAAGTCGGTGTTCCACGCGTGCACCTGGCGGAGGTCCGCGTACCCGCCCTGCGTGAACGCGCGGACGAGGTTGAGCGCAGCGCTCGACGCGTTGTAGGTCCGCACCAGCCGCTGCGGGTCCGGTACCCGGCCGGCCGCCTCGAACGGCAGGGCGTTGACCGCGTCACCGAAGTAGGACGGCAGCTCGACACCATCGCGGGTCTCGGTGAGCTTCGATCGTGGCTTGAAGTACTGCCCGGCGACGCGACCGACCTTGACCACCGGGAGGGATGCCGCGTAGGTCAGCACGACGGCCATCTGCAGCACGGTCTTCAACCGTGCCCGGATCGACTCGGCGTTGTTCGCGGCGAACGTCTCCGCGCAGTCGCCGCCCATCAGGACGAACGCGCGCCCCTCGGCGGCAGCGGCGAGGCGGTCCAGCAGGACGTCGCACTCCCCGGCGAACACCAGCGGCGGCAGGGTGGAGAGCTCCGCGACCGCCGCCGCGAGCGCGGCCTCGTCCGGCCACGGCGGCTGCTGGGCCGCGGGCAGGTCGGGCCAGGTGATCGCGTCAGGCATGGGGAAAGGGTACGGCGTGCCGACGAACGCGCTGACCAGCGCCTGCGCGACGACCCGGCCGAACCGTCAGCGAGCACCCATGAGGTGCTCGCTGGCCAGCTGCTGGAGCCGGACGAAGCCGAACCCGTTGCCTCCGAAGTAGGCCGTCGCGTCGAAGTCCTCGAACGCCGACCGGTCGGCGAGGAGGCCGTCGTAGGACTCGCCCGCGGCCAGGGTGGGCTCCGACAGCTCGCGGCCCCGCGCCGCGGCGAGCGCCTCCTGGACCTCGGGGTCGGCGCGGAACGCCGCGGCCCGCTCCTTGAGCAGCAGGTAGTTCCTCATGTTCGCCGCTGCGGACGCCCAGACGCCCGACTCGTCCTCCGTGCGCGAGGGCTTGTAGTCGAAGTGCCGAGGGCCGTCGTACGTCGGTCCACCGTCGGGGCCGCCGTTCTCCAGCAGGTCCACCAGGGCGAACGCGTTGTGCAGGTCGCCGTGGCCGAACACCAGGTCCTGGTCGTACTTGATCCCGCGCTGACCGTTTAGATCGATGTGGCAGAGCTTGCCGTGGTAGAGCGCCTGGGCGATTCCCGCCGCGAAGTTCAGTCCGGCCATCTGCTCGTGGCCGACCTCCGGGTTGAGACCGACCAGCTCGGAGTGCTCGAGCGAGTCGATGAATGCGAGGGCGTGGCCGACAGTCGGCAGCAGGATGTCGCCGCGTGGCTCGTTCGGCTTCGGCTCGATGGCGAACCGGATGCCGTAGTTCTTGTCGATCACGTACTGCGTCAGCAGGTCGACGGCCTCCCGATAACGCTCGAGCGCCGCCCGCACGTCCTTCGCCGCGTCGTACTCGGCACCCTCACGGCCACCCCACATGACGAACGTCTCGGCGCCGAGTTCGGCCGCGAGGTCGAGGTTGCGCAGCACCTTGCGCAGCGCGAACCGCCGGACCTGGCGGTCGTTCGAGGTGAAACCGCCGTCCTTGAACACCGGCTGGCTGAACAGGTTGGTCGTGACCATCGGCGCCTTCAGACCCGTGTCCGCCAGCGCTGCCGTGAGCCGGTCGATCTGCGTGCGCCGCTCGGCCTCGCTGGAGCCGAACGCGAACAGGTCGTCGTCGTGGAAGGTGAGACCGTAGGCACCGAGCTCGGCCAGCTTCTCGACGACATGCACGACGTCGAGCGGCGGTCGCGTCGCGACGCCGAACGGGTCAACGCCGGAGTACCCGATGGTCCACAGCCCGAAGGTGAACCGGTCAGCGGGAGTGGGCATGTCGTCTCCTCGAAGGACGTGATGAATTGTTGTCAGCGACAACTAATTGCTCCCAATTTAGCCGGGCCGAGGGCGCCACGTCCAGTGATTCGCCGCTTCCGCCGTCGAACTCCGGATACGCAGGAGCCGCCACGGAAAGCGCCACCCCACGTCGACATGAAATGCGTCTTCCCCGCAACGACGCCTCGGCCCCGCACGGAGCATTCCGTGCGGGGCCGAGGTCTCGTCGCCTCTGGAGGTGTACCGTCCACCGGCACCGCCGCGATCAGCCGAAGAAGCTCTTGGCTTCCTCGTAACGCTCGATGGGCACGGTCTTCAGGACGCCCGTCGCGGCCTGCAACGGCACCCGGACGATGTCGGTGCCCTGCAGGGCGACCATCGTGCCCCACGCCTCGTCCTTGACGGCCGTGATCGCGTTCAGCCCGAAGCGGGTGGCCAGGACGCGGTCGAACGCCGTCGGCGATCCGCCACGCTGGATGTGCCCGAGCACCGAGGTGCGGGCCTCGTGGCCGGTACGGGCCTCGACCTGCTGGGCCAGCCACTCGCCGATGCCCGAGAGCTTGACGTGCCCGAACGAGTCGAGCGTGGTGTCCTTCGTGACGAGCTGACCGCCCTTGGGCAGGGCGCCCTCGGCGACGACGATGATCGGCGCGTACGAGGCCTGGAACCGCGACTCGACCCAGCCGACGACCTCGTCGAGGTCGAACTCGACCTCGGGGATCAAGATCGCGTTCGCTCCGCCGGCCATGCCGGAGTGCAGCGCGATCCAGCCCGCGTGCCGACCCATGACCTCGCAGATCAGGATGCGGTGGTGCGACTCGGCGGTCGTGTGCAGCCGGTCGATCGCCTCGGTGGCGATGCTGACAGCGGTGTCGAACCCGAACGTGAAGTCCGTGGCAGACAGGTCGTTGTCGATCGTCTTGGGGACGCCGATGACGTGGAAACCGTGCTCGGTGAGGGTCGTGGCGACGCCGAGCGTGTCCTCCCCGCCGATGGCGATGAGCGCGTCGATCCCGAGCTTGCGCAGGTTCTCCTCGGTGCGCTCGATCCCGCCCTCGATCTTCACCAGGTTGGTTCGCGAGGAGCCGAGAATGGTGCCGCCGCGGGGAAGGATCCCCCGCACCTGCGGGATGCCCAGCTCCATGGTCAGACCCTCGAGCGGGCCCTTCCAGCCGTCGCGGAAGCCCACGAACTCGTAGCCGTACTCCGCGACACCCCGCCGGACGACTCCGCGGATGACCGCGTTGAGACCCGGGCAGTCGCCACCACCAGTGAGAACGCCGACGCGCATCGGTACTGCACCTTTCGTCGCCGCGCCCGTGGTCCCGGGCGTCGTACCCGCAGCCTAATGTCGAGTGAAAGCGCTGTCATCCGGAGCGCGCCCCGATCTCCGTGGACCGGCAACTATCGTCCGAGCATGCCTGCGCTGCTCGCGATCGATGCCGGGACGACCGGTATCACCGCCCTGGTCGTGGACCACGACGCCCGCGTCCGGGCACGGGGCTACGCCGAGTTCGAGCAGCACTACCCCGCGGACGGCCAGGTCGAGCACGACCTCGGCCAGATGTGGGCCGCGACCCTCGATGCCACGCGTTCCGCCGTCGATTCCTACGTGGCGCAGGGTTCGCCCGCTGGCGACCTGGTGGCTGTCGGCGTGACCAACCAGCGCGAGACGGCGTGCCTGTGGGACCGCGAGACCCTGGGCTCGCCCCGGCGGGCGATCGTGTGGCAGGACCGGCGGACGGCGGCGCTGTGCGAGTCGATGCGCGAGGACGGGTACGAACCGCTCGTCGCCGAGCGCACCGGCCTGCGACTGGACCCCTATTTCACCGCGACGAAGCTCGCGTGGGTACGGGCGAACGACCCGCACACGTGGGCCGGCGTCGAGTCCGGGCAGATCGCCATCGGCACCGTCGACTCGTACCTCGTCGCGCGGATGTCGCGGGGGCTTTACCACGTGACCGACGCGACCAACGCCTCCCGGACGCTGCTGTACGACCTGTCCACCGGGGCCTGGAGCGAGCGCCTGTGCGCACTGTTCGGCGTCCCCTCGGCCGCGCTCCCCGAGGTGACGGCCTCGTACGGGCAGATCGCGCGCACCGACCCCTCGGCGTTCTGCGGCCTCGACCTGCCCATCACCGGCATCGCCGGCGACCAGCAGGCCGCCCTCGTCGGCCAAGCCGGGTTCACCGCGGGCGACGCGAAGTGCACGTACGGGACCGGGTCGTTCCTGCTGGTGCACACCGGCGACCGGATCCGACACTCCGCCCACGGGTTGCTCACCACGGTCGCGCTGGCCCATCCCGACGGCCGGCGCGACTTCGCGCTCGAGGGATCGGTGTTCGTCACCGGCGCGGCCGTCCAGTGGCTGCGCGACGGGCTGGGCATCATCGCGTCCGCCAGCGAGGTCGAGGCCCTCGCCGCGAGCGTGCCGGACTCCGGTGGTGTCGTGTTCGTCCCGGCGCTCACCGGCCTCGGTGCCCCCGACTGGGACCCGACCGCCCGCGGTCTGGTCATCGGGATCACCCGCGCCACGACCGCAGCGCACCTGGCGCGCGCCACGCTCGAGGCGATCGCCCTGCAGGTCAAGGACGTCGTCGACCTGATGGGGCGCGAGGCCGACGTCGGCCTGGACCGGCTCCGGGTGGACGGCGGCGCGGCGGCGAACGACCTGCTGTGCCAGCTCCAGGCCGACACCACGCGGCTGATCGTCGACCGTTCGGCCGAGCTGGAGACCACGGGGCTGGGTGCCGCGTTCCTGGCGGGGCTCGGCGCCGGGGTCTGGTCGTCGACCGACGACCTGGCGAGCACCCGTCGGTCCTCCCGGACGTTCGCGCCCGGGACGCTGGATCCCGCCGTGCACGAACGCTGGCGCGAGGCCGTCGCGCGGTCCCGGCACTGGAGCCTGTGAGCGCTACTCCGTCGGCAGCGTGGCGCGGGCGTCCGCGGGCGATCCCTCGGCGATGAGCTCCTTGGCACGGGTCGCGTACATGTCGACGTAGTCCTGGCCGGACAGCGTCATGAGCTCGTACATGACCTCGTCGGTGATGGAGCGCAGCACGAACCGGTCGTTCTCCAGGCCCTCGTAGCGGGAGAAGTCCAGGGGGCGGCCGATGCGGATGCCGACCCGCTTGAGGCGAGGGCGCACCGTGTGCGGGGGCTGGATCTCGTAGGTGCCGATCATCGCGGTCGGGAGCACCGGGACGCCCGAGGCCATGGCGATGCGGGCGACACCGGTCTTCCCTCGGTACAGCGTGCCGTTCGGGGACCGCGTGCCCTCGGGGTAGATACCGAAGAGCTTCCCGGCGTCGATCACCTTCAGGGCGGTGTAGATGGCCGCCTCCGACGCGCGGCCACCGGACCGGTCCACCGGTACCTGCCCCACCCCGGAGAAGAACGCCTTGCTGAACCAGCCCTTGATACCCGAACCCGTGAAGTAGTCGCTCTTGGCGATGAACACCATCTGCCGCCGCACGACGAGCGGGAGGAAGAACGAGTCGGAGAACGACAGGTGGTTGCTGGCGAAGATCGCCGAGCCCTTGGCCGGCACGTGTTCCATCCCCTCGACCCACGGGCGGAAGAGGATCCGCAACCAGGGACCGACCAGCACGTACTTCAAGAACCAGTAGAGCACCCGACCGCCTTCCCGTCGGATGGCACACTAGTCGCACGCCGGGCATCGGCCGGGCGTGCGCGACGAAAGGACCCCGCATGGCCGTCGTGCGCGGCGCCGAGCCCTGGTCCGCCGACGGCGACGGCACCGCGGTGCTGGTCATCCACGGATTCACCGGTTCCCCGGCCGCGGTCACTCCGTGGGCCGCGGAGCTGGCCGGTCAGGGCTGGACGGTCCGCGTCCCCCGGCTCCCGGGCCACGGCACCCGCTGGCAGGACATGAACCTGACGACGTGGCAGGACTGGTACGCCGAGGTCGACGCCGCGCTGGCGGACCTGCGCGCCCGGTGCGACCGCGTGTTCGTGATGGGCCTGTCGATGGGCGGGACGCTCACGCTGCGGCTCGCGGAGCAGCATGGCGCCGAGATCGCCGGCATCGTGCTCGTCAACCCGTCGGTCCACACCGAGCGGATCGACCGCTTCGCGCTCCCGGTCGTGCAGCGCTTCGTCGCCTCCTTCCCGGGCATCTCCAACGACATCGCGAAGCCCGGCCAGGACGAGGTCGCGTACGACCGGCTGCCGCTGAAGGCGGCGTACTCGCTGTCCCAGCTGTGGTCGGTCACGAAGGCCGGTATCGCCTCGATCACCCAGCCGGTGCTGCTGTTCCGGAGCCTCAACGACCACGTCGTCGAGCCGTCGAACGCGGCATACATCCTGGCCAACGTCTCCTCCACCGACGTGACCGAGGTCGTGCTGCCGGACTCGTACCACGTCGCGACGCTCGACCACGACGCCCCGCTCATCGTTCGCGACTCGATCGCGTTCGTCCGTCGACTGGTCGGCTGATCGCGATGAGCGAGCAGGGTCTGAACGGGCGTGAGGGCTCCGGCCTGCCCGAGCACGAGCAGCAGGCCTGGGACGCGATCGTCGCCGACCTTCGCGGACAGCTGGACCTCGGCCCGGCGTTCCCGGCCGAGCGGTCGGATCCGGCTCCCCTCGCCGCGACCGGCGACCATCCCGATCCGCTCGCCGATCCCGACGAGCTGGACGAGGACGGGGATGCCGAGGGCCACCGCTTCGTGCCCCCGGAGCCACCGCCGCTGCCCCGCCCGGCCGACACCGCCGCCCGCCTGTCCTGGGCCGCCGTCGTCGTCGGCCCGGTGATGGCGATCGGGGCGAACGTGCTCAACTGGGACGACTGGCTCGTCGGTGCCGGGATCGCCATCACCGTCGGCGGCTTCGTCGCCCTCATGGCGCGGCGCCACGACCGGGAGGACGACGGCAGCGACGGCGCCGTCGTCTGAGGGGAGGAGCGAGCGCCAGCGAGCCCCGGACCCACGGACGCATGAGCTCGTCTGAGGGGAGGAGCGAGCGCCAGCGAGCCCCGGACCCGCAGAGCGATCAGCCCAGCACGCTCCACGGCACGCGCACGTGGACGTCGCCGAACGATCCGGGGGCGACGTCGTACTTGGCGAACCACACGTGGATGCCGTCCGCGCGCGGCAGCCAGGACGTGACCAAGCGCAGTGCGACGGGCGTCGACCACAGCGGATCGTCGACGATCCCGCCGGCCGCGAGCTCGCGCTGGATGCCCGCGTTGACGGCCGACAGGAACGCGGCCCGCCGGTCGGCCGGGACGAAGCGCGACAGCGGCAGCCGCGCCCCGGTGCGGGTGTCGATGGCGCGGGTGTCGACGTACGAGGTGCTCCCGTTGTTGCCGGGTACGAGCAGGCCCACCTGCGACGCGACGCACAGGACGCCGCTCACGCAGGGGTACGAGCGCAGGCGCTGGAGGAAGTAGCCGCAGTCCGCCGTCCCGCCCGCGCAGCGACTCGTCTTCGCCGTCAGCGCGGCCTGGTACGGCTTCTCGACGAGCATCCCGAGGATTCCGTCGGCGCGCGCTGCCGCGGCGGCGGTCATCCCGGCGACGGACCCCGTCTGGTAGCGGAACTCCACGTACGCCGGGACGTCCGATCGGGTGTGCGACTGCACGACCAGACGCGGTGCGGCGACGTCACCCGTCGGAGCAGCCGCTGCCGATGCCGATGCCGCGACGCAGACGATGCCGACGAGCGCGGCCGTCGCGGAGATGAGCCGGACGGTCAGCGGCCGAGGTGACATGGACCCGATCTAACCCTCGAGCCCTCAGCGGTCGCGAGCCAGGTCGGCAGCGCCGACGAGGCCAGCTTCGTTGAGCAGCTCGGCGACCTTGATGACCGGAGCCGGACGCGTCGCCAGCCCCACGAGCTTGGAGTTGAGGGTGCGCCGCGCGCTCGCGAGCAGGAGCTCGCCGGCGACCGAGACTCCCCCGCCGATGACGAAGACGTCCGGGTCCAAGATCGCGGCGAGGTCGGCGAGCCCGCGGCCCAGCCAGGTCCCGACGATCTCGAACGCTTCGACCGCCACCGGGTCGCCCGCCCGAGCGGCCTCGGTGACGTGCACCCCCTGGACGCCCTCGGGCGTCCCGTCGCCCAGGGACAGCAGGATGGCGGCCTCCGGCCGGCGCTCCGCCGCGAGCGCCCGGGCCTCGCGGACGAGCGCGTTCCCGCTCGCGTACTGCTCGATGCAGCCGTTGCGTCCGCAGCCGCACGGGATGCCGTTCGGGACGGCGTTCGCGTGCCCGATCTCGCCGGCCGCACCGTGCGCACCACGGAACAGGCGCCCACCCAGGACGATGCCGCCTCCGATACCCGTACCGACCGTCACGAGCACCAGGTCTCCGCTCCCGCGGCCGGCGCCGAACCGGTACTCCCCCCACGCCGCGACGTTGCCGTCGTTCTCGACGACGACGGGCAGCCCCGTCGCCGCCTCCAGCAGGGCGCGCGCAGGCACCTGCGACCAGCGCAGGTTGGGGGCGAAGTACACGTGCGAGCGGCTCGCGTCGACCGGACCGGCGACTCCCAGCCCGACGCCGTCGATGGGCGTGTCGACGGTCCGAGCGAGCTCGGTGACGACCTCGGCCACGAGGTCGAGGACGGCAGTGGCATCCGAGTGCGGCGTGTCCCGGCGGGCAGTCTTGACGATCTCCCCGTCCTCGGTGACCGCGCCCGCCAGGATCTTCGTTCCGCCGATGTCGACGCCGATGCTCAAGCCCACGAGAGGCAGCGTAGACCGGACGTAAGCGTGTTCAGTCCCGGATCGGCAACCAGCGGATGCCCGAGCCGGTCGAGCCGCCCGACCCCGCGTCACCCGGATCGGCGAAGTCGCTCTCCGGCGCGGGTTCCCCTCCTGCTCGACGCCCGTCGCCGAGGAGGAGGGAGGCGCGGCACAGCAGGCACTGCGGATGGGCGCTCGGGTCGTCGTGCTCGGCGTGGGGAGTGAGCACCGCGTCGGCAGCCCACTCGACCAGGCGCTGCGCCCCGGACAGCAGTCCCAGCCAGTCGGGCACCACCGGGCGGCCCGCCGGCTCGTCCCGCCCCGCCGCCCCCGACCCGGACGCCTCCGACGCGGGCTCCTGCGGTCCAGGTGGCTGCTCGTCCCCGGAGTACCACCACGGCGACCGGTCGCCGCTCATGTCGTCGCCTCCCCCTCGTCGCGCGCTGACGGCCAGGTGTCCGGGTCGGGTAGGAACCGTACGGTCAGGCCCGCGTGCCCGCGCACCGCTTCGGAGGCGATCGTGCGGCGGAGCACCGCCGGGAGGCTCAGCCAGCGGTAGGTCGCGCCGGTGGCCAGCACCAGCTGATCCCCGTCGACACCCACCCGCACGGACGACACCATCGAGTCCGGCATCTCGATCCGCCATTCCCACGCCACGCGATCACCCGTCGGCTCGGCGGGCGCCAGTTCCGCGACCGGCCCTGGGGATGCGGTGACCGGGCCACCCTTGGGCCGGGCGCGCCGGCCGTGACCGCCGCGCCAGACGGCGGTCCCGGCCGTCTGCGCGAGCACCTCCGACGCCGCGTCGGCCTGGCGCCGCTGGTCCGAGGGATCCTGCTTGCGCGGGTAGCCGTCGAGCACGACGCCGTCGACGCGGGCACCGAGCAGGACCAGGGCTGTCAGGGCGTCCTGCGCGGCCTGCACCGACTCCCCCGTCGACGCGACCACGAGCCGCCACACGGCGTGCGAGCCCGTCAGCAGCCCGCACTGGCTCGCCGCCACGTCACGGGCCGCGGTCAGCCGGGGGAAGTCGGCGTCCGGGGCGTCCGAGCTGCGCATCGCGAGGTCCGGACCCAGGAGAGCCTCCAGCGCCGCCACGATCGCCGCCGGATGGGCGAGCAGCGCTCGACCGACGTACTGGTCGCCGGTGTCCACGACGACGAGGTCCGTCAGCGGATCGGCGAGCGCGTCCGCGACAGCCGCCAGCGCCGCCGCAACGCGCGCGTCGGCCAACGCCGTCGTGGCAGCGAGCGGGTAGCGTCCGGCGCCCGCGGCGCGAGGCGCCACCTCCGTGAGCACGTCCCACGGCGTGTCACGGGGACCGTCCACCGGGTCGACCGCGGCGAGGTCGACGACCCTCGTCCGCAGACCCTCCGAGCGAGCCGCCTCGACGGTGGCCCGCGTCAGGTGCCCGGTCGGCGCTCCGGCGCCGCAGACCGCGATCAGCCGAGCGGGACCCGGCGGCTCACTCGCCGCCGGCGAGGGACTCGACACGCTTCTTCAGCCCCTTCAGCGCGGTGTCGACGATGACCTTCTCCGCCTTGCGCTTGATCATCCCGATCATCGGGATCTTCACGTCGACCGCGAGCCGGTAATGGACGGTCGTGGTGCCGTCGCCGTTGTCGGTGAGCCGGTACTCCCCGTCCATGGCCGTGAGCATCTCTCCCGACGTCAGCGTCCAGGTCACGGAGGAGTCGCCGTTCCAGTCGTACTCCAGCTCGTACGTGTCCTTGATCGCCCCGGAGCTGAGCGTGAAGCGGGCGTCGGCGGGTCGGTTGTCGTCTTCGTAGACGGACAGGACGGCGACCGAGGTGATGCCGTCGCTCCACTGCGGGTACGCGGGCAGATCGGCGACGACGGCCATGATCGCCGCAGGGCTGGCGGCGATCACGATGCTGGACTCGGTCTGGTCGGCCATGGCCGAAGGCTACCCGCCGCCCGCGCCGCTCACAGGTCGAGCACGAACGGCGTGCGCCGGGCATGGAAGTGGCCGACGTTGACGCATTCGGTCCGACCGATCCGCCGGCGCGCGGCGAGGGGCTGATGGACGTGACCGAACAGGTGGTAGCGGGGCTGCACGTCCCGCACGTACTCCAGCAGCGCCTCGCTGCCCCGCTCGAACCGACGCGCCACGACGTCGTAGACCAGCTCCGGCACGGCCGGCGGGATGTGGGAGAACAGGACGTCGACCGGCCCGAGCGACGCGACCGCGGCGGCGAACTCCTCCGGGGAGATCTCGTAGGGCGTGCGCATCGGGCTGACCAACCCGCCGCCCACGAACCCCCACCGTTGGCCTTCGACCTCGACGACCCCGCCGCCGACGACCTGGTGTCCCGGCTTCAGTCGGGCCGGCCACAGGTCGGGGACGTCGACGTTCCCGTACGTGAGCAGCGCCGGCTCCGGCATGGCGGCGAACAGCTCGTCGTACTGCGCGGCGACCATCGTGTGCATGACGGCCCAGCGGTCCTGCGGGTCGTCCACCCCGAGGCGACGCCACGCGGCCGTGCTCAGCTCGCGCGCCTCGTCGAAACGGTTCGCCGTTCGCGCGCCGATGTACGCGCGCGCGTGCTCCGACCCGAAGAGCTCCGCGAAGATGCCCTGTCCGGGATCGGCGTAGTCCAAGAACAGCACGAGGTCGCCGAGGCACACGAACACGTCGCTGCCGTCGGCGGCACGGGCGAGCGCGTCCGCCGACCCGTGGACGTCGCTGACGACGTGGACCCTCACCGCGCCGACCGACCGCCTCGTCCGGCGGAAGCCTCGAGCTCCTCCTTGAGGGCCCAGATCGCGCGCTTCCACGCGAGCTGCTGGCGCCGCCGCAGCGCGTCGATCTCGCGCTGGCCGTGCGGGGACCCCGGCAGCGTCCGGGCCGTGGTCGGCGAACCCGGCACCGTCGGGTCGACCGACAGCACGTACCGGACGCGGACCGCGTCACCGTCGTCGATCAACGACACGTCGGTCACGCCGACGACCTCTCCGCGCAGCGACCAGCGCATCCCGTCGAGCCCCCGATCGGTGACGACCGTGGCGACGGCACTCGGCCACCAGCTGCGCCATCGCCTCCGCTGCGTCAGCACGCGGGCGACCTCGCCGCGGGCGACGACGATCACGGTCTCGTCGCGTACCTCGACCGCTGCCACCCGACCAGGATGCCACGGACCCCGCGATCGCGAGGGGCAGGGACGACGGAGTCAAAGCGCTCGCCTGCCCTCGGCGGTTCGTCTACGGTGAAAGGCATGCGCCAGGAGTTCTCCGTCCCTGCCCTCGTGCCCGCCCCGAACACCGGGAGCACGGTCGACCACATCGTGGAGAACGCCGAACGGTTCCCCGACCGCGAGGCCATCTCCGTCCCGCGCGGTGGCGCCTGGGCGTCGTTGACGTCGCGGGAGTTCCTCGACGAGGTCATCAAGGTCGCCAAGGGAATCGTGGCGAACGGCATCCAGCCGGGCGAGACGGCGAGCGTCAGCAGCAGTGGCATGATCATGCCGATGGCCGGCCCGATATAGGGCACGAAGCGCAGCACCAGCGTCAGCCCGCCCCACAGCAGCGCGTTCGG
>OFJB01000773.1_pt1 | contig 14271 bp, 15 predicted proteins | sample 1775081 | NCBI WGS metagenome assembly OFJB01 (sample SAMN08195771, study PRJEB24354) | sludge metagenome | isolation source: initial sludge from phenol fed wastewater aerobic bioreactor | place: India: Nagpur | collected 2016-06-05 | reverse complement strand
CTTCTTGGAGATCGGCGGACAGGAGGACGAGCAGCCAGTGAAATGCGACGCCGAACTGTCGCTCGAATGGCTGCGCCGCGGCGCGCTGCCCGCCGGACCAAGCTCCTTCCTTCTCGACAGGCTCAAGGCCTTCGAGCTTCCGCCCGGAAACGGCCATGCCTATCTTATCGGCGAGACCAGCAATGTGAGGGCGCAGCGCCATCATCTGATCGGGCGCGGCGTCACTCGCGACCGGATTTCGTCCGAGGGCTATTGGCGTCCGGGCCGGATCGGCGGCCATGATCACGTCGAGGACTAGCTCATGACCGCCGACGGGCAACTCGTCATTGGCCTGAGCCTGACCGCGACATGGAGAAAAGGAACGCGCCCGCCCGACGCGGCCTTCGCCGCCCTGGCGCGCGACCTGACGGCGATCCCGGAAACCGCCCAGGTCGGCGCGCTCGCCCGGCGCCTGAACAGCGAGACCAGCGGCGCGCGTTCGCTCGTCATGCGCACCTACCGTGCCATGCCCCTGCCGGCCGGCCTGTCGGACGCCGACGCCCGCGCCCGGCTGCTGGCGATCGACGAGCGCTGGGCCGAGCTGCCCTATTGGCAGGCCATCGCCAAGAACGCGGCGCGCTGGACGCCGGACTACCTGCTCGCCTCGATCGACCTGCGCCGCGGGGTCGATGGCGGCATCGTCGCCGTGCCCACCGAGGCGGCGGCCTTCCGGGCCATCCTGGGGCGCACCTTCGAGATGAGCGCCACCGTCACGCTGATCGCCATCCTGATCGGCTACCCGCTGGCCTACTGGCTCAGCACCCTGAGTGAGCGGCGCGCCAACCTGATGATGATCCTGGTGCTGGTGCCGTTCTGGACCTCGGTGCTGGTGCGCATCGCCGCCTGGATCGTGCTGCTGCAGAGCAACGGGCTGGTCAACCGCTGGCTCCTGGGCGTGGGGCTCATCGATCACCCCCTGGCCCTGCTCTTCAACCGCGCCGGGGTGGTGATCGCCATGGTGCACATCCTGCTGCCCTTTTTGATCCTGCCGCTGTACAGCGTGATGAAGTCCATCCTGCCCAACTACCTGCGCGCGGCCGTTTCGCTGGGCAGCCATCCGCTGGCCGCCTTCTTTCGCGTGTATGTGCCGCAGACCTACCCCGGCGTGGCCGCGGGCGGCCTGCTGGTGTTCATCACGGCCATCGGCTATTACGTCACCCCCGCGCTGCTGGGCGGCGCCGGCGACCAGATGCTGAGCTACTACGTGGCGCAATACACCAACGTGGAAGTCAACTGGGGCATGGCGGCCGCGCTGGGCTCGGTGCTGCTGGTCACCACCCTGGCGCTGTACGCGGTGTACCGCAAATACGGCAAGGCCGAGATCGGCATGGGCTGAGAAGCTGTGAACGAACCTCTCATGCCCGCCTTGACCGCCAAAACCCGCCCGCTCTGCGTTGCAAATGCTCGCCGTAGCCCGTGCTACGTCTGCGCTTTGCGTCTTGATCGGCCAGGTTTTGGCGGTCCTTTCGGGCACTCGCGATTCATTCACAGCTTCTGACCCGCCATGAAAAACTCCGTCTTCCCCGCGCACTACCGCCTGGCCGACAAGCTGGGCTGGCTGGGGCTGCGCGCCTTCGGCGTCGCCGTGCTGCTGTTCCTGCTGCTGCCGGTCTTCGTCGTCATGCCGCTGTCGTTTTCCAGCGGCTCGTTTTTGTCCTACCCGCTGCCGGGCTGGTCGCTGCAGTGGTACCGGGAGCTGTTTTCCTCGCCCGAGTGGGGGCGCGCCGTGCGCAACAGCTTCATCGTCGCGCCCCTGGCCACGCTGCTGGCCACCACGCTGGGCACGCTGGCCGCCATGGGGCTGGCGCGCACGCGCTTCGCCGGCAGGGGCCTGCTCAGCGCCTTGCTGATCTCGCCCATGGTCGTGCCCATCGTCGTCGTGGCGGTCGGCACCTACCTGGTGTTCGCGCGCTGGGGCCTGTCCGAGACCTACACCGGCCTGGTGCTGGTGCACGCCGCGCTGGGCGCGCCCTTCGTCGTCACCACCGTGCTGGCGACGCTGCAGGGGTTCGACCAGAACCTCGTCAAGGCCAGCCTGAGCCTGGGCGCGAACCCGCTCACCACCTTCTTCCGGGTCACGCTGCCGGTCATCGCGCCGGGCGTGATCTCGGGCGCGCTGTTCGCCTTCGCGGCCTCGTTCGACGAGGTGGTGGTCACGCTCTTCCTCGCCGGCCCCGACCAGGTCACGCTGCCGCGCCAGATGTTCACCGGCATACGCGAAAACATCTCGCCCGTGATCGCCGCCGTCGCCACCTTGCTGACGATTTTCACCACCGCGCTGATGATGGCCCTGGAGTGGCTGCGCGGGCGGTCGGCGCGGCGTTGAGCCCATACACCCTTGCCGCAGACATTTCCCCGAAGGATCACCACCATGTCCAGCCCCCTTGCCCTCCTGGGCGACCCCAGCCTGCTCAAGACCGACGCCTTCATCGACGGCCAATGGATCGCCGGCAGCCGCCGCTTCGCCGTGCACGACCCGGCCACGGGCGCGCACCTGGCTGACGTGGCCAACCTCGGCCCGCAGGATGCGCAGGCCGCCATCGCCGCCGCCCACGCCGCCTGGCCCGCCTGGCGCACCAAGACGGCCAAGGAGCGCAGCGTGCTGCTGCGCAAGTGGTTCGAGCTGATCATGCGGCACCAGGACGACCTGGCGCGCATCATGACGGCCGAGCAGGGCAAGCCCCTGCCCGAGGCCAGGGGTGAAGTCGCTTACGGCGCGAGCTTCGTCGAATGGTTCGCCGAGGAGGCCAAGCGCGTCAACGGCGAGACGCTGCCGCCCTTCGACAACAACCGGCGCCTGCTGGTCTTGAAGCAAGCCATCGGCGTGTGCGCGGCCATCACGCCGTGGAACTTTCCCCTGGCCATGATCACGCGCAAGGTCGCGCCCGCGCTGGCGGCCGGCTGCACCGTGGTCATCAAGCCGGCCGAGCTGACGCCGCTGACCGCGCTCGCCACGGTGCTGCTCGCCGAGCGCGCGGGCATCCCGGCGGGGGTGGTGAACTTGCTCACGGCGGACGCCGACAACTCGATCGCCATCGGCAAGGTGCTGTGCGCCAGCGACACGGTGCGCCACCTCAGCTTCACCGGCAGCACCGAGGTCGGGCGCATCCTGATGGCGCAGTGCGCGCCGACGGTGAAGAAACTCTCGCTCGAACTCGGCGGCAACGCGCCTTTCATCGTCTTCGACGACGCCGACATCGACAGCGCCGTCGAAGGCGCCTTCGCTAGCAAATACCGCAACGCCGGCCAGACCTGCGTGTGCTCCAACCGCCTCTACGTGCAGGAGGGCGTGTACGAGGAGTTCGTGGGCAAGTTCGCCGCCAAGGTGGCCGGCGCCAAGGTGGGCAACGGTTTCGACGAGGGCGTGAACCAGGGGCCGCTGATCGAGGAGGCTGCGCTGCAAAAAGTGGAGCGCCACGTGCAGGACGCCGTTGCCAGGGGCGGGCGCGTGCTCACGGGCGGCCAGCGCCTGTCCAGCCTGGGCTCGGGCCAGTTCTACGCCCCCACCGTGGTGGCCGACGCCACGGCCGACATGCTGTGCGCGCGCGAGGAAACCTTCGGCCCCTTCGCCCCCGTGTTCCGGTTCAAGACCGAGCAGGAGGCGATCGCCGCCGCCAACGCCACCGAGTTCGGCCTCGCCAGCTACTTCTATTCGCGCGACGTGGGGCGCATCTTTCGCGTGGCCGAGGCGCTGGAATACGGCATGGTCGGCATCAACGTCGGCATCCTGGCGACCGAGCACGTGCCCTTCGGCGGCGTCAAGCAGTCGGGCCTGGGGCGCGAGGGCTCGCACTTCGGCATGGACGACTACGTCGAGATCAAATACCTGTGTATGGGCGACATCCTGAGATAAACGGCGCGGCTATATTCCGCGCATGGTGAACCCGAAGAACGAGGCAGCGCCGTGCGCGCTGTGCGATGCCGACGGCGGCCGGCTGGTCTGGCGCGGCCGGCGGCTGCGCGTGATCCACGCCGACGAGGCGGGCTTTCCGGCGTTCTACCGCGTGGTCTGGAACGCGCACGTGGCCGAGTTCTCCGACCTGGCCGAGGAGGAGCGCGCGCACTGCATGCAGGCCGTGGCGCGGGTCGAGCAGGTGCTGCGCGAGCGGCTCGCGCCCACCAAGATCAACCTGGCCGCGCTGGGCAACCAGGTGCCCCACCTGCACTGGCACGTGATCGCGCGCTTCGACTGGGACAGCCATTTCCCCGGCGCCGTCTGGGGCGCCGCGCAGCGGGCGCAAGACACTGACCGCATCGCGGCCATGGCAGCGCGCCAGCCCATGGTGCATGATGCGTTGCGCTCGCGCCTGGATGCCTGGGAGCGGGTGCCATCTGTTTGATAGCTGCAGACGCTTGATGCGCAAGGCTTTCCAGCCTATTTGACCGTAATACCGCTAGACACCACCATGGCAGAGCAGACCCCCGGCACGCCCGTGCCCACGTCCATCACCCTCCACCAGACTTCCCGCATCCTCGAGGTTTCGTTTTCCAGCGGCGAGCATTTCAAGATCCCGCTGGAACTGATGCGCGTGTATTCGCCGTCGGCGGAAGTCACGGGCCACGGCCCGGGCCAGGAAGTGCTGCAGACCGGCAAGCGCAGCGTCACGGTCAATGCCATCGAGCCCATGGGCAACTACGCCATCCGCCCGACGTTTTCCGACGGACACGACAGCGGCCTGTTCACCTGGAGCTACCTCTACAAGCTCGGGCGCGAGCAGGACGCGCTCTGGGCCACCTACCTGCAGCGCCTGCAGGAGGCGGGGGCGGACCGCGACACGCCCATGATCCGCCGGGGCGCCACGGTCTCGAAAAAGAAAGAACATTGACCGCGGCCGGCGCCGATTCAACGAAATAGCGACACATGACCGGGGGATACCCCGGGGTGTCACAGCATTTGTCGCCTGCCTCGCCTACGATGGTGGCATGGAGGCGGCACATTCCGGTTTTCAGGCGGTGGGCGAGGGCGGGAAGGCGCGGCGCGTGCGCGGCGCCTTCGATCCGGCCGCGCCGCGCCCTGACCTGATGAACGACCTGATGTCCGGCGGCCTGCACCGGCTCTGGAAGGCCTGCGCGGTGATGATCGCCGGCCCGCGCGAAGGCGACCGGGTGCTGGACATCGCCGGCGGCATGGGCGACCTGGCGTTGGCGTTTTCAAGAAAGGTGGGCCCGCGCGGCGAAGTCGTGCACACCGACATCGACGAAGCCGTGCTGCGCCTCGGGCGCGACCGGCTCATCGACCGCGGCGCCGTGCTGCCCACCGTGGTGTGCGATGCCGAACGCCTGCCGTTTCCCGACGGGCACTTCGACCTGGTGAGCGTGGCCTTCGGCCTGCACCAGATGGCGCAGAAGGACCGGGCGATCGCCGAAATGGCGCGGGTGCTGAAAGACCGCGGCCGCCTGCTGGTGCTGGACTTCTCCAGGGTGGCCGCGCCGCTGAAAAAAATCCACGACCTGTATTCCTTTCAGGTGCTGCCGCGTTTAAGTGAATGGGTCACTGGAGATGCACGGAGTTACCGCCATTTCGCGGAATCGATACGCAGGCATCCAGGACAAGAGGAACTTAAATCGCTGATGCAGCACCATGGATTTGGGCACGTCGATTACCACAACCTGACGGGCGGGGTCGCCGCGCTGCACGTGGGCGTGAAATGCTGATGTTTTTTGAAAACCGGGGTGGATGAGGACGTTATGAAACAACTGTGGTCTATGGTTCTGGTGGTGCTGCTGACGCTGGTGTACGCCGATGCAGAAGCCGCTCGGCTGGGTGGCGGGCGCTCGGCCGGCCGCCAGTCGGCCAATGTGACGCAGCGCGAAGCGGTGCGCCCGCCGGCCCAGGCGCCCAACGGGGCGCAGAACGCGGCCAACAGCGCCGGTACCGCCTCCCCGGCCAAAGCGGCCAACGCGGCGCCGCGCAAGCCTTGGGCGGGGCTTCTTGGCGGCCTCGCGGCAGGCCTGGGGCTGGCCTGGCTGGCCAACGCGCTGGGCCTGGGGGCCGAGTTCGGCCACTTCCTGCTGATCGCGCTGGTGGTGCTGGTGGGCCTGGCGGTCGTGCGCATGCTGATGCGGCCGCGCCAGGCGGGCTTGGCCGCGCCATCGCCTTTCGCCTTCCAGGGGGCCGGCGCCACGCCGGCCGAGCCCGAGCGCATGCCCGGCCAGTACAACCCCGCCAATGTGGGCAACGACGCCTCGGCGCGCCCGTGGGAAGACTCGCGCATGGCCTTCGATGCGCCGCCCCTGGCCGGGGGCGTGAACATCGGCTCGGCGCTGGCTGGCGCGCAGGGCTGGGGCGTTCCGGCGGACTTCGACATCCATGGCTTCCTGGAGGCGGCCAAGCGCAACTTCACCACGCTGCAGTCGGCGTGGGATCGCAGCGACTTCGCCACCTTGCGCTCGATGATGACCGACGGCATGCTCAATGAAGTGCGCGCCCAGCTCAAGGAGCGCGAGCAGCAGCGCGGCGCCCAGGAGCCCAACCAGACCGACGTGCTCATGCTGGAGGCCAAGCTGCTCGGCATCGAGGAGCTCGACGGCGAGTACATGGCCAGCGTCGAATTCTCCGGCGTGATCCGCGAGGAAACCTCGGCCGGCCCCAATCCTTTCCGCGAGGTCTGGAACATGACCAAGCCCAAGGACGGCAAGAGCGGCTGGCTGGTCGCGGGGCTGCAGGCGCTGCAGTAAGGCGGCTCCGCATTCGGAGAATAATCGGGGACCATGACGACACGGTCCCCTTTTTCCTGGTTTCAGGCACTGGGCCGGCGCTTGCCGCGGCCGGCGGTGCCCGATGGGTTCGTGCAGGGCGTGCAGCACCGCCTCGTGCTCGGGCTCAATCATGTGCTGATGCAGGAGCCCGAGGCCATGGAGCGGCTGGCGCGCCAGCGCGGCCGCGTGGCACGGGTGCAGTGGCGCGGATTCTTCATCGCCCTGCAGGCCACGCCGGCGGGCCTGCTCGATCTGGCCCCCAGGGGCGCGGCGGCCGACCTGCGCGTCGAGCTGACGCAGGCTTCCCCCCTGGGGCTGGCGCGCGAGGCGCTGGCGGGCACCCGCCCGGCGATCCGCATCGAGGGCGACGTGCACCTGGCGAGCGACATCCAGTGGCTGGCCGATAACCTGCGCTGGGACGCCGAGGAAGACCTGGCGCGCCTCATCGGCGACGGGCCGGCGCACGCGGTCGCCGCGGCGGCGGGGCGGGTGCTGGCGGCGCTGCGCTGCTTCGCGGGCGGGCGCGCCGCGGCGTCCGTGGCGGACCACAGGGCCCCATGAGCCGGTTTCTTCGCGGCGTGGCCATCCTCTGGGTGGCGCTGCGCTACGGACTCGACGAGCTGGTGCTCTCGGGGTTCTCGCGCCCCGGGGTCCGCGTGCTCACCCGCCTGGTCACGATAGGCCGGCGCCTGGACGCGCCGCGCGGCCAGCGCCTGCGCGAGGCCTTGCAGCAGCTGGGGCCGATCTTCGTGAAGTTCGGCCAGATGCTCTCCACGCGGCGCGACCTGATGCCGGCCGACATCGCGGACGAACTCGCGCTGCTGCAGGACCGCGTGCCGCCGTTCGATCCGGCCATCGCCGTGGCCACGATAGAGCGGGCGTTCCGCAAGCCGCTGGGCGACATCTTCGTCTCGTTCGACCGCACGCCGGTGGCGAGCGCCTCCATCGCCCAGGTGCACTTCGCCGTGCTGCGCGATCGCGAAGGGCGTGAGCGCGAGGTCGCGGTCAAGGTGCTGCGCCCGGGCATGCTCGCCGCCATCGAGAAAGACCTGGCGCTGATGCGCATGGTGGCCGGCTGGGTCAGCCGCCTCTCGGCCGACGGCCGGCGCCTGAAGCCGCGCGAGGTGGTGCGCGAGTTCGACAACTACCTGCACGACGAGCTCGACCTGGTGCGCGAGGCCGCCAACGCCGCGCAGCTGCGGCGCAACATGGCGGGGCTGGACCTGGTGCTGATCCCCGAGGTGTTCTGGGATTTCTGCCACAGCGACGTGCTGGTGATGCAGCGCATGCAAGGCGTGCCGATCGGCCAGATCGACGAGCTGCGCGCCGCGGGCGTGGACATCCCCAAGCTCGCGCGCGACGGCGTGACCATCTTCTTCACCCAGGTGTTTCGCGACGGCTTCTTTCACGCCGACATGCACCCGGGCAACATCATGGTGAGCACCGCGCCCGAGACCTTCGGGCGCTACATCTCGCTGGATTTCGGCATCGTCGGCTCGCTCACGGCGGTGGACAAGGAATACCTGGCGCAGAACTTCGCCGCGTTCTTCCGGCGCGACTACAAGCGCGTGGCCGAGCTGCACATCGAAAGCGGCTGGGTGCCGCGCGACACCCGCGCCAACGAGCTGGAGGGGGCGATCCGCGCGGTCTGCGAGCCGTACTTCGACCGGCCGCTCAAGGAAATCTCGTTCGGCATGGTGCTGCTGCGGCTGTTCCAGACCTCGCGGCGCTTTCACGTCGAGATCCAGCCGCAGCTCGTGCTGCTGCAGAAGACCCTGCTCAACATCGAGGGGCTGGGGCGCCAGCTCGACCCCGAGCTGGACCTGTGGAGCACAGCCAAGCCCTTCCTCGAACAATGGATGCGCGAGCAGCTCGGCCCGGGGCGCCTGTGGCGCGAGCTGCGCGCCGAGGCGCCGCATTACGCCAAGGTGCTGCCGGAGCTGCCGCGCCTGCTGCATGACTACCTGCGCCAGCCGCGGCGGGGCGAGTCGCCCGCGCTCGAACGGCTGCTGGCCGAGCAGCAGCGCACCAACCGGCTGCTGCAGCGCCTGCTCTACGCGGGCCTCGGGTTCGTGCTCGGGCTCATCGTGGTGCAGCTCCTGATTCGTATCTGGGTGTTGTAAATACGCGCATCGCGCCAGGGCGGCGTGGCGCGCGGCCCGCTTGCCGGGATAATCCGCGGCGCTTTTTCTTTCACTGCACGCGGAGCGGCCCATGCTGGTGACCTTCATCGTCCTGTATCTGCTGGTATCGATCGCCATCGGCCTGCTGGCCGCGCGGCGCGTGCGCAACACGGCGGACTACGCGGTGGCCGGGCGCAGCCTGCCGCTGGCGGTGGTGATCGCCACCACCTTCGCCACCTGGTTCGGCTCGGAGACGGTGCTGGGCGCCCCGGCGCAGTTCGTCAAGGAGGGGCTGCACGGCACGGTGGAAGACCCGTTCGGCGCCGGCCTGTGCCTGGTGCTGGTGGGGCTCTTTTTCGCGCGCAAGCTCTATGCGATGGACATCATCACCATCGGCGACTACTACCGCCGCCGCTTCGGGCGCGTGGTCGAGGTGCTGTGCTCCAGCATCATCATCCTGAGCTACCTGGGCTGGGTCGCGGCGCAGATCACGGCGCTGGGCCTGGTGTTCAGCATCCTGAGCGATGGCGCGATCTCGCTGTCCTGGGGCATGGTGATCGGGACCGTCGTGGTGCTGATCTATACGCTCTACGGCGGCATGTGGTCGGTGGCGCTGACCGATTTCGTGCAGATGATCGTCATCGTGGCGGGGCTCTTGGCGATTGCCTGGTACGCCGCCGACATCGCGGGCGGGGCCGGCCGCGTCGTCTCCTACGCCGCCAGCGAAGGCAAGCTGCGCTTCCTGCCCACCGGCGGGGCCAAGGAGTGGACTTTCTTCCTGGCCGCCGCCATCACCATGATGCTCGGCTCGATCCCGCAGCAGGACGTGTTCCAGCGTGTGATGTCGTCCCGCGACTCCAGTACCGCCCAGAACGGTCCGGTGGTGGGCGGCCTGCTCTACATCGCCTTCGCCTTCGTGCCCATGTTCGTCGTGATGGCGGCCCTGCTGGTGCTGCCGGGCACGGCGCAGCTGCTGGAAGACGATCCGCAGAAGGTGCTGCCCACGCTGGTGATGACGCACATGCCGGTGGCGCTGCAGGTGGCCTTCTTCGGCGCGCTGCTCTCGGCCATCATGTCCACCGCCTCGGCCACGCTGCTGGCGCCGTCCACCACCTTTGTCGAGAACATCCTGCGCAACCTCAAGCCCGGCATGAGCGACGAGCAGACGCTCAAGGCCATGCGCGTGAGCGTGCTGGTGTTCACCTTCTGCGTGCTGATCTATTCGATCACGATGGAAGGCTCGTCGATCTACGAGCTGGTCTCGGGCGCCTACCAGGTGCCGCTCGTGGGCGCCTTCGTGCCGCTCCTGATGGGCGTGTACTGGAAGCGCGCGACGACGCAGGGTGCGCTGCTGGCGGTCGTCATGGGTATCGGCGTGTGGCTGTGGTTCGTCGCCAGCCCGGTGCTCAACGCGGCCTTTCCCCAGCAGCTCGCCGGGTTGATCGCCTCGTTCGCGGGCATGGTGGGCGGCTCGCTGCTGCCGCAGTTCATCGCCGACCGGAAGGGGCGCACGCACCACTACGAGACCGCGGCGGCCTGACGGCCTTTCGGGGTAGGGTTACCTATAATCATGGGCTTTGCAAGAAATTTGCGTCATTTGAGATGCCCATTTATTCCTACCGCTGCAGCGCCTGTGGCCATGCCCAGGACGTGCTACAAAAAATGTCGGATGCGCCGCTGACGCACTGCCCCGCGTGCGGGCGGGAGGCGTATGTCAAGCAACTGACGGCGGCGGGCTTTCAGCTCAAGGGCACGGGCTGGTACGCCACCGATTTCAGCGGCCGCAAGAGCAGCGCGCCCGCCGAGGGCGCAGCGGCGGCCGCTCCCGCTGCAGCGCCGGTAGCGCCCGCGCCGGCCGCCTCCGAGGCCTGAGGCAGAGTGCATTGATGGCTGCATTGCGCAAATGGCTGTTTTCCGGCCTGCTCGTCATCGTTCCGGTGATCATCACCGCCTGGGTGCTCTCCTGGGTGGTCGGCATGCTCGACCAGACGCTGGAAATCCTGCCGACCGCCTGGCAGCCGGATCGGCTGCTGGGTTTTCACATTCCCGGTTTCGGCGTGCTGCTCACGCTGCTCATCCTGCTCGTCGTGGGAGCGCTGGCGAGCAACTTCTTCGGCCGCAAGCTCGTGGCCATGGGCGATGCGCTGGTGAGCCGCATCCCGGTGGTGCGCTCGATCTATTCCAGCGTCAAGCAGGTCTCCGACACGCTGTTTTCCGAGAGTGGCAACGCCTTTCGCACCGCGGTGCTGGTGCAGTGGCCGCGCGACGGGGTGTGGACGGTGGCCTTCGTCACCGGCACGCCCAATGGCGAGGTGGCGGGCTACCTGCGCGACGAGTTCGTCAGCGTCTACGTGCCCACCACGCCCAACCCGACGAGCGGCTATTTCGTGCTCATGCGCAAGAGCGATTGCGTCGAACTGGAGATGAGCATCGACGAGGCGCTCAAGTACATTGTCTCGATGGGTGTCGTGGCGCCGACCGACCCGGTGCTGGCGGACGGCGAGCCGCGCCCCTGAGATTCACCGACAGCGCCCCGAGCGGGCGCAGGAAGAAAACACCATGGCTATGCGTTCCAACTACTGCGGTCTCGTGACCGAGGCCCTGCTGGGCCAAACCGTCACCCTGTGCGGCTGGGTGAACCGCCGCCGCGACCATGGCGGCGTGATCTTCATCGACCTGCGCGACCGTGAAGGCTATGTGCAGGTGGTCTGCGATCCCGACCGCCCCGAGATGTTCAAGACCGCCGAGGGCATCCGCAACGAGTTCTGCCTGCAGATCAAGGGCCTGGTGCGCGCGCGCCCCGAGGGCACGACCAACGACAAGCTCACCAGCGGCCAGATCGAGGTGCTGTGCCACGAGCTGGTGGTGCTCAACCCCTCGGTCACGCCGCCGTTCCAGATGGACGACGACAACCTGTCGGAAACCACGCGCCTGACGCACCGCGTGATGGACCTGCGCCGCCCGGCCATGCAGCGCAACATGATGCTGCGCTACCGCACGGCCATCCAGGTGCGCAACTTCCTCGACCAGGAAGGCTTCATCGACATCGAGACCCCCATGCTGGGCAAGAGCACGCCCGAGGGCGCGCGCGACTACCTGGTGCCCAGCCGTGTGCACGACGGCCAGTTCTACGCGTTGCCGCAATCGCCCCAGCTCTACAAGCAGATGCTCATGGTGGCGGGCTACGACCGCTACTACCAGATCACCAAGTGCTTTCGCGACGAAGACCTGCGCGCCGACCGCCAGCCTGAGTTCACGCAGATCGACTGCGAGACCTCCTTCCTCGGCGAGGAGGAAATCCGCGACATCTTCCAGCGCATGATCAAGGAAGTCTTCCAGAAGCAGCTCCAGGTCGACCTGGGCGAATTCCCGGTCATGCCCTATGCCGAGGCCATGCACCGCTTCGGCTCGGACAAGCCCGACCTGCGCGTCAAGCTTGAATTCACCGAACTCACCGACGTCATGAAGGACGTGGACTTCAAGGTCTTCTCCGGCCCGGCCACCACGCCGGGCGGGCGCGTGGTGGCGCTGCGCGTGCCCGGCGGCGCGCAGATCTCGCGCGGCGAGATCGACGGCTACACCGAGTTCGTCAAGATCTACGGCGCCAAGGGCCTGGCCTGGATCAAGGTCAACGAAGCGGCCAAGGGCCGCGAAGGCCTGCAGTCGCCCATCGTCAAGAACATCCACGACGCGGCCATTGCCGAAATCCTCCAGCGCACCGGCGCGCAGGACGGCGACGCGATCTTCTTCGGCGCCGACAAGGCAAAAATCGTCAACGACAGCATCGGCGCGCTGCGCCTGAAGATCGGCCTGAGCGAATTCGGCAAGAAGCACGGCCTGTTCGAAGACCGCTGGGCGCCGCTGTGGGTGGTCGATTTCCCGATGTTCGAGCGCGACGAGGAAGAAGACCGCTGGGCCGCCGTGCACCACCCCTTCACCAGCCCGAAGGACGGCCACGAGGACCTGATGGATACCGACCCGGGCAAGTGCCTGGCCAAGGCCTACGACATGGTGCTGAACGGCTGGGAGCTGGGCGGCGGCTCGGTGCGTATCCACCGCGCCGAGGTGCAGAGCAAGGTGTTCGCCGCGCTCAAGATCGGCCCCGAGGAGGCACGCGCCAAGTTCGGCTACCTGCTCGACGCGCTGCAGTACGGCGCGCCGCCGCACGGCGGCCTGGCCTTCGGCCTGGACCGGCTGATCACATTGATGACCGGCAGCGAGTCGATCCGCGACGTGATCGCCTTCCCCAAGACCCAGCGCGCGCAGGACCTGCTGACGCAGGCGCCGTCGCCGGTCGACGAAAAGCAGCTGCGCGAGCTGCACATCCGGCTGCGCAACCCGCTGCCCGCGCAATAAGGCTGGGCAACGGACCAGCTCGGAACGCCAAGGCGCTTCGGTGTCTTGGCGACGTAGTTCTTACTGCGTCGGCAGACGACGGAAGGGATTGACGATGCGCAGGCGCTCCTCGAAAACCTGTTCCGCCTGCATGTCTTCCGAATACAGGATGCCGCAATCGGATTCGAGCGCGCTGGCGACGATTTGCGCATCGAAGTGCGAGAGTGAGTGCCGTTGCGCCAATTGCAATGCGTGGCACACAGTGTGCGCGCCAACCAGCACCACATCCAGTCGTTGAATCAGATCGGCGACCACTTCCTCGGTTTGCCTGGGTGTGAAGCCGAGCTTGCGCCGCATCACATTGGCGACCTCGGCAAGGACCTGGGTGGAGACCGTGGCCGGTGCGTCGAGCAAGGCCACGGCCGCGGCCTTTTTTGCTGGCTCCTGACCCAATGCGTAAATCAGTACGTTGCTGTCGAGGAACGCCTTGGGCATGGGCTTAGCGGGCGTTGGCCTCGTCGCGGTCGAAACGATAGCCGGACAAGTCAGCCTGATAGCGGGCGTAGAAGGTGGCAGCGTCCTGCTTCACGGCTTGCCGCGCCGCGGGTTGGGCTTGGCGAGCGGCAAGAAATTCGGTGAAATGCAGCACCTCTTTGGCCGCTTGCTGGGGCAGCGATAGGACTTTGTCGTAAATGAGGGCGGCAAGGCTCATAGGGATGCTCCTGCGGTTTGGGCGGCGGTGGGTGAATGCTACCCAACTTTCGCGGGTCCGCTCTTGCGCTGCGGTTCACGTGCCCCGGTATCCATATCATTCGTCGAGACGAAATCCGCTTTGGCGCTTGCTTGAGCACCCGCGCGCTCAAGCCACGGGATAGGTGCCGGGCACCAGGATGGAGCGATCCACCGCCTGGATGTCGGTGCGGCCGCAAAAGGCCATGGTCACGTCCAGCTCCTTGTGGATGATTTGCAGCGCCTGGGTGACGCCGGCCTCGCCCAGCGCGCCCAGGCCGTAGACCGCCGGACGGCCGATCATCGTGCCGCGCGCGCCCAGCGCCCAGGCCTTGAGCACGTCCTG
>OFJB01000772.1_pt1 | contig 14285 bp, 13 predicted proteins | sample 1775081 | NCBI WGS metagenome assembly OFJB01 (sample SAMN08195771, study PRJEB24354) | sludge metagenome | isolation source: initial sludge from phenol fed wastewater aerobic bioreactor | place: India: Nagpur | collected 2016-06-05 | reverse complement strand
GTACATCTGCGCCAGACCCATCTGCCCCACCGCTGCAGCCGCCTGCAACTCGTGGACTTCCTGGGGTCGCGTAGTCCAGCCCAGGCGCTTCATGCCTTCGGCAATGGCGCCACTGGACACCATCACCACCTCTCGCGGTGCGCCCCCGTCGCCGCGTACCAGAGCGGCCAGCTGGCGACTCCACTCGCCGATGGCAGTTTCATCCAGTCCACGCCCTTCATTGGTCACAAGGCTGGAGCCCACCTTCACCACGATGCGGCGGGCATCTCTCAATACGCTGGAAACCATTTTGATGTCTTTGATGCCGATAGCGCTACTGCTTCATGCCTAAGTAGCTATTAAAAATATAGCAATTCCTATGCTCTGGATCTCAAGGCGTCAGGCCGCCGCGTCACCAGCAAAACGAGGATCCACTTCCACCGGCTCGTTCTCCGTGCGCTGCTCGGACTGCACGTGGCGGAAGATGGCGTGGATCAGCGGCTCGCAGCCTTCTCGGGTCAACGCGGAGATCTCGAACACAGGCCCCTTCCATTTGAAACGCTTCACAAAGTCCTTCACACGCGCCTCGCGCTCCTCGGCGGGCACCATGTCCAGCTTGTTCAGCACCAGCCAGCGCGGCTTGTTGTAAAGCTGCTGGTCGTATTTCTTGAGCTCGTTCACGATGGCTTTGGCCTGGGCCACCGGGTCCACCGCCTCATCGAACGGCGCCACGTCAACGATATGCAGCAACAAGCGCGTGCGCTGCAGATGGCGCAGGAACTGGTGCCCCAAGCCCGCACCTTCGGATGCGCCCTCGATCAGACCGGGAATGTCGGCCACCACAAAACTCTGCTCAGGTCCCACCCGCACAACGCCCAGGTTGGGGTGCAAAGTGGTGAACGGGTAGTCCGCAATCTTCGGCCGCGCGTTGGACACCGCCGTAATGAAGGTGGACTTGCCCGCGTTGGGCATGCCCAGCAGGCCCACATCGGCCAGCACCTTCAATTCCAGCTTCAGATTCTTTTTCTCTCCCGGCCAGCCGGGCGTTTTTTGGCGCGGAGCGCGGTTGATGGCGCTCTTGAAACGCAAGTTGCCGAAACCGCCGTCTCCGCCCTTGGCAATGGTGATGACCTCGCCCGGGGTTAGCAGCTCGTACAGCACATCACCCGTCTCGGCATCGCTGATGATGGTGCCAACCGGCATCTTGAGCGTGATGTCTGCACCTGCAGCACCGAACATGTCGGAGCCCATGCCATGCTCACCCCGTTTGGCCTCATGGCGGCGCGAGTAGCGATAGTCCACCAAGGTATTCAGATTGGGGTCAGCCACGGCGAACACATGCCCGCCGCGCCCCCCGTCACCACCATTGGGGCCGCCGAACTCCTTGTATTTTTCGTGCCGGAACGACACGCAGCCATTGCCACCATCACCAGCGGCAATGTCAATAAAGGCTTCATCGACGAACTTCATGGGGTATCCAGTTTACAAAAGGGTCCGCAGCATCCGCTGGCAATCCATTGTGGCGGAATGGCGACGCGTACTCCAGCCACCACGCACCAACAACACATCAGTAACGCGTACAGACCAAACAACAAAGCCCCGACAAAGCGGGGCTTCGATGGGTGCCAGAGGAAAAATCCTCAGGCGGGTGTCACATTGACCGTGGACTTGGACAATGCACCCTTGGTACCAAACGACACGTGGCCGTCCACCAGGGCAAACAGCGTGTGATCCTTGCCCACGCCGACGTTGGTGCCGGGGTGGAAACGCGTGCCACGTTGGCGCACGATGATCGAACCTGCGCTGATCAATTCACCACCGAACGCCTTGACACCCAGCATCTTTGGCTTGGAGTCGCGCCCGTTTCGCGTAGAGCCGCCGCCTTTTTTCTGTGCCATGACTAGCTCCTTCGATTAAGCAGCAATCGCACCGATTTGCAGCTCAGTGAACTGCTGGCGATGGCCTTGGCGTTTTTGATAGTGCTTGCGACGGCGCATCTTGAAGATGTGCACTTTGTCGTGCTTGCCGTGGGCCACAACAGTGGCTTTCACGGTTGCGCCGGACACCAGGGGTGTACCAACCTTCAGCTCAGCGCCGTTGCCGACTGCCAGAACTTGGTCGATCACAATTTCCTGGCCTACGTCCGCAGCAATCTGTTCTACTTTAATTTTTTCGCCGGAAGCAACGCGATACTGCTTGCCGCCGGTTTTTATGACCGCGTACATGTTGACCTCTTGATTTGAGTTCTGCAGACGAATTTCTACAGAGCCCGCGAGTATAGCGCTTCTCCCGACGTTTGACCAGGCCCTATCGCACCACTCGGCATGGGGGCGTCAAATGCCGATGGGCTTACGGTCGGCGCGGCGCGCCTTCCTATAATTCCGGCACTTTCTGTGACCATCATCTTGACTGACCATACCGCCCCCGCAGCTCCCCCCCTCGCGCTCGTTGCACAAGACATGCACGAGGTTGACAAGGTCATCGGTCAGCGCCTGACATCCAGCGTCCCCCTGGTGGCCCAGATTTCGCAGTACATCATCGCTGCGGGCGGCAAGCGCCTGCGCCCAGCCCTGTTACTAATGGTATGCGGAGCCTTAGGTTACCGCGGCGCACATCGGCACAGCCTGGCTGCGGTGGTCGAGTTGATTCACACGGCGACATTGCTGCATGACGATGTGGTGGATGCATCCACCTTGCGCCGCGGCCGCCCCACAGCAAACGAAACCTTTGGCAACCCTGCCAGCGTCCTCGTCGGGGACTTTCTACACACCCGGTCATTCCAGATGATGGTCGAGGCCGGAAGCATGCGCATCATGGAAATTCTCTCCGAAGCCACGAACGTGATTGCTGAAGGTGAAGTGCTCCAGCTCATGAACATGCACGATGCATCGCTGGACGAGGCAGGCTATTTGCGTGTTATCCGCTCCAAAACGGCCAAACTATTCGAAGCCAGCGCCCGGCTGGGCGCTATCCTTGCCAACAGCCCCCCCGACGTGGAAGAAGCGTGTGCAACTTACGGGCAGGCACTGGGCACCGCTTTCCAGATCATTGACGATGTGCTGGACTACGACGGCGACGCCGCAGAAATGGGCAAAAATCTCGGGGATGACTTGCGCGAAGGCAAATCCACACTCCCGCTGATCGCCGCGATGGAGCGGGGGACTTCTAGTCAAGCGGAGGTTGTTCGCCAAGCTATCGAACAAGGCTCGACCGAACAATTGGCAGAGATCGTGAGCATTGTCCGCCAGACCGGCGCCTTGGACGTTACGCGCGCCGCAGCGTTCGCCGAAGCACGCCGCGCCATGGCCGCCGCCCGACGATTACCAGCCAATGCCTACTCGGAGGGTTTGCTAGAATTGGCCTCGCAATTGCTTGAGCGGCGGAATTGAAATAAGTATTCAATCCATTTGCAAACGCGACTGCAATATGCGGGGTGTAGCTTAGCCTGGTAGAGCGCTACGTTCGGGACGTAGAGGCCGGAGGTTCGAATCCTCTCACCCCGACCAAAAAAACACTGCGCGTTCACGCTCCCAAGCCTTAGTTTGTGGCGCCGTTGCCAATATGCGCCGCTGTACAGCCTGTGGTTGATCGGTGATGATAGGATGGTTTCTTTTCCACACCTAACATATTTCCGGTTACATGGCCGCTTTTGATACTGCCCTCAAAGAAGCTTCCGCAGTCGCTCTGCCTGGGCTTGGCCGTGCCCTGATGTCCGCCGGCAAACTGACCCAAAAGTCAGCGGAAGACATTTACAAAAAATCACAAATCAGTCGAACCAGTTTCATTGCGGAACTGACAGGCTCTGGCGCTGTTTCTGCAGCCGATCTCGCGCACACGGTGTCCGCGGTCTTTGGCGCACCTTTGCTCGATCTGGACGCCATTGATCCGTTGCGTTTGCCAAAGGAACTGCTGGATAACAAGATATGCCAGGCATATCGCGTGGTGGTTCTGAGCAAACGAAATAACCGACTGATTGTTGCCACGGCCGACCCGACAGACCAAGAAGCCGCAGAAAAAATCAAGTTCACCACTCAAATGGGGGTGGACTGGATTATTGCGGAGTATGACAAGCTAAGCAGACTGGTAGAAGCGACCACTAAATCGACGAGCGAGTCTATGGACACGCTAATTAGTGGAGGAGGCGATTTCGCTTTTGATGACGTTACCATCGAGGACGCTCCCGAGGAATCTGACTCGGGGACAACGGAAGTAGAAGATGCACCGATTGTCAAGTTTCTGCACAAAATGCTGCTTGATGCGTTCAATATGCGCGCATCAGATTTACATTTCGAACCTTACGAACACCAATACCGCGTTCGATTTCGCATTGATGGAGAACTTCGCGAAATAGCGTCCCCTCCGATTGCCATCAAGGATAAGCTGGCGTCGCGTATCAAAGTGATTTCGCGACTGGATATTTCTGAGAAGCGCGTACCCCAAGACGGTCGCATGAAGCTCAAGGTTGGGCCGGATCGAGTGATCGACTTTCGGGTGAGTACTTTACCAACCTTGTTTGGCGAAAAAATCGTTATCCGTATTTTGGATCCGAGTAGTGCCAAACTTGGTATCGATGCCCTGGGCTACGAGCCCGCAGAAAAAGAGCGACTACTCCAAGCCATCGGCCGCCCTTATGGGATGATTTTGGTCACGGGCCCTACTGGTTCAGGTAAAACGGTGTCTCTCTACACTTGCTTAAATTTGTTGAACAAGCCTGGCGTCAATATCGCAACAGCCGAAGATCCTTCGGAAATCAACCTGCCCGGTGTTAATCAGGTCAATGTGAATGAGAAGGCCGGACTGACCTTCGCAGTGGCATTGAAATCATTTCTGCGCCAAGATCCCGACATCATCATGGTGGGTGAAATTCGAGATCTAGAGACTGCAGATATTTCCATCAAAGCAGCGCAGACCGGCCACTTGGTGCTTTCTACTCTGCATACCAATGACGCCCCTACCACGCTTACGCGCATGCGCAACATGGGGATAGCGCCATTCAATATCGCATCCAGCGTGATCCTCATTACAGCGCAGCGACTGGCCCGTCGGTTGTGTCCGGTGTGCAAGGTTCCTGCCGACATCCCGCACGAAGCTCTAGTGGACGCGGGGTACCAAGAGCATGAGATTGATGGTTCATGGGTTACCTACCGTCCCGTCGGTTGTTCGGCCTGTAATAACGGCTACAAAGGGCGACTAGGTATCTATCAGGTAATGCCAGTTTCCGAAGAGATTCAACGCATCATCCTTCGTGATGGGAGTGCATTGGAGATCGCGGAGCAGGCCCGTGCCGAGGGTGTTCGGTCGCTGCGCGAATCAGGGCTCTACAAGGCCAAATTAGGCCTCACTTCTCTGGAAGAAGTGCTGGCTGTGACCAACGAATAATATTCGAAGACGAGGGCACCATGGCTACCGCAGCATCAGCTAAAGATATTAAAGATTTTGTCTTCGAGTGGGAGGGCAAGGACCGCAACGGAAAGATAGTGCGGGGAGAAATCCGTGCGGCCGGAGAAAACCAAGTGCAAGCAACTTTGCGTCGCCAAGGGGTCTTTCCTACGAAAATTAAAAAGCGCCGAATGCGCTCAGGCAAAAAAATCAAGCCTAAGGATATCGCGCTTTTTACCCGCCAACTGGCCACCATGATGAAGGCCGGTGTTCCGCTGTTGCAGGCTTTCGATATTGTAGGTCGCGGCAATACCAATGCCAGCGTCACTAAGCTACTTAACGATATTCGCTCCGATATTGAGACAGGAACATCATTGAACGGGGCCTTCAGAAAGTATCCGATGTACTTTGATAGCCTCTACTGCAACCTCGTGGAAGCGGGCGAGGCTGCAGGTATTTTGGAAGCCCTACTGGATCGACTGGCCACGTACATGGAGAAAACCGAGGCAATCAAATCGAAAATCAAATCTGCCCTGATGTACCCCATTTCAGTAGTGATCGTAGCTTTCGTGGTTGTGACCGTGATCATGCTGTTCGTGATTCCTGCATTCAAGGAAGTTTTCACCTCGTTTGGCGCGGACTTACCTGCGCCTACCCTGTTCGTGATAGCCGTTAGCGAAATATTCGTCAAATGGTGGTGGCTAATTTTTGGTGTCATCGGCGGGGGATTTTTCTTTTTCATGCAAGCATGGCGCCGCAATGAAAAGATGCAGATGTTCATGGACCGCCTTCTGTTGCGGATCCCCGTGTTCGGCCCCCTTATCGACAAGTCCTGCGTCGCGCGCTGGACTCGGACGCTATCCACTATGTTCGCCGCCGGTGTACCGCTGGTTGAGGCGCTCGATTCGGTGGGGGGAGCTGCTGGCAACTCGGTCTACTCCATGGCGACGGACAAGATTCAACAAGAAGTCTCCACAGGCACTAGCCTCACCGCAGCCATGGGAAATGCCAATATCTTTCCATCCATGGTGCTGCAGATGTGCGCTATTGGCGAAGAATCCGGCTCCATCGACCACATGCTCGGCAAGGCCGCAGACTTCTATGAAGCCGAAGTGGACGACATGGTCGCAGGCCTCTCCAGCCTGATGGAACCCATCATCATCGTGTTTTTGGGCACGCTCATCGGCGGCATCGTGGTGTCCATGTACCTGCCCATCTTCAAGCTCGGCCAGGTTGTGTAATGGTGCTGGAAGTATGGTTGGATGCCGCCATCGGCGGCATGATTGGTTTGCTTTTCGGCAGTTTTCTCAATGTGGTGATCTACCGCCTTCCCAAAATGATGGAAAGGCAATGGGCGGCAGAGCTGGCGCAGGTCGAGGCATCCAACCAGGGCAAAGAGCCGCCCCAGGACACACAGCCCATCTTCAACCTTATGACGCCTCGGTCGCGGTGTCCGGCTTGCGGGCATGTGGTTCGGTGGCATGAAAACATTCCGGTTTTCAGTTACCTTTTCCTGCGTGGACGTTGCTCGTCCTGCAAGACACGCATCAGCCCCCGCTACCCGCTGGTCGAGCTGGCGACGGGGGCGCTGTTCTTTTTCTGCATCCACCGCTGGGGCGCGACACCTGCTGGGTTGGCATGGTGCGGTTTTTCGGCCGCTCTGGTGGCTCTGGCATTCATTGACTGGGACACCACACTCTTGCCGGATGACATTACCCTGCCCTTGCTCTGGGCAGGGTTGCTGGCGTCGGCCCTGCAATGGACGAATGTGCCTTTGTTTGCCTCGGTCATGGGTGCAGCAGCAGGATACCTATCGCTTTGGCTGGTGTATTGGGGATTCAAGCTGGCCACCGGCAAGGAAGGGATGGGCTACGGAGACTTCAAGCTGTTTGCGGCTTTGGGGGCCTGGTTCGGCTGGCAGGCCCTGGTGCCCATCATTCTGATGTCTTCGGTCATTGGCGCCATTATTGGGATCGCCATGAAGATTTTCAGTAGCTTGCGTGAAGGTGGCTACATCCCATTCGGCCCCTTTCTGGTCGGCGCAGGGCTCACCGCGATGGTGTTTGGGCCCAACGCCATTCTGGGTACAGTGCTCGGGCTCTTCGGACTCTGACAGACCTCCATGGCAACCTCCCGACAGCCCTTGCGCGTGGGACTGACAGGCGGCATTGGCAGTGGCAAGAGCACCGTGGGCCAAATGCTGGCAGCCCTTGGCGCTGGCCTGATCGACGCCGACCAGATTTCCCGGGACGTGACCGGGCCCGGAGGCGCAGCCATGTCAGCCATCCAAAGTACCTTTGGTGACGCGTATGTCGATGCATCGGGCGCGTTGGACCGCGCGCGCATGCGGCAACTGGCCTTCAGCCAACCGGAGGCCCGCAGCCAGCTGGAGGCCATAGTGCACCCTTTGGTGGCCCTGGATAGCGAGCAACGGATTGAGCAGGCCTTGCAGGCTGGCGCCGGATTGATCGTGCACGACATTCCTCTGCTCACAGAGTCCGGGCGATGGGCTCGTCAGCTTGACGCCGTGGTAGTGGTGGACTGCACAGAGCAGACCCAGATCGCGCGGGTCATGCGGCGCAGCGGCCTGTCCGCTGAAGCTGTACAAGGCATCATGGCCTCGCAAGCCACGCGCTCAGCGCGCAGGGCGGTGGCCGATGTGGTGATTGCCAACGAAGCACACTGCACACTGGAGCAGTTGCAGGCCGAGGTACGGCAAGTGGCCACACTGTTCGGGCTATGATGCGTACGAAACCGTTTGTGCTTTCACCCCATGCCGTGCGCCACCGGCGTCAGAATACTGCCTGAGCCTCCAGGAACCCGCCAGCGTGATCCTTTACGAATACCCCTTTAACGAGCGTCTCAGAACCTACCTGCGGCTGGAGCAGCTGTTCCGCCGCTTGGGGGAATTGATCCCCCGGCCCCACGCGCTGGATCACCACTTCGCCCTGGTCACGATCTTCGAGATCATGGACGTGGCCGCCCGGGCCGATCTGAAGTCGGATGTACTCAAGGACATCGAAAAGCACAAGCACCAGCTCGACGCCTACCGGGGCAACCCCTCCATTTCAGAAGCGGCGCTCGACGCAGTCATCAGCCAGCTGGACCGGTGCTTCGTGGCGCTCAACACCCAAAGCGGGAAATCGGGCCACGCACTGACGGAAAACGATTGGCTGATGAGCATCCGCAGCCGTATCGGCATTCCGGGCGGGACCTGCGGCTTTGACCTGCCCGCCTATTACGCGTGGCAACACCATACTCCCGCAGTGCGCCAGCAGGCGCTGGAAGAGTGGGCCTCCACCCTGGCCCCCCTTGCCGAGTCGATCTATGTGTTGCTCAAGCTGCTGCGCGATTCAGGCGTGCCCCAAAAGGTGGCTGCCGAACGTGGGCAGTTTCAGCAAAACCTGCCCCAGGGCCGCACCTTCCAGCTGCTGCGGCTTCGCATCGACCCGGCGCTGAACCTGATCCCGGAAATCAGTGGCAACCGTTTGATTGTCTCGGTGCGGCTCATGCGGCTGGAAGCTGATGGACGTTTGCACGCCTGCAACGAAGACGCAGCATTTGAACTGACCCTGTGCGCATAGGCCTTAGCAAGCCCTAGCCCAAGCCCAGAGACTGCATAGCGTCGAGGCCCGCAGAAGATCAGGCCGGCCGACTTGAGCAAGAGGATCACCCCAGGATGCCCCACTCCCCAGCCCCCTCCCCGCAGGCGCGCATCGTCACCTGCCCCAGCTGCGGCGGCGATAGCGTGTACAGCCCCGCGAACGTGTACCGCCCTTTTTGCAGTGAGCGCTGCAAACAGATAGACCTCGGCGCGTGGGCCAGCGAAAGCTTTCGCATGCCTACCGAAGCGCCGCCAGACGACGCCCCCCATGGCGACCCGCGCCAGCAGCATTGACCACGATCACAGGCTCCGTTCAGGAGCCATTTCGTCCGAAACCAGCGGAAGCGCCAGTACCGCATGCCTGAGAAGCTACCAATTCAATAGCAAATCAGTCCCGTACAGACGGGAATCTCACTCCAACGCAGACTGCAAACCCTGTTCCTCAGCCAGCCATTGCAGCACCGGATAGGCACCCGGCAGCACGGGAGACACCGTGATCGGCATCTGCTGCCAGGCGATGGCCTGGCCTTCGCGCATCTCGAACTCGCCGGTCCATTCCCAGACCTTGCACCAGTGCAGGCGAACCAACGCATGGGGGTAATCGTGTTCGGTCACTTTCCAGACGCTGGCCGGACCGATGGTCACGCCCAGCTCCTCGATCATTTCGCGGCGCAGTGCCTGCTCCACGGACTCGCCCGCCTCCAGCTTGCCACCCGGAAACTCCCAGTACCCCGCGTAGGGCTTGCCCGGCGGGCGAGTGGACAGCAGCATCGCGCCGTCTGCGCGCAGCAGGATGCCCACGGCCACTTCGGTGTGTTTGCGTTCAGTACCGGCTGGCGTGCCATTGGCAGCGAGATTTTCAGCCACCATGTCGCCCCGCATAGTCACGCGCAAACTGGTACGCCACACGGCCGCTGCGCGAGCCACGCTCCAGCGCCCAGACCAGAGCCTCCGGCCGCGCCTCTTCAATGGCCTGCGCGGGCACACCGAACGATGACAACCACTGCGCCACGATGGTCAGATACTCCTGCTGGCTGAACGGGTAGAAGCTGACCCACAGGCCAAAACGCTCCGACAGCGAAATCTTCTCCTCCACCACCTCGCCCGGGTGCACCTCGCCGTCTTCGGTGTGGGTGTAGGTGAGGTTGTCGGCCATGTACTCCGGCAGCAGGTGGCGCCGGTTACTTGTGGCGTAGATCAGCACGTTGGGCGTGGCCGCCGCCACCGAGCCGTCCAGAATCGACTTGAGCGCCTTGTAGCCAGGCTCACCGTCCTCAAAACTCAGGTCGTCGCAGAAGACAATGAATTTCTCGGGCCGGTCAGACACTACATCCACGATGTCCGGCAGATCGGTCAGGTCGGCCTTGTCCACCTCGATCAGGCGCAGGCCTTCGGCCGCATAGGCGTTCAGGCAGGCCTTGATCAGCGACGACTTGCCGGTACCACGCGCACCTGTCAGCAGCACATTGTTGGCGGGCTTGCCCTGCACAAACTGCTGCGTATTGCGCTCGATCTTTTCCTTTTGCGGATCGATTTCCTTGAGGTCCTCCAGCCGCATCGCGCCCACGTGGCGCACGGGCTCCAGCGTGCCATGCCCACTGCTGCGCTTGCGGTAGCGCCAGGCAATGGATGCGGACCAGTCAGGTGCTCCCAGCGGCTGGGGCAGTACCGACTCGATGCGGGCGATGAGCTGCTCGGCACGCTCGACCAAGCGTTCAAATTTTTCGTTCATTGTGGCCACATGCGCTAGTGAAATATGCCTCAAAAGCTATCATAAAGATAGCAAAACACAGCTCAAGAGCGGTAATCCGCGTTGATGGTCACGTACTCGTGGCTGAAGTCGCAGGTCCACACCGTGTCTGCTGCGGTTCCACGTCCCAGCAGCACTCTCACGGTGATCTCGCTCTGCTTCATCACGCGCTGGCCGTCTTCTTCGCGATAGGCGGGATTGCGCCCCCCTTGCAGCGCCACATGCACATCGTCCAGGTACAGGTCGATGCCGGTCTGGTCCAGGTCATCAATGCCAGCGTAGCCGACGGCGGCCAAGATGCGGCCCAGGTTCGGGTCGCTGGCAAAAAAGGCCGTCTTGACCAGCGGCGAATGGGCAATGGCGTAGGCCACCTTGCGGCACTCCTCACCGGTCTTGCCGCCTTCGACGCGCACCGTGATGAACTTGGTCGCCCCCTCGCCATCCCGCACGATGGCCTGCGCCAGCTTTTGAGACACCGAGAGCATCGCCGCCTTGAGGGCCTGGCCGTCCGCGCTGTCGAGCGAGGTCACGGGCGCATGCGCTGCCTTGTTGGTGGCAACGACCACGAAGGAGTCATTCGTCGATGTGTCGCCGTCGATGGTGACGCGGTTGAAGGAGCCGTCCGCCAGTTCACGTGTCAGTTGCTGCATGACGGCGGGGGCCACGCAAGCGTCTGTGGCAAGGAAGCCCAGCATGGTGGCCATGTTGGGGCGGATCATGCCCGCACCCTTGCTGATGCCCGTGATGGACACCGTGGCACCACCGATCTGCACCTGCGCAGAGAATGCCTTGGGCAGTGTGTCGGTGGTCATGATGCCCTCGGCGGCACGCGCCCAGTGGCCCGGCTGCGCGTCAGCAATGGCGGCGGGCAGTCCCGCTTCGATGCGGTCGTTGGGCAGCGGCTCCATGATCACGCCGGTCGAGAACGGCAGGATCTGCTCGGGCGCCACGCTCAGCTGGCGGGCGAGCGCAATGCAGGTGGAGCTCGCACGCGCCAGGCCGTCTGCCCCCGTGCCCGCGTTGGCGTTGCCGGTGTTGATGACCATGGCGCGGATGGGTTGGCCGCTGGCCAGATGCTCGCGGCTGATCTGCACCGGCGCTGCGCAAAAGCGGTTCTGCGTGAACACGCCCGCCACGCTGGCTCCCTCGTCCAGCAGGAACACGGTGAGGTCCTTGCGGTGGGCCTTGCGGACACCGGCTTCGGCAACACCGATGCGCACGCCCGCGATGGGGTGCAGATCGGCAGCAACGGGGGCGACTAGATTGACGGGCATGGGGGTCTTTCTCAAAAAACTGCGGCCGATTATCCGGAAAACCGTGGCGCGCCAATGAAAACACGGGCCGAAGCCCGTGTTGTCTGGATCAGGAAATCAAGCCAGTTTGCCGTGGCACTGCTTGTACTTCTTGCCGCTGCCGCAAGGGCAGGGGTCGTTGCGGCCCACGCGCATGCCTTCAGGCACCGCTTGCTGGGCCACGGTCTGTGCATCCACCGTGGTCTCCACCTCGCCGGTTTCGGTGGGTGCGGTGTAGGTCACGTTGGCAATGCTTTCGGCGCGCTGCTCCATGTCCTGCGCAGCCTGGTCGAGTTGCGCCTGCGACTGCACCTGCACGGTCATGAGGATCTTTGTGACCTCGTTCTTGACCTGGTCGATGAGCTGGCGGAACAGCTCGAAGGCCTCGCGCTTGTACTCCTGCTTGGGCTGCTTTTGCGCGTAGCCGCGCAGGTGGATGCCCTGGCGCAGATAGTCGAGTGCGCTCAGGTGATCACGCCAGTTGGAGTCAAAGTTCTGCAGCAGCACCACACGCTCGAACTGCGTGAAGTTCTCGCGGCCCACCTGCTCGACCTTGGCATTGAAGGCCGCATGTGCTGCCTGCAGGACCTTGTCCAGGATTTCATCGTCGGTGATCGCATTGGCGCCCTGCACTTCCTGCTGCAGCGCAATCGATACCTGCCATTCTTCTGCAAGCGCCTTCTCCAGCGCGGCCAGATCCCACTGCTCCTCCACCGATTCGGCAGGCACATACTGGCGCACCAGATCGGTCATGCAGTCTTCGCGCATGGCCGCAATCACATCCGACAGGTCAGACGCGTCCAGGATGTCGTTGCGCTGCTGGTAGATCACCTTGCGCTGGTCGTTGGCCACATCGTCGTACTCCAGCAATTGCTTGCGGATGTCGAAGTTGCGGGCCTCCACCTTGCGCTGGGCCGACTCGATGCTGCGGGTCACGATGCCCGCTTCAATGGCTTCGCCATCGGGCATCTTCAGGCGGTCCATGATCGCCTTGACGCGGTCGCCCGCGAAGATGCGCATCAGCGAATCGTCCAGGCTCAGGTAGAAACGCGACGAACCTGGATCGCCCTGGCGGCCTGAACGGCCACGCAGCTGGTTGTCGATACGACGGGACTCATGGCGCTCGGTGGCGATGATGCGCAGGCCGCCCAGCGCCTTGACCTTCTCGTGGTCCACCTTCCACTGCTCGCGCAGCGCGGCCACCTTGGCGGCGCGCTCGGACTCGGACAGGGACTCGTCGGCTTCGATGGCCGCTACATCCTTCTCGATGTTGCCGCCCAGCACAATGTCGGTACCACGGCCGGCCATGTTGGTGGCGATGGTGATCATGCCCTCACGACCCGCCTGGGCCACGATATCGGCCTCGCGGGCGTGCTGCTTGGCATTGAGCACCTGGTGGGGCAGGCCTTCCTTGTTCAGCAGCTGGTCGATGATTTCCGAGTTCTCAATCGACGTGGTCCCCACCAGCACAGGCTGGCCGCGCTCGTGGCATTCGCGGATGTCCTTGATTGCAGCTTCGTACTTCTCACGCGTGGTCTTGTAGACGCGGTCCAGCTGGTCGTCGCGCTTGCTGGGCCGGTTGGGCGGAATGACCATGGTTTCCAGGCCATAGATTTCCTGGAACTCATAGGCTTCGGTGTCGGCCGTGCCCGTCATGCCGGCGAGCTTGCTGTACAGGCGGAAATAGTTCTGGAAGGTGATAGAGGCCAGCGTCTGGTTCTCGGCCTGGATGTTCACGCCTTCCTTGGCTTCCACGGCCTGGTGCAGGCCTTCGCTCCAGCGGCGGCCCGACATCAGGCGGCCGGTGAACTCATCCACGATCACGATCTCGCCGTTTTGCACCACGTAGTGCTGATCGCGGTGGTACAGGTGGTTGGCCCGCAGCGCCGCATACAGGTGGTGCATCAGCGTGATGTTGGCCGGGTCGTACACCGACGCGCCTTCGGGGATCAGGCCGTGGGACGCCAGAATGCGTTCGGCCGTTTCGTGGCCTTGCTCGGTCAGGAACACCTGATGGGTTTTTTCGTCCAGCGTGAAGTCGCCGGGCTTGGTCACACCCTCGCCTGTGCGGGGGTCCGCCTCGCCTTCCTGACGCACCAGCAAGGGCACCACCTTGTTCATGGCGATGTACATCGCCGTGTGGTCTTCGGCCTGGCCACTGATGATGAGCGGCGTGCGGGCTTCGTCGATCAGGATCGAGTCCACCTCGTCCACGATGGCAAAGTTCAGGCCCTGCTGCACGCGGTCCTGCGCTTCATAGACCATGTTGTCGCGCAGGTAG
>OFJB01000768.1_pt1 | contig 14317 bp, 17 predicted proteins | sample 1775081 | NCBI WGS metagenome assembly OFJB01 (sample SAMN08195771, study PRJEB24354) | sludge metagenome | isolation source: initial sludge from phenol fed wastewater aerobic bioreactor | place: India: Nagpur | collected 2016-06-05 | reverse complement strand
CGCAATTTCGTGGAGCTTGTCCAGCGTTCCAATGGGGGTGACCAGATCGCGATCTGACAGCCGGATAGGCATATCATCCCCTTCCCCCGGCCGATCGAATGGCTATGCTGATCACCGATGATCGCATCGGCCCGGACGCCGTGGCCGGGCTCGAGGGGATGATCGACGTGATCGACCCGGTGTGCTCGATGCTCTCGAACGCCTCCGCGGTCAGCGGCGACCCACAGTTCCCGCAGAAGCGGTCGTCCGGGGCCACCTCGTGCCCGCACTGGGGGCAGGTCATGACCAGGTCAGCCCTGCTCGACGATCGCCCGGTACTCGGCCGGGGTCAGCAGCCCGTCGACCGCCGTGGCGTCGACAGGGCGAAGCTCGAGCATCCAGCCGGCGCCGTACGGGTCGCTGTTCACCGTCTCCGGCGCACCGTCGAGGACATCATTGCGGGCCACCACCTCGCCACCGACGGGGGCGTAGATGTCGCTGACGCTCTTGGTCGACTCGACCTCGCCGCACGCCGCGCCTGCGGTGAGCTGCGACCCGACGGCGGGCAGCGACACGTAGACGATGTCGCCGAGCGCGTCCTGGGCGAAATGCGTGATCCCGACCCGGACGGTGCCCGTTCCGGTCGCCTGCACCCACTCGTGCTCGGCGGTGTACCGCACGTCCTCCGGGACCATCTCGGCCTCCTACTCGCTCGACTCCGGAACTGTAACGGAGATGGTCATCGAGGGGTCCGTCGACGCGGCGAACACCGCGCCGCGGGTGCGCACGGAGTCCGCGACGCCGCCGGGGATCCCCATCGCGGTTGCCAGCGTGCTCGGATCGCCGATCGCCTGGATGCGCAGCGGGGTGCCGACCGGCTGACCGTCGACGACGACTCCGTCCGCGGAGTCCCCGAACCAGCTGTCGACCACCACGCGCGCCGGACCGACCTGGATCGCCTCCGCGCCGGCGTCGCGCAGCTCCTGCACGGCGTCGAGGACGACCGACGCGTCGACTTGTCGCGTGGGATCGGAGATCACGATCGACAGCCCGGGTCCGCTCACGGGCGTGGTGCCGGTGAGCACCTGCAGCGCCGCCAGGCGGCGCCGTGCCTCGGCTGCGGCCTCGACCGTGGACCCCGCCTCGAGGTCCCGCTGGAGTCCGGTCAGGCGCGCCGCCTCCGCGTCCAGCCGCTGCTGCCGGGACGTGAGGTCGTCGAGGATCTGCACGAGGTCCTCGGTGCGTGCCGTCCGCCAGCGGTCGTCGGTGCCGGGTCGCACGATCGCCACGGTCGCCAGGAGCCCGAGCACGGCGAACAGGAGCCCGATCACCAGGTGCGGACGGCTGGGCTGGAACGCGAGCCGATGCCACACGTCGCGCACGTCGGCTGGCGCCGCGGTGTCGGCGGGTGGCGCGCCTCCCCCGGACGGCGTGTCCTCGTCAGGCATGGTCACGCCCGGAACAGCAGCCGTCGGATCGCGGCCGCGTTCGCGAAGATCCGCATCGCGAGGACCACGACGACGCCCGTGGAGATCTGCGCACCGACCCCGAGCTGGTCGCCGAGGAAGACCAGGAACGCGGCGATAAGGACGTTGGACAAGAAGCTGATCACGAAGATCCGCTCGTCGAACCGGCGCTCGATGAGCGCGCGGATCCCCCCGACCACCGCGTCCATCGCGGCCACGATCGCGATCGGGAGGTACGGCTCCGCCCAGACCGGGACGACCGGGTGCCACAGCAGGCCGAGCGCGATGCCGGCGAGCAGTCCGATGACCGCGATCACGGTGTGCTTCCCTCCTGCACGTCCTGCTCCCCCGCTGCTGCTCCGACCAACGCGACGTGCGGCGTGCGCAGGTCGCCCGCCGGCAACGCTACGTCACCGGCAACCACGGAGGAGTCCAGCCCGTAGGACGACCGCAGCCCGTCGAGCAGGCGCGTCAGATCGCTGTCGTCGGGCTGCGCCGACGACGTCCCCAGCGCCTCGATCCGGTAGGGCGGGCTGAGCGGGCGGTAGTCGACGAGGATGGCGTCCCCGGCACTTCGGATCGCGGTCAGCGCCGTCAACCGCTGTCCGTTGATCGCGATGCCCGCCGCCCCCATCTTCCACAGCGCGTTCACGATCAGCTGCAGATCGCGGTCCAGCACGCGGTTCAGTGAGCCCGCCTGCGCGCCGGTCGCGTCGTCGATCGTGACGACCACTCCCGGTCCCGCCACGGCCGCCATGCCTGCCTGCCGGGCCAGGCGTTCGGTCTGGTCGGCCTGCTGCTCAGCGGCCGCGGAGTCCAGCAGGTCCTGCTGGAGGGCGTCGACGCGTGCCGTCGCCTGGTCGACGTCGGCCTGTCGCTGCTCCACCACGACGGTCTGGGCCGCCACGCGCTGCTCGAGCTCCGCGTGCGTGCGGTCGCGCTCGTCGTCACTACCCCGCGCCGTGAGGATCGCCACGGCACCGATCAGGCCGATCACGACGGCGACCGCGACGGCGATCAGAGCCGTCGGCAGGTCGCGCCGCGACGGCGGCCTGCGTTCCCCGGGACCCATCGGCGCGACGTCGGCGTAGTCATCGGCCACGGCCTGCGCGATGAACGCGTCCAGGAGCCCGTCTGCGTCACGGTGCCCCGCAGCGGCGGCGCGGTCCACTAGATCGCCTGCTCGACGACGCGCTGCCACACGTCCAGCAGGCGCACCGCGGCGAGCGGCTCCTCCGCCTCGGCGTAGAGCGTCAGGACGGCCTGGTCGTCGTCGGGCAGCACGAGGCACCAGCTGCCGTCGGGGTCGATGATCCGGATGCCGTCGAGGGTGTCTACCTCGTGCCCCTCGGCGGCCTGCCGGAGCGAGCGCATCACGCCCGCGCGACGATGCCACGGGACGTTGACGGTGCGCGAGACGACCGACGTGGCGGGGATCCGTGCGTTCAGCTGGCTCAGTGTCAGGTCCGAGTCGGCCATCAGCACCAGCAGCATCATCAGCGCGGCAACCGCATCGGGGCCAGGCCCGAGGGACGGCAGGACGAACCGGCCGCGGCCGTCGCCCGCGAGGATCACGTCCGACTGCGCCGACGCGGCGGCCAGGGGCGCGAACCCGGCACCGATCCGACGCACCCCGACCCCGTGGAACGCCGCGACCTGCTCAGCCAGACGGCTGGTAGTCACGGGCACTGCCACGACTCCTCCGTGGCGTCGCGCGGCGACGAGGTCCAGCATGATCAGCAGCATCCGGCCGTCGTCGATCACCCGGCCGAGCTCGTCGACGATGCTCAGCCGCTCGCCGGTCGGTCCGAGGCGGGCACCGATGCCCGCACCGGACGAGACGACGAGCCCGGCGAGTCGGCGCAACGCGGACTCGCGCGCCGGTGCCGGATCGGCGGCCGCCTCCTCCTCCAGTGCCGCGCCGACGGTCAGCGCATCGATGGAGAGCCGGCCCATCAGCAGGGCGAGCACGTTCACCGAGGGCCCACCGCCGGCGTCGAGCACGATCCGGGGTCGGCCGGCCCGGATCGCGTCGAGGCTGATCTCCTCCTCGACGTCGTTCGCGTAGTCGTCGAGCACGCGGTGCGGGGTCCGGATGTCTCCTATGTCCGCGGGCAGCGGGCGACGGAACTCCCGCCGCGTGAAGACCCGCTCCACGGCGTCGCGCTGCTGGCTGCCGATCTCTCCTCCACGGTCGTCGAGGAACAGCACGTCGATGCTGTCCGGCCGACCGGGCGTCGTGCGCAGGATGACACCGCCGGCGGAGTAGCGCGCCGTGTCGTTGCGCACGAGGGCTGTCGTCACCGCCCGTAGGTCGCGCACGTTCAGTCCGCTGGCCGTCAGCGCTCCAGCGAGCGCGCGGTTGAGGGCACGCGCGGCGCGCGAGTGGTCACGTCCGACGCTCACCGTCGCGCCCTTGGGGAGCGTGGTCGCGAACGCCGCCGCCAATCGGACGATCCGCTCGGGCGTCATGTCGACGTTGACGATGCCCCGGACGCCGCTGTCGCCGAAGACCTGCCGCTGCGACGGCGACTCCCACACGACCGACTCGTCGACCACCGTGCCCTCGTCGATCGTCTTGCCCGGGTAGACGAGCACGTCGGTCCCGATCACGGCGCCGTCCATGATGGTGCACCCGTCGGCGATGACGGCGCCCTGCAGGACGCGGGCCCCGTGCCGGATCTCGGTCGCGCGCCCGATGATGGATCCGCGGATGTCCGCGTCGTTCGCCACGAAGACGTTCGGGTGCAGGACGCTGTGGTCGACCACGGCGCGCGCCCGGACAAGGGTGTTGGTGCCGACGACCGTGTACGGACCGACGACGGCGTCGGCCTCCACCTTGGCGAACGGGCCGATGTAGACCGGTGCCCGCAGGTCGGCGTCCGGGGAGACCTCCGCGCCGGTCGCGACGAGGACGCCTGGCGACACCTCGAACGCCCCGCGATCCGTGGCGACCATGCCGTCGAGGACGTCGCGCTGCGCCTTGGCGTAGCTGGCCAGCGTGCCGACGTCCTCCCAGTAGCCGTCGACGACCTCGCCGTACACGCGCGCGCCGGTCCGCAGGAGGGCCGGGATCACGTCGGTCGCCCAGTCGGTGGGCGTGTCGAGCGGGATGAGGTCCAGGACGCGGGGGTGGACGAGGTACACGCCGGTGTTCACCGTGTCGCTGGCGACCTCGCCCCAGCTGGGCTTCTCGACGAGCGTCTCGACCCTGCCGTCGTCGGCGACCGTGACGACGCCGTAGCTGCGCGGGTCCGGACGATGCGCGAGGGCGATGGTCAGGTCGGCGTCGTTCTCGCGATGGCGTTCCCGCAGGTGCGTCAGGTCCATGTCGGTCAGGCAGTCACCGCTGATGACGAGGATGTCGTCGTCCTCGAGCCACGTCTGGGCGTAGCGCACGCTCCCGGCCGTGCCCAGCGGCCGCGGCTCGGTGAGGAACCGGATCGACACGTCGTCGACGTGGTCGGCGCTGAAGTACTTCAGCACGACGCTCGCCTGGTGCTGCAGCGTGACGACGCATCGGTCAACGCCGTGCCGGCCGAGCAGGTGGACGACCCGCGCCAGCATCGGCTCGCCGACGATCGGCAGCAGCGCCTTGGGGACCGCCGTGGTCAACGGCCGCAGGCGGGTGCCGGCGCCACCGGCCATGACCACTGCCTGCATCGCGACCCCGTCTCAGGCAGGCCGTCCGAGCGCGTTCGCCTGCTGCACGTAGCGTAATCCGGCCCACCAGTAGAGGTAGGTTCCCCAGAGCGCGAACGCCCAGCCGAAGGCCGCTGCGGCGGTGCCGAAGACCGGGTTGTCCGCGAGCAGGAGCAACGGGAAGCCCCACAGCAGGCAGAACGTCGCCGCCTTGCCGACGTATGTGACCGGCAGCGCGACCTTGCCGTGACGACGAAGGCGCGGCAGCAGTGCGACGAGCATGAGCTCGCGCAGGACCAGCACGGCGACCAGCCACCACGGGATGATCGACCGCAGCGCGAGGCCCAGGAGCGTCGCTGCAATGTAGAGGCGGTCGGCGATCGGGTCCAGCAGGACGCCGAGCTCGCTGCGCTGGTCCAGCCGTCGCGCGAGGTAGCCGTCGAACCAGTCCGACGCCCCAGCGACGACGAGGAGGCCGAAGGCCGCGGTGTCCGCGTGCGGGACCAGGACGAGCCACAAGAAGACCGGGACGCCCAGCAGGCGGGCGAAGCTGATGACGTTCGGGATGGTCCAGATCCGGGTGGACGCCGGGCCGGGATCAGGAGGGCTGGTGCTCATCCGGCTCCGCGTCCGGGTCGGCCGGTGGCGCCGCCTCGGGGACGACCGGGATCTCCGCCGTCCGATCCACGTCCGCCACGACCGGGACATCCGCAACATTCGGGGCTGCCTCGCCCCCGATTTCCTCGTTTGTCCCGCCCGCCGGGACAAACGAAGAATCTGAGGCGCTGACGGCGGCGATTGTGTCGGTTGTCCCAGCCACGTCGGGCCCCGGCGCCGCGATGGCCTCGGGTTCGGCCGCCGCGTCAGGCTCCGGCGCAGGTTCGGGATGGACTTCATCGGCCGTGACCGGGACAACCGCAACAATCGGGGCTGCCTCGCCCCCCATTTCTGCGTTTGTCCCGCCCGCCGGGACAAACGAAAGATCTGTGCCCGTGACGGGGTCGATTGTGTCGGTTGTCCCAGCCACGTCGCGTTCGGGCTCGGCGGCTTCGGCCGCCACGGCCGCCGTCACGCCGGCCTCGTGCGCACCGCGCGGACGTCGACGACGGACCGCGACGACGAGCAGGACGATCCCCACGATGAGCACGACCGCGGCGGCGATCCCCAGCCACATCGCCCAGGTCCGCGCGGTCGGGACGGCGAAGTCAGCCCCCAGCAGCACCGCACCGACCGGGGCGCCGTCACTGCGCGCGACCACCAAGGTCAAGGGACGGGACGTCGGGACGTCGAGCAGGGCGGTCGAGCCGGAAGCCTTGGACAGCCACGGCACCGCCGTCGTCGCCGGTAGGGCACTCCCGCCGGGGATCTGCCGCACCTGCCAGCCGTCCGCCGTGCGGATGCCGACCGCGTAGGGCGTTCCCTTGACGAACGCGTCCGCGTCGGGCGTGCGCGCCGCGCCGAGGAACAGCGACGTCTCCTCGCCGCCGGGCTGGGCGCTGCGGGCGGCCAGCTGCGTCTCGCCGATCGCGTCGAGGTACGGGATGCTCGCGCCGAACCGGTCGACGTCGACCACGATCGATGTGTCGGCGGCTCCCGGAACCACCGTGCCCAGGTCGTAGCGCAGGCTGCCGCCGTTGCCGAACGTCAGGTAGCCCCAGGCCGCGAACGAGCCGACGACAGCCGCGACGAGCACGAGCAGCGCCCCCACGATGCCCAGCAGTACGCGCTTGACCACGAGCGATGTCCTTCCCGTTCCGGGGCCACGCTACAAGCCCGTGTCGACGCGACCCGGCTATCGACGCGCCACGAGGTAGAGCGTCGCGCCGACGCCGACCGCGACGACGAGCCCGCGCAGGACGGGCTTCGGCAGCCGCCGGGCGAGCCTGCCGCCCACGTACCCACCCGCGATCGCCCCGAGCGCGACCGCGAGCGCAGCGAGCCACACGACGACCCCAGCGATGGCGAACACGACGGCGGCCGCGATGTTGGCCGCGCCGCCACACAGGTTCTTCGCCGCGTTCGAGCGCTGCGTGTCCCGGTCGTACACCAGGCCGAGCACGGCCATCAGCATCACGCCCTGAGCCGCGCCGAAATAGCCGCCGTACACGCCGACCAGGCCGGTCCACGGCCACACCGGGCGATGGCGTCCTTCGTGGTGCTCCCCCACCAGGCGGGCGAGGACCGGCTGCACCGCGACGAGGACGGTCGCCGTGCCGACGAGCCACGGGACAAGCGCGACGAAGATCCGGGACGGCAGCGCCACGACGAGCGTCGCGCCCAGCGCACCGCCGACCAGCGACGCGACGAGCGCCCACTTGAGCACGCGCATGCGGTCCCGCAGCTCGACGCGGTACGCCCAGGCCGACGAGAAGCCGCCGGGCGACAGGCCTGCGGCGTTGGTCGCGTTCGCCGCGACGGGCGGCACACCCGCCGCGAGCAGCGCCGGGTACGTCAGGAGCGTCCCGGAGCCGACCGCGGCGTTGATTACGCCGCCACCGAAGCCGGCCGCGACGAGGAGGAAGAAGGTGCCCCAGCTCATGAGGCCGCGGCGGTGGCCGCCCGGCGCGCGAAGTAGCGCCCGGACTGCTCCGTCACCGCGATCGGCAGGCCGAACGCCGCGCTCAGGACCTCGGCCGTGAGCGTCTGGGCGATGGGCCCGGCCGCGAGGATCCGCCCGCCCGCCAGCACCGCGACGTGCGTGAACCCCGGCGGGATCTCCTCCACGTGGTGGGTCACCAGGACCTGCGTCGGCGCCATGGGGTCCGCCGCGAGCGTGGTCAGCCGCTCCACGAGGTCCTCACGGCCCCCGAGGTCCAGGCCGGCTCCGGGCTCGTCGAGCAGCAGCAGCTCGGGGTCGCTCATCAGCGACCGGGCGATCATCGTGCGCTTGCGCTCGCCCTCCGACAGCGTGCCGAACGTCCGGTCCGCGAGCTCGGACATGCCCCAGGCGCGCAGCAGGCCCGTCGCGCGCGCGTGGTCGCTGTCGTCGTACTGCTCGCGCCAGCGTCCGGAGACCGCCCACGCTCCGGTCATGACCACGTCGTGCACGCGCTCGGAGCGGGGGATGTCCCCGGTCGCGGCACTGGAGGCCCAGCCGATCCGCGGACGCAGCTCGGCCATGTCGACCGCGCCGTACTCCTCGCCGAGCAGCTCGACGGCGCCGACCGTCGGGAACAGGCGGCCAGAGGCCACGAGCAGGAGCGTCGTCTTGCCGGCCCCGTTCGGTCCCATGACGACCCAGCGCTCACCCTCGGCGATCTCCAGGTCGACATCGCGGAGCAGCCACGAGGTTCCGCGCCGGACGCCGACGCCGGTCAGTCGCACTACGGCTGCGTCGGTCGTCACGTCGGCCCACCCTAGGCGGTGGCTCGTCGGCGCCGAGCACTACCGTGGGCCGCGCCCATGGACGCCTCCCGTAGCACGCTGCTCATCACGCTCTCCGGCACCGACCGGCCCGGCGTGACCCGATCGTTGTTCGCCGCGCTCGCCGAGCACCCGGTCGCCGTGCTCGACGTCGAGCAGCTCGTCGTGCGCGGTCGGCTGGTCCTCGCCGTCCTCGTCGACGTCTCCGGCGACGAGGAGCTGGCCGCCACCCGCAGCGCCGTCCGGAAGGTCGCCGCGGATCTCGACATGGACGTCGAGACGGTCCCGGGCGCCGCCGAGGACGACCGGCGACGACGCAACCGCGTCCAGGTGATGCTCATGGGGGCGCCGCTGGCCCCGGCCGCGATCGCGGCAGCGGCGACCGAGATCGCCGACCGCGGCGGCAACATCGACCGCGTCCGGCGTATCGCCTCGTACCCCGTGACCGCGGTCGCCTTCGAGGGCTCCGGGGTGTCCGTCGACGCCCTGCGCCGTCCGCTCGCCGCGGTGGCCGCCGAGCACGGTGCCGACATCGCCGTCCAGGACGCCGACCTCGACCGACGCGGCGTCCACCTCGTCGTCATGGACGTCGACTCGACGTTCATCCAGGACGAGGTCATCGACCTGCTGGCCGACGAGGCGGGCGTCCTCGACGAGGTGGCGGCGATCACCGAGCGAGCCATGGCCGGCGAGCTCGACTTCGAGCAGTCCCTTCGGGCCCGCGTCGCCCTGCTTGCGGGTCTGCCGGTCGAGACCCTGGACCGGGTGCGCGAGCGGGTCACGCTGACGCCGGGCGCCCGGACGCTGTGCCGCACCCTGCTGAGACTGGGCTACCGGGTCGCTCTGGTGTCGGGCGGGTTCGTCGAGGTGATCGCGCCCCTGGCTGCGGAGCTCGGCGTCACCGACGTCCGGGCGAACTCCCTCGAGGTCGTCGACGGCGTCCTGACCGGCCAGGTCCGCGGCGAGGTCGTCGACCGTCTCGGCAAGCGCACGGCCCTGGAGGCGTTCGCGCGGCAGTACGGCGTTCCCCAGCGGCGGACGATCGCCATCGGCGACGGGGCGAACGACATCGACATGCTGGAGGCTGCCGGCCTCGGCGTCGCGTTCAACGCGAAGGCGGCCGCGCGCGCGGTCGCCGACACGTCGGTCAACGTGCCCTACCTGGACTCGGTGCTGTTCCTGCTGGGCATCACCCGCGAGGAGATCGAGGTCGCCGACGAGCGCGAGGGCCTACCCACGCGTCCTTAGCCGCGCGGAACGACGAAGGCGGTCAGCCGCATCGTCGCCGGGCCGTCGATGACGTCCGACAACGGCGAGTCGCCCACCGCCTCCAGGACCGCGACCGACGACGTCGGGAACTTCACGAGCGCCTGCGCGCGCATCGCGTCGTCGACGGCGACCCGTGCCACGAGATCGGCCAGTCCCGGGTTGTGGCCGACCAGCAGGACGAGGGGGCTCGACGCCTGCCGTACGACCTCGCTCAGCGCCGGGACGTCGGCCTCGTAGACGAGCGGCTCGTCCTGGACATCCACCGACTCCCACCGCGGGGACAACCGGGATCGGACGCCCGCCCAGGTCAACTGTGCTCGGCGCGCGGTCGACACGCGGACGGCCGGCACGATCCCGTCGCCACAGTGGACGTGCTCGTCGAGCCACGCACCGACCTGCGGCGCGTCGCGGCGACCCCGCGGGTTGAGCGGCCGGTCGTGGTCCGACACGCCCCAGGGGTAGTCGCTCTTGGCATGCCGGACGAGGACGAGCCGCGCGGCCGGCACGTCAGCCGGCCTGGGCGTGGATCCCGCCGTCCACGTGGACGATCTCCCCCGTCGTCGACGGGAACCAGTCCGACAGCAGCGCCACGCACGCCTTGGCCGCGGGCACCGGGTCGGTCAGGTCCCACCGCAGGGGTGCGCGCTGGTCCCACATGCCCTCGAACTGCTCGAAGCCCGGGATGCTCTTGGCCGCCATCGTCTTGATCGGCCCCGCCGCGACGAGGTTCACGCGGATCTCGTCCGGTCCGAGGTAGCGCGCGAGGTAGCGCGAGGTGCTCTCGAACGCGGCCTTCGCCACGCCCATCCAGTCGTACTTCGGCCAGGCGATCGTCGCGTCGAAGTCCAGGCCCACGATCGCCGATCCGGGACCCATGAGCGGCTTCGCGGCGACGGCGAGGGCCTTGAGCGAGTAGGCCGAGACGTGGACCGCGGTCGCGACGTCCTCCCAGGCGGTGTTCAGGAAGTTGCCGCCCAGCGCAGCCTCGGGGGCGAACCCGATCGAGTGCAGCACACCGTCCAGCCCGTCGACGTGCTCGCGCACGCGCTCGGCGAGGGCCGCGAGGTCGTCGGCGCTCGTCACGTCCAGCTCGACCACCGGCGCGGGCGCGGGCAGGCGGCTGGCCGTGCGGCGCGTCAGGCTCAGGGCCCGACCGAACGACGTCAGCACGACCGTCGCTCCCTGCTCCTGGGCGAGCCGGGCCACGTGGAAGGCGATCGACTCGTCGGTGAGAACGCCGGTGACGAGGATGCGCTTGCCGTCGAGCAGGCCCATGCGGGCTCCCTTCGTGAACGGACGGTGGACCGGGACGGTCCGGTCAGTGCCCCATGCCGAGTCCGCCGTCGATCGGAAGCACGGCGCCGGTGACGTAGCCGGCACCGACGAGGAACGCGACGGAGTCGGCGATCTCGGCCGATTGAGCATAGCGAGCGAGCGGGATCTGGCCGAGGATCGCCGAGCGCTGGGCGTCGTCGAGGACGGCCGTCATGTCGGTCTCGACGAAGCCCGGGGCCAGCACGTTCACCGTGATCCCCCGCGAGCCCACCTCGCGCGCCAGGGACCGAGCGGCCCCGATGAGGCCCGCCTTGGACGCCGCGTAGTTGACCTGGCCGCCCGAGCCCAGCATTCCGACGACGCTGGAGACGAACACGATCCGGCCCGATCGCGCACGGATCATGCCCTTCAGGGCTCGGCGGGCCAAGCGGATGCTGCCCGCCAGGTTCGTCGCGAGCACGTCGTCGATGTCCTCGTCGGACATGCGCATCAGCAGGCCGTCCCGGGTGATGCCCGCGTTGGCCACGAGGACCAGCACCGGGCCGAAGCGCTCCTCGATCTCGGCGAAGCCGGCTTCGATCGACGCCGGATCGCTCACGTCGAGCCGGACCGCGTCGAGCCCGTCCGGCGCTTCGCCCGAACGACTCCCGACCACGACGGTGTAGCCACCGTCGCGCAGCCGCTGCGCGGTCGCCAAGCCGATCCCGCGGTTGCCACCGGTCACCAGCGCGACCTGTCCCATGCCAGTCCTCTCGTCGGGTCGCAGACTAGCGGGAGGCCGGCGCAGCACCCTCGCCTGCGGCGGGCGCCGGACGCCGTCGCGGACGCAGCACGATGCTCAGCGGGATGATGCCGAACGGGAGCCAGGAGGCCGCGCTCGGCGCGTAGACCGAGACGATCCCGATGAACAGGAAGTACGCCGCGAGACTCGGCCCGCGGGACGCCGCCCACCAGTCACGGCCCACGTCCTCGGACTCGGCGAGGTCCGGCCGGCCGCGAAGCCGCCAGCCCATGGACGCACCGACCATGCTGATCGCCGCCAGGGTGCCCCAGTAGAGGAGGCCGACGCCGAGCGCGTCTCCGCTCTCGCCGCCGTCGCTGAAGATCTGCGACTCCCCGTACATGGCGCTGAACCACGGGAGCAGCACGATCAACGCGAGCCAGGTGGCGTTGAGCCACATGATCGGGCCGTCCATGTGCCGCAGGGAGTTCAGGATCCGGTTGTGGACGGCCCACATGGCGATCACGACGTAGAACGTGAACAGGAACGAGTAGATCTCCCCGGTGTGGTCGCCGAGAACCGTCCATACCGACTGACCCGCGCTGGGCCCAGCGATGTCGACCAGCGGCAGGGCCAGAAGCGTGACGGCGACGGCGACCACCGCGTCGCTGAAGTTGATCAGCCGTTCGACGCTGCGTTGCTCGTGCGCGCTCCCGTGTTCGCTCACTCCCCCGCCTCCCGACCGGCCCTCGTCACCACGGCGACCCATCTTGGCCTACCGTGGCGTCATGCCCAAGGGCGAGCAGGTGTACACGATCACCGAGGCGCAGCGACCGCTGAGCGTCGAGCAGGTCGGTCGTACCCGTCGCTACCTGATCTCGATGGGCATCCGGACCGTGTGCTTCGTCGCCGCGATCTTCACCCCGGGCTGGCCGCGCTGGGCGCTGATCGCCGGGGCGATCGTGTTGCCCTACCTGGCGGTGGTCGTCGCGAACGCCGGCCGCGAGAACGACGAACCGGGTGACGTGGGCGTGGCCGCGAAGCCGCAGCCGGCGCTTCCCGGGTCGGCGACGGCGATCGGCAGCGACGGGTCGAGGCCGTCGTGAGCCGACGTAGGCTGGCCTGGTGATCTGGCCGCTGCTGCGCACGCGGCGGTGGCTCGGCTTCACCGCGGTGGTGGTCTTCGCGATCGTCGCGTTCGGTCTGCTCAGCCGCTGGCAGTGGTCACGGGCGGAGCAGCACCGCGAGGAGCGGCTGGCCCTCGCCGCCTCCCTCGCGGCGGATCCGGTGCCGCTGGCGCAGGCGTTGCGCACCCCGGTCGGCGACGACGAGTTCCGGGCGGTCGAGGTGACCGGCACCTACGAGCCAGCGACGACCGCGCTCGTTCGCCGACGTCCGCTCGACGCCCAGAACGGCTTCTGGGTGATGACGGCGCTCCGCCAGTCCGACGGGACGGCCGTGTGGGTGAACCGGGGCTGGATCGCGGTCGGTGGGGACGCTCTCGCGACGCCGACCGTGCCCGGTCCGCCCTCCGGGACCGTGACGGTCGACGGCTACCTTCGTCCGGACGAGCCGGCGGCTCCCGGCGACAACGACGGTCTCCCCCGTGGCCAGGTCGCGGCCGCGTCCGCGGTCCTTCTGCCGGCGGCGTCGGGGGCCGTCCCCGGATTCGTCCAGCTGGCGACGTCGACACCGGAGCAGACCGGCCTGGTGCCCTGGCCGCTCCCGGACATCGACGAGTCCCGGAACATCTCGTACGCGATCCAGTGGCTGCTGTTCGCGGCCGTCGCGATGTCCGGCTGGTACTACTTCCTGCGCCGGGAAGCCAAGGAGGATGCCGAGCGCGCCGGGGCAGCAGCGCTCGCCGCCGAGCAGACCGACGAGCCGGCCAGCCCGTCGCCGAACGGAGCCTGACGTGGACCTGGGACTGCACGATCGCACCTACGTCGTCACAGGCGGCAGCACGGGCCTCGGCTTCGCCACCGCCCGGGTGCTCGTCGACGACGGTGCCAACGTCGTCATCGTCTCCCGGCGACCCGATGCGGTCGAGCAGGCCGTCGCCGAGCTCGGCGACCGCGCCGCCGGGATCGCGGCGGATCTCGCGGACCCGACGACACCGGCGGCCGCGATCCGAGTCGCCCTGGACCGGTTCGGGCGCGTGGACGGCGGCCTGGTCAGCGTCGGCGGACCGCCACCGGGTTCCGTGACGTCGACGACGGACGAGCAGTGGCGGTCGGCGTTCGAGTCGGTGTTCCTCGGGTCGGTCCGGATGGCCCGCGAGCTGTACGCCGCGATGGCCGAGGGCGGGACCGCGGACGGCGGGGCGATCGCGCTCGTGCTGTCGGTGTCGGCGGTCGAGGTGTTCCCGGGCCTCACGACGAGCAACGGTCTGCGGCCGGGCCTGGCGATGCTGGTCACCGACCTCGCGGACGAGGTCGGTCCCCGCGGGACCCGGGTCATGGGCCTGCTCCCCGGTCGAATCGCGACGGACCGGATCGTCTCCCTCGACGCGGCGACGGGCGACCCGGCGGCCGCCCATGAGCGCGCGACCGCTGCGATCCCCCTGCGTCGCTCCGGTCGGCCGGAGGAGTTCGGCCGCGTC
>OFJB01000767.1_pt1 | contig 14317 bp, 13 predicted proteins | sample 1775081 | NCBI WGS metagenome assembly OFJB01 (sample SAMN08195771, study PRJEB24354) | sludge metagenome | isolation source: initial sludge from phenol fed wastewater aerobic bioreactor | place: India: Nagpur | collected 2016-06-05 | reverse complement strand
CGAAACCCTGCGCCAGATCGGATTTCCAGTACGGAGTCACATTCAATGAATTGGGAAGGGAGCGTCATCGCCGCCCCCTTTCCATCCCCATCGCAAATTATGAGCGGGTGAACGTCTTGCCCGCGTCGGCCAGTTCCACCAGCAGCGCGGTCGGGCGGAAGGCGGCATCGCCGGTCTCCGCCTCCAGCGCCCTCAAGGTGGCGACGATCTTCGGCAGGCCCTGTCCGTCGGCCCAGAACATCGGGCCGCCCGTATAGACCGGCCAGTTGTAGCCGAGGATCGCGGCGACATCGATGTCGGACGCGCGCAGGGCAATCCCCTCTTCGAGGATCTTCGCCCCCTCGTTGACCACCGGATAGAGCAAGCGCGCGACAATATCCTCGGCGGACTGCTCACCCTTGGCCGACACGCCCTTGAAGGCGGCGAAAGCAGCGATGATTTCCGCCGCGGCGGGCGAATCACTTGCCTTGCGATTCTCGTCATAGTCGTAAAAGCCGCCCCCGGTCTTCTGGCCATAGCGGCCTGCGGCGTAGAAATCGCCGCGCAGCGAACGCTCCCTGGCGTCACGGACCAGGACGTCGAGACCGACAAGGTCCATCATCGCGAACGGCCCCATGGCGAAGCCATAGTCGTAGATCGCCTTGTCGATCGCCTTGGGCGTCGGACCCTCCAGCACGGCCTGGTCAGCCTGGACGCCGCGTGGCTTCATCAGGCGGTTGGCGATGAAGCCATCGCACACGCCCGACAGTACCGGCACCTTGCCGATGCCCTTCGCAAGCGTCATGGCGGTGGCGAGGACCTCCTTCGAGGTCTTTGCGCCACGCACGACTTCCAGAAGGCGCATGACGTTGGCAGGCGAGAAGAAGTGCAGGCCGATGACGTATTCCGGCCGCGTGGTCACCGAGGCGATCTCATTGAGGTCCAGAAAGGATGTGTTCGACGCCAAGATCGCGCCGGGCTTGGCAATGGCGTCAAGCTTCGTGAACACGTCGCGCTTCACGTCCATGCTCTCGAACACGGCTTCGATCACGAGATCGACCTGCGACAGCGCATCCAGCGCCAGAACGGGCGTGATGAGGCCCATGCGCTTTTCCACCTGATCGGCGGTCAACTTGCCCTTCTTGGCGGTGTTCTCGTAATTTTTCCGGATGACCGCAATGCCGCGATCCAGCGCTTCCTGCGTCATTTCCACCAGCGTCACGGGCACGCCGGCGTTGAGGAAATTCATGGTGATGCCGCCGCCCATGGTGCCGGCGCCGATGATGCCCACACTGTTGATGGGCAGGACCTTCGTGTCATTGGGCACGTCGGGGATCTTCGCGGTCTGACGCTCGGCGAAGAAAAAATAGCGCTGCGCCGCCGACTCGCGGGAGGCATTCAATTCCTCGAACAATTCCTTCTCGCGGGCGAGCCCCTGTTCAACGGGCAGTTCGACGGCCGCTTCCACCGCCTTGACAATACTTTCCGGTGCCTGGAATCCGCGGAAGGCCCGTGCATTCTTCTTGCGGAAATCGGCGAAGAACTCGGTGTTGCCCTTATAAGGCGCGACCATGTCCTGGCGGTCCCGGACGCGCAGCAGCGGCCGGTTTTCCGCGATGATCTTGCGGGCGAACGCGACGGCGTCCTCGCGCAGCTTGCCTTCCTCGGCCACCGCGTCGAGCACGCCGACCTCCAGCGCCTCCGCCGCACCGATCTGGCGGCCGGTGGTCATGAGGTCGAGCGCCGCTTTAGGGCCGACGACCCGCGGCAGGCGCTGCGTTCCGCCGGCACCCGGCAGAAGACCCAGATTGACTTCCGGCAGGCCGAATTTAGCCGAGGGAACGCCCATGCGAAAATGGCAGATGAGGGCCAGCTCCAGACCACCGCCCAGCGCCGTTCCGTGGATGGCCGCGACGACCGGCTTCGTGCCGTTCTCGATGATCGCGAACACATCGAGCAGGCCCGGCTCCTTGAGCGGCTTGCCCAGCTCACTGATGTCCGCGCCGGCAACGAAGGTACGACCTTCGCAGATCAGGACCACACCCTTGACCGCAGGATCGGCATCCACCGCCTTGAAGGCACGGTCGAGGCCGCAGCGGACAGCATGGCTCAGCGCATTGACCGGAGGGGAATTGACGATGACGATCCCAACGTCGCCCTCCAGCTCAAGACGTACGACCTCGGACATCGGAACTCCCTCCTGCAAGACGTGACGCTGCCGCTTACCCCTCTTTGCCGGCGAGATGCAAGACGACATCGCTAAATAGGTTTTATATCTTGTCAGGACGGGCCTTTCGGGTCCACAGGTGGAAGCGCCGAAACGAACCGGGCGCCGGGACGATGACCGTCTCCGCCAGCAACGCCTTGTGGTGAGCACCGGAACACCCGGCGCCACGAGCCGTTCGCCGCATGCCACAGGCCATGCGCTCCGGTTCATCAAGGGAGGGAATCCATGATCAGGACCTTGAGTTTCTACAAGCGCAAACCCGGCATCAGCCACGATGAGTTTTCGCGCCATTGGCGGGAGGTGCATGGCCCATTGTGCCAGGCCAATCCGGTTATTCGTCGTTATGTGCGCAGCTATGTGCAGCATCATCTGACGCCGGTGGACGGCGTGGAAGCGCTCGGCTTTGACGGCTTTTCGGAATCCATCTACGCCTGCGCCGAAGATAGGGATGCTGTTTATGCCGCAGTCTATGGCGGCGAGTGCGCCGAAATTCTTGCTGACGAGGAGCATTTCCTGGACAAGGGCGCCACACGGGTGATGATGCTCGACGTGCAGCGGCCCATGATTACGCTGGAAACCGAAGCTTGAAGCCCGCAAGAGCATTTGCAAGCGAAGCGGATGATGGCTCGCGTGAAGAACAACGCGAGACATCAATAATATAGAGCTTGTGCCGCGAGCCAAGGCACGTGGAAAAAGCTCTAAAGGACGGAGCGGCTTGGAATCGCCGCTCCGTCGCGCGCTGCGGACAGTTCAAGCGACGCGCGTCGGTGATCGGCCGCGTCTTCCTCAACCGTCATGCTCACGAGATTGCAGCGTAGGTCGTCGGGGCCGCCTTGCCGTCGCGCGGTCCGCCTTCCTGATAGTCCGTATTCGGCACGGAAGCCTTTGCGTCCATCGCCTGGACTCCCGCACCACATCCGTCGTCTCAAGGCATCGGCACGAAGACCGCCACAATCGGTCGGGCCGCGCAACAGAGCTCCCGCCGTGCAAACGACCCATTTCACACCGCGATCCCCTTAGCGGCTATCCGGGCAGCCTATTCCTGGCTAGAAAAGCAATACTCGCACAACATCACGGCTCTTTACGCCCATCAGGAAAAAAATCTGCCCAGCCGCCCGTAGAAAATACCTCCGTTGGAATCCACAATGGCACAGGCTTTCTAATCTGTTCTTCGATATCATCTTGAATTTGCGGCTACCGCAGCTTCCAACGCCTTCACGTCATCCACATAGTCTGGATCGGCATTTTCGCGGAAGGCGGCCAAGCGCTCTTCGAAGATCGCAGCGATCTGCTGCCGCGCGCCCACATGAGTCATCAGCTGATATTCTTGCTCGCGCACGGCCCGCACCACGCGCGCGCCCAGCTTGTTGGGGTCCATCGCCACGGACAGCATTGCGGCGATGGTACTGTCCAGCGAGGAATCGCCCGCCGCATCGTTCTCAGCGCCAAGCACCGCGCGCGAATTCGCAATAAAATTCGTCCGTGTCATTCCCGGATAGACGACCGTGATGCCGACCTTCGTCTTTGCGAGCTCCGCCTTCAAGGCATCGCTGAGACCGACAACGCCATGTTTCGACGCGCTATAGGCCGACATGGCCGGATTGGCCCGCAAGCCGGAAAGCGAGGCGACATTGACGATATGGCCTTCCGTATCGCGCGCCAGCAATTGCGGAAGCACGGCGCGGCAACCGAGAAAATAGCCCATCAGGTTGACTTCGATCACCCGCAGCCATTGACCCACGTCATGATGCGCCAGTTCCTGCATCTCGCAACCGATGCCGGCATTGTTGCAGAGAATGTCGATGGCGCCGATCCGGGAAGGTGCCTCGTCGACCATTGCTTGCCAAGCGTCGAAGCGGGTGACGTCGAGCGGGCAGGCCGCAACGGTCGCGCACTCTCGTTCCAGCGAAAGCCGGGCCTCCTCCAGCCGGGCCGGATCAACATCGGTCAGCAGGATCCGCGCGCCCTCCGCTGCAAACGCCCGAGCCATGCCCTGCCCGATGCCGCCCCCGCCACCAGTGATAAGAACGGTCTTGTTGTTCAACGATTTCATGGGTTCCTCCTCTTTTTCTTCAAGCGGCGCGGGCTGTCACACCGTCGTCAAGGGCACGAATTGCGGGATCCACACGTCTTCCTGTTGAAGAAAGGTGACCTGCACGCGCTGGCCGATGGCGACCGTCTCCGGCGCGATGTCCCGCAATTCAGCGGTCACGCGCACCCCGGGCTCGCCATCCAGATCGACCACGGCGATCACATAAGGGGGCGCGAGGTCGGGCAACCACTTCTGATAATTGACGGTGAAACTGTAGATCGTGCCGGTGCCCTGCGCGGCGCGCGGCGTGACACGACGTGACAGGCATTTGGGACAGATGATTTCCGGTGGATGAATCGCCGTATTGCAGTCGTCGCAATGGGTGATCAGCAGTTTGCCGTTCGCACCCCCGGTCCAGTACGGCGTGTTCTCCGGGGTCAGCTCCGGGAGTAGTCGCATGTCGTCTCCTCTCGCGCCGTGGGGCGCGCATGCCCTCTGTGACCGGCGCATCCTGCCTTCCATCGGCTCCCCGCAGCAAGGGCGCATGGGGCTGTTGCATTATTTAGATAACTAGGTCATATAAGAACTAAATTGAACCCTGTTCAAAAAAGAAAGCCAAAAACTGGCTTGGGAGGACGCCTTGGGAGGACGGTCAGGTGGATTCAGCTCCGCCGGCAGCGCGGAGCTGTGCAATGGCGGGGGCAAAGCCTTGGGGCATGCCGTGCCGAAGACGCCGGCAGGAAAAGGCGGGCGGATCTCTGCCGGTAGCGAGATCTCGGCTGCCAGCTCAAATCAGACAATCGATCTAGCGGACCGCGTTGCCAAGCGCGTCCCCACCGACCCCTCAGGTCGGGGCGGCATCGCCGCGGCATCACCCATCGTCTGCGATGCCTCGGGCGCCCCCGACACTGGCATCAGCAGCATCCATGAGGCGAAGTTTGGCCCTTGGCCGGACGGCAGCGCCCCGGACCGCTGCGATACCCACGAAATTATTGAATCTAAACACGTTATTCTATTTGTATCGCCGACGCCCGCGATCCCAGCGCAACAGTGGGTCGGCGTCCTTCCGTGCGACGCGACCGCCGCCGCGGAGCCGCAGCGCTCCGCCTTGCCGCGTGTCACCCGCGAAGTCACCAGGTCCGCCGCACCTCCCCTCGGCAGGGGCACGGCCAGCGAACGCGCCCCTTGGGGATTCCCGGTCAACGGCCCGGACGGCGGCACGTACGCGCCTGAGTGTCGCCCCCACGCTCATGAACACGGGACGGGCATCGGACGAAACCCGTTCGATCCCGATGGCCCGGACTGGGTTGCCGGCGGCGCGCGGGCGTCTCGGCCGGGCCGGGGCGATTGCGGATACCGCTGAGTCCCTGGCCTCGGAGCACCCGAGGAATGCGATCGGCCCCTTCTTCGCCGTGACGGACGGCACCATTGGGATATTCTTCTGATGAGCAACGAAACTCTTTCACTTTCGCGTGAAGCGAGCGACCCAATACAGGCGGCACGCAAGTCTTCCATGCGTGTGCAATGGTATGTGCTGGGCATCATGACGGCGATCTATGCCTGCCACGCACTGGACCGTGCCGTTATCGGCGTCGTCATCGAACCGATGAAGGCCGATCTGCGTCTGGACGATACGAGCGTCGGCATGGTCGCCGGGCTCGGCTACGGGCTCGCATTCGCCGTGACCGCACTGCCCATGGGCCTGCTGGTCGACCGGCTTCACCGCATCCGCCTCATGGCGGTGCTGGTGATCACCTGGAGCTCCATGACGGCCGCGGCGGGCCTGGCGCAGAACTTCCTGTCGCTCCTCCTGGCGCGCATTGGCGTCGGTGCGGCGGAATCGGGCGGACAGCCGGCCGCGCTTTCCATCCTTTCCGATTATTTTCCGGAGGGCCGGCGGGCCACAGCGCTGGGTGTGCTCTATCTCGGGGCCGCGCTGGGCTATGCCATCAGCAACATCATCGGCGGGTTCATGGCCCAGCATTACGGCTGGCGCGCTGCGTTCTTCCTGGCAGGCGCACCGGGAATCGTGCTGGGCCTGCTGCTCATTGCGACCGTGCGTGAACCGGCGCGCGGAGGGGCCGCGTCCGGCGGCTCGAAAGCGCCGCCCTTTTCCGACGTGCTTCGGACCATCGTCGGCAATCCGGTCATCCTCCACACGGCAGCGGCAATGGCGATCGCGGCCTTTTCCATCACGGTCGTCACCACCTGGATCGTGCCGCTCCTGATGCGGGAGCATCACTTCACCATCGCCCAGGCCGGTCTGCTCGTCGCCATCGCCGCGGGCTTGTCGCAAGCGGTCGGTGCCTTGGCCGCAGGCTCCCTCTCCGACCGGCTCGCGCGTTGGAAGTCGTATGGCATCATCCTGGTTCCCGCAGTGGGCCTGGCCCTCGCCACCCCGCTGACGGTGGCGATCAGCTTCATCCAGTCGGCCGAGGTGGTGGTGGCGCTGTTCATCGTCTTCGGCCTGTTGCTCAGCTGCTGGACCGCCCCCGGCTTCACGGCCATTCTCGGCCAGCTGCCCGACCGCATGCGGGGCGCGACGATGTCGATGGTGCAGATCGGCTGCTCCTTCGTGGGGGCGTCCATCGGCCCGTTCGCCGCGGGCTGGCTGAGCGATGTCATCGGCGGCCCGCACTCGCTCGCGTGGTCCATGTCCATTTGCTCGATCGGGGGCCTCTGGAGCGCCGCGCATTTTCTGCTTGCCGGCCGCGCCCTGAGCACGGGCCGCTGGCAGCCCCTCGCATCCTGATTTCCCACAACAAAACGACCTCGATCCATAGGGAGGATTTCATGAGTGTCTGGAGCTTCAAGGGCAAGCGTGTCGTCATTGCCGGCTGTTTTTCGGGCATGGGCGAGGCAGCCGCCCAGGAATTGGTGAAGCAGGGTGCCGAAGTGCACGGCTTCGACATCCGCGAGTCGAAAGTGCCGATGGCCTCCTTCCACGCGCTGGACCTGAAGGACCCGGCCTCCATCGACGCCGCGGCGGCCACCGTTGCAGGCGAAATCGATGCTCTGTTCAACTGCACCGGCCTGCCGCAGACCTTCCCGGCGCTGGATGTCATGAAGGTCAACTTCATTGGCCTGCGCTACTGGACCGAAAAGATGGTGCCCAAGATCAAGTCGGGCGGCGCGATCTGCTCGATTTCGTCGAATGCGGGCATGGGCTGGCCCGCGCACGTCCCCCAGTGCCGCGAGCTCATCGCCAACGGCGATTTCGACAGCGCCGTCAAGTGGGTGGAAGCCCATCCTGAACTGGTGGCCGATGGCTATTCCTTCTCGAAAGAAGTCCTGAACATCTGGACGATGATCGAGGGCACCAAGCTCATCAAGAAGGGGATCCGCATCAACTGCACCCTGCCCGGACCGACGGAAACGCCCATGATGCCCGACTTCGAAAAGGTCGCGGGCAAGGGCGTCATCGACGTGTTCACCATTCCGAGCGGCCGCCGCTCCACTCCGGCCGAGCAGGCCTATCCGGTTCTTTTCCTCAATAGCGATGCCGCGACCTACATCAACGGCCACTGCCTGCCCATCGACGGTGGCTTCATGGGCGGAGTGTGCACCGGTGAAATCGACGTGCAGGCTTTGCTGGCGCAGGCTGCTTGACCTCTCCTGAAGGACGACTTGCAATGGGTGTTCCCTATACTGACATCGGCAAGCTTTACATCGGCGGTGAGTGGGTAAAGCCGCAGAGTGGCGCGACCGAGGAAGTGCTCAACCCGGCGAATGAGGATGTCATCGGCCTGGCGCCGATGGCGGGCGTCGCCGAGACCGAAGCCGCGATCGCGGCGGCCCGCAACGCCTTCGACCACGGCCCGTGGCCGCGCATGTCGTTCCGCGAGCGCGCCGCCGCGATGCGCAAGATGCATGCGGTGCTGACGGAGAAGTTGCCCGAGATTCAGGCGCTGACCCTGGCGGAGGTTGGCTCGACCCTTTCCCTGACCAGGGCCACGCAGACCGCCACCGCGCTCAAGCACATGCTCTACGCCATCGAGGTCGCCGAGCAGATTGTGCCGCAGACGACGCCGGTGGAAATCAACCCCAATCCCTATGATCCGCTCGGCCGCGACAATATCGGCGTGATCACGACGATCAAGGAGCCCTACGGCGTCGTGTCCGGGATCACCGGCTACAACTTCCCGTTCTTCCTCAACATGTCGAAGATCGTGCCGGTGCTGCTGGCGGGGTGTACGCTGGTCTTGAAGCCGTCGCCCCTCACGCCCTTCTCGGCCCTGTTCTTCGGCCGGATCGCCGACGAAATCGGCCTGCCCAAGGGCGTGCTGAACATCGTCAACGGCGGGCTCGAGGTGTCGCAGCTGCTCACCACCCACAAGGATATCGATCTTGTATCCTTCACGGGATCGGACAAGGTCGGGTCACTGATCATGGCACAGGCCGCACCGACGCTGAAGAAAGTCGTCATGGAGCTCGGCGGCAAGTCGGCTCTCATCGTGCGCGAAGACGCGAATATCGAAATGGCGGCCATGACCGCCATTGGCATGATGACCGCGAATTCCGGACAGGGCTGCGCGCTGCTGACCCGATACCTCGTCCACAACAAGGTGCGTCCGCAATTCGTCGAAATCTGCAAGGCGGTTCTGGCCCATTGGGTCGTCGGTGATCCGGCCGATCCCAAGACCATGATGGGCCCGCTGATCCGTGAGAGCCAGCGCGCCACCGTGGAACGCTATGTCCAGATCGGACACGACAGCGGAGCAACGCTGGTGTCGGGCGGCAAGCGTCCCGAACATCTGTCGAAGGGCTTCTTCTACATGCCGACCTTGTTCGACAACGTCGACAACAAGAGCCAGCTCGCACAGCAGGAAGTGTTCGGCCCCGTCGGTTGCATCATCGGCTTCGACAGCGATGAGGAAGCGGTCCGTCTCGCCAACGAGTCCAACTATGGTCTCGCGGGCGCGGTGATGTCCGCGGATCGTGCGCAGGCCTATCGCATGGCGACGCAGATCCGTACCGGCGTGGTCTGGGTCAATGGTGGCTTCGGCGGCGATATGTCGAGCCAAAACCCCTTCGGCGGCTACAAGCGGTCGGGCATCGGTCGCGAATATGGCCCGCACTGGCTCGACGAATATCTCCAGCAAAAGGCGATTTCCTTGCCCGTCGGCTAAGACGACGGCCAAAGAAAACGCGCGATCCATGCCCGGCTTTCCGGACCGGCTTTGGCAGGAAAGCCCCGGGTTGGCGGTCTGGCCGGCGGGCGTCTTCCCCATGGAGACACCGAAGGTCATGGGGGCAAGATCGCCTTCAGCGCGTGGCAGGCCGAGGAGGGACCGCCCGTTCCTGCGGCCTGCCCGACGCCGGTCGATGGTCGACCATGCGCGCCACCTGGCTGGTGCGCATCGGCCGCGCCGGGACGGCAGCCCCGGCGCGGAACAACCATTGCCGAAGATTTCCCGCAGGAAGGCCGCACTCATCGATCCGACCGCCAGGGTGACACCGGCAACACCAAGGAGGCGTGGCGTGTCACGCTCAAAGGGGCGGCGCGATCAGTTCCACCAATATGGCGATCTCGGCCTCGACCAGTTCGTCGCGGTTGGGCATGTCGATCTTGGCCGGAGGATAGAGAAGTTCGGTGGCGGCGATCCGTTCGATCGCGGCAAACACGACCGTCGCCCTTGCCAGGGCTTCCTTGCGGGACACCGGCTTGCGGCTTTCGCGTCCGGCGTGGATCAATTCGCCGAGTTCGGAGATGATGCGCGTGCCCGCATCCTGCCGCATGGTAAGAAATCGGGTATCGCCACGATCCGCCTCCATGTTCCGGATACTGAGGATCGTGCGATAATGCTGCCAATGGACGCGAAACGCCTGCACGAAAGCTCGCGCGCCCTGCTGCAACGGCAGTCCCTCTCGCCAGAGGCCCAGAACCTGCAGCACTTCGTCGAGATCGTTGTTGGCTACCAACGCCAATTCGTAAACGATGTCGCCGATGTCGTCGAAATAGACATAGAAGCTGGGCGGCGATACTTCCGCCCAGCGCGTGATCGCCGCGGCCGTCAGCGAGACGGGAGATTGGGTTTCCAGAAGGGCGGCGGTGGCATCCAGCAGGCGCTGCCTTGTTTTCAGGCCTTTGGGGCCCAGGCTTCCCGGATCGCGCTTGGCGCCCGCACCGCGCGGTTTGGCACGATGCCCATTCGCCAATGTCGCTTGCTTCGCCGTCATGAACTCGATGCTATACCCAACGGCCGGATCCATGGCCAGCCCAATACTGGGATGGAACGAGGACTGAACCTGCCCCCCGCTCGTTTTATCCGTCATTCAGCCACGATGCTCAAATGCTCGGCGTTCGGCGCAATATAACTTAGTAATCTATGATTGATCGGGCGCCGAAGCCCGGTCTATCCTGCGGGCAGAAGAGCATGAGCCGGACGCGCGGGAGCGGTTTCCCCGGACCAGGCGTGCCATAGCACCTTCATCGTTCCGGTAATGGCGGGGCGTGGCCTGCCTTCCCGGCGATTTCGCGGCGCGGTTCGATGGCGGACTGCCGGAGGCCTTCGCGGTGGCCCGGCGCCCCACCGCGCCGGGGCGAGATCTTGCGGAATTCGGGCGTCGTCCCCGACCGGATCGCGGCGCTGGGGGCGGTCGGCGTGGGCGGCCCACATCGCGCTTCTCGGAAACAACAGGTTGGGAGCGGAACATGGCGAAGAACTGGCTGATCACCGGGATCGGTAGCGGGCTCGGCCGCGCCACCGCGGAAGCGGCCCTGGCGCGGGGCGACACCGTCGCCGGAATCGTCCGCCGGACGGAGGCCGCGGAAGAGTTCCAGGCGCTGGCACCCGGCCGGGCCTTTGCCTTTCTGGCGGACGTGAGAGACCGGGAGGCGGTCTTTGCGGCCGTGGAGCGGGCATGGGAGACCCTCGGCGGCCTCGACCTGGTCGTCAACAATGCGGGACAGGTGCTCGAAAGCTATGTGGAGGAAGCGCAGCCGGACGCGATCCGCGCGCTGTTCGACGTCAATCTCATCGGACCGCTGTCGGTGATCCAGGCCGTGCTGCCGCATTTTCGGAAGGCGGGGCGCGGCCACGTCGTCAACATCAGCTCGGCCGGCGGAATCGTTGGTGTTCCCGCCATCGGCCTTTACAGCGCCACCAAATTTGCGCTCGAGGGGATGTCGGAGGCGCTGGCGCAGGAGGTGCGGCCCTTCGGACTCCACGTGACCATCGTGGAGCCGGGGTCATTTCGCACCAATTTGCTGGTCAAGGGGCGCACCGCCATTGCAAGCGCAATTCCCGAATATGAGGAGGCGCTGGGCGCCTTCCGCCAGCGCATCACGCAGAGGGGCGGGCAGGAACCGGGCGATCCAACCAAGCTGGCGCAGGCGATGCTTGTTCTTGCTGATGCCGAAGATCCGCCGCTGCGGCTGGCGCTGGGTGACGATGCGATCCGCATGGCGCTGGGCAAGGCGGAAGCAATCCGCCAGGATATCGAAAATTGGCGCGCGGTCGGCAGCGGCCTGGCGTACGGATGAGGCGGCAAGCTCCGGGCAGGGACCTCCTGCGTTGATCGCCAAGCCTGATACGGCAAGTGGGCAGCCACCTCATCGATCTGTGCCCGGTTGAGCGCTGCGCAGGTCCAACGTATCCGGCTGGGCGATTTCCGGCCGGCTCGATCACCGGCGGCGGGCGGTCACGATCGTGACCGCTCTGCCCGGTCCCCCGTGCGGACATCGCATTTGCTCGCAAGCGCTGTCGATCATCAGACCTTTCTGCCGGGCTCTGCCGGAAGGGCGCAACGGTTTCCACCGCGCGCCCGGCCGCCCGACGAACGCCGCGATACGAAACGCGATGTCACCGGGGGCGTACGCGACCCGCAAGTGCGGGTTGAACTCGTCGCCGCAGTTGACTTCCCCTGAAAGGGGATGCGCGATGGGGCGTCCGTCAAGAAGCTGCCCCAGCATTCACCACGCCGTACACGGCCCGTGCGGAACATCCCCCTTGCGAAGGACGTCGCACAGCGCGAGCGGACAAAGCGGAGCGCTGCCCACCGTCCGCTCGGCGCCCTAGGTGTCGAGATGCCCGGCACGGCTGCGCTCTTTCCGCCATGGATCACCGACATGCCGTCCAGCCCTCCGAGGATGTCCGCACCCTGCCCGCGCTCGATGCCGACGACCCGAGCCAGCGGGTCCACGCGCCGGTCATGATAACGAGGTCGACGCAATCCGCGCCGCGATGGACCTGCGCAGCGCTTAGCGGCCTTTGAAGACGGGCTTACGCTTTTCCTTGAACGCGGCGATCCCTTCCCCGAAGTCTTCGGTGAGGCCGGCAATGCGCTGTGCGTTTCGCTCGACCAGCAACTGCTGCTCGAAGGGCGTTTCCAGGGCCTGCCAGGCGGCGGACCGGATAATGCCCAGGGATCGGGGACCTTCCGCCAGGCTCTGCGCCAGCTCCAATGCCGTGCTGTCGACCTGATCGTCCGGCACGACGCGGTTCACAAGGCCCCATTCGAGCGCCGTCGCGGCCGACAGCTTGTTTCCCAGCAGCATCATCTCCATGGCCCGGACACGACCGATGGCCTTTGCCAGGAGGTAGGTCGAGCCGCCGTCCGGCGCCAGGCCGACCTTCGAAAACGCCTGGTAGAAGAAGGCTCCTTCGCCGGCGACGATCATGTCGCCCATCAGGGCAAGGCCGCAGCCCACCCCGGCCGCCGCCCCCCGGACGGCGGTGATTACGGGGCGCTCGCACTGGCGGATCTTCATCAGCAGGGGGTTGACCGCCCGCTCCAGCGCCAATCCGGCGTCGCGTTCGGGATCATCCATGTCGAAGGCGCCGCCAACCAGATTGGCGCCGGAGCAAAACGCGCGGCCAACACTGCCGATGACGATGGTCCGGGCTTCGCCCTCGGCCTTTTCAAAGGCGCTGATCAGTTCCAAGCCCATCGTGGTCGACATGGCATTCAACGCCGCCGGATCGCTCAGGCGGATGAACGCGACGTTTCCGACCTTCTCATACTCAACAAACTGAAACATTGTTATCTCCCAACGCGAACTCGGGACGTCAGCTGTTTGCGGTCACTCCGTCCTGCCGGATGCGCACCAGTCCCTCCTGCATGGCGGAGGCGATCAGTTCGCCGGTCGCGCTCCACAGGCGGCCATAGACCAGCCCCCGGGTGGCGCCGGTCCACTGCACCTCCATCGACCAGAGCAGCCAGTCATCCAATGGGACAGGCCGGTGAAACCACAGGCTGTGGTTGAGAGTGGCTCCCTCCACCGACGTGGTTAGCCAGGAAATGCCGTGCGGCAGCAAGGCTGCGCTCAGCAGCATGACGTCGCTCAAGCAAGCGACGAAAGCCTGGCCGTTGTGACGCGCCACCGGCTGGTTCGGACGGGTCCAGAAATCGAGCCGGCCCGGCAATTTGGGGGGATCGATGAAGTTGCGTTCCTGGACCGGCCGCAATTCGACCGGCAGGTCCGGAAGCGTTGGCGGAAGGCTCCATGGCACGTCGCTGCGTGCCGCCGCCTCGTAGCGCAGCTGCTGCTCGGTCTGCAGTCCCTCGGGCGGCGGCATCGCGGGGAACTGTGGCTGGTAGTCCAGCCCGGGTTCAACGGCATGAAAAGACAGAAGAGATTCGGTCAACGCGCGGTCGTCCTGCGTCGCCAACACCCGCCGCGTCGCGAAGCGGGTTCCCTCATGCAGGTCCTCCACCCGATACTGGATGGAACGACCCATGTGCCCCGCGCGCAGGAACTGGGTCTGCATGTTATGGACGGTCTTGCCGGAATCCACGGTCTGACAGCCGGCGGCGAGCGACTGCGCCAGCAGATGGCCGCCAAAAGGCCGCCGCCATTCGCCGGCCGGCAGTTCGGCGCGAAAGGTCCCGCCCCCCAAGCATTCCAGCTCCACCAGGTCGTTCAATTGCATTCCGCACTCCTCATAGCTAACCTATTTAGCTATGCGTGCCTTTGCTAGCAATTTCTGGTGTGCTACGGCGGGGGTGGAATATGGGAGTCCTGTCCGACATGTCCGTGCTTTCAGTGCCGCCGCCGCCGTTCATGGCCGACCCCGAAATGGAAATGTTCGCCGATTCGGTCGCGCGCTTCCTGGAGCGGGAAATCCCGCCCGAGC
>OFJB01000766.1_pt1 | contig 14340 bp, 11 predicted proteins | sample 1775081 | NCBI WGS metagenome assembly OFJB01 (sample SAMN08195771, study PRJEB24354) | sludge metagenome | isolation source: initial sludge from phenol fed wastewater aerobic bioreactor | place: India: Nagpur | collected 2016-06-05 | reverse complement strand
AACTCGACCCTCTTCGAATCCGGTCTATCGTCGCCTGGCCGTGGATTATTGATGCTCTATTGAATTAGAAATGGAATGACATGAAACACATCGGCATCGCAGCCGTCACCGCCGAAGGCGCGGCGCTCGTCTATCGGCAGATCTGCGCTCTGGCGGCGCAGCAGCTCGGCGGTCATCGGCATCCGGAGATCACGCTGCACAGCTTCTCGCTGTCCGAGCACGTCGAGGCCGGGGACGGGCCGCAGCGCCAGGCCCGGTGGGCCGATCTGATGCGGCGCTCCGCCGCCAAGCTGTGTGCGGCGGGGGCGGACTTCATCATCTGTCCCTCCAACACGCCGCACGACGTGTACGCGCAGGTGGCGCCGCAGTTGCCCGTGCCCTGGCTGCACATCGCCCAGGCGGTGCGCCGCATGGCGCAGGCCGGCGGCGCGCGTCGTGCGCTGCTGCTGGGCACGCGCTTCACCATCGCCAGCGATCTCTACGACCGCCCGTTCGATAGCAGCGGCATCGCCCTGCTGCGGCCCGAGGGCGAGGACGTCCGGCGCATGCACCAGATCATCCTCGATGAGCTGGTGCCGGGCCGTGTCAGCGCGGCCTCGCGCGCCTGGTTCGGCCAGCTGATCGGCGCCTATGCCGCGCGCGGCGCCGACAGCGTCATCCTGGGCTGCACCGAGCTGCCGCTGGCGATCGACGCGAGCACGTCCTGCCTGCCCGTGCTCGATTCCACGGCCGCCCTGGCGCAGTGGGCGGTGGCGCAGGCCCTCGGCGGTCAAGCCACGGCAGCGGGGGCGTAGAAGCAGTAGCCGCTGCCGCGCAGCGTTTTCACCGGCAGCCGCTGGCCGCTTTCCTCCTGCACCTTGCGGCGCAGGCGGCGCATCTGCGTGTCCAGGCGGCGCTGGTCGTAGTCCAGGTAGTCGGCGCCCAGCGCCTGCACGATCTGGCGGCGGCTCACGCTCTCGCCCGCGGCGCGCATCAGGCACTGCAGCACCAGCGCATCCTGGCGCGACAGCGCCACCGGCGGCGCCGCGCCCGGCGGCTGCAGGCGCTGCGGCCCCGGCTCCAGCAGCCAGCGCGCCTGGCGGCCCTGCAGCCCCAGGCGGCGCGCCAGCGCGGCCAGCGTAGCCTGCAGCTCGTCGAGGTCGCAGCCCTTGCCCAGGTAGTGGTCGGCCCCCGCGGCCAGGCCGCCCACGCGGTCGGCGCTGGTGTTGTGCGCGCTGAACACCACGATGCCCAGCGGCTGCCCGTCCTGGCGCAGCCGCTGGATCAGCGCCAGCCCGCTGCCGTCGGGCAGGCCGATGTCGATCACCGCCAGCCGGTGGCGCCGCGCGTCGAAATGGCGCTCCCATTCCGCCAGGCTGGCCACGCACTGCGGCGCGTAGCCGATATGCTCCAGGAACTCGCCCAGCTCGCTACGCAGCACGGGCTCGTCTTCGAGAAGGATGACTTCGATCATGGAACCGGGGCCTGGAAACGGGCTTGCATGGAGGCGTGGATGCCCGATTATCGTGCGCTGATCACGGCCCTGGCCCTGTGGCTGGCCCCGCTGCTGGCGCTCGCGCAGGCTCCGCTGCAACTGGCCGCCGACGCGCCGGTGCAAAGCACCGCCGGGCACCTGCAGCGGCTCGACGACCTTGCCGGCATGCTGGACGCCGACCAGGCCGGCCAGGCCGCCGGCTGGACGGCCCTGCCCGGCAACGTCAGCGCCGGCTACACCGGCGCCGCCGTCTGGCTGCGCCTGCGCCTGTCCGCCGCGCAGCCCGGCCAGTGGATGCTGCTGCTGCGCAACCCGCTGCTGGACGACGTGCGCGTGTACGTCCGCGCGCAGGACGATGCCACCGCCAGCGCCTGGCGCCTGCTCGGCGCCAGCGGCGAGGACGTGCCGCGCAGCCGCTGGCCCGTGGACTTCCGCAGCGCCGCCTTCCCCTTCGACCTGGCCCAGCCGGGCACGCACACCGTGCTGGTGCGCCTGGCCGCGCGCAACGCCATCAACACCCGGCTGGACGTGTGGCAGCGCCTGGCCTTCGACAACCACACACGCCGCGAGGGCCTGACCTTCGGCCTGTACTTCGGCTTCTACCTGCTGCTGATCGCCCTGCACGCGCTGTTCTGGCGCGCCACCCGCGCCCCGGCCAGCGGCCTGTTCCTGGCCTACGTCGGCCTGTGCGTGGCCTCCGAGGTGCTCACGCTCGGGCTGGTGCAGCAGATCACCGGCCTGCCCGGCGCCTGGAGCGACCGGCTGCTGGGCACCACCCTGGCGCTGTCCTACCCGGTCGGCACGCAAATGGCCATGCGCCAATTGCGGCTGGGGGCCGCCTGGCCGCGCCTGGCCCGGGCGCTGCGCGCCATCGCCTGGGGCACCGCGCTGATCAGCACCGCCCTGGTACTGGCCGGGCGCTACGGCTGGGGCGTGCAGCTCATGCAGGCGCTGGCCACGCCCACGCTGCTGCTGCTTCTGCTGTGCGGCCTGGCCCTGTGGCTGCCGCGCCGCCAGCCGCACGCGCGCTTCTTCCTCATCGTGTTCAGCCCCTACTACGCCAGCGTGTTCATCGCCTTCGCGCGCAACGTGGGCCTGCTGCCCGTCAATACCATCACCGAAAACAGCTCCCCGCTGGGCACCATGCTGCACATGGTGCTGCTGAGCCTGTGGATCGTGGGCGGCTACGTGCGCCAGCGCCGCGCGCACGAGCGCGAGCAGATACGGCTGGAGGCCGAGCTGGCCCGGCACCAGCACCGCGAGGGCGAGCTGCTGCAGGCGCTGGAGCTGGAGCTGGAGCGCCGCGTGCGCCAGGAGCAGCGCGACTTCGTGGCCATGGTGTCGCACGAGTTCCGCACGCCGCTGGCCGTCATCAGCACCAGCGCGCAGCAGCTGGCGCGCCACCTGGATGCGCCGCCCGGCAAGACCCTGGCGCGCAGCCAGCACATCCGCGCCGCCGCCCAGCGCCTGCTGGCCCTGGTGGACGACTGCCTGGCCGACGACCGCATGGCCGAACCCCACGCCGCTGCGCACCTGGCCGTCTGCGACCTGCACGACCTGATCGACGCGCTGCGCCAGGACTTCGCCCCTGGCCGCATCGCCTGCGCGCACGGCGCAGGCACGCGCCACATCGCCACCGACGCCGCCATGCTGCGCATCGCCCTGCGCAACCTGCTGGCCAACGCCGACCGCCACGCGCCCGAGGGCGCCGCCGTGCAGATCGAAACCCGCCTGGCCGGCGCGCGCCTGCACATCGACGTGGCCAACCCCGCCCCCGCCATCCCACCCGAGGAACAGGCGCGCCTGTTCGAGCGCTACTTCCGCGGCCGCTCCGCCCAAGGCCAGCCCGGCTCGGGGCTGGGGCTGTACCTGGTGCGGCGCATCGCCGACAAACTGGGCGGCAGCGTGGCGCTGATCTCGGCCGGCGGCGCCGAGCCCGTGCGGCTCAGGCTGGAGCTGCCTGTCCGGTAGCTCATCAAAATTGATAGCTTCTGGCGCTTGCCAAAAGGGCGCCAGCGGCCGTTTTGATCATTAATTAGCACGGTGCCCGCGCTCAGATTTGCTCAGATTCGCGGCGGCAGCGTCCCGTAGATTGGCACGGAGATGACCGTTGCCATTCATACCGTGTTCCAAATGTTCGCCGCCCCGCCACCAGCTCTCCCCGCTTCGGCCCCATCCCGATGGATGCGGGCGCCCGCCCTGTGGCTTGCCTGCATGATGGCGCTGGGGGCGATTCAAGAGGCCCGCGCGGCCAATTGCGTGGTGAATGCCCCTGTCACGACGCAATGCGTTCTGGGCAACGGAGACAGTGCGCAGGTGACCGCGACCGGCAGTATTGCCATTTCGGCCACGACAGGAAATACCAGCCACGCCATCCATTCCAATGCAGGAAACACCCAGCTGGCCATGGGCGGCATCACCATAGACGGCCCGATCACAACTGTGGGGGTTGGCACGAACAATGGCTACATCGTGAACCTGGTCAAGGGCACCGCGCCGAGTTCCACGCTACCCGGCGGCATCACGCTCAACGCCAGTGCCGTGGGCTCCTCGCGCGGCTTCTACATCAACGACTTCAATGTGGGCGGCATTACCATCGGTGCGATGGGCTCGCTGCAGAGTGGATCGCTGGCCATCCACGTGGTCGATGGCAGCGTGATCAGCGGAGACGTCGTCAACAACGGGACCATCCGGTCGAATGGCTGGACCGTCCATCTGGGAGACGGTGGCGTCGCCACCCGCGTGACAGGCGCGCTGACCAACACCGGCGTCATCTACGGGCCGGGTTACGCGATCTGGACCGAAAGCCACATTGCCAATGGCGCAACCAACACCGGCGCTGGACGGATCGTCGGGAACATTCACATGCCTGTCGTCGATTTCCAGAACAGCGGCGCATGGTTCAACAAGAGCAATTCCGACTTCACCGACTTCAGCACCATCGGTGCGCCCACCGTGAGCCAGGTACGGGACTTCACCCAGGATGCATCGGCCACGCTGGGCATCGCGGTCGCCGGGGACATCTCGGGCGGCGCCACCGCCGGCACCCATTTCTCTCAAGTACTCGCCAATGGCGACGCCACGGTGGCGGGCGCCATCGCCGTCGATGTGAAAAACGATTTCAAGACAGGGGCCGCCTGCACGGCGGTGATCCCCGGTGTCATCGTGGCCACCGGCACCCTCACGGCCAACCCCATCACGGTCTCGGACAACTCGCCAGACTATGCCTTCACGGCGGTCGCGAACGGGAACGCCATCGACCTTCGCGTCACGAAATCGGGCTGCGGCGCCCCGCCAGGCGGCGCGGCCTCCATCCCCACGCTCGGCGAGTGGTCCCGCCTCCTCCTCGCCTTGCTGCTGCTGGGCATCGCAGGCCGGTCATTGCGCCGGCGCTGATCCGCACGGCGACAATGCGGCCGTGAGCTTGCACGGCCATCCTCCATCCCACCCCGCAGGCGCAGCCGACGCGGCGCGCGCGCTCGTCGATGCCCTGCGCGCCAGCCTGCCGGGCGCCGACGCACGCTGCATCGAAACCCACATCTCCTGGGTGCTGCTGGCCGGGGCCGACGCCTGGAAGATCAAGAAGCCGCTGAAGCTGGATTTCCTCGACTTCAGCACGCTCGCGCAGCGCCATGCCGCGTGCCTGGAAGAGCTGCGCATCAACCGCCGCACGGCGCCCGGGCTGTACCTGGACGTGGTGCCGATCACCGGCAGCGTGCGGGCGCCGCGCATCGGCGGCGGCGGGCCGGTGCTGGAATGGGCAGTGCACATGCGCCGCTTTCCGGCCGATGCCGAGCTGGCGCGCATCGCCGCCCAGGGGCGCCTGGGGGCGCCGCACGTCGATGCGCTGGCGCGCCGCGTGGCGGCGCTGCACGCGGACGCGGCGCGCGCCACGCCGGCCCGCTCGCATGGCCAGCCCGAGGCGCTGGTGCGCGCCGCGCGGGACAATTTCCCGCCCCTGGCGGCGCTCTCGGCCGGCACGCCGCTGGCGGGCGACGCCGACGCCCTGGCGCGCTGGAGCGCGGCCGAGGGCGAGCGGCTGATGCCCGTGATGCGCGCCCGCCTGGCCGCCGGCCAGGTGCGCGAATGCCATGGCGACCTGCACCTGGGCAACCTGCTGTGGCTGCAGGGCGACGCGGTGCTGTTCGACGCCATCGAGTTCGACCCGGCGCTGCGCTGGATCGACGTGATCGCCGACGTGGCCTTCCTGTTCATGGACCTGCACGCACACGGCCTGGCGCCGCTGGCCTGGCGCTTCATCAACGCCTGGCTGGACCTGGGCGGCGACCACGCCGGCGTGGCCCTGCTGCCCTGGTGCGCGGCCTACCGCGCGCTGGTGCGCGCCAAGGTGGCGGCGCTGCGCGCGGCCGCGCCGGACGACGCGCCGGCGCAGGAGGCGGCGCGCTACCTGCGCCTGGCGCGCGATTTCATGCGGCCGCGCGAGCGCGTGCTGTGGTTGGCCAGCGGCGTCTCGGGCAGCGGCAAGAGCAGCCAGGGCCAGCCGCTCGTCGAGCAGCGCGGCCTGGTCGCCCTGCACTCCGACGTCGAGCGCAAGCGGCTGTTCGATCTGGCGCCGCTGGCGCGCAGCGCCGGCGTGCCCGGGGGCATCTACACGGCCGACGCCAGCGCGCGCACCTACGCCGCGCTGCGCGAGCGGGCGCGCGCCGTGCTGGCGGCGGGCCAGCCGGTGCTGGTGGACGCCACCTTCCTGCGCCGCGCGCACCGCGCCGAATTCATCGCGCTGGCGCACACGCTGGGCGTGCCCTGCCGCATCCTGGCCTTCGACGCGCCCGAGCCGGTGCTGCGCGAGCGCGTGCGCCGCCGCGCCGCGGCCGGCGGCGATGCCTCGGAAGCGACCGAGCCGGTGCTGGAGCGCCAGCTCGCCGAGCGCGAGCCGTTCACGCACGACGAGCTGCCGCTGGTCACGCGGGTGGACACGACGCAGGCGGTGGATTGGGCGCGGCTGCTGCCCGGTTGAAACCGCGCCGCCCGCCGCGTCACGCGCTTGCGTCGCCAGAACCCTGGGGCGAATGCCCCTCGCGCGCCAGCTCGGCCAGCGGCGGCGCATCGGCCGCCTCGATGCGGCGGCAGGCGCGGGTGACGGCATCCAGGTGGCGGGCGGCGGTGTCCATGGCGCCACTGTAGAGCGGCGCGCGCGGCCGCGCCATCCGGTTCTTGCTATCCCGCCTTGCGGAAGGTGAAGTTGATGCGCTCGCAGCCGGTCAGCGGATGCGCCGCCTCGCGGATCGGGGCGATGCCGTGGTAGCGCAGCCGGTCCGCGCCGCCCCAGACCGCGACGTCGCCATGCAGCAGCGGCACGCGCGCCGCGCGGTCGCCGCGGCGCAGCCCGCCCCAGAGAAAGACCGCGGGCACGCCGAGCGAGACGGAGACGATGGGCTGGCCGAAGTCGCGCTCGTTCCGGTCCTGGTGCAGCGTGAGCCGCGCGCCCGGGCGGTAGCGGTTGATCAGGCAGGCGTCGGGCTCGAAGCCCGCGAAGCCCGCCTCGGCGGCCGCGTCCCGCGCCAGGGCCAGGAAGGCCCCGGGCATCGGCGGCCAGGGCAGGCCGCTTTCCGGATCCGTGCCCTGGTAGCGGTAGCCGGCGCGGCTGCTGGCCCAGCCGAGCCGCCCGCAGTTGGTCAGCGGCACCGACATCGTGAGCCCGCCCGGCGTGACCATGTGGCGAAACGGCGCCCGCGCCACCACCGCCTGCAGCAGCGGCCACAGCACGGCAACGCGCGCCAGCGCGAAGCCGCGCAGCACCACGGCCGCATCTCCCAGCGGCGTGCGGCTGCCCGCCAGCGGCGCATCATCGGCAAAAAGGTCGAACATCATCCCGCAACAGACGATACCGCGGCGAGTGTGGCAGCATCGAGGCCGGCATCCAAGGAAGCTCACCATGAAGTACGCGGAATTTGAAATCGGCCAGACGCTGCACGCCGGGCCCTGCACCGTGAGCGAGGAGGAAATCCTCGCCTTCGCAAAACAGTGGGACCCGCAGTGGTTCCACACCCAGCCCGCCGCCGCCGCGAACGGCCCGTTCAACGGCCTGATCGCCAGCGGCTGGCACACCTGCTGCATCGCGATGCGACTGGCGGTGGACGCCTTCCTCGCCGGCTCCGAGTCCTACGTCTCGCCCGGTCTGGACCATATCCGCTGGCTGCACCCGGTGCGCCCCGGCGACGCGCTGAGCCTCGCCATCACCATCGTGGACAAGCGCATGTCCAAATCGGGCCTGGGCGTGCTGCGCTGGGATTGGGAGATGAGCAATCAGGACGGCACCAAGGTGCTGGGGATCGAGGCGACGAATCTGTTCAAGGTGTAAGGCGCACCGCCCCAGGGCAAGGTCCCAAGGCTTTCATTCTTGCAACCAAGCGTGGTGAAGATGAGCGAGCCTTTCATTTCCCTGTGCCCGGAGATCACCCGGGCCGACGCGCTGAATCTGATGGACTGGCTGGAGGACGAAAGCGTCAATAGCCGCAAAGACGGCAGAAATCGGCGCACCGGCGTATCCTGACCCGGTCATGGGAATGTGTGGAGGCACAGCACAATGAGCACCAAAGTCCCTGCCCGGAACGTGCGCATCAAGCGCGCCTACGAAGCCCCCTCGCCCGAGGATGGCGAGCGCATCCTGATCGACCGGCTCTGGCCGCGCGGGGTGAAGAAGGAGGCGCTGCAACTGGCCGAATGGGCCAAGGACCTGGCGCCGAGCAGCGAGCTGCGCCAGTGGTTCAACCACGAGCACGAGCGCTGGCCGGAATTCCGCCGCCGCTACGCTGCCGAGCTGGCCGCGCGGCCCGCGCCCTTCGAGGCGCTGCGCGAGCGCGCGCGCAAGGGCGTGGTCACGCTGGTGTATTCGGCGCACGAGGAGGCGGTGAACAACGCGGTGGCGATGCGCGAGTACCTGCTGGGCGCCGACGGCCTCGACGTGAAATGAAGGAGTCTTGACCATGGATCACGCGATGTATCCCTCGATGGGCGATGCCGACATCGCCCGCAAGCGCCGCGCGCTGGCGCCCCGGCAGCTCGAAGCCTTTCGCGCGTTCAGCGCGGCGGCGTTCGCCGAGGGCGAGCTGGACGCGAAGACCAAGCAGTTGATCGCGGTGGCGGTGGCGCACGTCACGCAGTGCCCCTACTGCATCCGCGGCCACACCGAGGGCGCGCTCAAGGCGGGCGCGACCGAGGGGCAGGTGATGGAGGCGATCTGGGTGGCGGCCGAGATGCGCGCGGGCGGGGCGTATGCGCATTCGGCGCTGGCGATCGACCAGATGGCGCACCATGCCGCGGCCGCCGAGCGCCGGCAGGCGTAGGAAACGACGCTCCGGCTCCCCGGCGCTCAGCCGCGCGCCAGCACCGGCGCCAGCGCCCGCCCGGTGTGCGTGCCCAGGCGCACCAGTTCTTCCGGCGTGCCGGCCGCGACGATGCGCCCGCCGCCCGCGCCGCCCTCGGGGCCGAGGTCGATGACCCAGTCGGCCTCGGCGATCACGTCCAGGTCGTGCTCGATCACCAGCACGCTGTGGCCGCCGCCGACCAGGCGGTGCAGCACGCGGATGAGCTTGTCCACGTCGGCCATGTGCAGGCCGACCGTGGGCTCGTCGAGCACGTAGAGGGTGTGCGGCGTCTTCTGGCCGCGGCGCGTCACGTCGTCGCGCACCTTGGTGAGTTCGGTCACCAGCTTGATGCGCTGCGCCTCGCCGCCCGAGAGCGTGGGCGAGGGCTGGCCGAGCGTGAGGTAGCCCAGGCCCACGTCGTGCAGCAATTGCAGCGGGTGCGCGATGGCGGGCATGCTGGCGAAGAAGCCGACGGCCTCGTCCACCTCCATCCGCAGCACCTCGCCGATGCTCTTGCCGCGCCAGGTGACGGCCAGCGTCTCGGGGTTGAAGCGCGCGCCGTGGCAGGTCTCGCAGGGCAGCTTGACGTCGGGCAGGAAGCTCATCTCGATGGTGCGCATGCCCTGGCCCTCGCACGACGGGCAGCGGCCGGCGCCGGTGTTGAACGAGAAGCGCCCGGCGGCGTAGCCGCGCGCCTTGGCCTCCAGGGTTTCGGCGAAGAGCTTGCGGATCAGATCCCAGAAGCCGATGTAGGTGGCGGGGCAGGAGCGCGGCGTCTTGCCGATCGGCGTCTGGTCGACTTCGAGCACGCGGTCTATGGTCTCGAAGCCCGAGAGCCCGGTGCAGCCGGCCAGCGGCGGCGCCTTGCCGTCCCGGTCCATGGCCTCGCGCCCGGCGCGGGTACTGCGCTGGCCGACCCAGGCGGCGACGTTGGCGAGCAGCACGTCGCGCGCCAGCGTGGACTTGCCCGAGCCGGAGACGCCGGTGATGGCGACGAGGCGCTGCAGCGGCACGCGCGCGGTGATGTGCTGCAGGTTGTGCAGGAAGGCGCCGTGCACGGTGAGCCAGGTTTTGACTCCCTCCCCCTCTGGGGGAGGGAGCAAGACCGGGCGGCGCGGCTGCAGGGGGTGGCGCATGGCGTGCAGCAGGTAGCGGCCGGTCTGCGAATCCGGCGCGGCCTCTACGTCCGCCACGCTGCCCTGCGCGATCAGGCGGCCGCCGCGCTTGCCGGCGCTCGGGCCGATGTCGATCAGGTGCGAGGCGGCGCGGATGGTGTCTTCGTCGTGCTCGACGACGACGAGGGTGTTGCCCTTGTCGCTCAGGCTCTTGAGCGCGTCGAGCAGGATGCGGTTGTCGCGCGCGTGCAGGCCGATGGTGGGCTCGTCGAGCACGTAGCACACGCCCTGCAGGTTGCTGCCGAGCTGCGCCGCGAGGCGGATGCGCTGCGCCTCGCCGCCGGAGAGGCTGGGCGCGCCGCGGTCGAGCGTGAGGTAAGAGAGGCCCACCTCTTCGAGGAAGGCCAGGCGGCTTTCGATCTCGGGCAGCAGGTCGCGCGCGATCTCGGCCTCGCGGCCGGTGAGCCGCAGGCCGCGGACCCAGGCGCGCACGTCGCTGACGGACAGCTGCGCCACGCCGGTGATGGGCCGCCCGTCGAACAGCACGGCGCGCGCCACCGGGTTCAGGCGCGTGCCCTGGCAGGTGGGGCAGGGCACGTCTTCCAGGTCTTCGAGCTCGGGCTCGCCGAAGGTCTTTTCGCGGCCCAGCTCGCGGTCGGCATGCATGGCCTCGTCGATCACCTTGCGCTGCGCGCGCGTGAGCTGCACCCCGGTGCCCATGCAGTCGGGGCACCAGCCGTGCTTGCTGTTGTAGCTGAACAGGCGCGGGTCGGGCTCGGCGTAGCTGGTGGCGCAGACCGGGCAGGCGCGCCGGGTGGAGAAGGCCTGCACGCGGCCGATGCCCGCCGTGGGCCGGCCCTGCGCCAGCGCCCCGGCCAGGCCGTGCATGCCGCTCAAGACCTGCACCACGCCCTTGCCCAGCTCCAGCGCCTTCGCCAGCTGCTCGCGCAGCAGCGGCTCGGCGGCGGGCGAGACGTCGAGGCTGAACACCGGCAGTTCGATGCTGTGCTCCTTGAAGCGGTCGATGCGCGGAAAGCCCGTGGTCGGCAGGAACTCGCCGTCGACGCGCAGGTGCGTGTAGCCGCGCGGGCGCGCCCAGTCGGCCAGCTCGGTGTAGACGCCCTTGCGGTTCACCACCAGCGGCGCCAGCAGGCCGACGTGCTGGCCGCGGTAGTCGCGCAGCAGCTGCGCGGCGACGCTGTCCATGGTCTGCGGCTGCACGGCGGCGCCGTCGTGGATGCAGTGCTGCACGCCGAGCTTGACGTAGAGCAGGCGCAGGAAGTGCCAGATCTCGGTGGTGGTGCCGACGGTGCTCTTGCGCCCGCCGCGCGAGAGGCGCTGCTCGATCGCCACCGTCGGCGGGATGCCGTAGACCGCGTCCACCTCGGGCCGGCCGGCCGGCTGCACGATGGAGCGCGCGTAGGCGTTGAGCGATTCGAGGTAGCGGCGCTGGCCTTCGTTGAACAGGATGTCGAACGCCAGCGTGGACTTGCCCGAGCCGGAGACGCCGGTGATGACGTTGAACCGGCCGCGCGGGATGCTGACCGTGAGGTGCTGCAGGTTGTGCTCGCGGGCGTTGACGATTTGTATGGCGTTTTTGGCCTCAATCCCTTTGCCATCAAGCGCGAGCAGCTCCTTGTTCGATAGCTGCATGGCGCGTTCCTGCACCGCATGGCTGCCCAGGCCCAGCGCCTGCTCGTACTCGCGCAGCGCCTGCGCGGTGTGCGAGCCGGGGTGCTGGCGCAGCTCCTCGGGCGGGCCCTCGGCCACCAGCAGTCCGCCGCCCTCGCCGCCTTCGGGGCCGAGGTCGATGACCCAGTCGCTGGCGCGGATCACGTCCAGGTTGTGCTCGATGACGATCAGCGAGTGGCCCGCGTCCAGCAGCTTCCTGAGCGCGCGCATGAGCTTGGCGATGTCGTCGAAGTGCAGGCCGGTGGTCGGCTCGTCGAAGAGGAACAGCGTGCCTTTCCTGGCCAGCGGCTGGCGCGAGCTGGCGCCGCTTTTCGCCGCCTCGGCGAGGAAGCCGGCCAGTTTCAGGCGCTGCGCCTCGCCGCCCGAGAGCGTGGGCACGGGCTGGCCGAGCTTGACGTACTCCAGGCCCACGTCGACGATGGGCTGCAGGGCGCGGGTCACGTCCCTGTCGTGCGCGAACAAGGCCACGGCCTCGCTCACCGTGAGTTCGAGCACGTCGGCCACGTTGAGCACGCGCCCGCCGCGCTCGATGCGCACCTCCAGGATCTCGGGGCGGTAGCGCTGGCCGTTGCAGTCGGGGCAGCGCAGGTAGACGTCGGAGAGGAACTGCATCTCCACGTGCTCGAAGCCCGAGCCGCCGCAGGTCGGGCAGCGGCCGTCGCCCGAGTTGAAGCTGAACTTGGCGGCGTTGTAGCCGCGCTCGCGCGAGAGCGGCGCGGCAGCGAAGATCTCGCGCAGGCTGTCCCACGCGCCCACGTAGCTCGCGGGGTTGGAGCGCGCCGTCTTGCCGATGGGCGACTGGTCGACGAAGACCGCGTCGCCCAGGTGGTCCGCGCCCAGCAGCCGGTCGTGGCGGCCGGGCGCCTCGGTGGTCTTGCCCAGGTGGCGCATCAGCGCCGGCGCGAGGATGTCCTGCACCAGCGTGGACTTGCCCGAGCCGGAGACGCCGGTGACCGTGACCAGCCGCTGCAGCGGGAACTCGACGCTGATGCCCTGCAGGTTGTGCTCGCGCGCGCCTTCGAGGATCAGGCGCGGCGTGGACGCGGCCACCAGCCGCTTGAAGCCCATCGCCACCGCCTTGCGCGCGCCCAGGTACTGGCCGGTCAGCGTGTCGGCGCCGCGCAGCGCGTCCACCGTGCCGTCGAACACGATCCGCCCGCCGCGCTCGCCCGGCCCCGGGCCCATGTCGATCACGCGGTCGGCCGCGAGCATCACCGCCGGGTCGTGCTCCACCACCACCAGCGTGTTGCCCGCCTCCACCAGGCGCCGCATGGCCAGGGTGATGCGGCCCATGTCGCGCGGGTGCAGGCCGATGCTGGGCTCGTCGAGCACGAACAGCGTGTTGACCAGGCTGGTGCCGAGCGCCGTGGTGAGGTTGATGCGCTGCACCTCGCCGCCGCTCAGGGTGCGGCTCTGCCGGTCCAAGGTGAGGTAACCGATGCCCACGTCGCACAGGTATTTGAGGCGGGTGGCGATTTCCTCGTGCAGCAACTGCAGCGCCTGTCTTTCCCCATCCCCTTCCGGGGAGCGAGGGAGAAGGCGCGCGAAAAACCGCCGCAGCCTGTCCAGCGGCAGCAGCATCAGGTCATGCAGGCACAGCCCCGGCAGCGCCTCCAGCTGCGCGCGGCTCCACGCCACGCCCTGCGGCATGAAGCGCTGCCCGGGCGCGAGCACCGCGTCCGCGTCCTCCCTGCTGCCCACGCGCCAGAGCAGGCTCTCGGTCTTCAGCCGCGCGCCCGCGCACACCGGGCAGGGCGTGTAGCTGCGGTACTTGGACAGCAGCACGCGGATGTGCATCTTGTACGCCTTGGTCTCCAGGTAGGCGAAGAAGCGCCGTATGCCGTACCACTGGCGGTTCCAGTTGCCCTCGCGGTAGTCGCTCGTGCCGTCGATCACCCAGCGCCGCTGCGCCTCGGTGAGCTTGTTCCACGGCGTGTCGCGCGGGATGCCGGCGGCCTCGCCGTAGCGCATCAGGTCGTCCTGGATCTCCTTCCACGCGGGCGTCTGGATAGCCTTGACCGCGCCGGCGCGCAGCGTCAGCTTCTCGTCGGGGATGACGAGGCCCCAATCGACGCCGATCACCCGGCCGAAGCCGCGGCAGGTCTCGCACGCGCCGGCGGGCGAGTTGAACGAGAACATCGAGGGCACGGGCTCGGCGTAGCGCAGGTCGCTCTCGGGGCAGTGCAGGCCGGTGGAGAAGCGCCAGATCTCGGGCTCTCCTTCATCCTCGCGCAGCCGGTACACCGCCATGCGCCCGCCGCCGCGCAGCAGCGCGGTCTCGATCGCCTCGATCACGCGCGCGCGCTCGGCCTTGGCCATGCGAAAGCGGTCGGCCACCACGTCCAGCAGCTTTTTGCCGTCCACCTCGCGCTCGGCCTGCACGCGCGTGAAGCCGCTGGCCGAGAGCCACTGCTGCATCTGCTCCGGGCTGGTGCCCGCGGGCAGCTCGGCGGCGAAGGTCAGCACGATGCGCGGGTCATTTTCGGCGGCGCAGCGGCGCGCCAGCTCGGCGTGGATGCTGTCGGCCGAGTCGTGGCGCACCGGCAGCGCGGTCTGGCGGTCGAACAACTGCCCGGCGCGGGCAAACAGCAGCTTCAGGTGGTCGTTGAGCTCCGTCATCGTGCCCACGGTGGAGCGGCTGGAGCGCACCGGGTTGGTCTGGTCGATGGCGATCGCGGGCGGCACGCCCTCTACCTTGTCCACCGCCGGCTTGTCCATGCGGTCGAGGAAC
>OFJB01000765.1_pt1 | contig 14397 bp, 10 predicted proteins | sample 1775081 | NCBI WGS metagenome assembly OFJB01 (sample SAMN08195771, study PRJEB24354) | sludge metagenome | isolation source: initial sludge from phenol fed wastewater aerobic bioreactor | place: India: Nagpur | collected 2016-06-05 | reverse complement strand
GCCCCGCCACCGCCAGCACCGCCAGCGCCACGCCCAGCGCCGGCCAGGCGCCCCACCAGCCGTCCAGCCAGGCGAAGCCCAGGCGCGGCACCGACACGTCCAGCAGGACCCAGGCCAGCAGGCCCGAGCTCAGCGTCAGCAGCAGGCGCCAGCGCACGGCCAGGCGCTGCGTCAGGTCCTCCACCACGCCGCCGGCCAGGGCGGGCAGCACCAGCAGGGCCCACGTCCACGGATGGATGCGCCCGGCGTCGATGTTGCCGGCCAGGTCGGCCCACTGCAGCAGCGGCAGCGCCGCCAGCGCCAGCAGCCAGCCCGCCAGCACGCCCACGCCGCCCAGGCGCGGCACCTCGCCGACGTGAAAGCGCTGCGGCGCGTCCTTGGGGTAGCGCGCCGCGCGCCGACGCACCAGGCGGCGAACGACGAGCGTCAGCACCAGGGACAGCAGGAACGCGAGAATCGCCAACGACAGCATGCGGCAAGAACTTGAAACGGCCGGGCCGGCCCACGTTTCGGCACGATTCGGAGCTTCAAAGGTGCGCGAAAAATGGGCAGCATGGTAGCATCCAGCGCCCTCGGCCCCGACGCGTTTCAGGGTGTCCCGAGCCGCCCAGGGCTTCCTTTCCATGGCATCCGCACCCCCTTCCCCGCACGTCTACCAGCGCGACATCGACGCCGACCAGCGCAGCTCGCTGTCCGTCCTGGCGGCCCACATTCCGGCCGGCGCGCGGGTGCTCGACCTGGGCTGCGGCAGCGGCGCCATCGGGCGCCACCTGGCGGCGCGCGACGGCGCGGCCGCCGGCCCCATCGACGGGCTGACCCTCAGCCACGACGAGGCGGCGCTGGCCGCCCCGCACTACCGCCGCGTCGAGGTGGCCGACCTCGACCAGATCACCCTGGCCGAGCGCTTCGACGCCGCCGGCTACGACCGCATCGTCTGCGCCGACGTGCTGGAGCACACCCGCCACCCGGACCGCGTGCTGGCGCAGTGCCGCGCCCTGCTGGCGCCCGGCGGCCGGGCGCTGCTGTCGATCCCCAACGCGGGTTACGTGGGCCTGCTGGCCGAGCTGATGGCCGGCGAGTTCCGCTACCGCCCCGAGGGCCTGCTGGACGAGACGCACCTGCGCTTTTTCACCCGCCGCACGCTGCTGCGCTTTCTGGCCGAAGGCGGCTGGGCCGTGGAGCAACTGGAGACGATCGAGCGCCAGCTGCCCGACTCGGAATTCAAGGTCGCCTTCGACGCCCTGCCGCCGGCCGTGGCGCGCTACCTGCTGGCCCTGCCCGAGGCGCTGAGCTACCAGTTCGTCGTCGCCACCCGGCCGGCGCAGGCCGGCGAGCTGCTGCCCGACCCGCCGGCACCGGCGCCGCTGCCGGCGCAGGCCCTGTTCACGGCCGAGCTGTACCTGGGCCATGGCGGCCAGTTCGCCGAGCAGCACAAGCTGGGCGCGGCCGGCACCATCGGGGTCGAGCGCCAGTGCCTGCGCTTTGCCCTGCCCGCCGGGCCGGCGCCCGATGCGCTCAAGCTCGACCCCGCCGACCGCCCCGGCTTCCTGTACCTGCACGCCCTGACGCTGCGCGGCGCCGACGCGCGGGTGCTGTGGCAATGGACGCCGGCCGAGCCCGGAGCGCTGCTGGCCGCGCCGCGCGCTGGCGTCGAGGCCCAGCCCGGCTGGTGGCCGGGCAGCCCCTTCACCCTGCTGCTGCACGGCGACGACCCCTGGATCGGCCTGCCGGTGCCGGCCGCGGCCCTGGCGCAGGCGGCCGGCGGCGTACTCGAGGCCGAGGTGGGCTGGCCCATGTCGGCCGACTACCTGACCCTGGCGGGCCAGGTGCAGCGCCACACGGCCGAGGTGGCGCGCGCCGCCGAGCTGGCGGCGCAGCTCAGCCAGGTCGAGCAGCAGAACCTGCACCTGCGCAACCAGAAGAACGCCCTGCTCGCGCACACCCGCACCCTCAGCCAGGAGCGCGACGAGGCGCTGCGCCTGGTCAAGGACATCGAGAACTCCACCGTCTTTCGCGCCACCCGCCCCATCGTCGACGCCAAGATGCGGCTCGACCGCCTGCTGGGCACCGGCTCGGCGCGCCCGCGCACGGCCGCCGCGCCGGCGGCGGTGCCGATCGCCGCGCCGCCGCAGCCCGTGGACATCATCGTGCCGGTCTACAAGGGCCTGGCCGACACGCGCCGCTGCATCGAATCGGTGCTGGCCGCGCCCTGCGCCACGCCCTGGCGCCTGATCGTCATCAACGACGCCAGCCCCGAGCCCCGGCTGACCGACTGGCTGCGCGCCAGCGCCGCCGCCGACGCGCGCATCGAGCTGCTCGAAAACGAGCACAACCTGGGCTTCGTCGGCAGCGTCAACCGCGGCATGGCGCGCTCCGACGCCCACGACGTGCTGCTGCTCAACAGCGACACCGAGGTCGCCCCAGGCTGGCTCGACCGCCTTCGCGCTGCCGCCTACGGCGACCAGAAGGTGGCCACGGTGACGCCCTTCTCCAACAACGCCACCATCTGCAGCTACCCGCGCTTTTGCGAGGACAACGACCTGCCCGAGGGCTGGGACACCGCGCGGCTGGACGCGCTGTTCGCGCGCATCAACGCCGGCCAGGTGCTGGACGTGCCCACCGGCGTGGGCTTTTGCATGTTCATCCGCCGCGCCGCGCTGGCCGAGCTGGGCCTGTTCGACGAGCAGCACTTCGGCAAGGGCTATGGCGAGGAAAACGACTTCTGCGTGCGCGCCGCCGGCGCCGGCTGGCGCAACCTGCACGCGCTGGACGTCTTCGTGCGCCACTTCGGCGGCGTCAGCTTCGGCGCCAGCAAGAGCGCGCGCGAGCGCGCCGCCATGCAGACCCTGCGCCGCCTGCACCCGCGCTACGAGGCGCAGGTGCTGCGCTTCGTGCGGCAGGACCCGGCGCGGCCGGCGCGCACCGCGGTCGACGCGGCGCGCGTGCTCGACGGCCAGCGCCCCGTCATCCTGGCCGTGCTGCACGACCGCGCCGGCGGCACCGAGCGGCACGTGCACGAGCTGGCCTCGCTGCTGCGCGCGCAGGCCCAGTACCTGGTGCTGCGCCCGCGGCCCCACCACCAGCTCAGCCTGCGCCTGCCCGACCCGCAGGAAGCCTTCGAGCTCACCTTCACCCTGCCCGAGCAGGAGGACGCGCTGCTCGACGTGCTGCGCCAGTTCGGCGTGCGCCACGTCCACTTCCATCACCTGCTGGGCCACGGCAAGTTCGTGCAGCGCCTGCCGCAGCGCCTGGGCGTGAGCCACGATTTCACCGCGCACGACTTCCACTTCATCGACCCGCAGATCACGCTGACCGACCCCAGCGGCAGCTACAGCCCGGCGCGCGACCTGGCCGCGCAGCCCACGGCCGAAGCCGACCTGCCGCTGGAGGACGAGCCCGACCTGGCCCGCTGGCGCCAGAAGAGCGCCGAGCTGCTCAACGCCGCGCGCTACGTCATCGCCCCCTCGCGCGACATGCTGGCGCGCCTGCAGGCCCTGGTGCCCGGCGCGCCGCTGCACCTGGTGCCGCACACCGACATCGACCCCGCCATCGCCCTGCCCGCGCCCGCGCCGGCCCGGCTGACCGACGGGCGGGCGCTCAAGGTCGCCGTGATCGGCGCGCTGAGCGTCATCAAGGGGGCCGACACGCTGGAGGAAGCCGCCCTGCTGGCCAGCCGCCAGGGCGCGCCGGTCGAGTTCCACCTGCTGGGCTACGGCTACCGCACACTGCGCACCCAGCCGCACGCCCGGCTCACGGTGCACGGCCGCTACGACGACGCCGACCTGCCCGCCCTGCTCGACTGGCTGGCACCCGACCTGGTGTGGTTCCCCGCCCGCTGGCCCGAGTCCTACAGCTACACCCTGTCGGCCTGCCTGCTGGGCGGCTGGCCGGTGGTCGCGCCCGACCTGGGCGCCTTCGCCGAGCGCCTGGCCGGGCGCGGCTGGAGCTGGGTCGAGCCCTGGGACCGCGGCGCCGCCGAGTGGCTGGCTTTCTTCGGCGCCATCCGTCAGCGCCACTTCATGACCGGCGACGGCCCGCCGCCGCTGGCGCCCGTCACCGCCGTCGACACGCTGGGCGCCACGCGCGCCTTCAGCCCCGAGGGGCCCGACTGGTATCGGCAGGCCTACGCCGGCGAGCTGCCGCCGCCCGACAGCCCCGGCCCCGGCGCCGAGCTGCTGGCCGCCCACCTGCCCGCACCCGCCAACGGACTGGCCCACGGCGCCAAGGGCCGCGCCCTGGGCCTGCTCACCCGCCTGCGCGGCCTGCCCGTGCTCTCGCCCGTGGCGCGCGCCATCCCGCCGCACTGGCAGACCCGGGTCAAGAGCTGGCTGCGGGGTTGAATTCAGAGCCAAACAAGCATCTGGCCGGCGTCCTACAAGCGCCAGTAGCTACGTTATTGATAGTTAAATACCTTCCTGTCGAGGCGCTGGGTTGGCGCAGCATGACCCAGCCCGTGCGCCGCCTCCGCGGCCGAGGTCAAGGCCGCCCCAGCAGCAGCAGGATCTCGTTGTTGCGCAGCCATTCTTCCGGGTAGCGCGCCAGCAGGGCGGGCGGCACCGGCAGCTCAACCCTGCGGCGCTCCTGGCGCAGCACCTCGAAGCCGGCCTGCGCGGCCAGCTCCACCAATTCGTCGGCCGTCAGGCGGTTGAGCGCCTGGTACTCCTTGAACACGAAGCGCTTGTAGCCCTCCACGCCGAAGTCGGCGAAGCCGAAGTCCACCTCGTCGGCCGCCATCGGGCCCTGGTGCGCCTCGATGATGCGCCACAGCGCCTCGTCCGAGGCCAGCAGGTGGTGCCAGGGCACCTCGTCGTAGCGGCGCAGGTGCGCGCCCCAGGGCGAGTGGTACAGCGGCTCGATCTGCAGGAAGAACACCCCGCCCGGCCGCAGGCAGGCGTACAGGTCGCGCAGGATGGGCAGCAGCTGCGCACGCGCCACGTGCTCGAAGGTGGACCAGCTGACGATGCCGTCCACCGGCGCCAGCCGCGCGGCCAGCGGCGCGCCGGGCTGGATGGTTTCGAACGTGAGCGCGGTCGGCACGCGCGCCAGACCCAGCTGCTCGCGCGCGATGCGCGGCAGCTTGGCGTATTCGCGCCGGATGTCGATGCCGTGGATGCGCGTGGCCCCATGGCGCAGCACCAGCGCCAGGTCGGTGATGCCGTCGCCGCAGCCGAAGTTCAGCAGCCGCGCGGTGCGCACGTCCAGCGCGCCGGCCAGCCATTCATGCACCAGGTCGGCCGCGTAGCCGAAATGGGCGCGAAACCACTCGTCGCGGATGCGCGCGGCATCCCATGGCCCCAGGCCAAGCCATCGTTCCCGCAGGCGCCGCAGCGCGCGTCCTCCAGCACCCATGTCAATCCTCGGTCCCGGCCGCCGCCGGCGCGGCGAAGAAGCGCTCCGCCTCCGACCACAGGTGCCAGGCAGCCGGCCGCTCTCGCAGCAACTCGTCGAAGCGCCTGAAAATCCGCTCCAGCAGGGCCTCCACCGTGTCGAACACGCCCAGCGGCTCCAGGCGCAGGTCGCGCTCGCCGCTGGCCACGTCCAGCCCCAGCGTGTAGAGCGTGACCGGCCATTGCTGCTGCACGGCCTGCCGCACCAGGGCCGACGGCACCCGCACGGGCCGCCCCAGCACCGTCACGCCGGCGGTGGCGGCCACCTGGTCGGCCGGCACGTCGATCACCAGCACCACCTGCTCGCGCGCGGCCAGCGCGCGCTGCACCGGCCGCATCGGCCCCGGCACGTGGATCACCCCGCGCCCGCCCTGCGCCCGCTCCAGCGTGCGCAGGCGCGCCTCGATGTAGCGGCGCAGCACCCAGCGCCCGCGCAGCCCGGCCGGCGAGGCCACCAGGGTGTGCGGCCCCAGGCCGTGCGCCGTGGCATGGCGCTGCGCCCACATGCCGCAGCCCCAGTGAAAGGTCACCAGCAAGGCGCCCTGGCCCGCCACCGCCCACTCGCCCTGCGCCCGCACGTGGCGCCGCAGCCAGGCGTCGCCGCGCGTGCGCGCCAGGTAGTGGTCGGCGTGGTCGATCAGGGTCACCAGCCGGCGCTCGTGCAGCCAGCGGGCCGCATCGTCCACCCGGCCCATGGCCTGCGCCTGGGCCAGCGCGCGCTCGCAGGCCTCGCGGTACAGGCCGGGCCAGCGCGCCAGGCGGCGAAACAGCGCAAAGCTCCAGCGCCAGGGCAGCACGGCCGCCAGGCCGGGCAGCAGCACCAGCTCCAGCGCGTCGCGCGCCTCCAGGCGCAGGCGCGACAGCGCCGCCTGCAAGCGATGGTCCCGGTTCGCCGTCATCCGCCCTCAAAGCCACTCATGCGGCAGCCGCACCAGTCCGGGCGCCTTGGTCGAGGCCACGAAGCGCCAGCGCTGGAACTGGTACCACTGGTCGTACACCACCAGGCCCGACGGATCGAACAGGTACACGCTGATGACGTATTCGCCGGTGTGCAGGGGCAGGTCCGCAAAGCGCAGCGCCCAGTGCCAGCTGCCGTCCGGCTGCCGGCGCGGCGCGGCGCCCTCCTCGTGGCTGAGCACCGAGGTGATGCCCACGCCGCGCACCTGCTCGATCATGAAGCCCAGGCTGGGCGGCTCGTCGCCGCGTCCGCGCGCCGCAATGCGCACCGCCAGCTCGCTGCCGGCCAGCAGCGGGGCCAGTCCCGTGGCGTCGTCCTGCAGGCCCGCCACCTGCACGTCGACGATGGCGGCCTCGCCCGTGCCCGCGGGTGCCGCGGCCGCCGCATCGGGCGCGGCCGCGGCGTCCCGGGAAGGCCCGTCGGCCGACTGCAGCCGCGCGTGCGTCTCGTAGGCCAGCAGCACCTGTTCGGTATCGCCCAGCGCCATCGCCCGCCCATGGTCCAGCCACAGGGCCGCGTCGCACAGCTGACGCACGTGGTAGGGGCTGTGCGAGCAGAACAGAATGGTGCAGCCATGGTCGCGAAAGGCCTGGATGCGCTCGATGCACTTCTTTTGAAAGCGCTGGTCGCCCACCGCCAGCGCCTCATCGATGATCAGCAGGTCGGGCTCCACGGCCGTCACCAGCGCAAAGGCCAGCCGCACCACCATGCCCGACGAATAGGTCTTGACCGGCCGGTCGATCGCCTCGCCGATCTCGGCAAAGGCCAGCACCTCAGGCTCGAGCGCCGCCATCTGGGCGCGCTCGATGCCGATCAGGCTGCCGCCGAAGTACAGGTTCTGCCGCCCCGTGAAGTCGGGGTGAAAGCCCGCCCCCAGCTCCAGGATGGCCGTGACGCGCCCGTGCCGCTCGATGCGCCCCCGCGTCGGCTGCACGGTGCCGGTGATCAGCTTGAGCAGCGTGCTCTTGCCCGCGCCGTTGCTGCCCACCACGCCCAGGCACTGGCCGCGCGCCAGCTCCAGCGACACGTCCCGCAGGGCCCAGTGGCTGCGGTGCGTGGCCCGGCCCGTCAGCAGCGCCTTCAGGCGCGCGCGCGGCGAGTCGTACAGGCGGTATTCCTTGCCCACCCCTTGCAGGCGCAGGGAGGGTAGCCCAGACACCGCTGCCGTCGCACGTCCTTGCGTGGGCGCAAGCCCGGAGCCGGTACTGCCCATGCCACCCCGCTCCATTGTGCGTAAGCCTTCAGACAATCACACCCTCTTGGGACTACGCCCGATCCAGCCACTGAGCCACGGCAGCAGCGAAATGCTTGAAATCATCCTGATCGCGGGTCGCGATAAGGTAAACGATCTGCCAGTCGATGTGCTCGTAGGCATGCACGGCGATGTTGCGAAAGCCCACCGACTTCTTCATCCGCAAGGCCAGCGCCGCATCGATGATGCCAGCCTGCGCCAGGCCGTCGAACGTCTCGCCCATCGTGTTCGGAGGCTGCTGTGGCAGATCGACCAGCACATGCGCGCCAATGTCCACGCAGACTTGAACCGCCCGGCTCAGGTTCAGCGTCAGCACGTCTTGCAGATCGACGTCCTGCTCCAGCGCGGCAACGCTGGCGGGGCGCTTGCTCGCAATGCGCTCCAGGCAGCGGCGCAGCGATTCGAGCTTGCGCTCGACGATCAACCGATCCACGCGCGCCTCCGCTCGCGCAGCATGCGCCGCGCATAAGGCAGAAAATCCTCGGTATCGAAAACGTGGCGCCGAATCAAGGCCGCATGATCCGCGTCACTGCCAAACAAGCGCTGGCCGTGCGCCAGGATTTCCCCCAGCAAGGGTTCGCCCACCGTCATCAAATCAATCAGGTCCACCGGCCGGCCGCATGCTGCCGCCAGCAACTCGATCAGTGCCACACCCTGCGCCACCGACAGCGGGCGATCGGCTTGCACGGCGATGTCCAGATCGCTGTCCGGGCCCGCGCCACCCCGCGCCAGCGAACCAAAAACAAAAGCCAGCCGCAAGCCTTCTTGCCCTTCAAGCAGCTGGCGCAGTTGCCGAAGGTCGGCCGCGCCCAGAGGCCGATGCTCCACGTCACCTTCTTTCGGATTCAGTGAGGTCGCGACCTTGGTCTGCTCGTTCTTCAAGACCAACGCATCGGGTGGGGACAGGAAATCCGGCTCCACCTGAATCGGATTCAGGGGCTGATCACGGTATTGAACGGGTTTGATCATGAATGGCCTTGCCTTGGCGCCAGCATACCCGCGGACCGGGTTGGCCAAGCGTAACCCAGCGCAGCCCGGTCCACCATCACAACCAATCCACCAACTCATCGCGGCTGCGCCCGATGGCCACCGACAGCGCCAGCGCCAGCACGGCGATCCAGGCGGCCAGGGCCCACCACACTGCGGCCGGCGGCCAGGCGCCCTGCAGCAGGGCCGACTGGTAGCCCAGCACCGGCCCGGTCATGGGGTTGAGCCACAGCAGCCAGCGCCAGCGCTCGGGAAACAGCGTCATCGGAAACAGCACCGGCGACAGGAACACCCCCAGCGACAGCGCCACGCCCACCAGCTGCACCACGTCGCGCAGCGCCGCCGCCAGGATGGCCAGCAGATAGCCCACCAGGAACGACAGCAGACCCTGCGCCAGCAGCAGCGGCAGCAGCGCCCACACGCCGGACCGGAAGTGGTGCGCGCCGCCGTACAGCGGCACCAGCGCCAGCAGCAGCGGCGCAAACACCACACCGCTGGCCAGCACCGCGCGCGCCGGAAACAGCACCGGCGGCAGCGGGTTCTTGTGCAGCAGCGGGCCGGCCTCCAGCAGGCTGCCCATGCCGCGCTGGGCGGCGTCGGCAAAGGCCATCCAGGCCAGCATGCCCACGATCAGGTAGGTGCCCACGCGCGCCGTGGGCGCCTGCGCGCCCAGGCGCATGCCGAACACCACGTCGAACACCAGGTAGTACGCCGCCACCGTCAGCAGCGGCGGCAGCCACACCCACAGCAGGCCGCCGGCCGAGCCGGCCACGCGCGCGCCGATCTCGCGGCGCGCCAGCACCCGCAGCAGATCGCGCAGGCGCCACAGCTGGCGGCAGTCGGCGCGCAGGGCGGTGAGCATGGAAATTGATGTGGGCTGCCCGCCCCTCACCCCAACCCTCTCCCCGGAGGGGCGAGGACGTCAGAGACCGGCGAGACGATCACGGCTGGCGAGGTTCCGCCACGTGCTCGGCCGACAGGGCCTTGACGGCCGCTTCGTCCACCTGCGCCTGCTCCTGCGCGGCGTTCCAGGTGTTCAGGCGCTCGCGCGCCTCGATCTGGCCGCGCAGCTGCTGGCGCAGCTCGGGCAGCACCTGCTCGAAGGGCTTGACCTGGGCCGGCTTGCGCGACACCAGCTCGATGATGTGGTAGCCGAACGGGGTCCTGACCGGGCCGGCCAGTTCGCCCGGCTTCTTCAGCGCGAACACCGCGGCGTCGAACGCGGGGACCATCTTGCCAGGGCCGAACTCGCCCAGGTCGCCACCGCGCGCGGCGCTGGCCTTGTCGATCGAAAACTGCTTCGCCAGCGTGGCGAAGTCGGCGCCGCCGCGCAGCTCGACCATCAATTTCTCGGCCTGCGCCTTGACCTGGGCGTCGTCGCTGCCGTCCTTGGCCACCGCCAGCAGGATGTGGCGGGCGTGCACCTGCTCGGGCAGCTTGAAGCGCTCGGGATGGGCCTGGTATTCGGAGCGCGCGTAGGCGTCCAGCGCCTTGTCATCGGGCACCTGAGCCTGCTCGCGCTGACGCATCAGCAACTCGGCCAGGCCGCGCTCGCGCAGCAGCTTCAGGTACAGCGTGCCCTCGGGCGTCTGGTCGATGCCCGCCTTGACGGCATCGCCTGCCAGCAGGCGCTGCGCGTACACGCTGCGGGCAAAGCGGCCCACCGACTCGGGCTTGCCCCAAAAATCCGCGCGCTGGGCCTCGGGCACCAGGTCGCGCACCATCAGCTCGACCTCGGCGCGGGTCAGCGGGCCGGCGGGGCCATTGACGATCACCGCCTGGCCGGCATCGGCAGCCTGGGCCTGGGCCGCCACCGCGCCCGCCAGGCCCAGCAGGGCCAGCGCCGCGCCGCGCCGCAGCATCGTCGTCATCTTCAAAGCAGCAAACATGGGTTGCATGAAAACCTTCTCGTGGGCGGCGCGCCGCCTAGAAGGGGCGCCGCCATCTGACAAAAACGTCGATGATAACCGGCGCCATGCGGGCGGCCATTGCAAGGCGTATCGGCCCGGCCGGATGCCATATGCGAGCGCCCAAGAAAAAAGGACGGAATGAATTCCGTCCTTTGAAGGAGTCTCTTGCGGCGCAATGTGCGCCGCAAGCTGGCCTGTCACGCAAGCCCGAAGGCTTGCGCAACATACACCACGATCAGGGCATCGGCAGAATGCTGCCCGTGTAGCGGTGCGGGAAGGTCTGACCGAAGGTGGTGCCGGCGGCGCTGTTCTGGAACAGCGTGGCGGCGTAGCCCACCATCGGCAGGGCACCCATGCCGCGACCGATGTTGTTGCCGGCGTAGTTCAGCGACGCCCAGCCCGCTTCGCCCACCGGGGCGACGGTGCGGTTGGTGACCACCGAGTGCAGCGTGGAGGTGCTGCCGAACTGGGCCACGAACACTTCACCGCAGTAGGACTTCGGCGGCGTGGTCGAGCCGGGCGAGAAGCCGCCACTGACGACTTGCTTGACGGCCTTCTCTTCGCGGTCGGTCGAGGCAAAGGTCAGCATCATGCAGGCTTGCGGGCCGTAGGCGGTGGTCTTGTCCAGCGTCAGGTCCTTGTACAGGTTGTCGCTTTGCGCGCCGTTCCACACGATGGCGGAGGTGGCGGCGCTGCTGCCGTAGTTGACGGCGGCGTGGTAGCGGCGCGTCGGCTGCGAGACCACCCAGTCGGTGTTGAAGGGCACGGAGGCACCGGCGGCGGTGGCAACGTACTCGTTCATGATGCTCTGCTTGGCAAAGGCCAGCGACAGGTTGATCGCTTGAGCAGCCGGCGTCGAGAACGACGAGGTCAGCGGGGTCGACATGTCGGGCAGGTCGAACCACAGGGGCGTCAGAGTCTTGCCGGGACCAGCCAGCAGCGGGTCGGCCGTATAGTTGGTCACGTCGCCAGCATCCGCTTCCAGCTGCGGGAAGAACGCCAGGTTGGCCGGCGCGGCGTTGTAAATGCCGTTGAACGGGTTACCAGCCGTAAAATCGGTGGCGATCAGCGCGGACTGGTTGCCACTGAAGGTGCCCATGTCGCCCAGGTTCAGGATCGACCAGGAACCCATCAGGCCGCCGGTGGGGTTGACCAGGCCGTAGGAGCGGGCCGCAGAGACGTCGGCGCTGGTGCTCAGCAGGCTGTCGTAGTCCAGCGTGCTGCAGGCCGGCACGCCGCTGGCGTTGTGCTTGACGGCCTTCCACATCGGGGAGGCATCGGTGCCGCCCGGAGTCGTCGGGCCCTTGATGTCGGCCATGTTCAGCACTTCGACGTAGCCTTCGCGCGTCAGCGCGGCTTTCGCGTCGTCACCGACGTAGCTGGGCAGGCGGATTTCCTTGAACGGCACGCCACCGGCCCATGCGCTGGCTTCGGGGATGGTGCAGGAGTTGTCGCTGGTGCTCAGCGAGGCCAGGCCGGTGGCCGGGTCCTGGATGACCGCGCCGGACCACACGTCGCCGGGCGACAGGAACAGCGTGAAGTCCAGCACGTCGTCGGAGTTGGTGGCGCCACGGAAGCGCACCTTGACGGCCTTGCCGTTTTGCGAGTCGGTGTTGACGATGTTGACCAGGGTGGCCAGGCCGCTGTTGGCCGTGTAGTACGGCGTGAACAGCATGTGGCCGGTGCCGGCGGCGTGGTCGACCAGGGCGTTGGCCGCCGTGCCCGCCGTATCAAACGCGACCCACGCATTCGCCGAGCCGGCAAAACCCAAGCCGCCCAGGGCAACCGCGGCGCTCAGCGACAGGATGCTCTTTTTCATAGCTATGACTCCATTAGAAAAAAGTGGTTGCAAGACCCAAGCGAATCTTGGAAATGCCCGGTGATGCTATCACGGCGCAAGCGGGCATTTCAATGTGCCGGCACCGGGAAACGCCTTGGGGCGGGCGAACTGTTGCGAATTCATCACATTCGGGCCGGTCACCGCGCCACAGGTTGGCCAAACGGCCAAGGCCGAGCGCGATCAAAAGGCCTGGAAGTACCACCATTGGCCGTCTTCGCGCACCCACACCTCGTCCATGGCGGTGGCGACTTCCTGGCCCTTGAAGGGTGCCGCCAGCACCTTGGCGCTGATGCGCAGGCGCACGGTGCAGCGCTCGGCCTCGCAGCGCACCTGGTGCACCTGCACGCCGGTCCACTGCCCGCCATTTTGGAAGCGGCGGAAGTAGCGGTCGCGCGGGACGACGGCGCGAAAGCCCGGCTGGGTGTAGTCCCATGCCTTCTCGAAGTTGCCCTTGATGAGGTCGTTCCAGCGCGCCTCGGCGCGCTCGGCGACGATTTGCTCGGTGGTGAGGGGCTGCAGTCCGGCGCAGCCGGCCAGCGCCAGGGCAGCCGCGACCAGGGTGGCACGCAGGGCGGCGCGGCGCTTGGTGGGGGTGGACAGGTGGGTCTTCATGGTAACGATCGAGAAAATTAAAACAAAATACCTAAAACTTCACACGAACCTCAGGGACGTGTGGAAGTGGGCGCGGCGGCGGGGAAGGCACCGCTGTGCAGCAGGCCCTGCATGCGGTCGCGCAGCTCGCGGCTGACGGCGCGGGCGTCCTCGTCGGAGCGCAGCACGCGCGGGGTGAGGATGACCAGCAGCTCGGTGCGCTCGGCGGTGCTCTTGTGCTGGCCGAACAGCGCGCCCAGCACCGGGATGGCCGACAGGATGGGCAGGCCGGACTTGCCGCTGCTGGCGCTGTCCTTGATCAGGCCGCCCAGCACCAGGGTTTCGCCCGAGCGCACGGCGACCTTGGAGTTGATCTGCCGCTGCATGAAGGTGGGGTAGCCAACGGTGGCGGCCGAGGTGGAGTCGGGGCCGATGTCGGTGACGGTCTGGTCGATGTCGAGCGTGACCAGGTCGCCCGCGCTGACCGAGGGCGTGACGCCGAGCATGACGCCCGTGTCCTTGTACTGAATGTTGGTGGTGATGACGTTGTTGGTGCCGCTGGTGTTGCTGAGCACGGCGCCGGTGTTGACGGGCTGCTGCGTGCCGACCTGGATGGCGGCGGTGTGGTTGTCGAGCACCATCAGCGAGGGGCTGGACATGACCTTGACCAGCGACTTGTTGGCCAGCGCGGTGAGCACGGCGGCGATGTTGGCGCCGTTGCTCAGGGTATAGGTGAAGGAGCTGCTGGACTGGGCCGACGCGATGGCGGTGCTTGGGGCACCCAGCACACCCTGCCCGGCAAAACGGCCCAGGCCGCCGTTGAAGGCCCACTGCAGGCCGTACTGCAGGCCGTCACCCAGCGTGACCTCGACGATGGACGCCTCGATCAGCACCTGGGCGCGCTGGATGTCGAGCCGGCGCAGGGTGGCGGCGATGCGCTCGTATTCGGCCGCACTGGCGTGGATCAGCAGGGTGTTGTTGATCTGGTCGGCCATGACGCGCACGCCGCTGGCCAGCTGGGTGGTGACGACGCCGGGGCCCTGCGGCTGCTGGGTGTTGTTGCGGTTGCCGGCGCCCAGGCTGCTGCCGCTGGCCAGGCCGAAGCCGCCGCCGCCGCCCAGGTTGTTGCCGCTGCCCAGGCCGCCGGTGTTGCCATAGCCGCGGCTCTGGTTGCGGTTGCCGAACTGGCTGGCGAAGCTGCTGTTGACGTTGTTGGACAGGCCGGGCGCCACGCCGGTGGCGCCGCTGAAGGCGCTGCCCTGCGGGCCGCCGCCGTAGATGCCGTTGAGCAGCTCGGCCAGGTGGCTGGCGGAGCCGTTTTGCACCTTGTAGACGAACAGCTGGGGTTCGGTGCTGTTCATGTTGGGCTGGTCGAAGCGCTCGATCCAGTAGCGCGCCTCGTCCAGGTAGGCGGCGCGCGGGCTGATGACCAGCACGGCGTTGATGCGCTCGATGGGCACGATGCGCAGCGC
>OFJB01000764.1_pt1 | contig 14409 bp, 10 predicted proteins | sample 1775081 | NCBI WGS metagenome assembly OFJB01 (sample SAMN08195771, study PRJEB24354) | sludge metagenome | isolation source: initial sludge from phenol fed wastewater aerobic bioreactor | place: India: Nagpur | collected 2016-06-05 | reverse complement strand
AGCCGGTTTGCTATGTTTCCACGGACGATTCGGGTCGAAACGACTACTGCATTGCGCGTTACAACGCGTCCCCGGCAAAACTCGTGAACGGCGTTTTCGTGCCGGGCATGTCGGCGGCCGATCTGGCGAGCGCGTTGAGCGAGGGATATCAATACCTCTATTTGGATCAGATTGACGGCGCATTCCGCACCAAGTACGCTTTGCTGTTTGCCGCCGAGACGGAGCTTGCAGCGCAGACGCTCTATCGCGTGATCCCTCAGGCGGATTGAGGTGTGCGGCTTGTCCGAGCGGAATAACCGTAATACGTTCCTTCGAATTCTGACGTGGATGGCGCTGGTGCTCCTGCTGGCGCTGGTCGTGCATTTCGATAGAATCAGCACACAAATCCTCTTTCTCCTGCTGGCGGCGGGCGCGCTCGCTGCCCTGCTTTTTTTACGCCTATTAAGCGGCAAGACAGTGCGAACGGTCTTAATCTTAGCAAGCGGATTGCTGATTTTGGTCGTTTTACTGCTCGGTGTCGGCTGGCCAATCGCTGCGAGAAACGCCGCATATGTGGCGCCGGAGGTGGACCGCGACAACCTGTTTGCGGGTAGGCGCGTGATGCTGATTGTCCCGCATGAGGACGACGAGATCAACGTGCTGTCCGGTGTGATGGAGCAATACACCGCGGCGGGAAGCGACGTTGTCGTCGTGTTCGTGACAAACGGGGACAGCGAAACGAACGGTGAAACGCGCATCACCGAAGCCCTGCGCGCAACCGTGCTCTATGGCATTCCCGAGCAGAATGTGCTCTTCCTTGGCTATGGCGACACCGGAAAAGAGCAGAAAACGCATCTTTATAACGCGGCGTCAAACGAGCTCTACTGCTCCAGCGCAGGGCGGACGCATACCTATGGCAGCAAAACGCACCCCGCGTTCCGCTCTTCGGATTACACCCGCGAGAACCTGATTGGCGACTTGCAGGACGCGCTGGAAACCTACCTGCCCGATACGATTTACTGCGTGGATTACGACGCGCACCCCGACCACCGGGCGACGTCGCTCGCCTTTGAGGAGGCGATGGGGCGAATCCTCAAGCAGCGCGCGGACTATACACCGCTGGTCTGCAAAGGGTTTGCCTATTCGACAGCCTGGCAGGCGGTGAACGATTTCTACACGGACAATCTTCTTTCTTCGGTCGATGCCTCCCAAACGCCGTACATGAGCGAGAACTACGCGTACAAATGGGACGAGAGGCTGCGTCTTCCCGTTTCGGCGGATACGCTCTCGCGGCTGGAGTACCAAACATTGACGCAGCGCGCGCTGTTTGCGCACGATTCACAGAACGCGGTCTGGCAGACGGGGCGCATTTTAAACGGAGATAAGGTATTCTGGGTGCGCGATACGTCAAGTCTGCTCTACCGGGCGAAGTTCTCCGCCTCTTCCGGCGACACCTCGGTGTTGAACGACTTCAAGTGGATCGACTCGAGCAACGTGCTCTCCGGCGATCTGCCGTTTGACAACGTTTGGTCGTCCGATCCGAACGACCCCGAACCTTCCGTCACCATCACTCTGGAGCAGCCAACCGTACTCAAGGAACTGCGCCTGTACGACCAGCCGTCGTTGACGGATAACATTCTCGGCGCAACCATTTTGCTGGACGGAACCTCCGTGGCGGAGGTAGGGGCGCTGGTGAAGAACGGCTCCGCAACGGTTATTCCGCTGCAGGATACGACTCCGGTCTCCCAAATCAAGATTCGGATTACGGGCGCGGAGGGAGAACACTGGGGTTTGACGGAGGTGGAGGCGTATGCCGAGCCGCCGGAATCCGGCGTCACGTTTGCCAAGCTGACGGACGAAGCAGGTAACTTTCTCTACGACGCGTGGACAGATTCCGACGGAACGCTGAAGCTGAAGACCTACTGTTATCCCGCAGCGGATGCGGCATGTCTTAAGCGCTGCATCGTAACGTCGGACAATTCGGTTTGCAGCGTGAGCTGCACGGGAGATTCGTTTGCCGTGTCCTGCCCGGTGGGCGAGAGCTGTGTCGTTCGTCTTTCTGGCGCGCAGGATGAGGCGTATTCGGACGCGATTCGTGTGTCGAACCCGACCCCGCAGGCGCGCGCCTGGATGCACGCGCTGCAATGGGTTGAGGCACATCATCTCGACCCGATCAATCAGCGTGCTTACTATCGCGCAATCTTCAACGCGCTTACCTCGCGACTTTCAAAATTGCTTTGAGAACAGAGGAATCGTTTTTCAACGCACCGCGCGAACCCGACGGTTGGTGATTGCGGTGCGTTTTTTGCGCGCTTGCCGACCCGAAATCGGGTCAAACGCTCGAAATGCGTGAATTCTTACAACTTCTTTACAACACAGCATCGCCTTGTTCACAAGCATTCCGATAGAATACAACTAAGCGGTGAAGACGGTCGCGCCGGTCAAGGAGGGCATCTCAATGAAGCGCATTCTGGTGGTTGAGGACGACGAAGCAATCAACAAGCTGATCTGCATGAACCTTTCCGTCGCCGGGTATGCGCCCGAGCCTGTGCTCGACGGTACGGCGGCACTCGCGCTCGCGGAAAGCGAGGAGCCGTTTGATCTCGCGCTGCTGGACGTGATGCTGCCCGGCGTGGACGGGTTTCAGTTGCTCGCGCCGATTCGCGCGCGCGGCATTCCGGTGATTTACCTCACGGCGAAGAACGATCTCGAGAGTAAGGTGCTTGGCCTTCGCGAGGGCGCGGAGGACTATATCGTTAAGCCGTTTGAGATTCTCGAATTGCTCGTCCGAATCGAAAAGGTGCTCGCGCGCTATGGCGGTGACGAATCTTTGCTTCAGGTTGGAGACGTCGAAATCCATACGCAGGAGCACAGCGTGTTTCGCGCGGGCGAGCCGGTCTCCCTGTCGCCCATTCTGTTTGACTTATTGCTGTTGTTTACAAAGAAGCGAAACATCGCCATGTCCCGCGAAAAGATATTGGCGAGCGTCTGGGGGGACAGCTTCCTTGGCGAAAGTCGCACGGTGGACATCCATATTTCGCAATTGCGCAAGAAAACGGGCTTACGAATCGTGTCGATTCCCAAGATCGGCTACCGGCTGGAGGTATAGCGGCATGAAGATTAGACTCCGGCTTGCGCTGCTCTCCATCGCGCTGATCGCCGTTGCCCTCGCTTCTTGCGGAACGCTGCTGCTCAACGCCTCGGCAAAAACCAGCATACGAGCCGCGGAGGACGGCGCAAAGATGGAGCTGAACCTGCTGGGCACGTCCTACCAGAACGTGCTGCAGGACGTATATGACACGACCCTTTCCGAAACCGCGCAGCGCTCGCTCGCGCTCTACTTGTTTCGACAATACATCTCCATTAACTCGCAGTTTGTGCTGATTCGAAACGGCGAAACGCTCTACAACAACTCCAACTATGCCGTCGACCAACTGCTGGGCGGCGAAACCGAACGAACGATGGAACTGGACGGCAAAACGCTGTTTCTTGCGGCGGCGCAGGAGGTCGGTACGTCGTCCGGCACATACCAGATCTTTCTGGTGCGGGATGTCTCCAGCGTTTACGCGGACATCCGCGTACTAACGCTGCAATCCATCGCGATCTGTTCCGGCGCGTTTCTGCTCTCCGCCGGGGTGGTTATGTTTAGCACGTTTCGCGCGCTGCGGCCGCTGAAGCTGCTTCAGCAAAACGCCGCCGCCATCGCCAGCGGGGTGTATGACCGGCGCATCGAGGTGCACGGACACGACGAGATTTCGGAATTGGCGGTCAGCTTTAATTCCATGGCGGAGGCGGTGCAGCGGCAGATCGACGCGGTTACCGCCACGGCGGAGGAACGAAAGCTCCTGCTCGGCGCACTGACGCATGAGCTGAAAACGCCGATGACCAGCATCATTGGCTATTCGGAAGCACTACTCAAGACCAAGCTCACGCAGGCGCAAAAGACGGAGGCCGCCGCCTACATCAACCGCGAATGCGGGCGGCTGGAGCGTCTGACGCAAAAGATGATGCGGCTGATTTCGCTCTCCGGCGGGGAAGCGGTTCAATTGATCCCGACACCCGCAAGCGCGCTGTTTGCCGAAGTGGAACTCACGCTAAAGGACGCGACTGCGCGTCAGCACGCGGCGGTTTCTATTGCCGACTCCGGCGCGCGCTACGCGATGGATCTCGACCTCATGGCGAGTGTGCTGATCAATCTGGTGGACAACGCCTGCTCGGCGGGCGCGACGGAAATTGTTGTTACGGCGGAGCGAAACCGGTTGAGCGTCTCCGACAACGGCTGCGGCATTCCGGCGGACGTGCTCAGCCGCGTGACCCAGCCGTTCTTTCGCGCGGACAAGGCGCGCAGCCGTGGTCAGGGGCACGCCGGACTCGGCCTTGCGCTGGTGAGCCGCATTGCGGAGCTGCATGGCGCGCGACTGGAAATCGAAAGCGAGGCCGGCAAGGGTACAACCGTGCAATTCGTGTTTCCAGAGCAGGATGTTTGAACCCGAATCCTTACAACTCCCTTACAACTCGTTGGGGACTTCGTTACAGGCCGCGGGATATGCTAGCTGCAACAAGAGCAAAAGGAGACGGCGAACATGAAACGAATGTGGATTTTGTTGCTGACAATGGCGCTGCTCACGCCGCTTGTTGCATGCCGCACCCCGAAAGTGGATGCCGCGGAAGCGGAAACAAGCACGCAGCGTCTGCTTCAAACGGCATCGCAGGCAAATGGTGTGGAACCGGTAACGTCCGCCTCGGCGCTGCTTCGTGAGCGGCTGGGCGCGGAGGAGCACGTAACCCAAACCTTTTCCAGCGAGAACGGAACAAAACACGTAACGATTGACGCGGAAGTGATCATTCCGGAGGCGACCAGCCTCTCCGTCATCGAAGTACACCGCGCAGATTTGACACAGGATCTGGCGGATCGCGTGATCAACGCGCTGGTGAAGGGGCAACTCGAAGCTTACGATCAGCAGGCGACTCGCCTCTACGGCAGCAAACGCGTGCAGGGGCATCTGGACGCGCTGGACGCGCTGATTGCGCAAGCTGGCAGCGCGAAGAGTGCCGAATGGCGCGCCGCCATGCATGCGGAACGGGATTACTGGGCGCAGGTATTGGCGGACGCAACGGAAACATCCGCGCCCATCTCCGGCGTTCTCACGCACCCTTCCTGGACGGACGTGGACAAGGGCAGCGGCTATGTGGTTCTGGACGACGATGCGCTACAGGTAGTTGGCATGGCGGAGTCCGAAGCCGGCTGCGAGACGCTGTCCATGCGAAAAGGAAGAGATGAGAGCGTGATCGTTTGTTACGTACGCGAGCCGAACGAGTGCGTCGACCCCGGCGCGCAGATTGGCAGCTACAAGAGCGAAGCAGAACTTTTACTCGAAGAGCGAAAGGATGGGGAAAATCTCTCCGGCGACATTCGCCTTGCGGATGTGGCGGGCATTCCGCAAATCCAAACGACGCAGGAGCAGGCAATTGCGGTTGGAGACCAACTCATGCGAGAGCTCGGCGTTTCCGATATATCCTGCGTTGCGGCGGAACAGTGCTGGGGCGGCAGTTTCGATCCGGACGCAAGCGGCGTGCGCGGATTGCCGACCGCCGCCTACGGGGTGACCAATCCGTTTCGAAGCGTTTGGCGGCTGCGCTATACGCGGACGTTTAACGGCTTGCCGACGACATACGACACCATTCCGTGCCAGCCATACATCGACCCGGAGGACGACAAAGAGGTGCTTCCCGCGGCGGATTATGAGAACATTTCGATCTATGTGGACGACAGTGGCATTGTCGGATTTCGCTGGGCAGCGCCATTGACAGTGGGCAGTGTCGAGGTGGAGGATGCGGCCGTGCTGCCGTTTCGCGAGATCATGAAGGTCTTTACAGGTGCGTTTCTCATTGCCAACGATTGGTCAAATTCGCCTGCCTCGAGCATGGATTTTCGAATCACGCAGGTTCGCTTTGGCTATACCCGCGTTCGGGATGCGGACGTCTACGATACGGGAATTCTGATTCCCGCCTGGGATTTCTATGGGGAGTATGTCTACGATCCGAATGGAGAACAGCCGGAATACGGGTTTCGCTATGACCAGAGTATGTTCACCATCAACGCCATCGACGGGTCTATCATCGACCGTCAGCTTGGCTATTGAGCGAATGGCTTGGGGGAGTTTGTGTCGAAAGGGAAGGATTCTACCGTACCGGAAACAAAGGAGACTGAAGCATGAAACGAACCATTACACTGGGCATTGCCCTTTTTCTAATATTCGCAACTGGGTGCACTCCCGCAAAGCGGGCACAGGCGCGGAACAACGCGGATCAGATTGTAGAGATCGCGGCGGTTGGGTTGGAACCAGCCACAGGCGCAGCGGCGGAACCGTCCACTACGGCGGCGCCGACCGCTGAAACGCAGGCCACGGTGCCACTCAGCCCGTTGTATGAAAAACTTGGCGCGCCAACGCGCTATCAGGCGACGCTGACGCCGGGCACGGACAAGCTCGCGATTACGGTGGATGCAGACGTGATTTTGCCAAACGTCAGCGCAATTCCGACCATGCGGATCTCCGCGCGGGACTTTACGCAGGAGGAGGTCTCGAAGTTCTTCCACGCGTTCTGCGGCGATACGACGATGTACCTTGAACGCACAGAGGAAACCCGCGCCGAAATCCAACAGCGGATCGACGATTTTCAGGAGGAGCTGAAAACTGCCAGCGATGAGCGCAAGACGAAGGTGGAGCCGAACATCGACTATTATGAAAAGGAGCTTGAACAAGCGCCGGAGACCATTCAGGACGTCGTGACCGACGGAACGATGACCGAGCAGCAGTACGGCGACCCGGTCAAGCTCGCGATGTACATGGGTTTCAGCGCGCGGGAACAGCCGGAGTCGAAATTTGGCGGAAAGACCTTCGGCGTGCGGAACAACTACTACGATCTCAACACAAAGTCGAATTTCGATTTTAACATTGGCGCAGGGATCGGCTACGGGCGGGAATCCAGATGGGGTAGCTTGTTTTTTGCAAACCCGATTGTGTACATCAAGGACGAAACCCGCGTTCCCGCGGAGGCGGCGGGTGAGCTGACCATGACCCCGCTGGAGGCGAGAAAGCTCATGGAGGCGTTCTGGCAGGAACACGGGTTTTCGGATATGGGCGTGCTGAGCGTGTTTCTCGCGAACAATCAGGATACGGAAACGATGAAGGTCGACGAACACGATACCTATGGGCAGAAGCACGCCTACGTGGTTACCTGCGGGCAGAGCGTCGGCGGCATGATTCCCGTGAGCATCAGCGCAATGTGGGACGGCGTCGACTGGTTTTATGAGGATTGCTATTTCTGCATCAGCGACGCGGGGATTGAGACGTTCCACTGGGGCTCGCCAAACGAGTACGTTGAGACCGTTACCGCCGACACGGAGATGCTGCCGTTCTCGCGGATCGACGAAATCTTTCGCAAGATGATGCTGGTAAAATACGAGAGCAGCGCCGATGGCAACGCGACCGGCAAGCTATTTACCTACCATGTGGATCGCGTGATGCTCGAATGGCAGCGCATCTTCGAGCAGGGGTCAAAGAGCAAGGGGCTGATGGTTCCCGTTTGGAATTTCTACGGAACATTTGAATTCCAGTATACAAATGGCGACCACTATGGCAGCGAAACGAGGCAGGGCTTCCTGCTGCCGCTGCTGTCCATCAACGCGGTGGACGGGTCGATCGTCGATTTGCGCGAAGGGTATTGAAGAGGAGAAAATGACGATGAAACGATTGAAACAGTATCTACAGCGGTTTCTTCTCTGGATTGGCGCGACCGGCTTGCTGCTTTCCATGGTGGCCTGCGCAAACGTCGATCAGGACGAATATAGAATGCCGACGGAAACAGAGCGAATGTTCACCACGGCCGAGCAACTCGGCGCCCGCGCGGCAACACCGAGCGATTATCAACTGCCGGATGGGAACTACGACTGGAGCGTTCAAAGCGACGATGGCAACCTGAACGTAACGTGCAACGCGTCCGTGCACGCGCCGCAAACATCGCTGTTTCTGGCAGGAGCCTCCGGCGAAGGATTTACGCAGCCGCAGATCACGGGAATCTTTCGCTATTTGTTCAATGGACAAGCCGTTGCAACGCTTATTGGAAAAAACGTTCAAACCAAGGCGAGCGTGCAAGAACAGCTGGACCAGATGAAGCAGATTTTGCAGGAGAACGCGTATTCGGACTACGGCTTCACGAAAGAGGAATACGAAGAGGCGATTGCCCGGCAGGAAGCGGCGCTTCTCGCTGCCCCGGCTGCGAGCGAGGGAGAGCGGATTTCAACCGACGGAACACTGCTCCCGGTTCGGGACGATGTTCAGGGAAATTATCAGGCGCTGGAAGCGCGAACGGAAGCAGGGGATACGCTGAGCGTCCGCTCTGCTCCGGCGAACGATCGCTCGCAATTGCCAAGCACCTGCCGGTTCGAGCGGTACGGCGCGCCGGAGTACAACATGCTAGACGCAGTTTCGGTGCAGGGGGGCGACCCGCTGCCACAGGCCGCGCAAGGCAAACTAAACCGCACGCTGTCGGAGGCAAAGCAACTGAGCGACGGCCTGCTGGCGTCTGCCGGAACGGATACCACGTGCCTCGCGGCCTACGTGGTGGGCGACCGCCAAACCGGCAATGCGGATGGGCTCGTTCAGGCGGCGGCGCATTATGCCTACCGGTTTGTCTACGGGCGCATTGCAAATGGCGTTCCGGTTGCAACGGATGCCTGGACGGAGGACGACAGCGTAAGCGAATACCCCTGGCCATACGAACAGATTGCGGTGATTGTGGATGACGAGGGGATTGCGCAGTTTCAATGGGTGGAGCCCGTCACCGTGCAGAACGAGGAAACCGACCGTGTTTCGCCCATTTCCTTTCCGCAAGCAACAGAGATATTTGAAAAGATGATACCGGTCATCTACGGCTCGCAGACATACTCGGCAAACCCGAAGATCGATCATATGAACGTAAGAATCGACGTAAACGACATCCAGTTGAGCATGCTGCGCATCAAAAACCCCTCTGCCGAAAGCAAAACCGGCTTACTCGTTCCGGCATGGGTGTTTTACGGAACCATTGTTTCCCAAACGTTCTGGAACGATGGAACCGCAGATTCTCCCAATTATCGGCAGGGAATGAACGGAGCCGAAGGCTGCGACTTCGCGCCGGGGCCCACCATTGTGCTCGCCATCAACGCCGTGGACGGCAGCATCATTGATACAAGCCAGGGATACTAAGCGCAATAAAACGACAACGCGCAAACCCGCCTCGATAACAGGCGGGTTTTGCCGTGTGCCGGATACCTGGACTCCACCAAGGCGCATTTTCTTCGCGCCATCTTTGAGGGCGTCGCCTGCATGCTGCGCGAAAACATGGAGCTCATTGAAGAGGTCAACCGCCTCGAGGTGCGCGAAATCCGCTCCCTCGGCGGCGGCGCCAAGAGCGCCGTCTGGCAGCAGATCAAGGCGGACGTTTCAAAAAAGCCCATCGGCGCGCTGGCTGAGCCGGAATGCGCTTCCCTTGGCGTGGCAATTCTCTCCGCTGTCGCGCTTGGTTACTACGAGAGCGCGGAATCGGCGGCGCGGCTTGCCAACGCGGTGACCGACTGGCAACAGCCGGACGAAACGCAGTTTGCGCTCTACGACCGGCTCTACGCAAAATACAGCGCGCTCTATGAGCGCCTCGAACCACTGTTTTAAGGCAGGAACGAAATGAACTATTCCGATATGAAACCATACGTCGGCAATCGCGAGCAACTCTTTTCCGTGCGCGAATCCCGCCTTGTTGGCGGACGCGCGGACGGCGTTCGCGTGGTGGACATTCACAACGGCGGCAATCTTTCGCTCACCGTCGCGGTCGATCGCTGCATGGATATCCCCGTGCTGCGCTACAAAGGCCGCTGCATGAACTACATCACCTGCAATAGCATCAGCCACCCCGCCTACTACGAAGTCGCCGGCGAAGGCTGGAGCGAGGCGTTCTCCGGCGGGTTTCTCTACACCTGCGGATTATCGAACACCGGACTTCGCAGCAGCACGGACTGGGACACGCAGAAGGAGCACGGCTGCATCGCCAACCGCCCCGCCGAACACCTGAACATCGTTGAAACGGAGACCGAGGACGGCCCCGCCGTGGAGCTGATCGGCACCATGAAGGAAAGCATGCTCGCGGGAACGAACCTTTCTCTGGCCCGCCGCATACGCGTTTCCTACCAAAAGGACGAGGTCGAGATCATCGACGTCGTCAAAAACGAAGGCTTTCGCCGCGTGCCGCAGCCCATTCTCTACCACTGCAACATGGGGTATCCGCTGCTACAGCCGGACTCAAAATTCTCCATTTCGCATACAGCCGTGCGCCCGCGCACACCGTTTGCAGAGCGGGAGCTGCCGAATCTGAACGAAATTCTGCCCCCACAGGACGCGCTGGAGGAAGCCTGCTACTATTACACGCCCATTGCGGATTCTTCCGGCTGGGCAACCGCAGTGTTAGAGAACGCGCGGGAGCATCTACGCCTCCGCCTCTCGTTTGACACAGCAACACTCGGTCATTTTGTGCAATGGAAGAATTTTGTCAAAGGCGAATATGTCATGGGACTGGAGCCAGCAAACGCGCCAATCGACGGGCGCGAGGATGCGCTTTCCCGCGGGGAACTGCCCTTTCTGGAGGGCGGGGAGGCGCGCACCTACCGTCTGCGGTTTGCGCTGGATGAGAAAACGGGAGAAGCGGGCTAAACGCCCGCTTTTCTCCTCTGTTGCCCTGTGCTATTCTTACCATATCGTTCGAGAAAGGAAGATCGCGGCCTACGCCGCCGATTGAACCACCGATGAGCAATTCCCCGTTTCGTCCGGACAGCCCGCTCATGCGCGCCATTGGCCGCGTGGGCGATCTTGCGCTGGTCAACATTCTGTTTCTGCTCTGCTCCATTCCCGTTATCACGCTTGGCGCTTCCGCAACCGCGCTGTATACGGTTTCGTTCCAGATGGTGCGCGGCGAGGAGAAGCAAATCGCGAAGACCTTCTTTTCCGCGTTTGGCCGGAACTTTTGCCAAGCCACGCTGCTGACGATTCTCTTTCTGCTGCTTGGCGCGGGGTTATTTCTCGATCTACGCGTGATGCAGGCAAACCCCGACGCGTTTCCGCTCGTGTTTTGGGTCGGCTCCGGGCTGCTCGTACTCGCAGCGGCAATCACGCTGCCGTTTGCGTTTGCACTTCAGTCGCGCTTTGACAACTCCGTTTGGAAAACGCTGAAAAACGCGTTTGTCCTCGCCGTAACGCATCCGCTGACCGCGCTATTCGCCGCCGCGCTGACGCTGCTGCCGCTGGGCTTATTGCTGTTTGCGCCGTATTACCTGCTGCTGAGCAGCATCTTCTGGTTTCTCTTTGGGTTTTCGCTGACCACCGTTGCCAACAGCTGGCTGTTTGCACGAATCTTAAAACCCTGGGTGCCCTCCGGCGACAAACAGCCGAGCGAGGACGAGTAGTTCCTTTTTTTCGTTCTATCGACGTAGTCTAAGCGCAAAGCAAAACGGAGAGGTATGCACCTCCCCGTTTTTTTTGCTTGAATGCTTGGCTTTATTCCGCGAACGAGAGCGCCGTGTCGATGTACACCGGATACGTATCAACCAGCACATAGGCGCGCGCCGCCGCCGACACGTCCTCGCCCTTGTCAAACGAAACCGTTACGGAGCGCACCGTTCCATCGTCGTTTGCCTCTACCGCCGTGTTCTTTGTGTAGTAGAGCGACAACGGACCGCCGTCCTTGTCCGTTAAGAGAATGCTGACGATGTGCTCGTCCGCGCGGATTTCGCTGCCCGTAAACGACGCGGTCACGGCGTCCTCGCCCATCTGGACTTCAACACTGCCCACGCCCTCCGGCATGGACGCCTTGTCCCAGGAGGCGATGTTGCAAGCGCCGCGCGCAAACAGCTGCCCGGTCTTGAACTCGCTCATGCCCGTGAGCTTGAGCCCCGGCCCGTAGTAGGCAATCTCGTCGCAGTTGGCAACGGCCGTAATCGTCGCCGTCTGGTCGAACGCGCCATTGGCGTTCAGCGCCGTGTTGATCCGGTAGGAAGCAAACGGCATATCCCACGTGCCGATGAAGTTGATCTTAAAGCCCTGATAGTTCGAGAGCGTCACAAGCCCGTCCTTGTAGTCCATCAAGAGCGGATAGCGGGTCTTGACGTCCGGATTGATCGTCACCTTGCCGTTTTCGCCCTGTCGGCCTTCAATGACCCAGACGACCGCCCGGCCATCCGCGTTGCGATAGAGCACGCCGCCAATGTAGTGCAGCGAGTCGAACCCAATCTGGTTGTAGGAAGGCAACATGGAGGGCGTCGGCATGGACAGCCGCGAAAGCTCGATAACGCTTTGTGCGCCGTCTTCCGCCGTCGTGAACGGGTCTTTCGCGCCCGAACCGCCGTTCACCTGGAAGGTGAAGCTCTTTTCAATGGTGCCCGCCTTCGTTCCGCCAAAGAACTTGAGGCCGAAGCGGCTGAGGTTCGTGTTGTAGTCCGCCTTGATCGTAACGGTGATGTTGCCGCTCGCGTCCGGCGTCCAATATTCCTTGGGGATGATGTTGACGAACTTATTCGTCGCGCCAACCTCCACGCGATACCCCTCGTTACCGGATACCGAAACCTGCACGGAATTGCGCACCAGTGCGGAGAGCACATTGTCCCCGTCTTTTCGCACCATCAGCGAGAGCGTAATGGGATCGTTTGCGGCAATTGCCGTCTCGAGCGTCTGCTCCAGCGCGCCAAAGGACGTGGTAAACACGAGATCCGCGCCGTCGAACGGCATATCCTCGCCGCCCGTGTAGCAGCGGGGGTCCTGCTTGCCCGCCTCGGTCAGCGGATAGTCGTACGGAACGAAGAACACCTCGCCGCTCTCGCCCGCGATGTATACGCCGTCAAAGCCCAACGCAGGAGAGCCGTTTAGGTCGTTTCGGTTCGCCTGAATGCACTGGTAGCTCCAGCGCAGCGTTCCGTCGGGATTGATGCAGTAGAGCTTGCCTTCGCCGTTGCCGAAATACACGTTGTCATTTCCGTCCACGGCGGGCGAGGAACGAATGGGTTCGAGTGTATCAAATTCCCAAATCGCCTTGCCGGTGTTCGGGTCAATCGCATACAGCGTTCCGTCCGTGCTGGCCTGCAGGATGGTGCCATCCGAAAGCTGCGCGGGGCTGGCGTAGATATGGTCGTTCATGCCAAACGCCCAGAGCTGCTTTCCGCTGTCCTGCGCCATGGCGCGGAGGTACCCGTCGAACCCGCCAACGAGCACCGCGCCATTTTCCGCGTCGCTCGTGAGCATGCTTGTTGCCGCAACCGTGCCTAAAAAGTCTCCGCGCACCCAGCGTTTTGTGCCGTCAATGTTGTAGCTGAACACGTTTTGCAGCAGCTGATGACAGGTTGCAAAAAAGATGTTGCCGGTCTTCGTGTTGACCGCGGGCAGCGACCAGATCAGGTCGTTTGCCGTAAACACGGACTTGACCGCTCCGGTGTCCGGGTCGAGGCAATAGACGAGGCAGTTGTCGTTTGGCACAAGCAGCGTTCCATCCGGCAGGATGCCGACGTTGCCTTCAAACCAGTTGACGTTCCAGGTCTTAATGCCGTATTTCTCCATGAGCTGTTCCGCCGTGTCCGCGGTGAACTTCCAAAGCAGCTCGCCGGTTTCGCGGTTAAAGCAGTAGGTAACCGCGTCGCCGGAGGCAACAATCACGCGGCCTTTGTTGTCCAGCAGCGCGGAGGAGTCGATGATTTCGTTGGTCTTATACGACCACTTGACCGAACCATCGGGGTTAAAGCAGTAGAAGTTCGTGTCCGCGGAGCCAATGTAGCAGTTGCCTGCTTTGTCGACAACCGGCGAGGAGAAGATGCCCTTGCCGGTTTGGTATACCCACGGTTGCTTGTCATTCTCCGCCGGAACCACGGGCGTTCTACCATTTTGCAGGTCGTTTGCGCGGAATTTTGCCCAAGGGCTCTCGGGATCGAGCGGCAGATAGTAAACGAAGCTGCCCTCATCCGTCACGAGGGTGGTTGGCGCGGGCGAGAGGTCGTACTTCCCGAAGGGAACAAAGTAGACAACTGCCGCCGCCGCCAGCAGAACGACAATTGCCAGAACGATGAATCGGCCAATGTGTTTTTTCTTTTTCCCGGGGTGCACGAGGATATCTCCGGCGGTGTCGGACGGAGGATTCTTGGTTTGTTTCATAATTCAGACCCCTTCCTGCAAATTCCGAACAGCAGCATTTGAACCAGCTGTTCTAGCTTTTGTTTAAACGAGTATTCCGAGTCGATCTCGTCTTCCTCTAAAAACCGCTCAACCGACGCGGCAAATACCTTGCTGAAGAGCTCATTATCGAGTTCTCCAATCGTCCCCTCCGCTTTGCACTGGTCAATCACGGAGAATGTGCGCTCCCAGC
>OFJB01000762.1_pt1 | contig 14444 bp, 13 predicted proteins | sample 1775081 | NCBI WGS metagenome assembly OFJB01 (sample SAMN08195771, study PRJEB24354) | sludge metagenome | isolation source: initial sludge from phenol fed wastewater aerobic bioreactor | place: India: Nagpur | collected 2016-06-05 | reverse complement strand
AGCCGGAGCAGCTCGGGCAGCTCCTGCGGCCACAGGCTCAGGCCGTGGGCGAGGCCGTGCGTCAGGGACTCCGACACGAACCCGCCGTTGCGTCCGGTCGCGCCGAACGCGACGCGCTCCGCGTCGACCAGGACCACGTCGCACGACGGGTCGGCGATGCGCGCCTCGATGGCGGCCCACAGCCCGGTGAAGCCGGCCCCCACGACCAGGAGGTCGCACGTCACCTGCCCGACCACGTGGGGTGTCGGCTCCGGAGCATCGGACCGGTCGGTCCAGAAGGATCGCGGCAGAGCGTCGGCCAGGGAGGCGTTCGCAGGAGTGGTCGAGATCGTCATCGTCCGCCCTGCGGAGCCAGCACGACGCCGCGGTCCGCTGCCCACGCGAGGTGGACGGTCGTGCCACGCATGACGTCGGCGGTCCCCTGGCAGCTGAGGGTCAGCGGCCCCGGGTGCCCCGCGACCTCGACCGCGATGGTCGACCGGCCGCCGTAGAACTGGGTCTCGATGACCGTCCCGGTGATGAGGCCCGAGGCGTCGTCGACGAGCCGGAGGTCCTCCGGCCGGACGACGAGCACGGCCTGGGGGGAACTGGTCTCGCCGACGGGGTGGCCGGGGAGCAGCCCGAGGCCGGGCACGTCGACACCGCCCGCGGCACGCACGCCGACGAACGAGTTGCTCGACCCGATGAAGTCAGCGACGAACACCGTGGCGGGCCGCTGGTACAGGTCGACGGGGGAGTCGACCTGCTCGACCCGGCCCGCGGACATGACCGCGATCCGGTCGGCCATCGACATCGCCTCCTCCTGGTCATGGGTGACGACCACGAAGGTGATACCGACCTCGTGCTGCAGGCGCTTGAGCTCCAGCTGCATCTCCGCGCGAACCTTGCGGTCCAACGCCGACAGCGGCTCGTCGAGCAGGAGGAGCCGGGGTCGCTTGACGATGGCGCGGGCCAGGGCCACGCGTTGGCGCTGACCGCCGGACAGGCTCGCCGGCCGCGCCTTGGACTTGCCGCTCAGGCCGACGGTCTCCAGCACCTCGGCGACACGCTGCCGGATCTCGTCCTTCGGAAGTCCCTCGCGCTGCAGCCCGTACGCGATGTTGCGCTCGACGCTCATGTGCGGGAAGAGCGCGTACGACTGGAACATCAGGTTGACGGGTCGCCGCTCCGGCGCGAGTGCGAGCAGGTCGATGTCGCCCTGGTCGCCGGTCATCGTGATCGTGCCCCCGTCGGGGTACTCGAACCCGGCGAGGCTGCGCAGCAAGGTCGTCTTGCCGCAGCCGCTGGGCCCGAGCAGGGCGAAGAACTCGTTCTGCCGGATATCGAGGCTGACGTCGTCGACCGCGAGGGTCTCGCCGAAGCGCTTGGTCAGCCCTCGCATCGAGACGAGGACGGGTCGGTTCTCGGTCATATGGTGTCCGTGAGCTTGGTGAGGCGCTGGGCAGAGATGACGACGGTGAAGCTGACGAGCAGGAGGAGCGCGGCCAGAGCGTTGATCTCCGGGGTGACGCCGAACCGGACCATCGAGTAGATGACGATCGGCAGGGTCGGCGTGGACGGGCCGTCGGTGAAGAACGCGATGACGAACTCGTCCAGGCTGAGGGTGAAGACCAGCAACGCGCCGGCGACGATCGCAGGCATGAGGCTGGGCACGGTGATCCGCAGGAACGTCGAGACCGGACCCGCGCCGAGGTCGCGGCTTGCTTCCTCCAGGCTCGGGTCGGTGTGGCCGAGGCGGGCGAGCACGACGGCAGCGACGAACGCCATGCCGAACACGACGTGCGCCAGCAGGACGGTGTGCAGGCCCAGGGTCATGCCGATCAACGCGAACAGCGCGAGCAGGCCGATGGCCAACGCGAGGTCCGGGAGGATCGCCGGGGCGAGCGAGTACGCCTCGAGCCAGGCGGAGCGGAAGTAGCGGTTGATCCCGACGGCCAGGAGAGTGCCGAGGACCGTCGCGATGACGGTTGCTCCGACGGCGACGATCATCGTGTTGACGAAGCCCTGCCGGATCAGGTCGTCGGACATCAGCTCGGAGTACCACCGGGTGCTGAAGCCGGTCCAGGTGTACGGAGTCTTCGACGCGTTGAACGACATGACGACGAGCACCGCGATCGGCAGGTACAAGAAGGCGTACGTCAGCCACAGGGGCAGCGACAGCCAGCCGAGCCTACGCACGGGCGCCCCCGTTGATGCGTCGGCCGATCGCGGCCTGGATCGCGAAGAGCACGACGAGGAAGATCACGACCGAGAGCGCGAGGACGGCGCCGAACGGCCAGTTCCGCGCCTCGAGGAACTGGTCGCGGATGAGGTTGCCCACCATGACCGTCTTGCCGCCGCCGAGCAGCTCGGGGACGACGAAGTTGCCCATGCTCGGCACGAACACGAAGATCGCGCCGATCATGGCTCCCGGCAGCGTCAGCGGCAGCGTGACGTCGAGGAACGCACGGATCTTCCCGGCGCCGAGGTTGCGGGCCGCCTCCTGCAGTTGGGGGTCCACGCGCTCGATCGCGGCGTAGACGGGCAGGATCATGAGCGGCAGGTAGGCGTACAGCAGGCCGACGACCACGGCACCGCGGTTGTAGAGCAGATCCAGCGGCGCGCCGACGATGCCGAGGTTGACGAGCACCGAGTTGACCGGACCTTCGGAGTTCAGCAGCACGATCCAGGCGTAGGTGCGGATCAGGAAGTTGGACCAGAACGGCAGCACCACGAGCACCAGGGCGACCGTGCGCCACCGCGACGGCAGCCGGGTGATCGCGTACGCCGTCGGGTAGCCGAGGGCGAGCGCGAGGACGGTCGTGATCCCCGCGATCAGCACCGAGTTGCCCAGGATCGACAGGTACGTCGAGTCGAGCGCCTTGCTGAAGTTGGAGAGCGTGAGCTCGAGCTTGACACCGCCGAAGCGACCGCGCGTCAAGAACGCGTAGCTCAGGACGATCAGCAGCGGGATCGTCATGAAGGCCGTGAGGTACAGCAGTCCCGGCCCGGCGAACACCGCCCGCGCACCCAGGGCGCGACGCCGTGCGGCGCCGCGCCCTGGGGCGGTCTGAGTGCTGGTCATCGTGGTGTCGGTCGAGCGATCAGCTCGACGTGACCTCGGTGGCCAGGTCGGTGTACTTGACGCTGTCCTCGCCCAGATCGACGACGACCTCCTGCTTGAGCAGGTCGGCCGGCGACGTCGCCATGTTCGGGTACTGCTCGAACAGGGCCTGAACGCCCGGCTCCTCCATCGCCGCCTTGTTCGGCACCTTGTAGAGGATGTTCTCGGCGACCCAGGCGTGGTTCGCCGGCTCGAGGATGAAGTTGATGAACGCGTGGGCCGCGTCCTTGTTCTGCGACGACTTCAAGATCACCATCGTGTCGGACCACACGTCCGAGCCCTCGGACGGGACGGTGAACGTGATGTCGGGGTTCTCCGCGGTGCCGTAGTTGCACCATCCGTCCCAGGCGACGACCTCGTTGGCCTCGCCGGACACCAGCCGGCTGTAGAACGTCGTGTCGTCGTAGGCGAGCAGGTCGGCCTTGCTCTTGATGAGCAGGTCCTTCGCCTCGGCGAGCTGGGCGTCGTCGGTCGTGTTGATGCTGTAGCCGAGGGCCTTCAGCGCGGGGAGCGCGAGCCAGCGCTCGGTGGTCATCTGCGTGACCTTGCCCTTGTTGTCCGCGCTCGGGGTGAGGATGTCGTTCCAGCTCGTCGGCTCGGCCATCTTGTCGCTGCGGTAGCAGATGCCGGTCGTCCCCCAGGTGTAGGGAACGGAGAACGTGTTGCCCGGGTCGAACGCCAGCTGGGTCGCCTCGGGGTAGAGATTGGCGATGTTCGGGACCTTGCTGTGGTCGATCGGCTCCAGGAGGCCGGCCTCGTTCAGAGCCTGGGCGTACTGCCCCGACACGAACGCCACGTCGAAGCCCGAGTCGCCGCCGGCAGTGAGCTTGGCCATGATCTCCTCGTTGGTCGCGTGGTTCGCGATCGTGAGGGGCACCCCGAGGGACTTCTCCACCTGGGCGGCGAGATCCTCGGGGTAGTAGCCGGCCCAGTTGGACACGGTGAGGGTCTGCCCGGACAGGTCGGCCGGAGCCGCTGCCTCGCTGGCCGGTGCGGCGGAGCTCGCCGCGGCGGACGCTGCCGGCGACGCCGGCGCCGAGGACGAGCTCGACTCGCTGCTCGCGCTGCTGCTGCACGCGGCCAGGACGACGGCCGACGCGGCCACTGTGACCCAGACCGCAGGTGTTCGACGACGCATGTGCTCTCCTCCTGGTTGACCGTGCTCGGCTGCGCTGATCGCTGCTTCCCCGAAATCTCACGCAGCGTTCAAGGAATGAAAGCGCATTGTTGCCGGTGAATGTGACGAACGTGTGAATTTCCTGAATCTCGATTCAGTAACACGAGAGGCTCTAGGCTGCGCGGCATGTCCAGCACGAGGAGCGCGCGCCGAGCCGGCCTGCTCGCCGCCGCGCAGCGCGCGATGGCCGAGCACGGGGCCGGGGTGCGCCTCAACCAGGTCGCCGAGGAGGCCGGCCTGACCAGTGGCGCGATCCTCTACCACTACCCCGACCTGCAGGAGCTGCTCGTCGACGCGAACCGCGCCGGCATGGAGCGGTTCTACGACGAGCGGCTCGCCGCGATCGAGGGTCTCACCGATCCGGCACGTCGCCTGGTCGTCACCATCACGTCCGGGCTGCCGGAGGACGCAGCCGACGAGGAGGTCCGTCTGCTGTGCGCGCTCGGCGGCGAGGCAGCACGTAATACCGTCTACGCGGTCCTGCTCACGGCGCTGTACGACCGCCAGGTGGCGATGTACCAGGGGATCCTGGACGCGGGCGCGGCCCAGGGCGTGTTCACGCTCGCGGGCGAGTCCGTGGTGATCGCCCGCAACCTCGTCGCCCTCGAGGACGCGTACGGCTACCGGATCATGGCCCGGCACCCCACCTTGGACTACGACACCTGCGTCGAGCTCACGCTCGCGTACGCCCGACTGGCCACCGACCACCCGCTGCCGAGGGAGCACCGATGACTGACCAGCCCGCCGCCGAGCGCCCGCTGACGATCTTGTTCATGCCGGAGTCGGCGTACGGACCGACCAACCAGTGCGTGGGCATCGGGAAGGTCCTCCTCGACCGAGGCCACCGCGTCGTGTTCGCTGCCGAGGCGTCCTGGAAGGGCAAGCTGGCGCCGCTGGGCTTCGAGGAGGACCTGGTCGACCTCGCGCCCGCGCCGGAGGTCGTGGAGGGAGAGCCCGAGCCCGACGCGGGGCAGTTCTGGAAGGACTTCATCCGGGACACCGCACCGGAGTTCCGCAAGCCCACCGTCGAGCAGCTGGAGACGTTCGTCGCGCCGACGTTCCAGGCGCTCATCGACGGGGCCCGGTACTGCGAGCCGCAGCTGCGCGAGATCATCGCGCGCGTGCGTCCCGATGTGATCGTCGAGGACAACGTGGTGGCCTTCCCCGCACTCCTCACCGGTGGGGCCCCGTACGTGCGGATCGTGTCGTGTAACCCCTTGGAGGTCAAGGGTTCCGGGGTCGCGCCGACCTTCTCCGGCCTGCCCGCCGCGGACGATGCCGAGTGGGAGTCGTTCCGCGCGGAGTACGACCGCACGCACCGGGCGATGTGGGAGGACTTCAACGCGTGGGTCGTCGAGCAGGGCGCGCCGGCGCTGGCCGACCTGGAGTTCATCCACACCTCGGATGCCGCGAACCTGTACGTGTTCCCCGCGGAGGCGGACTACACCGACGCCCGTCCGCTCGACGACACGTGGCATCGCATGGACTCGAGCGTGCGCGAGACGGACGGCGACTACGAGCTGCCCGCGGTGCTGCGCGACCGTCCGGCCGGCTCGGGCCTGGTCTACCTGTCGCTCGGCTCCCTCGGCGGAGCCGATGTCGACCTGATGAACCGGCTCGTGTCGGTGCTCGCCGGGACACCGCACCGGTTCATCGTGAGCAAGGGGCCGCAGGCCGACCTCATCGAGCTGGCCGACAACATGGTCGGGGCGGAGTTCCTGCCCCAGACCAAGGTCATCCCCCAGGTCGACCTCGTCATCACCCATGGCGGCAACAACACGACCACGGAGGCCCTGCACTTCGGCAAGCCGATGATCTGCCTGCCGCTGTTCTGGGACCAGTACGACAACGCGCAGCGGATCGACGAGCTCGGCTTCGGGGTGCGGCTGGCCACCTACGACTTCGCCGCCGAGGAGCTCGTGTCGGCCGTCGACCGACTCCTGGCCGACACGGCGCTGCGTGAGCGTATGGCCGCGATCGGTGCCGCGATCCGCGAGCGTGACGGCCTGCGGGTCGGTGCCGACGTGATCGAGCGGGTCGCGCGCGCCCACGCCGTCGGCGCCTGAGTGCCAACCGCCCCACCCCACCCCCGTCCATGTTGAGGTTCCGAGCGTTTGCAGGGCGCCGAATCGCCCTGAACCTCAACATCGCTGGGAGGATCGGGACGTGAGCGCCGGGGTCGACGTCGCGTCCTGGCTCGCCTCGGTGGCGCCCGAGGACCTCCTCCCCACCCGGCGACGTGACGAGGCGCAGCGGATCGAGCGACCGCTGACCCTCGTGGGGTCGGCCTGGCTCGACGAGGCGCACGGGTACGCGATCGTCCGCGACGCCCGATCGGTGACGTACGGCATCCCGCTCGCGGTCGGCGCCGGTGGCCTGCGCCGTGCCGTCCCCGGGGACGGAACCTCGGCGGCGCTCGTCGCCCAGGCCCGTGACGCGGGAGATGTGGCACCAGAACCCGGCATATCGGGCACGTTCGCGCTCGTTGTCCCGCGTCGCGGGACAAACGGTGGCGGGGAGGGGCGGGCGCCGGGGCTGACGGACGCGGACGAGGCGGGCATCGACGCGGACCAGACGAACGACCTCGTCGTCGTCGGCGCGGGTGCCAACCGCGTGGTCGTGAAGTGGGACCTGCACCCGGGCTCCGGCGACCAGGTAGGCCCGGCCCGGCTGGCCGCGCTCGCCCGGGCCGGCTTCGCGGGCACGCCGCGGACGGTCGCGCTGGTCGGGATCGACGTGGATGGTGAGCGGCACCACGTGGCCACGATCGTCGAGTACGTCCCCGACGCCCTCGACGGGTGGGACTGGACGGTGGACGAGGTCCGCGCCCTCGCCCTCGACGGGTCGTCGCGGGCCGACGAGTCGGTCGTCGCGGTCGCCCGCATCGTCGCCGGCATGCACGTCGCGCTCGCCAGCGGACCTGCCGCTCGCGCGAGCGAGGCCGATGTCGCGTCGTGGGTCGCCGATGCGGACCGCATCGTCGAGAACGCCGAGCTGGACGACGATCAGCGTGCCCCCGTGACGGCTGCCCTCGCGCCGCTCGCACGGGCGGCCGGAACCGTGGTCGCCCCGATCCACGGCGATCTGCACGTCGGCCAGATCCTGCGGGCGGGCGAGCCGACGCGGTTCCTCGTCATCGACTTCGACGGCAGCCCGACGGACACGCCGGCTCAGCGTCGCGAGCCGCAGCCGGTCGCCCGCGACGTGGCCTCGATGCTCGCCTCCTGGGACCACGTCGGCCGCGTCGTCCTGCACCGCACTCAGGGGCTCGAGTCGGCGCACCGCGAGCGCGTGCTGGCGTGGATCGAACGTTCCCAGCGCGCGTTCCTCGAGACGTACGCGGCCGAGCTCGCCGCCGCCGGCCGCGCCGACCTGCTGGATCGTCGCCTCGTGCGCCCGTACCAGGTCCTCCAGGAGTGCCGGGAGTACGCGTACGCCCGTCGCTACCTCCCGCACTGGCGCTACGTCCCCGACGCCGCGCTTCCTGCCCTGCTCGCCCGACCGGAAGGCTCCGCCGCGTGATCCCCGACCTGTTCGCCGAAGACCTGCTGGCGAAGCCCGACGTCCTGACCGGCCTGGCCGCGCACCTGCGCGCCGCGGATCCCTGGGCGGGCTCCGGCATCGATGCGGACAGCCGGCTCGTGCTGCTGGGGATGGGGTCGTCCCACTACGCCAACGCGGTCGCCGCAGCCCGCCTCCGCGCTCTCGGCGTCGATGCGGTCGCGGAGCTGGCCAGCAGCGATGTGCTGCCGGCGGTGCGCCCGGGAACCGTCGTGGTCGCCGTGTCCGCCAGCGGCGGCTCGGTCGAGACCCTCGATGCGGTGTCGCGGTACGCCAGCCGGTGTCCGGTCGTCGCGATGACCAATGTCGACGGCTCGGCCATCGCGGCGGACGCGACACACGTAGTGCCGATGGTGGCGGGCGAGGAGCGCGGCGGCGTCGCGTGCCGCTCGTTCCAGCACACGCTTGCCCTGCTCCTGGACCTCGAGGCCCGGCTGACGGGATCCTCCGCTGGCCGGGCAGCGGTCGCGGACGTCGTCGAGCGCAGCGCGGTGGCCTCGGCGGACCTGCTGGCGCGACGCGCCGAGTGGCTGCCGCGACTCGCGGAGCTCGCGCTCGGACCGGACGGCACCCACTTGGTCGCGCCTGCCCGACGGCTGTCGTCGGCGTTCCAGGGCGCCTTGATGCTGCGCGAAGGCCCGCGACGTCCGGCTGTCGGCTGCGAGACCGGCGACTGGAGCCACGTCGACGTCTACCTGACCAAGACCACGGACTACCGGCTCGTGCTCTTCGCCGGGTCGCGGTGGGAGCCGGCACTGCTGGACTGGGTGGCGAAGCGGGGCACGACGCTGACCGCGGTCGGTGGCGACGTGCCGGGTGCCGCGTACGCGCTGCGGTACGTCGACGATGACGATGACGACGTCCGCCTGCTGACGGAGGTCCTCGTGGCCGAGCTCGTGGCCGCCGACGCCTGGAGCGCGCAGACGGCCTGATGGCGCTGGCGGATCAGGCGGCGGTCTGGTCCCCGCTGCGGTACAGGACCGTCCGGTCCCCTCCCTGGCTCTTGGCGGTGTAGAGCGCGGCGTCCGCGGCGGCCAGCGTCTGCTCCGGGTCGTCGCCGACCGCGGCGATCGCGACGCCGACGCTCAGCGTGGTCGTGACCGGTCGTCGGTCGACCGTGATCGGCTCCGACACCGCGGCGCGCACCTTGTCGGCGACGGCGATCGCGTCGGCCGCCGAGTGCACGCCCTCGAGCACGGCCACGAACTCGTCGCCGCCGAGCCGGGCGACGATGTCCTGGGTGCGGACGCTCGACGCGATGCGCCCGCCGATCTCGCGGAGGACCTCGTCGCCCGCCGCGTGCCCGAACTCGTCGTTGATGGGCTTGAAGTCGTCGAGGTCGCAGTACAGCAGTGCGATCGCCTGGCCCGTGCGCGGCGAACGCGAGAAGACCTTGGCCAGCCGCTCGCGCAGTCGTGCACGGTTCGGCAGGCCGGTCAGGTCGTCGTGGTGGGCCTGGCGCACGAGCTGGCGGCGCCGCTCGTACCGGTCGGTCACGTCCCGCCACGTCAGGCTGAGCTGGTCGCCGATGCGGACCGCCCGGTTGTCGAACCGCCGGATCCGGGCGGGGTCTCGCCGGTCCGGGAACGGGTCGTCATCGAGCGCGAGCGGTCGCCCGGTCCGGATCACCTCACCGTAGGCGTCGATGAGGCCGCGCGGCGCGTGGTCCGGGAAGAGCTCCAGCACGCGCATGCCGAGGAGCTGCTCGCGCCGCAGGCCGTTGGCGGTGCAGGCCGCGTTGTTGGCGTCCGCGTAGACGAAGTCGACGATCCGGCCCGTCGCGGGCTCGCGCACCGGGTCGAGCAGCACCCAGGGGTCCGGCATCGAGTCGAGCACGCCGCGCAGCAGCGCCTGCGAACGCTCCAGCTCGGACTCTGCGCGGGCCCGCGCCGTCACGTCCACGATCTGGGACACGAACAGGCTCACGGCCCCGGTGTCGTCGCGGATCGCGCGGACGGAGAGGTCGCCGACGATGACGTCGCCGTCGGCGGTCAGGTAGCGCTTGGTGAGCCGGTAGCTGTCCGCCTCTCCGCGCAGCAGCCGGTTCACGAGAGCGAGGTCGGCGCTCAGGTCGTCCGGGTGGGTGAGCTCCTGCCAGGTGCAGGCAGGCAGGGCGTCGATGTCGCGCCCGAAGTAGTCGCTGCACGCGTCGTTGGCCTGCATGATCGCGCCATCCGGCGAGACGAGGAGCATGGGAATCGCCGCGTCGCGCATGGCCTGGCCGAGCAGCGGGTTCGGCGCCTGGTCCACAGTCTCTCCGGGTTGCATCTCTGCCCTGCCGCCACCCACGGGGCATCGGGCAGATCCTAAGCAGTAGCGGCAACGGACAGCAGCACGGGGTGCCGCCGCTCTCAGGAGCGGAACAGCAGGTGCGCGCCCAGGAGGCCGTTGACGTTGCCGACGACCTCCACGTCGGCCGGCAACGAGGTCGGGTCGACGAGGCGGGCGTTGCCGCCGCCGAGGTAGAGCCGGTCGAAGAAGACGAACGGGCGCAGCACATCCACGGCGCGGTGCACCGAGGCGAGCCACGCGGCTTCCCCGTCGGTCCGCAGGGCCGCGTCGCCGAGCGCTCCCTCGAAGTCGCGGCCGTCGCCGAACGGCGCCCCGCTGAGCTCCAGATGCGGCAGCAGCGCGCCGTCCTGCACGAGGCTGAAGCCCAGGCCGGTCCCGAGGGTCAGGACGGACTCGAGCCCGTCTCCGCGGACGCTGGCCAGGGCCTGCACGTCGGCGTCGTTCGCGACGCGCACGGGCAGGCCCAGCTCGTCCGCGAGCACCTCGCCGACGTGACAGCCCGACCACGCGGCGACGAGCTCGGGATCAGGAGGACCGTCCGGGGTCGCGCGACGGAGCGAGTTGACCTGGACGACGCGCCCGCTGCGCAGCAGTCCGGGGAAGCCGACGCCCGCGCGGTCGGCGCGGGGGAGCTCGGCCGCGAGCGCGCTCACCTGCTCCGCGAGCCGGGACGGCGGGCACGGGTAGGCCGTGGCGACTCGGAGCACAGACGCCACCGGCGTGCCCGCGCTGTCCAGGACCGTCGCCTTGATCCCGGTGCCGCCGATGTCGACGGCGAGCGTCGACGGGCCGCCGGCCGAGCCGGTCATGGCTGGGGCAGCAGGACGGCCGTGAGCCGGCATCGGTCCCCGCGATACGTGCTGAGGACGTGCTCGACGGCGGTACCCCGCTGGTCGTACGTGGTGCGAGTGAGCACCAGGACGGGCGCCGCGCTGTCGGCGTCGAGCAGCCGGTACTGCTCGGGGCTGGCCATCGCCGTCTCGACGGTCTGCACGGCCCGCGTGACGGTGATGCGGTACTCCTCCTCGAGCACCCGGTAGAGCGACGTGTCGTCCGCGATCTGCCGCCCGAGGTCGGGGAAGCGGTCCACGGGAAGGTGCGAGCACTCGACCGCCAGCGGGGTGCCGTCGGTCAGGCGGAGGCGTTCCAGCCGCCAGACGCGGCTGCCGACCTCGACGTCGAGCGCGGCCGCCGTCGCGGCGTCGGACGCGACCTTCCGCATCGACACCACGCGCGACGTCGGACGCAGACCCTGGTCCGACACGTCGCGGGTGTAGCTCGCCAGCCGCAGGGGCAACTCGACCTTCGGGGGCACCGGGTAGGTGCCCGACCCGTGCAGTCGCTGGACCAGGCCAGCGGCCACCATGTCGGTGATCGCGTGCCGGACCGTGCTGCGGGACACCCCGAAATCGGCGGCGAGGACCCGCTCGGGCGGCAGGGGTTGCCCGGGCTCGAGCGTGCCGAGCAGGGCGGTCAGCGCGAGCCGGACCTGGTACGGCTTGGGCTGCCCGTCGTCGGCGAGCGGTCTGTTCATGGGCGGATCCTCGCGTAATCGAACTGTTACCTGCGGCGCCCATCTTGCCCTTGACACCGCAAGAGGTCTAGTCCATTTTAGGAAGTGGTCTGAACCAATAGGAGGTTCCATGCGACGCAAGTTCGCAGTGGTCGCTGCCGTCAGCGCCACGATGCTCCTCGCCGCCTGCAGCAGCAGCGGCAGCAGCAGTTCCGAGACGTCCGCGGCAGCGAGCAGCGCCGCCACCGCGTCGGCCGCCGCGAGCGCGTCGGGGGGCTCCGACGAGTCCGGCACCCTGACCGTGTGGCTGATGGCCGACGCGCAAACCAACTGGCCCGAGCTCGTCGACTCGACGAACCAGACGTTCAACCAGGCGCACCCGAACGTCACGGTCAACGTCGAGTACCAGCAGTGGTCCGACCACCTCACCAAGCTCGACGCGGCACTCGCCGGCGACACCGTTCCCGACGTCGTCGAGCTCGGCAACACCGAGACGACCAAGTACATGGCGGCGGGCGCGCTCGGCGACCTGGGCGGCACGCAGTTCCCCAACCAGGACACCTGGCTGCAGGGCCTGGCCGACGCCGGGAAGTACAACGACACGACCTACGGCGTCCCCTACTACGCCGGCGCGCGCGCGATGATCTACCGCACCGACATGTACACGGACGTGGGCGCGGCGGTGCCGACGTCGCAGGACGAGTTCAACGCCGTGAACGCCAAGCTCATGGAGAAGTACGGCGCGGACAACAAGAAGTTCTCCGCCTTCTACGCTCCCGGCAAGTACTGGTACCTCGCGATGAGCTACGTCTACGACCAGGGTGGCGTCATCGCGAGCCAGGACGGCGACACGTGGACCGGCGCGCTCGACTCGCCCGAGGCCCAGGCCGGGCTGGCCGCGTGGCAGAAGACGGTCGAGACCGGGTCCCGTGCTGACAAGACGGGTACCGAGGCCGAGGAGTGGAACGCCATGATCTCCGGCCAGGCCGCGTCGATGTACGGCAACGGCTGGGAGGTCGGGCTGATCTCCGCCGAGGACGGCGGCGACCCCGACCTCGCCGACAAGGTCGCGGCCTACCCGATGCCGAGCGTCACCGCCGGCGAGGTCATGCCGACCTTCCTCGGTGGCTCGGTCCTGACGGTGCCGGCCAAGTCGGCCAACGCCGCGCTCGCAGCGGAGTGGATCGCTGACTTCACCTCGACCGACAACCAGAAGGCACTGGCGGCCAAGGGCGTCCTGCCGAACACCACCTCGCTGCTGTCGGACGTGCCGGAGGCATCGCAGCCGTTCGCGCAGGCCGCGCAGAAGTCGTGGTTCGTCCCGACCGCCGTCAACTGGGCGAACGTCGAGACCGCGCAGACGATCCCGAACATGCTCGTCGACATCCTGACGGGCAAGGCCTCCATCGCCGACGCGACCACGGCCGCGTCCGAGGAGATCACGAAGATCCTCAACTCCTAGCAGCACCGCTCGCATGGTCCTCCCGCCCGCCGCGCGGGCGGGAGGACCATGCGCGTGAGGTCACGGACATGACGCGCGCAGTGGCACAGGACTAGGAACAGACCATGACGATCACCCCTGACGAGGTCGAGGCACCGAACACGGTCCCCGACATCGTCCCCGTGGCGCACACGGCCCGGTACGGGCGCCTGCCGTACGCGCTCGTGCTGCCGAGTGTCGCCGTCCTCCTGGTCGTGCTCGCCTGGCCGATGTACAAGCTGGTCACGCTGTCGTTCCAGAACTACCAGCTCAAGGAGCTCATCAGCGGCTCGGGCGAGTGGATCGGGCTGGCCAACTACACCGACATCTTCACGGACCCGCAGTTCTGGCAGGTCCTCGTCCGCAGCGTGCTGTTCACGACCGTCGCGGTCGTCGGCACGATGGTCGTCGGAATGGCCTTCGCGCTGCTGATGCGACGGATGCACGCGGCGCTACGCGTGGTGTTCACGGCCGTGCTCGTCCTCGTCTGGGCGATGCCCGCGCTGGTCTCGATCACCATCTGGAAGTGGATGTTCGACTACGACTACGGCGTCGTGAACTACCTCCTCGGCAAGCTCAATCCCGACTGGGCCCTCATCAACTGGTTCGAGGACGCCCGCATCGGCCTGGCGGTCATCGCGGCTCTCGTCATCTGGGGCGCACTGCCGTTCGTGGCGATCTCGCTGTACGCCGCCCTCGGCCAGGTGCCCCAGGACGTCGTCGAGGCGGCACAGGTCGACGGCGCGACCGGGTTCACCCTGATGCGGCGGATCGTGCTGCCGATCATCAAGCCGGTCCTCATCATCCTGACGAGCCTCAGCGTCATCTGGGACTTCCAGGTGTTCGCGCAGATCTGGGTCATCCTCGAGGGCCGGCCCACGTCCGACTACTACACGATCGGCGTCTACGCGTTCGTGCAGTCCTTCGGCATCAACGACTACGGCCGCGGCGCCGCGATCGCGATCGTCATGCTCCTCATCATGCTGGTCGCCTCGTTGTTCTACCTGCGGCAGATGCGTCGGATCGGAGACGAGGACTGATGGCCGGCACCTACAGGCGCTCCCGCCTTCCCGGCGGGGTGACCTACCACGATCCCTGCCAGATCGCGCGCAACTCGGGCGTGTTCGACGAGCCGAGGCGCGTCATCCGCGCGATGACGGACGATTTCGTCGAGCTCAGCCCGACCAGGGAGGAGAACTGGTGCTGCGGCGGCGGAGGCGGCCTCGTGGCGATGGGAGAGCTCGATTTCCGCATGAAGTCCTCGAAGGTGAAGGCCGACCAGGGCCGCGCCTCGGGCGCGGATGTCCTCACTACCGCT
>OFJB01000761.1_pt1 | contig 14444 bp, 11 predicted proteins | sample 1775081 | NCBI WGS metagenome assembly OFJB01 (sample SAMN08195771, study PRJEB24354) | sludge metagenome | isolation source: initial sludge from phenol fed wastewater aerobic bioreactor | place: India: Nagpur | collected 2016-06-05 | reverse complement strand
GCCCTGGCCCTGTTCGCTGTCGAACAGGTGCGCCGCTGTGGCGGTGTACTGGAACACCCATGGGGCAGCACCCTTTGGCACGCTGCAGAGCTTCCACACCCCGGCAAGGTGGATGCATGGGGCGGGTGGACGTTGCTTGTCGATCAGGGCTGGTGGGGCCACGCTGCACCCAAGCCCACGTATCTCTATATCGTCGGCTGCAGCCGCGAAGATTTGGGCGAGCTGCCCGTCCAGTTACACCGAGCTGAAGGCCGCACGCTGCACCTCTCGCCCGCTGATCGTGAGCGCACGCCCCCAGCGTTTGCCCGTTTCCTTGTCGATGTAGCCGCCAAGTGCGCCGGCTCACTGTTACAGCGGCCGGCCGTAGTTACAGCGATCTGCGCGCCGTCCACTGTTACAGCCGCCCAGGTCCGCTGTTACAGCGACCTGGCTGCAGGGTCCCGCGCCGCCTCCAAGCGCGCCGCATTCAAAGCCTGGGCGCAGTCATGATCACGCTTATCACCGGCACCCCAGGTGCAGGCAAAACCCTGTACTGCATCAGCAAGCTACTGCTGGAGCTGGTCGGCTCCGTCGTCAAAAGCACCGATGAAAACGGCCAGCAAAAGGAGACGCCGCGCCGCATCTGCACCAACATCCCCCGGCTGCTGATCGAGCATGAGCTGATTGATGGCGACGAGGAACACGGCCTGCGCGGCTGGCACAAGTGGTGCAAGCCGGGTGATGTGATCGTGCCCGATGAGGTGCAGCGCTACTGGCCTCCACGCCCTAACGGCTCCAAGGTTCCCGACGACATAAGCGCCCTTGAGACGCACCGACACAAGGGTGTGGACTTCATCATCATCACGCAGCATCCGATGCTGCTGGATCGCAACGTCTTGGCCCTTGTCGGTCGCCATTTGCACGTGCGTCGCTTCGGTGGCCTGGGCGCTTCCATCGTGTACGAATGGGACCACTGCAGCCGGTCTTTGATGTACTCCAAGGCCATAGCGAAGGCGCCATTTCGCTATGACAAGAAGGTGTTTCAGCTCTACCTCAGCTCGGAGCTGCATACCAAGCCAAAGACACGCATCCCCACGCTGGCCTTTGTGGTCGTCGCTGCGATCGCAGCGGCCCTGTTCTTCATCCCCTCGGCGGTCCAGCGCATCGCCAGCAAGGGCGAAATCAAGCCCGACAAACAGGCCCAGGGCACCACCGCAGCACCTACCCCCTTGCCTGCGGCTTCTGCGCCCCATCCTGGCCCTGCAGCGGTCCCTGGCACTGGCTTTAAGCCCATGACCAGCAACGGCCCCGGCCAACGCGGCCAGCCCTACGACAAGGCCATGTTTGTTCCTGTGGTGAGTTACGAGCCGCGCAGCGCTCCAGCGTATGACCACCTGCGCGAAGTTGTCACCATGCCCCGCATCGTCGGCCGCATCTGTCCAGAGTCAGAGCCCTGCTACTGCATGACCCAGCAGCGCACCGCCGTGCCGGAGGATCTGTGTGAAGAGTGGGATGACTGGAGAAAACGCAGGTTCGATTCGTTCAAGCCAGATCCCGGCCAAGCAGTCGCTTCACTCGATCAGTCTCCGGTAGCCGCTGTTTCAAATCAGGCGCAGCAATGAGGTGCTGCCACAAGGCCACTTAGCAAGCTCCTGCAGCCTATCGCTCTTTTCTGTACTGCTTCGGGTTGTACGTGGTTTGAACCGGAGAAAACTTCGCTTGCTCTTTGGCTGATCGCAGAAGCTTGAACCTTTTCCGTGCTCTTGTTGCTTTTGTGAGCGCGAAGACAAGGAGTAGGCACAGTACCGCGATCCAACTGGCTATCCAAGGGTACGCAACCGCCCAGGCCGCAAGGACATCTAAAGTCATGATTTCAGTCTACTCATAAACAAGGGGTGCCTCTAGCACAGAGCCCTGAGGTGTAGCAGTCCCGTTCGTCCCTGCCATTGCCCGCCGACTAGAGTTGCAGTGCTGACACCTACAGTGCGGCTTTTTAACTGTTTGTGTTTTAGAGGTTCAACGGCAAACTCTCATTCTTTACTAACTATCTAATTTTTTGTATGGCTAAACCGCAATTGGTAGGGCTTGGGGATTGGAATGAAATGGTGACCCAATTTCACGGTGAATCAGATCGAGGATCTGCTGTTTTGGCTGGAAGCTTTACTGAGCATGCACTGGGAACTTTTTTGGACTACGTTGTTGCAAACAAGAAGCTTGCAGAAAAACTTTTCGGTCCAGTTGGTCCGTTGTCTAGCTTTTCGCAAAGAATCGCAGTCTCCTATGCATTTGGAAAAATCAATCAGTCGCAATACGAGGACTTCGAAGCTATTCGGCAAACTAGAAACTATTTTGCTCATCATCCATTAGATGCATCATTTGAATCCGCTGAGGTCGGTAAATTGTTGGCAAAAACTTCAATTTACACTGATCCAGCTCTGAATCTGGCTGGTCAGCCTCAAAGGGTCAAAAATCGGATAGTCTATCTTGTAACTTGCGGCATGCTGTGCGGCATGCTGTTGGATAGAGTCAACGGGCGTAGTGTGCCGGCCTTGCATAAATAGTTATTTCCTTTTTGGTGTTTTATGATGATAGATGATGTGTATAAAAATGCCACCACTCATGCTTTGGCTGGTTTTCAGTTGATTGAGGCTCAATTAAAAGAGTACATCTCTGACTATTATAAAAAGGTAAGGGAATTCCTTCCGAGTGACATGATTTTTGAGTACGATTTTGCAGATGTTGAGAATTTGCCTCTCGGTGGTTTATTGAAAATTTTTAGAAAAATCAATGGAAATCGTGTGCTTATAAAAAGCTTGGATTCTCTTCTTGGTAAACGTAATCACCTCGCTCATCGTGCTTTAACAGTACTCTATGGAGCACCTACTGAATCATTTGATTTTGATAAAAATTCGGATGAAATGATTACTTTGGCAGAAGAACTAGGGGTGCATTTAGATGCAGTATTTGATGAGCGCACAAAGTTGCTTGCCATATCAAAATAATTGAGGTACGTCTTATTGAGGCGCTCGCGCCGTTTGTTTTTGTAAAACTATGGGCCCCGAGAACGAAGCCCTTGTGGCGCAGTGGTGGGGTGGGGTATGGGGTGATAAACCCCATGTGGACCGTTGTGCTACACGTGCCCTCAGTTTGTGAGAGGCTTCCTTTCCAACAGGCCAGTTGTCTTTTTTGATGATAGATTGCAACTAGCATGTACTGACATTAGCTTGTAATTGAAAATTGGGGGTAAGTGATATGGTTACAACGAGGGAGCAGGAGCAGGATTCAGCTCACGCGCAAACTGATGTACGTGTTGCGGTGAATGTTAATTTGGACGCCGTGCTTGGCACTTTGCACAGGGACGTGCAAAGAATAACTAACTTAGTCGCTGTTGGTTTGCAATCTCCTGTTGTGCTTGATGGTGAATCGCTTGCTATTCGCTCCGAACCTATTGGCTTCCGCTTTGGCAACTCTTCCCTTTGGTCTTCGAGGGATGAAGCACGTGCTGATTACGAGGATTGGGTTTTTGGTAACGGCTTCAGAGATGTTATTGAATCTGTTGGAGGTTTCCTTGAGGAAGTTCGTCAGGTTGTCGCTATTTGGTCGTTGGGAGATAGACAAGCTGCAGGAGAACAATTGACTGGCAAAGCACTGCATGAGGAGATGACAGATGCACCAAAGCGATTCCATCGACTGGGATTTCCCGACAAGCTGAATACTCTGCGTAATTCTTTCGATGTTCACGTGGATCCGAACCTCGACGATCAAGTTCTTTCAGTTAATGCAGCTAGGAATTGTTTGGTTCACCGCCGAGGAATCGTCTCCGAACGGGACCTGAACGGAGATGGTTTGCTAGTCGTCAGGTGGAGAAGGCTGGCTATGTTTTTACAGAACGAAGATGGCGAGTACCCGGTTGTATTTGGAGACCCTTTAGAGAAAGCGGCGAGTGTCGTGGTGCAAACCCAGGATGCATCTAAAAAATTCCGTCTTGGTGAACGAGTTGTTTTCACAAGTACAGAATTCGCTGAGATTTGCTGGTCTATGTTTCTTTATAGCTTTGCATGGGGTGAGGCGCTTAATAATTTCGGTTTGCAGCGAGGCTATATTTCAGTTCCTGTTGTCAATATTGAATAGATTTTTGGTATGATGCGATACTCATTCGTTCGATTTCCCGTTTGTGATGTATTTGCATTGGGCGTTCTAGTAGTTTGCTAGATAACAGACTGGTTTTTACAGCACATTAAGCTGACAAAATACTTATAACTTATCGGATAAAGGGCCGCCATTTCTAGCTTTTACCATTTGGTAAGAAGTCTAAATTCTTCTCGCAAAGGAGGGAAGAAATGGCATTCATCGGATACGCCAGAGTTTCGACGCAAGACCAGGACACAGCACTTCAACTCGACGCTTTGGCAAAAGCGGGTTGCACCGTTGTTTATCAAGAAAAAGCAAGCGGGTCTACTCGCAGAGGGCGTCAAGAGTTAGCGCGCTGCCTTTCTTCACTGATTCGTGGTGATGTGTTGGTCGTATACAAAATCGACCGTATCGCACGCAGTCTTTTTGATCTCTTGGAGATACTTCGGCAGCTGGAAAACGTGGGGGCCACGATCAAGAGCGTTACTGAGCCTCTCGACACCACAAACAGCATGGGAGTGTTCGTTGTTCAGATTCTGGGCGCTGTGGCTCAGCTTGAACGGTCGATGATTCGGGAGAGGTCTATTGCGGGCCAGATCGCCGCAAGGCAGAGGGGACGGATACCAGGAAGGAGCCGGAGCTTATCGGCAGAGGATGAGCAAGCGTTGGTTGCTGAGTACCAAGCTGGCGAGGCTACGTATCAGGGACTAGGCCACAAGTACGGCGTATCTCCCCATGTTGCTAAGCGGGCTGTTTATCGTGCCACCAAGCCGCCTGAATACCTGAAGAGGCAGCGCTGCTAGCGTGATCATCCGTTTCCGCCAAGATAAGTCCCAAGTGCTCAAGCGCTTGGGACTTTTTCTTTGGTGCTTTCAGTCGCCTCGTCCCTGCAGGCATCGCCTGCTAACTGTCAGGCTCCTCGGTCAGGTCACTCGTCGATGGAGGCGCTCCATCGGCTGCCCCAATCGTTCCCTTTGTGGACCTTGTCGATCTCGCGGCGGTCGCGTTTGGTGGGGCGGCCTTCTTGCAATGTGGCTGCGGGCTCTGGGGCCAAGCGGCGCATTTCCGCTGCCTTTTCGCGGGCGGCGATGCTGTCAGGGGTTTCCTCATACAGCTGTTGGGCCACAGGCGCAGGGCCACGGGCGCCGCTCAGGCCCCGCACGAGCACGGTGCGCGCCACGGGCCCTTGGCGCAGCGCCACGGTGTCGCCACAACGCAGGTCGCGGGCAGGTTTGGCCAGTTGGCCATTGACGGTGACCCGGCCTTTGCCGATTTCTTCCGTGGCGAGGCTGCGGGTTTTGTAAAAGCGGGCGCACCAGAGCCATTTGTCCAGCCGCATCGTCTCCATCGTGTTCATGGATGAGATTGTGCCGCTTGCATCACCGGCGCGCTGTCAGTCAGTGGCGCAGGCAGTGGCAGGCGGACAACCGCATCCAACCCGGTCACTTTGTGGCCCTGGACCCGGTTGGTCAGCGCGATGCTGCCTTCCAGGGCCTGCACGATCTCATGACAGATGGCCAGGCCCAGGCCACTGCCGGTGCGTACATCGCCCGCCGAGAAGGGCTGGAACAGGCGGGCCGCCAGTTCGTCATCAATGCCGGGGCCGTGGTCGCTGATCGTGAGCGCCACATGCCGTCCGTCGCTGCGCAGGTCCACGGTCAGCTCGCTGCCCGGTGGTGCGTGGCGCACGGCGTTGTGCAGCAGGTTGCGGCTCAGCTCGCGCAGCATCCATTCGTGCGATTGCACCAGCGCGGGCTCGGTGTGGATGCCGAAGTCGAGGTCGCGCTGGGCGATGAGGGGCGAGATTTCCAGCGCCACTGCGCGCAGGACCTCGTCGAACCGGGTAGCGGGCGGCGCGCTTTGCTGGCGCAGTTGCTCCACCTTGGCCAGGGCCAGCATCTGGTTGGCCAGCAGCGTGGCGCGGTCCACTGTGTCGCTGATTTCGTGCAGGGCTTGCTGTGGCTCCACATCGCCATGCAGGGCGGACTGCACCTGGGTCTTGAGTACGGCCAGCGGCGTGCGCAACTGGTGCGATGCGTCGCGCACAAAGCGTTTCTGGTGCCGCAGCAGGTGGCGCAGGCGCTGCATGACCTCGTTGGTTGCGTCCACCAGCGGTTGCAGCTCGCGCGGGGCTAGGGGGGCGGCGATGGGGCTCAGGTCACCTTCGCGCCGGGCCTGCAGCTGCTGGCTGAGCTGGCGAACGGGCTGGGTGGCGCGCTGCACCACCAGCACCACGGTGAAGGCGATCACCGCGATCAGCAGAGCCTGGCGCAGCAGGGTGTTGCGCAGGATCTGAAGGGCCAGGGTTTCGCGCACTTCCAGCGTCTCGGCCACCTGGATCACCGCCATGGCCCGCCCCTGGGAGCTGGCCACGGGCTGCAGCAGCACGGCGACGCGCACATCGCGGTCGCGGAAGCGGTCGTCGTAAAAGTCCACCAGGGCCGCGTAGGGCGGGCGAGCCGGGATGCTGCCGTGCCACATCGGCAGGTCTTCAAAGCCCGACACCATCTCGCCCTTCAGGGTTGAGACGCGGTAGAACATCTGGCTCTGGTTGTCGGCTTCAAAGGCCTCCAGCGCGGAATACGGCACGATGGCGCGCAGCTGCGCCTCCTCGTCAAAACCCTTCACATCCAGCTGTTCGCTGATGCTCTTGGCGGATGCCAGCAGGGTGCGGTCGTAGGCCGTGTTGAGGGATGCCAGGGTCTGGTGGTACAGGCTCCAGGTGTTGAAGCCGATGAACAGCACCACCGGCAGCAAGATGCCCAGCAGCAGGCGCCGCCTTAGCGAGTGGTGGCGCACGCCTTTGGGGCTCATGTGTCGGCCCGCAGCAGGTAGCCCAGGCCGCGCAGCGTCATCAACGTCAGGCCCGTGCCTGCCAGCTTTTTGCGCAGCCGGTACACCACCACCTCGATGGCTTCGTATTGCACGTCCAGCTGGCCCGGAAACACCAACTCATACAGCCGTTCCTTGGTCACCGCATGGCCGGGCTGGGCCAGCAGGGCGTGCATCAAAGCGAGTTCGCGCGGCGTGAGCTCCATCACCTCGCCATGGAGGTACAGGGCGCCGCTGTCCTTGTCGTAGCGGATGGCGCCGATCTGCACGGTGCTGGGGGCGAGGGGTGCCACTGCGGGGTCTGCGCTGCGGCGCACCAGGGCGCGTAGACGGGCCTCCAGTTCGTCCAGGTCAAAAGGTTTGGGCAGGTAGTCGTCGGCTCCGGCGTTCAGGCCCATCACCCGGTCGCCGACGGTGCCGCGGGCTGTCAGGATGAGCACGGGGGTGCGCAGGCCGCGCGACCGGGCTTGCTGCAGTACCTGCAGGCCGTCCAGGCCGGGCAGGGTCAGGTCCAAGATGACGGCATCGGGCTGCAGCGCGGTCCACTGGCTGAGCGCCGCGCGCCCGTCGCCCACGGCTGTGACCTCCATGCCGCGCCGGGTCAGCGCGCGGTGCAGCGTGGCCTGCATGGTGGGGTCGTCTTCTACAAGGAGCAATTGCATGCGCGGCACCATAGCACCGTCTTGTCGGGCCTCGCGCATGAGTGTTTTCCCTGAGTCTGAGGACAGCCGTTTGACAGGCAGTGCGCGCATCATCGGGCGGTTCGCAAACCTTATCAGGAGACAGACACCATGCGTCGCGATACCTTTCTGAAATCCCTGGCCGCCTTGGCCGCAGCGGGTGCGCTGCCCGTCTCGGCCCAGACGGCATCTGCCATCAAGATGATGATCCCCGCCAACCCGGGTGGAGGCTGGGACACCACCGGTCGCGCGTTGGGCAAGGCAATGCAAGACGCAGGTGTTGCCAGCTCGGTCACCTATGACAACAAGGGCGGTGCCGCCGGCGCGATCGGTCTGGCGCAGTTCGTCAACGGCAGCAAGGGCGACCCGAATGCCGTGATGGTGATGGGTGCGGTGATGCTGGGCGGCATCATCACGGGCAAGCCCCCGGTGGGCCTGGACAAGGTCACGCCGCTGGCACGCCTGACCAGCGAATACAACGTGTTTGTGCTGCCTTCCAACTCGCCTTTCAAGTCGATGAAGGACGTGGTGGACCAGCTCAAGAAGGACCCTGGCAGCGTGAAATGGGGTGGCGGCTCGCGCGGCTCCACCGAGCACATCGCAGCCGCCATGATTGCCCGTGAAGTGGGTGTGGACCCGGCCAAGATCAACTACGTGGCGTTCCGTGGGGGCGGCGAGGCAACCGCCGCCATCCTGGGCGGCAACGTCACCATCGGCGGCAGCGGCTACAGCGAGTTTGCCGAGTACATCGCTGCGGGCAAGATGCGGGCCATCGGGGTCACGTCCGGCAAGCGCCTCAAGGGCGTCGAGGTGCCCACGCTCAAGGAGCAGGGCATCAACGTCGAGATCGGCAACTGGCGTGGCGTGTACGGTGCTCCCGGTATCGACAAGGCCCAGCGTGACGCGCTGATCGCCTCCATCGAGAAGGCCACAAAGAGCAAGGCCTGGAGCGAGGCGCTGGCCAAGAATGACTGGACCCCCGCATGGATGGCTGGCGATGCGTTTGCCAGCTTCGTGGACCAGGAATTCGCCAGCCTGCGCGCCACCATGGTCAAGTCCGGGATGGTGTGATGACTGAAGGCAGCACCATTCCATCGCCGCGCGCGCAGACCATCGTCGGCGCCGGTGTGCTGCTGGTGGCCGGAGGCATGGCCTTCGGCGCCTTGCAGATTTCCGGCGAGGCCGGTTACGGCGGCGTCGGCCCCAACTTTCTGCCGTGGCTGTGTACCGTGGTGCTGGCCATTTGCGGCGCGTGGCTCGTGTGGGAGGCACGCACTGGCGGCTACCGCGAGATGTCCGAAGCCAGCGGGCACCCCAAGGCCGACATCGGTTCTTTCGTGTGGGTGTCTGCGGGCCTTCTGGTCAACGCCGCATTGATCGGCACCGTGGGCTTCATCGTGAGCTGCACGATTTGCTACGTGCTGGCCGTGCAAGGCCTTCGCCGCGCAGCACGGCAGCCCCAAGCCGGCTCCGTCGGCACGTGGTTGAAGGATGTGCTGACCGGGCTGGCGATCTCGGCACCCGTGTTCTGGGCCTTCACGCAGTTTCTCGCCATCAACCTGCCGGGCCTGACGGGAACGGGCTGGCTGTAAGGCCACCCGCCTCCTCTGCCGCAGCCCGGCAAGACCCCTGACAACAACATCAAGAAGAGGTTCTGATGGAAATCTTTGATGCGCTTCTGGCGGGCTTTGCCACCGCCATCACGCCAGCCAACCTGCTGTGGGCGCTGGTGGGCTGTGCCCTCGGCACGGCCGTGGGCGTGCTGCCTGGCATCGGGCCTGCCGTGGCTGTGGCCATGTTGCTGCCCATTACCGCCAAGGTCGAGGTCACGGCCTCGATGATCTTTTTTGCCGGCATCTACTACGGCGCCATGTATGGAGGGTCCACCACGTCGATCCTGCTGAACACGCCGGGGGAGACGGCGAGTATGGTGACCGCAATGGAGGGCAACAAGATGGCCAAGAGTGGCCGCGCCGGTGCGGCGCTGGCAACCTCGGCGATTGGCTCCTTCGTGGCGGGCACCATTGCCACGGTGGTCGTGACGCTGTTCGCACCGGGCGTGGCGGAATTTGCCGTCAAGCTCGGGCCGCCGGAGTACTTCATGCTGATGGTGCTGGCCTTCACCACTGTCAGCGCGGTGCTCGGCCAGAGCGCGTTGCGCGGCATGACGGCCCTCTTCGTGGGGCTGGCGCTGGGCTGCGTGGGCATGGACCAGATCTCTGGTGCTGCGCGCTACACCGCAGGCCAGATGGAGTTGCTGGACGGCATCGACATCGTTCTGGTGGCCGTGGGTCTGTTTGCCGTGGCGGAGGTGCTCTACGCTGCCATTTACGAAGGCAGTGTGAACGAGACGCAGAACAAGATGAGCCGTGTGCACATGACCGCACGGGACTGGAAACGGTCCTGGCCCGCCTGGCTGCGCGGTACCCTCATTGGCACACCGTTTGGCTGTATCCCTGCGGGCGGCACCGAGATCCCCACCTTCCTCAGCTACGCCACCGAGAAGAAGCTGGCCAAGGGCGAGGACAAGGCCGAGTTTGGGGGCAAGGGCGCCATTGAAGGCGTGGCCGGTCCTGAGGCGGCGAACAACGCCACCGTGACGGCTGCGCTGATCCCGCTGCTGACGCTGGGCATTCCCACCAGCAACACCACGGCCGTGCTGCTGGGCGCGTTCCAGAACTATGGCATCAACCCGGGCCCGCAGCTGTTCACCAGCTCGGCGGCACTGGTGTGGGCGCTGATCGCCTCGCTGTACATCGGCAACATCATGCTGCTGGTGCTCAACCTGCCGATGGTGGGTCTGTGGGTCAAGCTGCTGAAGGTGCCGCGTCCGCAGCTGTACGCAGGCATCCTGATCTTCGCCACGGTGGGCGCCTACGGCATGCGCCAGAGCGCGTTCGACCTGTTCCTGCTGTATGCCATCGGCATTCTGGGGGTGGTGATGCGCCGGTTTGACTTCCCGACCGCGCCGGTGGTGGTGGGCATGATCCTGGGCCCCTTGGCCGAGGCGCAGATGCGCAATGCCGTGGCGCTGGGCGAGGGCAGTTGGTGGATCTTCCTGCAGCGCCCGATGTCGCTCACGCTGGTGGTGATCGTGGCGCTGGTGTTGATCGTTCCGCGCGTGATGCGCCGCATGGCGGCACGCAAGCTGGCGTCTTCATAGAGGCCCCTGCGTCTTCGTACTCGTGGCGCACGTTGCACGTAAAAAACCGCGCTCCAGGGCGCGGTTTTTTGTTTTCAGCTTGGGTTGTTGTGGCAAGCCTGGCACCGGGTTGTAGATCCCGAGCCTCCCCACCAGGAGACTTGCTCAACGGGGCTGGATGATAACATAAAATGCGAATAATTCTTATTTGCAAGGTGGTGCGTGGATTCACTTCCCCAGGAATTTATGGCGTTGTGCAGGCAGTGGGGTGAGGCGCAGCAACGCTGCAGCAAGCTGGTGGCCGCTCAGGCCGCGCAACTGGAAGCGCTGTCGGCGGAGGTGATGCGCTTGCGTGCTGCAGTGATCATCCGGGACACGCGCCTCGCGTGGGCGCAGGATGCCCTGGCACATTGGCAGGCGGCTCAGCCGGGCCTGCCGCGGCGACAGTCCATGGCCCGCCATATCGGCGTGCTGGCAGAGCGCATCACCGCCTTGTCGCGCGAGTGCCTGCGATGGAAGCTGGCTGCTTCGATGCCGGGTGCGTCGTCTCAGGCCCCTGCAGCACCCCGGAGCGCGCACCCATGCAAAGGGGTGGCTATCGAGGAGGACGCGCCAGCCATCAGCGACGTGGCACTGCATACCAGCCTGGCGGCCGCAGACTGGGTGATTTGCCAGACCGGCTGCATCAGCCATGACCAGTACTGGCGGGTGCAGGACCATTGCCGCCGCACCGGCAAGACCTGCATCCTGATGGACCAGCCTCTGGCTGCGCAGCCGGTGCAGCCGCCGTCCGTCGTGGTGCTGCACTGGGGGCATGCCGAAGAGCGTCAGGCGGCTGACAAGGTGCAGTAAATGCCCGATAGCGCAGAAAAATAATGCCTTGATTGCTATAAACAGTGTAGCAAATCGCTGAGGGCTACGTGCTGTGCTGCCGGTGACCGTGGCTGGGACACGGATCTGCGTGCACCTCCGCGCTACCATCCGCCCATGCCCCTTCTCACCGATGACGCCCCCGCCTTGCCGCTGGATGCCCAGGGCATTCTGGAACTGGCGGCACGTTCCATGTTCCAGCTGTTCTCCAGCGTCAGCCAGGGCATGTTCCTGGTGGACCGCAGCGGGCGCATCGTGTGGGTGAACGAGGGCTATCAGCGCTTTCTGCCCGACCTCGGGTTTTCGTCGGTGGACCAGTTCGTGGGCCGCACGGTGGAAGAGGTGATCCCCAACACCCAGATGCGCCGCGTGCTCGAAACCGGCCAGCCCGTGCTGATCGATCTGCTCACCAACAAGGCGGGTACCTTTGTGGTCAGCCGCATCCCGCTGCGCGACGACGCGGACCGCGTGATCGGTGCCATCGGCATCGTGCTGTTCGATCACCCTGAGACCACACTGCAGCCGCTCATCAGCAAGTTTGCGCTGCTCCAGCGGGACCTGGACGACGCCCGGCGCGAGCTGGCCAGCCAGCGCCGCCGCAGCCTTGCCGTGGCGGGCGATGGCGAGCGGCGGTCCAAGTACACCTTTGCCAGCTTCATCGGCTCCAGCCCTGCGGCGGCCGAGGTCAAGCGCCAGGCGCGCCGTGCAGCGCAGTCCACCAGCCCCGTGCTGCTGCTGGGCGAGACGGGCACCGGCAAAGAGCTGCTGGCCCACGCCATCCACGCCGCATCGAGCCGCGCCAGCGGCCCGTTTGTGAGCGTGAACATCGCCGCCGTGCCCGACACGCTGCTCGAAGCGGAGTTCTTTGGCGTGGCGCCGGGCGCCTACACCGGCGCTGACCGCAAGGGCCGCGACGGCAAGTTCAAGCTGGCCGACGGCGGCACGCTGTTCCTCGACGAAATCGGCGACATGCCGCAGAGCCTGCAGGCCAAGCTGCTGCGCGCATTGCAAGAGGGCGAGATCGAGCCGCTGGGCAGCAACAAGCTTGTGCCCTTCAATGTGCGCATCCTGGCCGCCACATCGCGCGACCTGGCCGCGCTGGTGCGCGAGGGCAAGTTTCGCGAGGACTTGTTCTACCGCCTGCATGTGTTGCCCGTGCGCGTGCCGCCGCTGCGCGTGCGACGCAGCGACATTCCTGCGTTGGTCGAAGCCCTGGGCGAAGACCTGGCCCTGCGCAACGGCACCGCGCCTCCCGAGCTGCTGCCCGACGCCATGGCCCTGCTGGCGGGCCAGCCCTGGCGCGGCAACATCCGAGAGCTGCGCAATGTGCTGGAGCAGGCGGTCATGCGCAGCGACTCCCAGTCCATCGACGCCGCGCAGCTGGAGCGCATCCTGCGCGAGGCCGGCGTGGAGCCCGCCGCCCCCGCCCCGGTGCAGGACCCGGGCCACGCCGCCGACGCCGATGACGAAAGCCGCTACCTGCGCCCGCTTGCCGAACAGGTGGCCGAGCTGGAGCGCAAGGCCATCGCCGCCACCCTCAAGGCCCATGGCGGCAACAAGCTGGCCACTGCGCGGCAGCTGGGCATCTCGCGCGCCACGCTCTATGGACGTCTGGAAAACCCTGAATAAAAATCAGACAAATGTCTAATACTTGGACATTTAATGTGTATTGAAATTAGTCAGTGTCGCCAGGGTGTCAGTAAAAGTATCTTTGAAATCAAGCACTTGGATGCTGGCACAGACTGTGCAATAAAGAAGCATCACAACAGGAGACATCGCCATGCACCGTCGCACTCTGGTCACCCTCGCCACTGCAGCCGTTACCGCCGCCACACTTTCTGCCCCCGCGTTTGCGCAGACCGGCGAAATCCGCATCGCCCACGTCTACAGCAAGACAGGCCCGCTGGAAGCCTACGGCAAGCAGACCCAGACCGGTCTGATGATGGGCCTGAACTACGCCACCGGCGGCAGCATGACCGTCAATGGCAAGAAGCTCGTCGTGATCGAGAAGGACGACCAGGGCAAGCCCGACCTGGGCAAGAGCCTGCTGGCCTCCGCCTACTCGGACGACAAGGCCGACATCGCCGTCGGCCCCACCTCCAGCGGCGTGGCCCTGGCCCTGCTGCCGGTGGCCGAGGAATACAAGAAGATCCTGCTGGTCGAGCCCGCCGTGGCCGACGCCATCACCGGCGACAAGTGGAACAAGTACATCTTCCGCACCGGCCGCAACAGTAGCCAGGATGCCATCTCCAACGCCGTGGCCATCGACAAGGCCGGCGTGACGGTAGCCACGCTGGCGCAGGACTACGCCTTTGGCCGCGATGGCGTGAAGGCCTTCAAGGACGCGCTGAAGAACGCCAAGCTGGTGCACGAGGAATACCTGCCCACCACCACCACCGACTTCACCGCCGGTGCCCAGCGCCTGATCGACAAGCTCAAGGACGTGCCTGGACGCAAGGTCATCTTCATCATCTGGGCCGGCGCCGGCAACCCGTTCAAGATCGCTGACATGGACTTGAAGCGCTATGGCATCGAGATCGCCACCGGCGGCAATATCCTGCCCGCGATGGCTGCGTACAAGAACTTCCCCGGCATGGAAGGCGCCACGTACTACTACTTCGGCATCCCCAAGAACCCCGTGAACGAAGCCATGGTGGCCGCGCACTACAAGGAGTTCAAGACCCCGCCAGACTTCTTCACGGCCGGTGGCTTCAGCTCTGCCATGGCACTGGTCACGGCCCTCAAGGCCACGAACGGCGACACCAACACCAACAAGCTCATCAAGACCATGGAAGGCATGAGCTTCGACA
>OFJB01000759.1_pt1 | contig 14459 bp, 14 predicted proteins | sample 1775081 | NCBI WGS metagenome assembly OFJB01 (sample SAMN08195771, study PRJEB24354) | sludge metagenome | isolation source: initial sludge from phenol fed wastewater aerobic bioreactor | place: India: Nagpur | collected 2016-06-05 | reverse complement strand
ATCGACCTGCGCGACACCATGCGCGAGACCCGCGAGCGCGGCTTTGCCACCGTGCGCGCGCAGCAGTTCGAGCTGGGCCGCCAGGTGCGCGCGCTGCTGGCCGGGCGCGGCTTTCCCAGCGTGGCGGCCCAGGGCTTCGAGGCGCCGGGCGTGGTGGTCAGCTACACCACCGACCCCGAGGTGCAGAACGCGAAGAAGTTTGCCGCCCAGGGCGTGCAGGCCGCCGCCGGCGTGCCGCTGATGTGCGACGAGCCCAAGGACTTCTCCACCTTCCGCCTGGGCCTGTTCGGGCTTGACAAGTGGGCCCACGTCGAGCGCAGCGTCAGCCAGCTGGCGGCCGCGCTCGACCGCATGGGCTATCCGGCGCGCGCCAACGCGCCCGCCTGAGCATGGCGCCGCCGCTGCCCTGGCTGGTGGTCACGACGGTCGGCTCGCGCGAGGAAGCGCAGGCGCTGGCGCGCGCCATCGTGCACCTGCAGCTGGCGGCCTGCGTGCAGATCGAGCCCATCGAGAGCATCTATCGCTGGCGCGGCGAGGTGTTCGAGGATGGCGAGTTCCGCCTGCTGTTCAAGACCATCCCCTGCCAGTACGCGCAGCTGGAGGCGGCGATCCGCGCGCGCCACCCCTACGAGCTGCCGGCCATCCACGCCATCGCCACCACGGCGGCCGACCCGGTGTACGCGGCCTGGGTGGCCGAGAATTCGGGCGGCGGGATTCTATAAAAACAATAGCTTCTGGCGCTTGATGGACGCTGGCCAGCAGCCCAAAACACTCAAAACCGCTCCAGTTCCGGAAACGGCAGCCGCCCGCCGCGCACCACCTGCTTGCCGTACTCGGCGCAGCGCGCCGCGGTCGGGATCAGCTTGCCGGGGTTGAGCAGCGCGCCGGGATCGAACGCGTGCTTGAGCGCCAGCATCTGCGCGTTCTCCTGCGCCGTGAACTGCACGCACATCGAGCTGAGCTTTTCCACCCCCACGCCGTGCTCGCCGGTGATGGTACCGCCCATGGCCACGCTGGTCTCCAGGATGTCGGCGCCGAAGCGCTCGCAGCGCTCCAGCTGGTCGGGGTCGTTGGCGTCGAACAGGATCAGCGGGTGCAGGTTGCCGTCGCCGGCGTGGAACACGTTGCAGCAGCGCAGGCCGTACTTCTTCTCCATCTCGGCGATGGCCAGCAGGATGTCGGCCAGGCGCTGGCGCGGAATGGTCGAGTCCATGCACATGTAGTCGGGGCTGATGCGCCCGCTGGCCGGAAACGCGTTCTTGCGCCCGCTCCAGAACTTCAGGCGCTCGGCCTCCGATTCGCTCACTGCGATTTTGGTAGCGCCTGCGGCAAGCAGCACGCCGGACATGCGCTCGATTTCTTCCGCAACCTCCTCCGGCGTGCCGTCGCTCTCGCACAGCAGGATGGCCGCGGCTTCCAGGTCGTAGCCGGCGTGCACGAAGTCTTCCACGGCGGCGGTCATGGGCTTGTCCATCATCTCCAGCCCGGCCGGGATGATGCCGGCCGCGATGACGGCGGCCACGGCTTCGCCGGCCGCGCGCACGTCGGCAAAGCTGGCCATGATGCAGCGCGCCAGGCGCGGCCGGGGCAGCAGCTTGACGGTGACCTCGGTGGTCACGGCCAGCATGCCCTCGCTGCCGGTGACCAGGGCCAGCAGGTCGTAGCCGGGCGCGTCCAGCGCCGCGCCGCCGAACTCCACCGCCTCGCCGTCGGCGGTGAAACCCTTGACGGCCAGCACGTTGTGCAGCGTCAGCCCGTACTTCAGGCAGTGCACGCCGCCGGAGTTCTCGGCCACGTTGCCGCCGATGGTGCAGGCGATCTGGCTCGACGGGTCGGGCGCGTAGTACAAGCCGTGCGCGGCCGCCGCCTCGCTGATGGCCAGGTTGCGCACGCCGCACTGCACGCGGGCGGTGCGCGCCAGCGGGTCGATCTTGAGGATCTGGTTGAAGCGCGCCAGCGACAGCGTGACGCCGCGCGCATGCGGCAGCGCCCCACCCGACAGGCCGGTGCCCGCCCCGCGCGCCACCACCGGCACGCCCAGCGCGTGGCAGGCTTGCAGCACCGCCTGCACCTGGGCCTCGGTGGCGGGCAGGGCCACGGCCAGCGGGCGCTGGCGGTAGGCGGTCAGGCCGTCGCATTCATAAGGCGTGGTCTGCTCGTCGGTCCACAGCACGGCGTCAGCGGGCAAAACGGCTTTCAGCGCTTGCACCACTTGGGCTTGAAGCTCTTGATTCGAGAGCGATTCCAATGTTGGGCGGACCGGTTCGGGTGAGGGGAGTGTCACGGCGGAGATGAGGATCGTTGGCTGTCCCTGACTATAAAGCCGGGCACATCGGCGCCGGGCCCGGACGGCGCCCGGGGCCGGTACATGGCACCACGGCAAAGCGCGCCGGTGGTACTAGATTTAAATCAAGAAATGACCATGATGGAAGCCGTACCCAAGTCCAACCGGGATGGAGGCAGGCATGTTCGCGCGTTTATTCAGTCTCTTGGCGATGGCCCTCAGCGCCTTGGCCATGCACGGGCCGGCCTCGGCCGCCATCTGGGACACCGTGCCCGACGAGCAGCTCAAGGCGCTCAACCTGTCGCGCGATGCGTCGCCCAAGGATCTGTTCGACGCCGTGTCCAAGCGCTATCGAGCCGAGTTGACCAAGGGCAAGAACGCCAAGCTGTGGGAGCCCATTCCCATGGACATGTACCTGGCGCCATCGCTGTTCTACAAGCCGCCAGCCCTTGACATGCAGGTCACGCGCGAGCAATGCGTCACCTGCCACACCGACGCCACGCACGGCTGGGTCACGTCCTGGCAAAAGAGCGTGCATGCCAACCTCGATCAGATTCGCCAGTTGCCGGACACGGACGTGCGTGCCTACAAGAAAGGCATCATCACCGAGGTGGAGGACAACCTGCGCGGGCAGAAGCTGCTGGCGCAGGGCGAGCCCCTGAAGGAGGTGCAGTGCACCGACTGCCACATGGGCATCGGCGCCAAGGGCGGTAACCACGCCAAGGATCTGCGAATGCCCGACCGCGCCGTCTGCGGCAGTTGCCACGTGCGCCAGTTCGCCGAGGCCGAGTCCGAGCGCGACACCCTGACCTGGCCGCAGAAGCAGTGGGACAACGGCCACCCCTCGCACACGGTGGACTACACGGCCAACGTCGAGACCGCCACCTGGGCCGCGCTGCAGGAGCGCGAGGTGGCCGCCAGCTGCACCATGTGCCACACCAACCAGACCAAGTGCGACAACTGCCACACGCGCCATGAGTTCTCCACTGTCGAGGCGCGCAAGCCCGAGGCCTGCGCCACCTGCCACAACGGGGTGGACCACAACGAGTTTGAGCAGTACATGTTCTCCAAGCACGGCACGCAGTACCAGACGCGGGGCGACAGCTGGAACTGGAACGCCCGGCTGGCCGACCAGAACACCAAGGGCGGCTTCACCGGCCCCACCTGCCAGGGCTGCCACTTCGAGTTCAAGGGCCAGTTCAGCCACAACGTGGTGCGCAAGGTGCGCTGGGGCTTCCTGCCGTTCCAGAACATCGTGGACAACCTGAAGGACCCGTGGTTTGAAAACCGCAAGACGGCGTGGGTGGGCACCTGCACGCAGTGCCACTCGCAGCGCTTTGCCGAAACCTACCTGAACCTGATGGACGACGGCATCAAGCAGGGCACCAAGCTGGTGGAGCAGACACGCAAGGTGGTGCAAAAGCTGTACGACGACAAGCTGCTGGTCGGCCAGAAAACCAACCGCCCGGCACTGCCCGCGCCCGAGAAGGATGAACCCGGGGGCTTTTCCTCGCTGTTCTTCGCCTCGGCCAACCAGAGCACCATGGTGGACCGCACCTTTGCCGAAATGTGGGAGCAGCACGTGGCGCGCTACATGAAGGGCCTGGAGCACGTCAACCCGGGTGGCTGGACCTACTCGCACGGCTGGAGCGACCTGATCAAGGACCAGGCCATCATCAACGAGCAGGACACCCTGCTGCGCGAGAAGGCCGCGCTGGAGCAGCGGGTCCAGAAGCTGGAGGGCAAGTCCGGCAACACCAAGACCTCGTCCTTCAACAACCGCGGCGGTGGCGGCGTCACCCTGGCTGGCACGCAGCTCGATGCGGCCCACGCGGGCGCCACGCTGGGGTTGCTGGGCGGTGGCTTGCTGCTGGGCGGCATGGTGGGCGGACGCCGCGGCAAACGGCGTGGCCAGGATTCGCGGTCTGCCGTTTCGCGTCAGGACGGCGGCGCGGGTTGAAAGGCAAGGCCAGTCATGCATGAAGACCGAGGGCCGTCGACGCGGGGCAGGCATGGCAGGCTGAGCCGGGCAGCCATCGCGCTGGGCCTGGTCCTGGTGGCCTGTGCCGCGGTGCTGCTGTGGCAGCACCGCACGGCAGCGCCGATGTATCGCTACGTGCTTGGCCAAGCCGTGCCCGAATCGGACTTGGGTGCGTTGACCGCATTCTCGCAACGCAAGCTCACGGTGCGCCGCGCCAGCGTGGTGGAGGCCGAGGGCGATCAAGCGCTGGCCGACCTGATGATTGCCGAGTCGGCCAGCGGGCCGGTGCTGCTGAACTGGCAGGCGCGCGTGGACGACCCGTTCATCACCCTGGCCGTGTCGCCGCAGGACGTGGCGTCGCTGGCCGAGGTGCTGGAGCGTCATGTGCCCAAGGACGCGCGCCTGTTCGCGTGGTGGGATGTCTCGCGCCAGTTCCGGCTGCTGTCGAGCGTGAACGTCCAGTTTGCCGAACACCTCGGGTTGCCGCTGTTCGTCCCGGCGCATTGGGGCAGCCAGCGCGCCGGCGTGCAGGCGATCGAAAATGCATTCTGGAACGGCGGCAACGCCCAGGCCGCCGATGCGCCGCAGCGCTTTCAGCGCTTTGCCGACGCCCTGCTGATGCCCGAGGCCGAGGGCATGGCCGCCCTGCAGGCACTGGCCGAGGGCCGGACCGCGGTGCTGGTGCTGCACCTGCGCGATCTGATCCTGCTGGGCCAGATGGCGCCCGACAAGCTGGGCGTGGCCTTTCAGGACTTTGGCGCCATGGCCGACGTGCACGGCATGGTGCGGCGCGTGCATGCGTGGCTCGATCAGCACAAATACCCGGCCTACGGCATCCTGCAGGCCAAGGGCCAGCCGGTGCGCGCCGTCGCCCTCACCGACGCGGCCTCGGGCCAGACGCTGGCCGCGCGCCTGCTGCCCCTGATGGGCAACGATCAGAAGGACGTGCCGGGCGCCACCTTGGTCTATCAGGTCGGCGGCTTTTCGGTGTTCGAGATCGCACCGGCCCCGGTCACGGCGGCAGCCGCTCCGAGCCAGGGGGGGAGCCAGCCATGAGCCAGGCCATGGCGGCGCAGCGTCCCGCGATCAACTGGTTCAAGTACGCGGCGCCGGCGCGCTTCTACGGACTGGCGGGCAAGGCCGTGCGCTGGTTTGGCATGCTGGCGGCCGTGCTGAGTGCACTGGGCCTGGCCATCGGCCTGGGGGTGGCGCCCACCGACGCGCAGCAGGGCGATGCCTACCGCATCATCTTCGTGCACGTGCCCGCGGCCTGGATGTCGATGGTGATTTACCTGGCCATGGCTTTGTGGGCGGGGATCGGGCTGGTGTTCAATGCGCGGCTGGCGTCGATGCTGGCCACGGCGCTGGCACCCACCGGCGCGCTGATGACCTTCATCGCGCTGTGGACCGGCGCGCTGTGGGGCAAGCCGACCTGGGGCACCTGGTGGGTGTGGGATGCGCGCCTCACGTCCGAGCTGATCCTGCTGTTTCTCTACCTCGGCTACCTGTCGCTGCATGCCGCCATCGACGACAGCCGCCGCGCCGACCGTGCCACGGCCGTGCTGACGCTGGTGGGCAGCGTCAACGTGCCGATCATTTATTTCTCGGTGCAGTGGTGGAACACCTTGCATCAGGGTGCCTCGGTCAGCCTCGGCAGCGCGCCCAGCATGACCGGCCCCATGCTCGCCGGCATGCTGGTCATGGCGCTGGCGCTTTGGTGCTATTGCATCGCCGTGGTGCTGGCGCGGGCGCGCGTGATCATCCTCGAGCGCGAGCGGCACACCGCCTGGGTGGCGCGGGAACTCGGGTGGGTGCCCGGAGCTGGCTTGGCCGTTGCACAGGAGGCCGTGCGGTGATGTTCTGGCACAGCGTCGCCGACTTTCTGAACATGGGGGGCTACGGCCTCTACGTCTGGGGGTCGTTCGGCATGGCCGCGGCCATCGTCGGGGTGGAAATGGCACAACTGCGCGCACGCCGGCGCCGGCTGGTGTCTGGCAACGACGGGAGCCCCGCATGAAGACCCGCACCAAACGCGCGGCCATCGTGGTGGGTGGATTGGCGGTGCTGGGCGTGGCCGGCGCGCTGGTGCTCAACGCCTTTCAGGACAACCTGGTGTTTTTCTTCAGCCCCTCGCAGGTGGCCGCGCGCGAGGCGCCGCAGGATCGGCACTTTCGCCTGGGCGGCCTGGTCGAGGCCGGCAGCGTCAGGCGTGCCGACAGCGGGCTCACGGTGCACTTCGTCGTCACCGACGGTGCACAAAGCATTCCGGTGAGCTACCAAGGCCTGTTGCCCGACATGTTCCGCGAGGGCAAGGGCGTGGTGGCGCAGGGGCGGCTGGACGCGCAGGGGCACTTCCAGGCCGATCAGGTGCTGGCCAAGCACGACGAGAACTACACGCCCAAGGAGGTGGCTGACACCTTGAAGACCCGCGCGGCCTACCTCGCGCCAGCCGGAGCGCGGCCATGATCGCCGAGCTGGGCCAGCTGGCCCTCATCCTGGCGCTGTCGCTGGCGGTGGTGCAAAGCCTCTTTCCGCTGGTTGGCGCGGCACGCGGCGATGCGGGCTGGATGGCGCTGGCGCGGCCGGCTGCGCGCGGCCAGTTCGTGTTCGTCGCGATCGGGTTCACCTGCCTGACGCTGCTGTTTGCCGGCAACGACTTCTCGGTGCGCTACGTGGCCGAGCATTCCAACACCGCGCTGCCGCTGGTGTATCGCATCTGCGCGGTGTGGGGCGGGCACGAGGGCTCGATCCTGCTGTGGATGCTGATCCTGGCGGGCTGGACGCTGGCGGTCTCGGTCTTTTCGCGCAACCTCGACCAGTCCACCGTGGCGCGCATCCTGGGCGTGATGGGCATCATCAGCATCGGCTTCGCGCTGTTCATCCTGTTCACCTCCAACCCGTTCGAGCGCCTGATTCCGGCGGCGGCCAACGGGCAGGACCTCAACCCCCAGCTGCAGGACCCGGGCCTGATCGTGCACCCGCCGCTGCTCTACATGGGCTACGTCGGCACGGTGGTGGCGTTTGCCTTCGTCATGTCGGCGCTGCTGGCCGGCCGGCTGGACGCCGCCTGGGCGCGCTGGTCGCGGCCGTGGGCGCTGGTGTCCTGGTGCTTCCTGACGCTGGGCATCGCCGTGGGCAGCGTGTGGGCCTATTACGAGCTGGGCTGGGGCGGCTGGTGGTTCTGGGACCCGGTGGAAAACGCCTCGCTCATGCCCTGGCTGGTGAGCACGGCGCTGCTGCATTCGCTGGCCGTGACGGAAAAGCGCGCCGCCTTCAAGCTGTGGACGGCGCTGCTGGCGATCATCGCGTTTTCGCTGTCGCTGCTGGGCACCTTCCTGGTGCGCTCGGGCGTGCTCACGTCGGTGCATGCCTTTGCCACCGACCCGGCGCGCGGCATCTACATCCTGGCCTTTCTCACGCTGGTAGTGGGCGGCTCGCTGCTGCTGTTTGCCTGGCGCGCGCCGCGCATCGGCACGGGGGGCGGGTTTGGCCTGGTTTCGCGCGAGGCGATGCTGCTGGTCAACAACGTCGTGCTGCTGGTGGCCTTTGCCGCCGTGCTGCTGGGCACGCTGTATCCGCTGGTGCTCGACGCGCTGGGCCTGGGCAAGCTGTCGGTCGGCCCGCCGTACTTCAACGCAGTGTTCGCTCCGCTGATGGCGCCGGCGCTGTTTCTGATGGGCGTGGGGCCGCTGGCGCGCTGGCGCCAGGCCAGCGCGCCCGATCTGGCGCGGCGTCTGCGCTGGGCGCTGGCTGTGAGTGCGGGGGTCGCGTTGCTGGCGCCGTGGTTGCTGGGCACCTGGAAGCCGCTGGTGGGCCTTGGCCTGTTCCTGGCGCTGTGGATCGTGAGCGCCACCGTGCTCAACCTGGTCGAGCACCTGCGCCCGCACCCGCCGCGGCAATGGCGCCAGCGCCTGGCGGCGCAGCCGGGCAGCTATTGGGCCATGCTGCTGGCGCACCTGGGCGTGGCGGTGTTCATCGTCGGGGTCACGGTGGTCAACGGCTACGAAGTGGAAAAGGACGTGACCATGGAGCCGGGCGAGACCGCGACGCTGGCCGGCTACACCTTCCGCATGGAGGGCGTCACGCGCGAGCGCGGCCCCAACTACATGGCCGACGTGGGCACGATCACGGTGACGCGGGGAGAGCAGCCGGTCACCACGCTCAAGCCCGAGCGGCGGGTCTACACCGCCGGCAGCAACAACCAGCCCATGACCGAGGCGGCCATTCAAAGCGGCCTCACGCGCGATCTCTACGTGGCGCTGGGCGATCGTCTGGGAGGGCGGCGCTGGATCGTGCGGGTGTATGTCAAGCCCTTCATCGACTGGATCTGGGGCGGTTGCCTGCTGATGGCTCTGGGCGGCCTGCTGGCGGTGCTGGATCGGCGCTATCGCCTGCGCCGGCGCCCGGTGCAGGCGGCTGCGACCCCACCCGCGGCGCCGCGCGCCGCACCGGCGCTGGGCGCCACGAGGGCGGTGCCGTGAGAAAAGGCCTGTTGCCCCTGCTGGTGTTCGGTGTGCTGGTCGCCTTTCTCGGTATGGGCCTGACGCTGAAGCCGCGCGAAGTGCCCTCGCCCCTGATCGACAGGCCCTTGCCGGCCTTCGAGTTGCCGCAACTGGGCGCGCCCGGGCAGACCTTGGCGGCGGGTGACATGCGCGGCAAGGTCTGGATGCTGAATGTCTGGGCCTCCTGGTGCGTGGCCTGCCGTGTGGAGCACCCGGTGCTGGTCGATCTGGCCAAGTCCAGGCAGGTCCTGATTTACGGCCTCAACTACAAGGACCAGCGCGCCGACGCCATCGAATGGCTGGCACGCCATGGCAACCCCTACCTGGAGTCGCTGTCGGACACGCGCGGCCTGGTGGGCATCGACCTGGGCGTGTATGGCGTGCCCGAGACTTTCATCATCGACAAGAGCGGGGTGATTCGCTACAAGCACATCGGCCCGGTCACGCCCGCGGCGCTGCAGGACACCATCCTGCCTTTGATGAGGAGGCTGGGTGCGTAGGCTGATCGCATGGCTGGCGCTGGCACTGGGGTGCGCGGGCGTGTGTGCCACCGAGGCGCCCTCGCTTGCCAGCGACGTGGCGCTGGAGGCGCGCGTGCTGGAACTGGCGCAGGAGCTGCGCTGCCTGGTGTGCCAGAACGAGACCATCGCCGCCTCGCAGGCCGACCTGGCGATCGATCTGCGCCAGCAGATCCGCGGCAAGCTGCGCGAGGGCCAGTCGCCGCAGCAGATCCGCGACTTCATGGTCGAGCGCTACGGTGACTTCATCCTGTATCGGCCACGCTTTGGCGCGCGCACCCTGCTGCTGTGGGTGGGGCCGTTCGTGCTGCTGCTGCTGGGCCTTGCGGTGCTGTGGCGCACCATCCGCCGCCGTGCGGTGGAGCCTTCGGACGAGCTGGCACGGCTCGGTCCCGACGACGCCCGGCGCGCGCGTGAGCTGCTGGGCATGACGCAGGAGAGCCGCCCATGATGCCGTTCATGTTGCTGGCCGCGGCCATGGTGCTGCTGGCGCTGGCGCTGGTGATCGTGCCGCTGCTGCGCAGCGCGCCGACGGAGCGCGCCGACGCCGCCGCGCTTGCGGTGCTGGCCGACGGCATGCGCGAGCTGCAGGCCGAGCATGCCGCCGGCGAGCTGAGCGCGGCCGAGTTTGAGCAGGCGCGCGAGCGGCTGGAGCGCCAGGCGCTGCAGGCGCAGCAGCAGGCCGAGGTGCGCCACGGCGCCAGTGTGCGCGCCAACTGGGGCGCGGCGCTGGCCACCGCGATCGTGCTGCCCCTGGGCGCGGTGCTGCTGTACCTGGCGGTGGGGCAGCCACTGGCGCTGACGGGTGGCGGCGCGCCCGGTACCCTGGCCGGCGCTGACCATGCCCCGGACGACCGGGCCATCGCGGCCCTGTCGCAGCGCCTGGCCAAGGACGGCAGCGATGCCGAGGGCTGGGTGCTGCTGGCGCGCTCGTATTTCCAGGTCAATCGCACGCACGACGCGCTCGGCGCCTACCGCAAGGCGACTGCGCTGATGGCCGACAACCCCGACCTCTGGGTCGAGTACGCCAACACGCTGGCGATCGCCAACGACCGCAATCTGGCGGGCGAGCCCGAGCAACTGGTCGAGCGCGCGCTCAAGCTCGATCCAAACAACTTCAACGCGCTGGCGTTTGCCGGCCTGGCCGCCTTGCAGCGCGACGATCGCGCCGGCGCGCTGCGGCACTGGCAGCGCCTGCAGTCCCTGGTGCCCGAAGGCTCCGAAGACCGCGCGCGCATCGACAGCCTGATCGCGCGCGCCCAGGGACAGGCGCCGGGCGAGGCCGCGCTGGCGCCGCCCGCGGTGGCCGCAGGGCCAGCGGCCGCGCCGGCGGTGCTTGCGGTCGCCACGCGCAGCGCCGGCGACGCGCCGGTCATCCGCGGCACGGTGACCCTGGCGGGTGAACTGGCCGCCAAGGTGGCGCCCAGCGACACGCTGTTCGTGTTTGCCAAGGCGCCCAACGGCCCGCCCATGCCGCTGGCGGCGGTGCGCACGCGCGCGGCGGGCTGGCCGGTCGCGTTCACGCTGGACGACAGCAGCGCCATGGCGCAGGGCATGGCGCTGTCCAGGTTTACCCACGTGAACATCGTGGCGCGCATCTCGCGCCTGGGCAATGCCAGCGCGCAGCCCGGCGACATCGAGGGCACGCTGGACAACGTGGCGGTCGGCGACGGCGAGGTGCGGGTGGTGCTCGATCGCGTCGTCGGACGCTGATGGTGGCCCCGCACGGAGCCGCGGCCATGGCGCCGGATGCACGCGGGCTGCAGCTTGAAGCGCTGCACTGCGAGCGCGGCGCCCGGGTGCTGTTCAGCGGGCTCAGCGCGGCTCTGCAGCCGGGCCAGTTGCTGCGCGTGCAGGGCGCCAACGGCGCCGGCAAGACCAGCCTGCTGCGCATGATTTGCGGCTTGCTGCCGCCGACGCGCGGGCGCGTGCTGTGGCAGGGCCAGGGCGTGGTGGCGCTGCGCGAGGAGTTCGGCCGGCAACTGGTGTACCTGGGGCACGCGGCCGCGCTCAAGGCCGAGTTGTCGCCGCTGGAGAACCTGCACGCGGCGGCTCAACTGGGCGGCGTGGCGCCCGAGCAGGCGGCGATGCTGGCGGCCTTGCGGCAGGCGGGCCTGGACAGGCACGAGCGCGCGCCGGTGCGCGTCCTGTCGCAGGGACAGCGCCGGCGTGCCGCGCTGGCCCGCCTGCTGCTGGCCGATCGGGCGCCGCTGTGGGTGCTGGACGAGCCATTCAACGCGCTGGATGTGGCGGCAACGGCGTGGCTGATTGGCGTGCTCGAGCAGCATCTGGCGCGCGCCGGCATGGTGGTGCTCACCAGCCACCAGGGCGTGGCCTTGTCGCCGGCGCTGCCTCAGGTCACGGTGGCGCTGTGAGTGCGGAGGCCAGCCGCGTCGCGACCGGGTCGGTGCCGGCACCGCGCCCGGGTGTCACGCAGGGCCATCCGGCTGGCGTGCTGGCCGGCATGCGCGCCCTGTTCGCGCGCGATTGGCGCATCGCCATGCGGCGCCAGGCCGACACCGGCGCGGCCATCGTGTTCTTCTTCATTGTCGTCAGCCTGTTTCCGCTGGGCGTGGGGCCCGATCCGGCGCTGCTGCGCAGCATGGCGCCGGGTGCGATCTGGGTCGCGGCGCTGCTGGCCACCCTGCTGGCGTTGCCGCGCCTGTTTGCCGACGACCATCAGGATGGCACGCTGGAGCAATTGCTGCTGGCCGCCACGCCGCTGCCGCTGCTGGTGCTGGCCAAGGTGGGGGCGCACTGGCTGAGTTCGGGCCTGCTGCTGGCGCTGCTGTCGCCGCTGCTGGCCCTGCAGTTCGATCTGGGCGGCCCGGCCATCGGCGTGCTGCTGGCCTCGCTGCTGCTGGGCACGCCGCTGCTCAGCCTGATCGGCGCCATCATGTCGGCGCTGACGCTGGGGGTGCGCGGCGGCGGCGTGCTGCTGGCGCTGCTGGTGCTGCCGCTGTATGTGCCGGTGCTGGTGTTCGGCGCGGCCGCGGTGCATGCCAGCGCGGCCGGCCTGGGCGTTGCGGCGCACTTCTCGCTGCTGGGGGCCATGCTGGTCCTGGCGCTGTTTCTGGCGCCGTGGGCGGCGGCGTGGGCGCTGCGCATCGCCATGGAGTGAGGTGCGCCGCAGCGCTCGAACGCATCAGCCGCAAGGGGCATCCACGCCGACGGCCTGCCGCAGGCGCAACACGGCATCGCTGATTTCGGTGGCGTTGAGCGCCGCATAGCCCATCAGCAGCACGCGCTGCAAGGGATGGTCGGAGGCCAGGTTCAGCAGCAGCGCGTTGCCGTTGGCGATGCCGTACACGCCGATGCCCAGCGCGCGCGCCATGGTTTCCATGAGCGGTGCATCCGAGCCCCGCGGCGGCAGGTGCACCACCACATGCATGCCGCCACCCAGGCCTTCCACCTGCCAGTCGGGCAGGCCGTGTGCCAAGGCGGCGCACAGATGGTTGCGCCGGCCGGCGTAGAGCTGCCGCAGGCGGCGCAGGTGCTCGGCATAGCCGCCTTCGTTCATGAAAGCCGCCAGGGCGGCCTGCTCCAGCCACGGCTGGCAATTGTTGAGCAGGGCCTTGGCGTGGCGTGCCGGCTCGCACAGATCGGCTGGCAGGATCATGTAGCCGATGCGCAGGCCCGCGCCCAGGCTTTTGGAAAACGTGCCGAAATACACCACCTGATCGTTGCGGTCGAGGCTCTTGAGCGCGGGCAGGGGCGGGCCGTCGTAGAAGAAGTCGCTGTCGTAGTCGTCTTCGGCGATATAGCCGCCGCAGGCGGCGGCCCAGGCCAGCAATTGCCGGCGTCGATCCAGCGACAGCGTGCCGCCCAGCGGGTATTGGTGCGAGGGCGTGACGTAAGCCAGCGCGGCCGATTTCGGCAGTGCCTGCGGGTCGATGCCGTCCCGATCCACCGGCACCGGCTGCAGCACGCCGCCGTGGCCGGTGAACACGTGGGCCGCGCCGCGATAGCAGGGGTTCTCCACGGCCACCCGAACCCCGGGCGCCATCAGCAGCCAGGCGAGGATGTTGAGCCCCTCCTGAATGCCGTTGGTGATCAGAATGTGGCCGGGGTCGGTGGCGATGCCGCGCGTGGCGCCCACGTGGGTGGCAATGGCCTGGCGCAGCTCGAGCAGGCCGCGGGGGTCGCCGTATTCGCACAGCGGCCGGGCCGAATGGCGCAGCATGCGCGTGAGCAGTCCTTGCCAGGTGCGAACGGGAAACAGCCGTGCATCGGGGCGCCCCACCCAGAAGTCGTACTGCAGCTGGTTTTCATAGGGGGCCAGCACCAGGTGCGATTGGCCGCGGAACTTCAGGCGGTGGCGGCGCAGTCCGTGATCGCGGTGGATGCGTGCAACGGGAGCAGGCTGGGGCCGATCGAAGCCGCCGTGTTGCGCCACGAAGGTGCCGATGGGCTCGCGGGCTTCCAGCAGGCCCTCGGCGGTGAGGCGCGCAAACACGCCCGTGATGGTGTTGCGCGAAACGCCCAGGTCACCGGCCAGCTCGCGCGAAGCCGGCATGCGCGTGCCGGGGGCCAGTCGGTGATCGAGAATGAGTTGCCGGATTTGATCGGCGATCTGGATCTGCAAGCTCTTGCTCGCGGCGCCGTCGATCTGGATGGGCAGCTGCATGGGGCAGGCTCTCCGCAAACGCACTGCATGCACAGACGATCGCGCGGACGCGACCAAGCGATGCGGGTGAGTATCGCCGACGACGGGGGTGTCCGCAAGGCCGCGCGCGCCGGGCGAAAAAAAGCCCGCCGGGCGGGGCGGGCTTGCGGCGGGCGAGCGGCCTGGGCGTCAGGCGGCGCTGAGCCAGTAGCCGGCGTTGAAGGGGCTGCTCATGCGCAGCGCCAGCGGCGAGATGTCGACCAGCTTGTCGGTCGGCATCTTCTCGGTGGCCTCGGCAGTGGCGTCGCCGCCTGCCTCGGCTTGGGCCTCGTTGGCCCGTTCTGCTTGGCCAGCTGGTGCAGAACGGGCTACAGAAAAGAATAGAAGCACCGGAAGGGTATCTTGCGGTCGCTCCAGTAGTCGGCGGCGTCGCGGAAGATGTCCAGCAGCTGCTCGCGCGCTTCCTTGTCGAACTTGGCTGTGGCCGGGACGTGCTCCAGCACCACGATGAAGCCCGGCTGCGCGCCCGCCTTGTGCAGCGGGTCGGTCATGCAGTCGTACAGGGCGT
>OFJB01000757.1_pt1 | contig 14476 bp, 13 predicted proteins | sample 1775081 | NCBI WGS metagenome assembly OFJB01 (sample SAMN08195771, study PRJEB24354) | sludge metagenome | isolation source: initial sludge from phenol fed wastewater aerobic bioreactor | place: India: Nagpur | collected 2016-06-05 | reverse complement strand
CGCGCCGTGTGGGTGACCTGGGACTACTCGGCCGGCGCCGACTCGCTGGAAGGCTTTCGCGAGGGCTACGTCAAGGCGGGGGGCACCATCGTGAAGGAGCTGAAGCTGCCGTTTCCCAGCACCGACTTCGGCGCGGTGCTGGCCGAGATCGCCCAGCTCAAGCCCGACGCCGTGGCCTGCTTTTTTGCCGGCGCGGGGGCGGCCAAGTTCATGCAGGACTACGCCAAGGCCGGGCTGCAGTACAACATCCCGCTGTACGGTTCGGGTTTCCTGACGGAGGGCGTGCTGGACGGTGCCGGCGCGGCGGCCGAGGGCATCGTCACCACGCTGCACTACAGCAACCTGCTGCCCACCGTGCGCAATGGCGAATTTCGCTACAACTACCGTCGCGCCTTCAAGCACGAGCCCGACGTCTACGCCATGCAGGGCTACGACACCGGCCTGCTGCTGCGCCACGGGATGGAGGCCGTGCAGGGCGACATGGGCAAGCGCGAGCGGCTCTACGACGCGCTGGAGTCCGCCACCATCGACAGCCCGCGCGGCAAGTGGCGCATGGGCCGGGCGCACAACCCGGTGCAGGACATCTACCTGCGCACGGCGTCCGCCGGCGAAAACCGCCTCATCGGCGTGGCCGCCAAGGCGCTGGAAGACGCCGGAACCGGCTGCAGGCTGGTTTGATGCCGCCATTTCTTTAGCTGCTGGCGGCACCCGTCGCACGGGTGACAAGGTGCCCTTCGTTCGCGGGCCCCGGCCGCGCTAGCATGGCGCAAGAGCCGTTCAGGAGACAGTACCCCATGCGCCCACATTACAAGTTCTGGCCGTCGCGCCTGCCCCACGCCATCACCGTGCCCGCCACCTCGCTGTGGCACAACCTGGCCATCAGCGCGCTGCGCTACCCCGACAAGCCGGCGACGGTGTTCTTTGGCTCGGTGCTGACCTGGGCGCAGCTGAAGGCCGCGGCCGAGCGGCTGGCGGCGCGCCTGCAGGCGCTGGGCGTGGCCAAGGGCGACCGCGTGCTGCTCAACCTGCAGAACACGCCGCAGCTCATCGTGGCGCACTTCGCCATCCTGCGCGCCGACGCGGTGGTGGTGCCCATCAACCCGATGAACCGGGCCGAGGAGCTCAAGCACTACATCACCGATCCGGACGCCCGGGTGGCCATCACCAGCGCCGACCTGGCCGGCGAGCTGGCCGCGGCATCCGATGCCCTGCCCGAGGGCGAGCGCCTGGCGCACCTGATCGTCACCCAGTACACCGACGCGTTCGACGCCGCCGTGACGGGTGACGACGCCCCGCCCGAGGTCTGGCGCGACTGGCTGCTGACGCGCCGCCCGCTGCCCACGCTGCAGGGCGGCCAGGTGCACGCCTGGGACGAAGCGCTGGCCTGGGATGGCCCCTTGGCCGAGACGACGGTCGGCCCGCAGGACCTGAGCGTGCTGCCCTACACCAGCGGCACCACCGGGCTGCCCAAGGGCTGCATGCACACCCATGCCAGCCTGATGCACAACGCCGTGGCCTGCACGCTGTGGGGCAACGGCACGGCCGAGACGGTGACCCTGGTGGTGGTGCCCATGTTCCACATCACCGGCATGGTGGCCGTGATGCACGCGGCGGTGTACGGCGGCGCCACCATGGTGCTGATGCCGCGGTGGGACCGCGAGCTGGCCGGGCGGCTGATCTCGCGCTGGAAGGTCACCGCCTGGGCCAACATCCCCACCATGGTGATCGACCTGCTGGCCAGCCCCAACTTCGCCCGCTTCGACCTGTCCAGCCTCAGGACCATCAGCGGCGGCGGCGCGGCCATGCCGCAGGCGGTGGCCCAGCGCCTGCTGGACGTGTACGGCCTGCGCTATTGCGAAGGTTACGGCCTGACCGAGACGGCGGCGCCCTCGCACCAGAACCCGGTGGACGCGCCCAAGCAGCAGTGCCTGGGCATCCCCTTCATGAGCACCGACGCGCGCATCGTCGATCCGGAAACCCTGAAGGAGGTGCCGCAGGGCGAGACCGGCGAGATCGTGGTGCACGGCCCCGAGGTGTTTTCCGGCTACTGGAAGCGCCCCGACGCGACGGCGGCGGCCTTCTTCGAGCTGGACGGCAAGCGCTTTTTCCGCACCGGCGATCTGGGCCGGGTGGACGAGGACGGCTATTTCTTCATCACCGATCGCCTCAAGCGCATGATCAACGCCAGCGGCTTCAAGGTGTGGCCGGCCGAGGTCGAGGCGCTGATGTTCAAGCACCCCGCGATCCAGGAGGCCTGCGTCATCGGCACCCAGGACGCCTACCGCGGCGAATCGGTCAAGGCCGTGGTGGTGCTGCGCGCCAGCCACAAGGGCCAGGTGAGCGAGCAGGACGTGATCGACTGGTGCCACGCCAACATGGCGGCCTACAAGTCGCCGCGTGCGGTGCAGTTTGTCGACGTGCTGCCCAAGAGCGGCAGTGGCAAGGTCATGTGGCGCTTGCTGCAAGAAGCGGAAAAGGCCTGAGCTTCAGGGCGCGCGCAGGTACAGCCGGTCCGACCAGGTCGCCAGCCAGTGCGGGCGAAAGGCCACGCAGATGGCGACGATCATGCCGGTCATGATGGCGTCGCCCCAGGCGAGCAGCCAGCGCGCGACCAGGGCCAGGCCGGGCTCCACGCTGGCACCCAGCGCGTGGCCACTCCAGTGAGCCAGCGTGCTGGCAGCAAACAGACACAGCGCGGTACCCAGAAACGCGCGCCCCAGGATGTAGACAAACGGGTTGTGCGCGGCACAGCGCCGCAGCACCCAGCCCAGGCCCAGCGCCAGCGTGGCCGGCACCATGCCCAGCCACAGCGCCATGTCCAGCTGCTCGGCCGGCGTGACGGGCGCAATCCAGCCGCAGGCCAGCGCCACCACGCCAAACACCAGCATGGCCAGCGGCCAGCCCAGTGCCAGCAGGATCAGGCAAGCGCCCGACAGCTGCAGCCGCATCGGCATGTGCTGCAGCCAGGGCAGGGCCCACAGCCAGGGCGTGATGACCAGTGCGGCCAGCAGCGGCGAGAGCAGGGTGCCGCCCGCCAGCTGTCGCCAGGGCCGAAAGGCCAGGGCCGTCAGCAGGGCGGCCGACACGAGCAGCAGGTTCAACAGGGTCATGGCCGGTCAGGCGCCAGCGCGGGCGCGACGGCGATTATCCTTGGTGCGTCGCCGGCCTTCCCGTCATCATGTTCCTGCCCCCGTTTACCACCGCCGATCATTACCGGACCGCGCTGCGCGAGCGCGGCTACGCCGTGCTGGACGCCGCCGCCGTGCGCGCGCTCACGGGCGTGTCCGCGGCCGCGCTGCAGCAACTCGCGCAGGACTGGGACGATCTGGCGCCCGACGAGTACCTGAAGGACGCCGGGCGCTATCGCCGCCGCCGGCATGCCAGCTTCATTGCCGAAGGCGGCGCGGTGCGCGACGTGCCCCATCGCCCGCACTGGCAGCCCCTGGCCTACAACGCGCTGCATGGCGGCATGCAGCGCTGGTTCGCGCCGGTCGCGCCCGCCACGCTGGCGCGGCCCGACTGGCGCGCCCTGATCACCTGGCTGGCGGGTGTCGCCGATGCGCTGTGGGGCGCGCAGCCCTGGTACGGCGAGGCTCATCCCTTTCGCATCGACACCGCGGGGGGCATCGGCCGCCCCACGCCCGAGGGTGCGCACCGCGATGGCGTGGACCTGGTGGCCGTGTTCATGGTGGCGCGCCGCGGCGTCAAGGGGGGCGAGACCCGCGTGTTCGAGCAGGACGGCCCGCGCGGCGAGCGCTTCACGCTGGAGGAGCCCTGGTCGGTGCTGTTGCTGGACGACCACAGCGTGATCCATGAGACCACGCCCATCCAGCCGCTGCAGGGCGGCGCGCCGGGCCACCGCGACACCCTGGTCGTCACGCTGCGAGCCCAGGGTTTCCTGGAGCCGGCGGCTTGACTTGCATCAGTACGCAGGGCATGGTGTGATCGGAGAATCAATCACGATTCACCAGAAAGGAGCACTCCATGTTCAAGCACATCCTGGCCCCCGTTGACGGCTCGGCCACCTCGATGGCGGCGGTGGACAAGGCGGCCGAACTGGCCAAGGCCTTTGGCGCCGTGGTCACGGCGGTGTACGTGATCGACCCCTATCCCTTCACCGGCGTCGGCAGCGAGTTTGCCTATGGGCAGGACCAGTACCTCAACGCTGCCCGCGCCGAGGCGCGCACCGCCATGGAGGGCGCCGCCCAGCGCTTGCAGGCCACTGGCGTGCAGGCCGAGACGCGCATCATCGAGTCGCATGCCATCTGGCGCGGAATCATCGAGGCCATCGATGCCTGCGGCGCCGACCTGGTGGTGATGGGCTCGCACGGCCGCCGCGGCCTGGAGCGGCTGGTGCTGGGCAGCGTGACGCAAAGCGTGCTCTCGCACAGCAAGGTCAGCACGCTGGTGGTGCGCGCACCCGGCGCGGGCTGACGCGCTATTTCTTGCGGCTCGTCGCCTTGCGCGCCGGGGCCGTGAAGGCCGCGCGCGCCACTGCGGCCGCATCAAAGCGCCGCGCGATGCTGCCGCACACCAGGGTGCACAACTCGTGCACGGCCGGATCGGCGATGCGGTAGTACACGCTGGTGCCGTGGTGCTCGCGCGCCACCAGCCCCTGGCGCGCCAGCTGCGCCAGATGACGCGAGACATTGGCGTCGCTTGAATCGACCTGCTGGGCGATCTCGCCCACGCTCAGTTCGCCCGTGCCCAGTGCGTTGAGGATGCGCAGGCGCGTGGGCTCGGACAGCGTGCGAAAGTACTGCGCCACGTGGTCCAGCGCGGCGGGGGGCAGGTCGGTCAGGGCGTTCATCGGCAGGCACGTGGGGTGCGGCGGGTCGATGCGCAGTCTAACGCGTGCCGACACAAATTGTTGAATTACGCTATTGCGTATTTGCATGATTGCGCAAATAATAGACTAATGATCCATCCAAATCAAGTCATCGCGCGGCTGGGACGGCGATCGTTCGGCGCGGCAGGGCGTGGGGTGCGCGCGGCGGGGCTGGCATGCGCGCTGGCCCTGCTGTGCGCACAGGGCGTGGTGGCGGCGCCGGCCGCGCCCTTGCCGGTGGCGCCGGTGCAGGCCGAAGCGCTGGCGCCAACCCGTACCGAGGACGGCCAGGTCGAGGCCCTGCGCCAGGCCACCGTGGCGGCGCAGGTGGCGGGCACGGTGCTGGAGTTGAACGTGCGCGCCGGCGATGCCGTGCGCGCCGGGCAGGTGCTGCTGCGCATCGACGCCCGCGCGGCCGAGCAAGGCGCCGCGGCCAGCACGGCGCAGGTGGCGGCCGCACAGGCCGCGCTGGATGCGGCCACCAGCGAGCTGGCGCGCAAGCGGCAGCTGGCCGACAAGAAGTACATCAGCCAGGGCGCGCTGGAGCAGGCCGAGAGCCAATACCGCAGCGCGCAGGCGCAGGTCAGGGCGCTGGCGGCGCAGGCCGGTGCGGCGCGCACGCAAACCGGGCTGCACGTGCTGCGGGCGCCGTTCGACGGCGTGGTGGCGCAACTGGGTGTCGAGCGCGGCGACATGGCCATGCCCGGCCGCCCGCTGCTGACGGTGTATGACCCCGCGGCCCTGCGCGTGACCGCCAACGTGCCGGCCAGCGCGCTCCCGGGCGTGGCGCTGCAGCCGGGTGCGGTGCGGGTGTTGCTGGCGGGCGCCGCGGTGGCGCCGGTGCGTGTGCAGGTGTTGCCCACCGTCGATCCGCAGACGCTGACGCAAACCGTGCGCGCGGACTTGCCGGCCGCGACCCGGGCCGTGCCCGGCCAGTTTGCGCGCCTGCAATGGGTGGGCACGGGAGATGCCGGTGTGGCGCCGCGCATCTACATCCCGGCCGGCGCGGTGGTGCGCCGCGCCGACGTGACGGCCGTCTACGTGATGGGCGAGGGGCAGCAGCCGCAACTGCGCCAGGTGCGCTTGGGCCCGGTGCACGGCGAGCGCGTCGAGGTGCTGGCCGGGCTCGATGCCGGCGAGCCGCTGATCACCGACCCGCAGGCTGCCACCCGGGCCGTGGCCGGCCAGCCGGCGGAGGCTAGCCGGTGAGGCCAGTGCACCCGCTCGATGCCGCGCCGCGCCTGGGCGTGTCCGGGCGCTTGGCGGCGTATTTCCAGGGCGCGCAGATCACGCCCCTGCTGGCGCTGGTGGCCTTCTTGCTGGGGGTGTTCGCGGTGATCGTGACGCCGCGCGAGGAGGAACCCCAGATCGATGTGACCATGGCCAACGTCATCGTGCCCTGGCCCGGCGCGGGCGTGCGCGACGTCGAGTCCATGATCGCCACCCCCGCCGAGCAGGTGCTGGCGCAGATGAACGGGGTAGAGCACGTGATGAGTGTCTCGCGCCCGGGCGTGGCGCTGCTGACGGTGCAGTTCAAGGTGGGCGTGCCGCGCCAGACAGCGGTGGTGCGTCTGTATGAAACCGTCGGCGCCAACGCCGACTGGTTGCCGCGCGGCTTGGGCGTGGGCGCGCCCATCATCAAGCCCAAGGGCGTGGATGACGTGCCCATCGTCGCGCTGACGCTGCACGGCGAGCGCAGCGGCGCCGAGGCGCTGGAGCGCGTGGCGCACAGCATCGAGGCCGAGCTCAAGCGCGTGCCCGGCACGCGCGAAGTCAAGACCATCGGCGGGCCGGGCCGGGCCGTGCTGGTCGAGGTGGATCCCGAGCGCCTGGCGGCCGTGCGCCTGACGCTGCACGAGCTGCAGGCCGCCCTGCAATCGGCCAACATGGGCCTGCCCCTGGGCGACGTGCTGCGCGGCAACCAGGCCATTGCGCTGGAGACCGGGCCGTTCCTGCAAAGCGCCGACGACGTGGCCGCGCTGGTGCTGGCCGTGCGCGATGGCAAGCCCGTGCATTTGCGCGAGGTGGCGCGCGTGCACGAGGGCGCCCCGCCGACCGAGCGCCTGGCCTGGCACGGCCAGGTGGTGCGCGAGGGCGGCGTGGCCAGCGGCATCGAGCACGCGGCGGTGACGCTGGCCATCACCAAGAAGCCGGGCGAGAACGCCATCGACGTGGCCGATGCGGTGATGCGCCGCGTGCATGAACTGAAGAACGTCGTGATCCCGGCCGACGTGCAGGTCAGCGAGACGCGCAACTACGGCGCCACCGCCAACGACAAGGCGAGCACCCTCATCAAGAAGCTGCTGTTTGCCACGCTGTCGGTGGTGGCGCTGGTGTTCATCGCGCTGGGGCGGCGCGAGGCGGCCATCGTCGGCACGGCGGTGATCCTGACGCTGACGGTGACGCTGTTCGCGTCCTGGGCCTGGGGCTTCACGCTCAATCGCGTGTCGCTGTTCGCGCTGATCTTTTCCATCGGCATCCTGGTGGACGACGCCATCGTGGTGGTCGAGAACATCCACCGCCATCAGGGCCTGCATGCCGGCCAGAGCCTGCGCGAGATCATTCCCGGCGCGGTGGACGAGGTGGGCGGGCCGACCATCCTGGCCACCTTCACCGTCATCGCCGCCCTGCTGCCGATGGCCTTTGTCAGCGGGCTGATGGGCCCGTACATGAGCCCCATCCCCATCAACGCCAGCATGGGCATGCTGCTGTCGCTGGCCATCGCGTTCACCGTCACGCCCTGGCTGGCGCGCTTGTGGATGAAGGCCACGCACCAGGCCGACAGCGGCAAGGCGGCCGGACACGGCCTGGCGCGCTGGATCGCGCCGCTGTTCGAGCGCATCTTTCGCCCGCTGCTCGACGAGCGCCGTGGGCGGCGCAACCGCGGCCTGCTGGGCCTGGCGGTGGTGGGGCTGATCGCGGTGTCGGTCGCGCTGCCGGTGCTGGGCGCGGTGGTGCTGAAGATGCTGCCCTTCGACAACAAGAGCGAGTTCCAGGTGGTGGTGGACATGCCCGCCGGCACGCCGGTGCAAAAGACGGCCGCCGTGCTGCGCGCGCTGGGCGCCCATCTGGCCACCGTGCCCGAGGTGGATAACTACCAGGCCTATGCCGGCACGGCCGCGCCGATCAACTTCAACGGCCTGGTGCGCCAGTACGACCTGCGCGCCGGCGGCGAGGTGGGCGACCTGCAGGTCAACCTGGTGGACAAGGCACAGCGCAAGGAGCAGAGCCATCGGATCGCCATGCGCGTGCGCCCGGCCTTGCAAGCCATCGGTGCGCGCTTTGGCGCCAACGTGAAGGTGGTGGAGGTGCCGCCCGGCCCGCCGGTGCTGGCCCCCATCGTGGCCGAAGTCTACGGCCCCGATGCCGCCGGCCGGCTGGCCGTGGCCAAGGCGGTGCGCGGCGTGTTCGAGTCCACGCCGGGCGTGGTCGATGTCGATGATTCGAGCATCGCCGCCGCGCCCAGAACGCTGCTGCTGGTCGACCGCGCCAAGGCCGCGCGCCAGGGCGTGACGCAGGCGGCCATTGCCGGCACGCTGCGCATGGGGTTGGCGGGCGAGGCGGCCACGTACCTGCACGACGCCAGCCGCCACGCGGTGCCGGCGCTGATCCAGCTGCCGCCCGAGCTGCATGGCAGCCTGGAGCCCTTGTTGCAGCTGACGGTGCGCGCGACGGGCGGCGCGACGATTCCGATCCGCGAGCTGGTCACGGTGAGCGATACGGTGCGCGAGCAGCCGATCCATCACAAGGATTTGCTGCCAGTGACCTACGTGATCGGCGACGTCGCCGGCGCAAGCAGCGCCACGCCGGACAGCCCGCTCTACGGCATGTTCCAGATGCGCCCCCGGCTGGCCGATCTGAAGATGCCCGATGGCGGCCCGCTCGCCGAATACTTCATTCGCCAACCCGCCAACCCTTATGCCGGCTACGCCATCAAGTGGGACGGCGAGTGGCAGATCACCTACGAGACCTTCCGCGACATGGGCGCGGCCTACGCCGTGGGCTTGATCCTGATCTACCTGCTGGTGGTGGCGCACTTCGGCTCGTACCTGACGCCGCTGATCATCATGGCGCCGATTCCGCTGACCATCATTGGCGTGATGCCCGGGCACGCCCTGTTGCATGCCCAGTTCACCGCCACCAGCATGATCGGCATGATCGCGCTGGCCGGCATCATCGTGCGCAACTCGATCCTGCTGGTGGATTTCATCGAGCTGCGCATCGCGCAAGGCGAGGCCTTCAAGAGCGCCATTGTCCAAAGCGCCATCACGCGCGCACAACCCATCGTGCTCACCGGCCTGGCGGCGATGATCGGCGCGCTGTTCATCCTGGACGATCCGATCTTCAACGGCCTGGCGATCTCGCTCATCTTCGGCATTCTGGTGTCCACGGTGCTGACGCTGGTCGTGATTCCGCTGCTCTATTTCGTGGCCTATCGCAAGCGCCAGCCCGGCCTGGACGCCGGCAGCGCGCCCCAACCCGTTCACTCAACCAACCTCTGAAGAGGAGACATCGGCATGGCACACATCGTCATCATGGGCGCAGGGCTGGGCGGCATGCCCGCGGCCTACGAAATCCGCGCCGCCGTGGGCAAGGAGCACCGCGTCACCGTGGTCAACGCGGTGGACTATTTCCAGTTCGTGCCATCCAACCCCTGGCTTGCGGTGGGCTGGCGCGAGCGCCAGGAGATCGTGGTGCCGATCGCCGAGCCGCTGCGCAAGAAGGGCATCGACTTCGTCGGCCGCCCGGTCGCCGCCATCGACGCGCCGGGCAACAAGCTGGTGCTGGACGGCGGCGACGAGCTGGCCTACGACTACCTGGTCATCACCACCGGCGCCAAGCTGGCCTTTGGCGAGGTTCCCGGGTCCGGGCCGATCGACGGGCACACGCATTCGGTGTGCACGGTGGACCACGCCGAAAAGTGGCACGCCGAGTACGAGGAATTCCTGAAGAACCCGGGCCCGATCGTGATCGGCGCCATGCCGGGCGCCAGCTGCTTCGGCCCGGCCTACGAGTTCGCCTTCATCGTGTCGTCCGACCTGCGCAAGCGCAAGCTGCGCCACAAGGTGCCGATGACCTTCGTCACCAGCGAGCCCTACATCGGTCACCTGGGCCTGGCGGGGGTGGGCGACAGCAAGAGCGTGCTGGAAAGCGAACTGCGCGACCGCGACATCAAGTGGGTGACCAACGCCAAGACCACGCGCGTCGAGCCCGGCAAGCTGTTTGCCACCGAGCTGAACGACAAGGGCGAGGTGCACAAGGAGCACGAGATCACCTTCAAGATGTCCATGATGCTGCCCGCGTTCAAGGGCGTCGATGCGGTGGCTGCCGTGCCCGAGCTGTGCAACCCGCGCGGCTTCGTGCTGATCGATGAGCACCAGCGCAGCAAGAAGTACCGCAACATCTTCGCCGCCGGCGTGTGCGTGGCGATCCCGCCGGTGGAGGCCACGCCCGTGCCCACCGGCGCGCCCAAGACCGGCTACATGATCGAGAGCATGGTCAGCGCCATCGCGCACAACATCGCCGCCGAGCTGGCCGGCAAGCCGGCCACGGCCAAGGGCACCTGGAACGCCATCTGCCTGGCCGACATGGGCGACACCGGCGCCGCTTTCGTGGCGCTGCCGCAAATTCCGCCGCGCAACGTCAACTGGTTCAAGAAGGGCAAGTGGGTGCACCTGGCCAAGGTCGCCTTCGAGAAGTACTTCATCCGCAAGATGAAGACCGGCAACAGCGAGCCGGTGTACGAGAAGTACGTGCTCAAGGCCCTGGGCATCGTGCGGCTGGAAAACCACGATGCTCCGTAATGGATAGCTGTTGGCGCATTGCTGACGCCGGCAAGAATTGTTTTTGAAGGAGAAACGACATGACATCCTGGCAAATCACCCGCCTGATCGGCGGCAGCTTCATCCTGCTCTCGCTCGCCCTGGGCGCGCCGGGCAGCCCGATCTTCCACAGCGCCAACTGGCTGTGGTTCACCGCCTTCGTCGGCGCCAACTTCCTGCAAAGCGGCCTCAGCAAGTGGTGCCTGATGGAAGTCATCATGCGCAAGCTGGGCGCGCGCCCCGGCGAGTGCCAGAACCAGGCCTGAAGGAGCGCCGCATGGTCGAAAACTACAAGTCCCTGATTACCGCCGTCTCGGCCAAGACGGCGCAGATGCGCCAGGACATCCCCGAGGTCATGCAGGGCTTCAACGCCATGGCGCAGGCCGCCGGCAAGGCGGGCGTGCTGGACGCCAAGACCAAGGAGCTGATCGCCATGGCGCTGTCGGTGGGCGCGCGCTGCGACCCGTGCATCGGCTACCACGGCAAGGCCCTGGCCAAGCTGGGCGCCACGCGCGCCGAGGTGCAGGAGATGCTGGGCATGTGCGTGTACATGGGCGGCGGCCCCTCGCTGATGTACGCCGCCGCCGCGCTGGCCGCCTACGAGGAATTCGGCGGGGAAAAGGCGGCGTCGTGAAACACCGACTGCTCGCCCTGGCCTGTGCGGTGGCGACGGCGCTGCCGGCCGCGGCGTGGGCGCAGGACCTGCTGACGGTCTGGCAGGCCGCCGCCCAGCATGACCGCCAGCTGGCCGTGGCGCGCGCCGAGCACGGTGCCGCGCAGACCCTGCGCGAACAGGCCGACGCGCTGTGGCGCCCCAGCGTGTCGCTGGCCGTGTCGGCGGGCCTGGGCGCACAGGACACGGCCATGCGCGGCGCGCGCTTTTCCGCGCCCGGCATGGGCCAGATCGACGAGGCGCGCTTTGCCACCTCGGTCGACGGTGGCCTGGCCACGCGCCTGGGCGTGACCGTGCAGCAGCCGCTGATCAACCCGGCGCGCGACGCCCAGCGCGAGCAGCTGCGCCTGTCGGCCGACATGGGCGACACCGCCTGGCATGGCGCGCAGGCCGAGCTGATGCTGCGCACCGCCGAGCGCTACCTGGCGCTGGCGCTGGCCGACGAGCGCGTGCGCGTGCTCGGCGGGCAGGTGCAGGCGCTGGAGCGCGCGCGCGCCGAGGCGCACGACCGCTACCGCATCGGATCGTCGCCCATCACCGACACCTACGAGGCCGACGCCGCCTTGGCCGGCGTGCGCGCGCAGCAGTCGGCCGCCGTGCTGGAGGCGGGCGTCCGCCGCCAGGCCCTGGCCGGCAGCACCGGCCTGGCCGCGCCCACCGCTGGGCTGCCGACGGGGGCGCTGCCGCCGGTGGGCGGTGCGCCCGACTGGGAGCAGGCCGCGCAGGCCGACAACCCGCGCCTGCGCATGCTCACGCAGGCCGTCACCGTGGCCGAGCAGAAGCTGCGCCAGCAAGGCGCGGCCGGGCGCCCCACGCTCGATCTGGTGGCGCAGGCCGGGCAGGACCGCATCGCCGGCAGCGGCGACTTCGGCTCGGCGCGCAACCGCAGCCTGAACGCCATGGTGGGCGTGCAGCTCAACATCCCGCTCTATGCGGGCGGCATGGTGCAGGCGCAGGAGCGCGAGGCCGCCGAGCGGCTGAACAAGGCGCGCGCCGAGCTGGACGCGGCGCGCGAGGACATGAGCCAGCAGGTGCACGCCGCGTGGCAGGGCCTGCAGGCCGGCGGCCTGCGCATCGCCGCCCTGCAGGACGCGCTGAAGGCCGGCAGCGCGCGGCTGGACGCTACGCGCCTGGGCCGCGAGGTGGGCGACCGCACCGTGATGGACGTGCTGAACGCCGAGAACGACCACGCCCAGGCGCAGCTGGCGCTGGCGCAGGCGCGCAGCGACCAGGCCTTGACCTTTCTGCGGCTGGCGGCGCTGGCCGACCGGCTGGACGAGGGCCGGCTGGCGCAGGTCAACGCCACGCTGGGCGAGCCGGTGTCCAAGCCATGATGCGATGCATCGAACGGCATACGATGCTGGATTTTTCACCCAAGGAGCTTGTCATGAAACACAACGTCGGCGGCATCGACCGCATTCTTCGCATCGTCGTCGGCTTGGTGCTGATCGCGCTGGCCGCCACCGGCACCGTCGGTTGGTGGGGCTGGATCGGCGTGGTGCCGCTGCTCACCGGCCTGGCGGGCACCTGCCCGGCGTACAAGCTGCTGGGCATGAACACCTGCCCGCTCAAGAGCAAGTCCTGAAGCGCCCCCGAGCGCGCCCTCAGCGCCGGCTCGGGTCGAAGTGCTTTTGCAGCCCCTGCCAGGCCTGGATGTACTGGCGCTGGCGTTGCGGCGATTCGAGCGCCTGGCGCGTGGTGTGGATGATCACCGGGGTCTCGAACATGATCGCCATGGTGTCGGCGATGCAGTCGGCCCGGGTGGTGTCGGCGGCGCTGGCCTTGGCGAAGGTCTCGGCGTCGGGGCCGTGGCCGGTCATGGTGTTGTGCAGCGAGGCGCCGCCGGGCACGAAGCCTTCGGCCTTGGCGTCGTACACGCCGTGCACCAGGCCCATGAATTCGCCCGCGATGTTGCGGTGGAACCATGGGGGTCGGAAGGTGTCTCGCATCGCCAGCACGCGCGGCGCGAACGCGACGAAGTCGAGCGTGTCGACGCCGGGCACCGCGCTGGGCGCGTGCAGCACCAGGTTGATGGACGGATCGGGGTGGTCGTGACTGAGGAAGCCGGTCACGTTGAAGCGGCGCAGGTCGTATTTGTAGGGGCCGTGCGTGCCATGCCAGGCGACCACGTCGAGCGGCGAATGCTGCGTGCGCGAGCTCCAGAAGTGGCCGTCGAACTTGGCCAGCAGCTCGAAGTCCCCCTCGATGTCCTCGTAGGCCGCCACCGGGTAGAGGAAGTCGCGCGGATGGGCCAGGCCGTTGGAGCCGATCACCCCCAGGTCGGGGAGCCGCAGCGAGGCGCCGAAGTTCTCGCACACGTAGCCGCGCGCGCCGCCGTCGGGCAGGCGCACCTGAAAGCGCACGCCGCGCGGGATGACGGCGATCTCCTGCGGCTCCACGTCGAGCACGCCGAACTCGGTGGCCAGCAGCAGCCGGCCATGGTGGGGGACGATCAGCAGCTCGCCGTCGGCATCGTAGAAGTAGCGCCGGTCCATCGAGCGATTGGCGGCGTACAGGTGGATGCCGCAGCCGGCGTTGCCGCCCATGGTCACCATGCCGTCGACGAAGTCGACGCTGCTGCTCGCCGCCGGCATGGGCAGCGGGTCCCAGCGCAGCGGGTCGGGCGGGGTCGGCACTTCGTCGAAGCGCGACAGCCAGCGCGCGGCCGCCGAGCTGGGCTCGAACGGCTGCTGCACGGCCGTGGGGCGGATGCGGTACAGCCAGCTGCGCCGATTGGCGTGCCGCGGCGCGGTGAACGCCGTGCCCGACAGCTGCTCGGCGTACAGCCCGTACGGCGCCTTCTGCGGCGAGTTGCGCCCGACCGGCAGCGCGCCCGGCAGCGCCTCGGTCGCGAATTCGTTGCCGAAGCCGGACATGTAGGAAAGTTTCAGGTCGGCCATGCCTCGTGTCTCCATCAATCGAGCGGGTGTTGCCTGAACTATAGGACTCGAGCCGCACGCCTGCTGCCGGCCGGGGTATGCGGGCCGAAGGTCTTGGCCAGTCAGCCCCCGGCTCGGCGCCCCGTCAATCGACGTGCGCGCCCGAGGCCTTGACCACCGACTCGTAGCGCGCCCGTTCGCGCGCCATCAGCTGGCCGAAGGCTTCGGGCGTGGTGGGCACGGGCTCGGCCATCAGCAGGGCGTAGCGCTCGCG
>OFJB01000756.1_pt1 | contig 14478 bp, 12 predicted proteins | sample 1775081 | NCBI WGS metagenome assembly OFJB01 (sample SAMN08195771, study PRJEB24354) | sludge metagenome | isolation source: initial sludge from phenol fed wastewater aerobic bioreactor | place: India: Nagpur | collected 2016-06-05 | reverse complement strand
AGATTCGTAGGCCCGAACCGGCACGATTCGGGCCTCGGGTGCAACACCTTCCAGCCCTGAACCATCCACCTTGGCAGCGGCGATCTGGCTGGCGATCGCGGTACCGGTGCCGTAGCTGTCCGTGGTCCCGTCTCCCGAGCCGAACACTGCCGTGCCCTTGACGACACGTTCGCGCAGGTGGGGGTTGTCGTCATTCACCCCGGAATCGACCACCGCAACCCGTACCGCACCATCGGAGAGCTTCCATGCGTTCCTGATGCCGAGCTGTCCAAAGGCGGCCGGTTCTGCGGCGACCCATCGACTGCTGCTCTCGCAGGGATTGGTGGATTCAGCCCGGGCTGTGGTCGCGGGCCCGATGCACACCATGGGCACGACAAGGGACGCGAGGGCCGCCCAGGCTGCGCCCCTCACGGTGTCGTGACCGTCTTCCAGGCTGCGGCGTGGGACAGTTCGATACCGCTGGGCACCAGGTCGAGCCAGGCCTGCGGAATGCGGTGAACATCCGATTCGGTGTAGCCCAGCCGTCCCAAGGTGTCGGACGGGTCGCCGCCCAGGCCATAGGCCAAGCCTTGATCGGTGACCAATCTGACCGCGCCCAGCGAACCGCCTGCGGTGCCCATCACCAATGCGCCCGAGCCGCCCGCGACGCTCACCCCCGGCTGGAACGGAGTCACCGGAGTGGGTACCTGGGCCACGGCGGTGGCCGCACCACGATCGGACTCGGCCAATCGAGCGCAGACCTGCTGGGTGGCGTCGACAGGATTGGCAGCGCTCTGCGGCCAATCCGCGGGCGCCACGACACCGGTGGCGACCGTCACAGTGGACACATCGGCGGCATTCACCGTGATGGGAGCCTTCTGCTGCTTTCCTGATCCAATGAGATACAGCTGGTAGGACAGCTCCGATAGCGGAGTGAGCTGGCCGGCATCGGAAACCACATAGTGGCGACGTTCGGAGTCCTGGGCGACATCGACCAGCGATCCAATGACCGCGTCGCGCAGCGCCGAAGGCATGCCGGAGGCGATTTGACCGTAGTTCTTGATCGTCAGCGGACGCAGCGGGGTGCCCTCCTGGAACAGGCTGAGCCAGGCGGCCGTCACCGGATGCTTGGCCGCAGCGTCCAGGTTCAAGGTGATGGCCACATCAGAGCCGGTCATTTCGTAACGGCGCCCGTCGGCGACCAGATAGTCCTTGCCTTGGGCCGTGACGACAGCCACGTCGGCGGCCTTCACCACGTAACCGTCGGGCAGGTGGCGAAAGTCCAGTTTCACACCGGGCTGAAAGCACCAGTTCAAATCCACCTCGTCGATGGACAGCGCGCGCTGGCCGCCGTCCATCGTGGACGCGAAGTGGTACGGCGCATCCAGGTGCGTGCCGTTGTGGGTGTTGAGCTGAACCTCCTCCACGGCCCACGACTCACCGTCCGGCAGGTCTTCCTTCTGCAGGCCTGGAAAGAACTGCGCCAGGTCCGCAAAGCTCATCTGGTGGTCGATGTAGTTGATGCGCGGGCCCAGACCCGGCGGGTCGGAGACAACATCGTTTTCAAGGTGCATCGAGATATCGACGATGCGGCGAGCGGGCGTGGCGGTCATGGGAGGCATCGGGTGCAAAGGAGGAAACAAAGCGCTCAGGATTCGGCGGTAAAGCCGGTCTGTTTGATGAGGCCACGCCATTGGTCGGCATCGGCCTTGAGCATCTGCGCCAGTTGGGCTGCGGTCGAAGAGCGGACCTCCAGACCGTACTGCTTGCCATAGTCCACCACCTCAGGATGCACCAACGCGCTTTGCAGTGCTTGCGACGCGCGCTTGACGGTATCGGCAGACGCCTTGCCGGGCAGGAAGAAGCCATACCACTCGCTGACCTTGAGGGGGTAGCCCAGCTCCGTCAGCGTGGGCACCTGCGGCAGGAACGGCGAGCGCTTGGCACCTGCGATGGCCAGCACGCGCAATTTGCCACCCTTGCTGTGCTGCAGGTAGTCGCCAATCGGGCCCCAGAACGCGGGGATCTGGCCGCCCAGCAGGTCTTGCATGCCGGGCACGGTGCCCCTGTAGGCGATGTGACGCATGTCGATCTTGGTGAACTGGCCCAGCAGCACGCCCACCATGTGCGGCATGGAGCCTGCGCCGGGGCTGCCGTAGTTGGCGTTGTTGGGGTTGGCCTGCAGCCACGCCAGAAAGTCGGCCAGCGTTCGCACGTTGTCAGGCACGCCGGGACCGACGGCCAGGCCGTGGTCGAACATCGCGCCCAACGACACGGGCGCCACATCGTCCAGCGTGTAGCGCAGCTTGGGGTAGGTGTAGGGGTAGATGGACAGCATGGACGACGGCGTGATGAGCAGGCTGGTGCCATCGGCCGGGCTGTCTCGCAGGTTGAGGATGCCAATCTGCCCGCCCGCACCCGGCTTGTTATCCACCATCACGGCACCGGCGTACTGTCCTCGCATGCGGTCACCCACCCGGCGGGCCAGCGCGTCGGCCGTCCCCCCGGCAGGAAATCCCGAGATGATGCGCGCCACGTCGGGCATGGCGTCCTTGCCGGTCTGCGCCCAAGCAGCGGGAGCAACGCCCAGGGTGGGCAACAGGGCAGCAGAGAGCTGGGTGAAGCGGCGGCGGGTGATCATGTTGTTTGTCTCCAGTAGGTATGGGGCGGTATGCAGCACAAGCCACACAAGCCCTGTGCGACAGGACCTGCAGCGGATGGCATGCAAAAATTATACGAACGTACAAATCCAAAAATGACTGGGGTTTGTACGAGTGTTCAACAAATTTATACAACCCTATAAACCAGCCTATGCCCAAATCCACCCTCACCAAAAAAGCAGCGGCTGCAGCGCCCGCAGCCTTGGCGGCCAAAGCCCCGGCACCGGCCCGCAAGCGCACTGCCGCCCGCAGCGCCACCACCGAAGAAGAACTGGCCCCCAACCGCCAGGCCAACATCCTGCAGGCGGCCGAGCGGCTGTTTGCCACGCGCGGTTTTCATGGCGTGTCGATCCGCGACATTGCGGACGAGGCCGGTGTGCCGCTGGCGCTGGTGGGCTACTACTACGGCCCCAAGCTCTCGCTGTACCACGCCATCTTCCGTGCGCATGCGGGCTACATCGATGTGCGGCTCAAGTCGCTGGCAGATGCCCAGCAGAAGGCACCGCCCGGCCAGTTGCTGGAAGAGATCGTGAAAGCCTTTGTGCTACCCGTGCTGGAGGTGGCCAGCCAGCCCGCAGGCCACCACTTTCTGCGGCTGCTTTCGCGCGGCATGAACGACCACCTGGAAGAAGACGAGCCCATCATCCGCGAGCTGTTCGACCCGCTGGCCCATGCCTTCATCGACGCCATTGCAGCCGCCCTGCCCCAGGCCACACGCAGCCAGGCCGCGTGGTGCTACCAGTTTGCGCTCGGCGCGCTGCTGCACCACGTGAACGACCAGCGCATCGAGCGCCTGTCGTACGGCCAGAACCAGCCCGGCGACGAAGCCACGGCCGGGCCACTGCTGGTGCGGTTTATTGCGCAAGGCATGCGCGGCGCCTGTGAGGGCCCGGTGCACTGATGCGTTAGCGCTGACGCGCCCACCACCACTCGCCCCACCCACAGCACTGCCGCGCGAGCGCCGCATGCACAGCACTGCCACGCCCATTTTTCTCGTCCAAGCCCACCGCAATCCACGGTGGCTTGGGCCCTGCGCCGCCGCCCCACCCATGGCGTTGGCGCGGCAGACCGGCGCACGCTGAGCGCCGCGCCCCCAGCGCGCACAAAGCGCTGACAGCCTTCCCCCGTTGAACTGGTTTCTCGGAACAGCCCTGGCTGCGCCGTGGGCCGGTTCGTCCCTAGCCCACCCTTCACTCCATTGAAAGACACCATGACACACCGCACCTCCCGCGCTTCGCAATCCGCCTACGCCCCAGCCCGCCAGCGCTGGTCCCGAACCCTGGGCACTGCAGCCGCCCTGTCGGCTGCCACGCTCGCCGCACAGGCCCAACCCGCTGCAGGCCCTGGTCTGCAGCTGTACGGCCTGGTCGATGCCGCAGTGGGCCGCTTTGCGGGCCCCGCTGCAGGCGTCAACGCGCAAGACCGCGCCATCACCAAGCTGGAGGGTGGCGGCATGTCCACCAGCCACTGGGGCGTGCGTGGCACCGAAGACCTCGGCGGTGGGCTGTCGGCGCAGTTCGAGCTGTCATCCTTTGTGCGCAACGACTCGGGCGCCACCGGTCGCAGCGACGCGTTGCCCGCTCCGGTGAATGTGGCGGCCGACCCGGTGTTCTCGCGTGCCGCCTGGGTGGGCGTGTCGCACCGCGACTGGGGCCGTGTGCGGCTGGGCAACGTCACGTCGCTGTTGTTCCTGAACTCCATCACTTCCAACGCGTTCGGCGACTCCACCGTGTTGGGGCCACTGAACCTGGTCACCTTCATCGGCAGCTCGCTCACGGGTGGCACGGCGTGGGCCAACTCGGTGGTGTACGACAGCCCCAGCATTGCAGGCTTTAACGCCTCGGTGGCACACGCCATCTCTGAAGGCCAAGGCGGTGGCAACAGCGCTGCGCGCTTGGCCTATGCCCAAGGCCCTTGGGCCACATCGCTGGCCTGGCAGAGCGTGAAGAAAAACCCCGGTACCTTTGCCGACGGCACCTCGCCCAACGACACACGCGCCTGGCAGCTGGCGGCGTCGTACGACTTCGAGGTGGTCAGGCTGTTTGCCCACCTGGGCCGCATCGACAACCGGGGCACGGCCGCTGCGCCGCTCAACCTGTCGTATCGGGTGTGGGATGTGAGCGCCGCTGTGCCCGTGGGTGCAGGCCGTGTGCTGGCGGGCTACGCGGTGCGCCGCACCAGCGACACCGTGGGCCCCGTGCCTGCCACGGTGGCGGGCGGCAATGTGGAACGCAAGGTGTTCACCCTGGGGTACGACCATTTCCTGTCCAAGCGCACGGACCTGTATGCCATGGTGATGCGCGACAGCACCCAGACCCGAACATTGCCTGCCCCACCCTCTGTGGTCAGCGCACAGGGCACCACCTTGGCCCTGGGAGTGCGCCACAGGTTCTGAGTGGATGGTGTAAAGCGGTTCTCTCCAAGTGTTTGGGCGCCCTACTGGGCGCCCTTTTTTGTGCCCGTTGCGCAGTGCTCAGCCAGCCGTCACCCGGTCCACACACACAAACTCGCCCACCGCGCCGTCATAGTCCCAGCGGGCTGCCACCCTTGCCTGGCCGTCCAGTGCGGCGCCCGATGCCTCGGTGCTGAGCACCACCAGGCTGTTGGGGCTGCCGTGCCGCAGGCGGTGCGACACCGCCGTGCCTGCGCTGCTGGCCCACAGCCCGGGCAAGGGCTGCAGCAGGCGGGGCTGATGCACGTGGCCGGACAGCAGCATTTGCGCACCGGCAACGCGCCAGCGCTCGATGGCTTCGTCTGCACGGTGGGGGCGGTGGTCGCGATCCTCTGCATCGCGGGCCACCAGGGGGTGGTGGCTGGCCACGATGCGCCATGCGCCAGGGGGCGCCCGCGCCAGCAGCAGCGCCACATGCTCGATCTGCGCGGAGGACAGGCTGCCGCGCTCGTGCCGCCAGGCGCGTGTGGTGTTCACGCCCACCACGTAGAACGCTCCCATCTGCCGCACGGGCTCCTGGTCTAGGCCAAACTGTTCCGAGAACCGCTCGTACGAACGGCCCCAGCGCATCCACCACGCGAACAGGGGCAGGTCGTGGTTGCCCGCCAGCACCAGATTGCTGCGCGCATGCAGGCCCTGCACAAACCGGGCGGCCTGTTCAAACTGCTCGGCCGTGGCGCGCTGCGTGAGGTCGCCCGACACCACCACCATCGCCACGCCTAGGCGTTGCGCCAGCCGCTGCACAGCGGCGCACACCACCGGGTCGTGCGCACCGAAGTGCAGGTCGGACAGGTGCATCAGAACCGTCATGGCTGGGAGTGTCGAGGGGTGGGCAGGCGCAAGGGTCACTCCATCAAGCGGGCAGCAGGCCGGGTGCGGGGGTGGCGCCCGGCGCGAGCGTGTCGGCAGGGACGAAAGCAGTGGCTTCCTCAGGCGGTGGTGTCTGCGCTGCACCGTCACGCGCAAGTTGACTCGGTGCCACCAGCCACAGTGGCCGCGCACTGATGCGGAAATGCAGGGGTGGCGCCATCCATTCCCGCTCGCCGTCAAACGCCACCTTGACCTGGGGCGGCCGCCAGCTGGCGGGAGCCACCGACAGCTCCGAACAAGCCATGCTGACCACCGCATTGTCCTTGTCGAGCTGGCCGGTGGCGGCATTCCACACCGTGCGGGCGATGGCCCAGCGCCCTTGCGGCTTGAGCATGACCACGGCCAGGTGCCCACCATCGGCCACCTTCTGCGCCTGCGGCAGGCCCATGCGGTCCAACTGCAGGGGGTTGTTGCCCACAAACAGGGTAGTGACCAGATGCTCTTCCTGCTGCGCCTCGGCGCCTTGGTGCGTCTTCATCACCACGCGCCAGCGGCGGCCCGACGCGGGGCGGAACAGGCTCCACACCGCCGCCGCCACGGCCACCCAGCGCTTGCGGCCAAAGCGGCGCGATGCCATCTCGCGGTCGGCCAGCATCTTGGGGTACAGGCCCACGCTGGCGTTGACCACAAACATGCGGCGGTTCACAAACCCCACCTGCACCGGCCGCAGGTCGCCCGCATGCAGGGCCTGCAGCAGGTCCTGCACGGCGGTTTCCGGGTCCAGCGCCAGACCGTGCTCGCGGCTGAAATAGTTGAAGGTGCCCATGGGCACCACCCCCAGCGGTACCCCGGCGCGCAGCGCGGCCGACGCCACTGCGTTGATGGTGCCGTCGCCCCCGGCGGCCACCAACAGCCCGCCGTCATCCTGCGCGGCCTGGGCAGCACGCTCGGCCAGCTGCACGATGTCTGCACGGCGGTCGGGCACATGCCAGACCACATCGTGCGTCTGCAAGGCGGGCACGCCCTCCAGCTTGGCGCGCAGCAGGTCCAGGTCGGCACCGGGCCGCCGAGGCACCACCAGGTGGATGGGGCCACGGGGCTGGGGGGGAAGGGTGTGTTCCGAAGGTGTCATGCAAAAACTCTGCAACAAACAAGAGCAACCCCACAGCGCGCAGAACAAATCGCAGCGGCCGGGCAGACCCACAGGCCACCCCACCACCGGCAAGCCCGTACGGACTGCAGGGCACTCCATGGTGACAAGCCATCACGCGCGGCGCAGCCGGTCACCACGCCTTGCGCCTGTCAGCCAGCGCCGACAGCCGCGCTGTGGGCAGGTTCACAGGCCCAATACACCCACCACACGGCGGGATGCTGGGAACTTCAGTACAACCTCGGCTTCTGTCACTGAGCCCCTGCACGTTGCGGGTGCAGCAAAAGAGAAAGGACCCGCGATCTCCATGACCACGACCTCCAGCGCCCTGGCGGCCCCCGACATAGGCGCCCAGCTGGCGCAGCACCCCCTGGGCTGGTGGATGGCTGGCGCAGTGGCGTTTGCCCTGCTGGGCATCGCCGCGTTGACCGGCTTGCGCAGCCTGCGGCAGCATGTGGGCGCGCCGCTGAGTCGCGTGTTTCCGCCCCAGGCCCGCTGGGTGCTGGCGGCGGCCATGGCGGCCTCGGCCTGCACGCTGGTGCTGGCGGGTGCCACCCTGGCAGAGCTGGCCGAAAGCGGAAGCGCCCAAGGGTACTGGGGCGCCCTGGACGACGCACTGGCCGCCAGCCTGCAAGCGCAGGCATCGGCCGCCGTACTGCAGTGGTTTGCCACCCTCACCCACCTGGGCGACACCTGGGTGCTGACCGCCCTGGCGCTGAGCGTGGCTGCCGCGCTATGGCTGCGCCGGCACCGCCTGCTGGCCACCGGCTGGCTGGTGGCCATGGCGGGCAATGGCGCGCTGACCAAGGTGCTGAAGAATCTGTTCGAGCGCGTGCGGCCCGAGCACACGCACGGCATTGCGGAGGCCAGCGGCTACAGCTTTCCCAGCGGGCACAGCAGCGCATCGATGGTGGCATACGCCATGCTGGCCTATCTGGCCACGCGGCTCTTGCCCCGTGCATGGCACCTGCCTGCGGTGATGCTGGCCGGTGCGCTGATCTTCACCACCGGCTGGAGCCGCGTGGTGCTGCACGTGCACTACGCCAGCGATGTGCTGGCGGGCTGGCTACTGGGTGGCACCTGGATGGTGTGCACGGTGCTGATCATGGAGAGCGTGTCGCGCTGGCGCAGTCCGGCCCTTGCCACCGCTGCAGCGCAACGCCTCTGAGCCTTCAGATCGCCACGAGGTTGCGAATGCCCTTGGCCTCCATCTCGCTGCTCGGTCCACGCGCGATGACTTCGCCGCGCTCCATCACCAGGTACTCGTCGGCCAGCTCCTGTGCAAAGTCGTAGTACTGCTCGCACAGCAGGATGGCCATCTCACCCTTGTCCGCCAGCATGCGGATCACCCGGCCAATGTCCTTGATGATGCTCGGCTGGATGCCTTCAGTGGGCTCGTCCAGAATCAACAGACGCGGGCCGGGGGCCAAGGCCCGCGCAATGGCCAGCTGCTGCTGTTGCCCGCCCGAGAGGTCGCCGCCCCTGCGCTTGAGCATCTGCTTGAGCACGGGGAAGAGTTCGTACAGGTGCGGTGGCACGGGGGTGGAGCCACTTTTGTAGGCCAGGCCCATGCGCAGGTTTTCTTCCACCGTCAGACGGCCAAAAATCTCGCGGCCCTGGGGCACAAAGCCGATGCCTGCGCGGGCGCGTTCGTAAGGCGTGGCCTTGTCGATGGGTTTGCCATCAAACGTGATGCTGCCGCTCTTGATGGGCACCAGGCCCATCAGGCTCTTGAGCAGCGTGGTCTTGCCCACGCCGTTGCGGCCCAGCAGCACGGTGACTTTGCCAGGTTCGGCGGTCAGGCTCACGTCCCGCAGGATGTGGGAGCCGCCGTAGTACTGGTTGATGTTGTTTACGGTGAGCATGGTATTCAAGCCATTTGTGCTTTTGATGTCTCTAGCGCTTATCCATCAATCGCAAGCAGCTACGTTTTTGATAGCAAAATAAATCAGCGACCGAGGTACACCTCGATCACCCGCTCATCCGCCTGCACCTGATCGAGCGTGCCTTCGGCCAGCACCGCGCCATCGCACAGCACCGTCACCTTCTCGGAGATGGTGCGGATGAAGCCCATGTCATGCTCCACCACCATCAGCGAGTGCTTGCCCTTGAGGGTGAGGAACAACTCGGCGGTGCGCGCGGTCTCGTCGTCCGTCATGCCCGCCACGGGCTCGTCCAGCAGCAGCAGCTTGGGGTCCTGCATCAGCAGCATGCCAATCTCCAGCCACTGCTTTTGCCCGTGGCTCAGGTTGCCCGCCTGGCGCGTGACGCTGCCCGCCAGATGAATGGTGTGCAACACCTCAGCCAGCCGATCCGACTGCGCGGAGTCGAGCTTGAAGAACATGCTCGATTTCACGCCCTTGTGCGTCTTGAGCGCCAGCTCCAGGTTCTCGAACACCGTGAGTTGCTCGAACACCGTGGGCTTTTGAAACTTGCGGCCAATGCCCAGGCTGGCAATCTCGGGCTCGTTGTGGCGCAGCAGGTCAATGGTGGAGCCGAAGTACACCGAGCCCTTTTGCGGCCGTGTCTTGCCGGTGATGATGTCCATCATCGTGGTCTTGCCCGCACCGTTGGGGCCGATGATGCAGCGCAGCTCGCCAGGGGCAATGTCCAGGTTCAGGCCATTGATGGCCTTGAAGCCGTCAAAGCTCACATGCACGTCTTCCAGGTACAGGATGCGGCCATGGGTCACATCCACTTCGCCCGGCGTGGCAATGCGCGAGAAGCCTGCGGCGCGTCCTCCTGATTCGGTCTGGCCCAGTGCGGGGGGCACCAGCGTTTTCTGCAAACGCCGCGCGCCTTCTTCCATCAAATCGGGCGTCATTGCGCAGCTCCCTTCTTGTCTTTCAACTTCTTGACCAGTCCCACGACACCATTTGGCAGGAACAGCGTGACGGCAATGAACAGCGCACCCAAAAAGTACAGCCAGAACTCCGGCGCCGTCACCGTGAGCCAGCTCTTGGCCCCGTTGACGATGAAGGCACCCACGATGGGTCCAATCAGCGTGGCGCGGCCACCCACAGCCGCCCACACGGCGATCTCGATGGAGTTGGCGGCGCTCATCTCGCCGGGGTTGATGATGCCGACCTGAGGCACATACAACGCGCCAGCCACGCCGCACATCATGGCGCTGATGGTCCAGATGGTGAGCTTGTAGGGCAGCGGCGAGTAGCCCGAGAACATGACACGGCTCTCTGCATCGCGCACGGCCTGCAGCACGCGGCCGAACTTGCTGCGCACCAGCCAGCGGGCCAGCAAAAAGAAGCCGAGCAGCGCGAGACCGGTGAGCACAAACAGCGTCATGCGCATGTTCTGCGTGGCGATGGGCATGCCCAGGATGCGCTTGAAATCCGTGAACCCGTTGTTGCCGCCAAAGCCCGTCTCATTGCGGAAGAACAGCAGCATGGCCGCATACGTCATGGCCTGCGTGATGATGGAAAAGTACACCCCCTTGATGCGCGAGCGGAAGGCGAAGTAGCCGAACACAAACGCAATCACGCCCGGCACCGCCACGATGAGGACCAGCGTGGCGATGAAGCTATCAGACAGAGCCCAGTGCCAGGGCAGTTCCTTCCAGTCCAGGAACACCATGAAGTCCGGCAGGTCGCTCTTGTAGTTGCCGTCGCGGCCGATCTGGCGCATGAGGTACATGCCCATCACGTAGCCACCCAGCGCAAAGAACAGGCCGTGACCCAGGCTCAGGATGCCGGTGTAGCCCCAGATCAGGTCCATGGCCAGCGCACAGATGGCGTAGCACATGATCTTGCCAAGCAGCGCCACGGCGTAGTCACTCAGGTGGAACATGCTGCCTGAGGGCACCCACAGGTTGAGCACGGGGGCCACGGCGCACACCACGATGAGCGCCACGATGAAGGCCGACCAGCCACCGCGCGTGAGCAGCGGCGCCGGTGCGGGCAGTTGGAGGTTGGGAGAGGTTGGCGTAGTCATGATCTGTCGTCTCTGGTGCTTCAGTCGGCCGTACGCCCTTTGACCGCGAAGATGCCCTGCGGCCGCTTCTGGATGAAGATGATGATGAACACCAGCACCGCAATCTTGGCCAGCACTGCGCCCGCCCAGCCTTCAAGGAACTTGTTCAAAATGCCCAGGCCCAGCGCGGCATACACCGTGCCCGCCAGCTGGCCCACGCCGCCCAGCACCACCACCATGAAGGCATCGACGATGTAGCTCTGGCCCAGGTCGGGCCCCACATTGCCCACCTGGCTCAGCGCGCAGCCAGCCAGGCCGGCAATGCCTGAGCCCAGTGCAAACGCCATGGTGTCGATGCGCGCGGTGTTCACGCCCATGCACGAAGCAATGGGGCGGTTCTGTGTGACGCCGCGCACGAAAAGGCCGAGGCGCGTGCGGCCAATGAGGTAGCCCATGCCCAACAACACCGCAATGGCAAAGCCGATGATGACGAGGCGGTTGTAGGGCAGCGTGAGGTTGGAGAGCACCTGCACGCCACCGCTCATCCACGCGGGGTTTTCCACGCCCACGTTCTGCGCGCCGAACAGGCTGCGCACCAACTGCATCAGGACCAGGCTGATGCCCCAGGTGGCGAGCAGTGTCTCCAGCGGGCGGCCGTACAGAAAGCGCAGCACGCCACGCTCCAGCACCGCGCCCACGAGGGCCGAGGTGAGAAAGGCCAGCGGCACCGCAGCCACCAGATACCAGTCGAAAGCGCCTGGAAAGAACTTCTGGAACACGCCCTGCACCACGTAGGTGGCGTAGGCGCCGATCATCATCAGTTCGCCGTGGGCCATGTTGATCACGCCCATCAGGCCGTAAGTGATGGCCAGGCCCAGCGCCACCAGCAGCAGGATGGAGCCCAGGCTGATGCCCGAAAACGCAGCGCCCAGGCGCTCGCCCCAGGCCAGTTGGTCGTCCAGGGTGCGCAGCGCGGCCTGCAGGGCAGCCTTGACCTTGGCGTCTTCTTCCACCGCCACGCGCTCGTTCAGCAGCAGGCGCGTGTCGGGCGTGGCGCTGGCCGACAGGGCCTGCGCGGCAGCGATGCGCTGCGATGCGTCGTCGCTGCCCAGCAAGGTGGCGGCACGCGCCAGCTGCAGCTGGGCCTTGATCTTGTCGCTGGTTTCCTGCGCCAGGGCTTTATCGAGCAGCGGCAGGCGGCCTGCGTCGGGCTCTTTGGTCAGTGCCTTGGCGGCGGCCATGCGCTGGGCTTCGTCCTTGCCAAACAGCGCCAGGCCCGCCAGGGCCGTGTCGATCTCGCCGCGCATACGGTTGTTGTTGATGATGTCTTCGGCATCGGCAGGCAAGGGCACCCCGGCGCCGGTGACGGGGTCGATGCCCTTGTCGTCCCGCACGATCAGGGCCTTGACACCGGCCACCTTCACCGCATCATCGGCCAACGCCTGCAAGAAGGCGGCGGTGCGCTCGCTGGGGTCGACCACGGCCTGCTGCACGGCGGCCACGCGGTCGTCGGTGTCGCCAGCGGCCATGGCCAGGGCCTGCTCGGCAGTGAGTGCGTGGGCGCTACCAGCCATCAACAGCAGGCTGGCCCACAAGGCCAGTAAACATCGCAACATAGAGGCATCCAATGGGCCCGCAGGGTGTGCGGGCAGATCACACAAAGAAAAAGGAGGGCACGCGCCCTCCTTTCTTCCGCACTGCGAGAGTGCTTACTTCTTCTCGGGCTCGTCCTTCTTCTTGTCGTTGCCTTCGATGTACGGGCTCCATGGCTTGGCCTTCACGGGGCCAGGGGTCTTCCACACCACGTTGAACTGGCCGTCGGCCTTGATTTCACCGATGAACACGCTCTTGTGCAGGTGGTGGTTCTTCTCGTCCATCTTGCTCACGATGCCCGACGGCGCCTTGAAGGTCTGGCCGGCCATGGCGGCGATCACCTTGTCCACGTCGGTGCTCTTGGCCTTTTCGACCGCCTGCTTCCACATGTTGATGCCGATGTAGGTGGCTTCCATCGGGTCGTTGGTCAGTGGCTTGTCCTTGTGGCCGGCAATGCCCTTGGCCTTGGCGTAGTCGCTCCACTTCTTGATGAAGGCGGTGTTCTCAGGGCTCTTGATGGACTGGAAGTAGTTCCAGGCGGCCAGGTGGCCCACCAGCGGCTTGGTGTCCACGCCGCGCAGTTCTTCTTCACCCACCGAGAAGGCCACCACCGGCACATCCTTGGCCTTCAGGCCTGCGTTGCCCAGTTCCTTGTAGAAGGGCACGTTGGAGTCACCGTTGATGGTGGAGACCACGGCCGTCTTGCCGCCCTGGCTGAACTTCTTGATGTCGGCCACGATGGTCTGGTAGTCAGAGTGGCCAAAGGGGGTGTACTTCTCGTCGATGTCGCTGTCCTTCACGCCCTTGCTCTTGAGGTAGGCGCGCAGGATCTTGTTGGTGGTGCGGGGGTAGACGTAGTCGGTGCCCAGCAGCACCCAGCGCTTGGCACCGCCGCCGTCCTTGCTCATCAGGTAGTCCACCGCAGGGATGGCCTGCTGGTTGGGCGCGGCACCGGTGTAGAACACGTTCTTGGACAGTTCTTCACCCTCGTACTGCACGGGGTAGAACAGCAGGCCGTTCATTTCCTCGACCACAGGCAGCACCGACTTGCGCGACACCGAGGTCCAGCAGCCAAAGATGACCGAGACCTTGTCCTGGCCCAGCAGCTGCTTGGTCTTTTCGGCAAACAGGGGCCAGTTGGAGGCGGGGTCCACCACCACGGGTTCGAGCTTCTTGCCCAGCACGCCGCCCTTGGCATTGATCTCGTCGATCGCCATGAGCACGGTGTCTTTCAGCACGGTCTCAGAGATGGCCATGGTGCCCGACAGGCTGTGCAGGATGCCGACCTTGATCGTGTCCTGGGCATGGGCTGGCAGCGCAGACAGGCCAGCGAGCGTAGCGACGGCCGCGAGGGCCTTGAGGGAATAACGACGTTGCATGTGTGCTTCTCCGGTGGTGGTTTCAATCAGGGAATCAATCAAACCGCTTCGCCCGGCGGGCCCCGGTGTGGAGCCGCATTCGATCGGGCGATGGAATGGATTCTGGAGAGCGGGGCCCGTTTGCGAAATACGCCGGGTGGCGTACACGCACCGCTGCGGGGCTGCTTCCCACGGGGCCGTTGTGTGGCATCTCACTGCCAACGACAGGCGCAACAGGGGAGCCGGAGCCGGCAGCGCGATCACTATCAAAAAGATAGCTGATGCTGCATATATCACTAGCGCAATCGGCCTATTTCATCCAAAAACCTTGACCAGCGAAGGTTGTGGAGTCTCCGTAGAATCCGCGGGTTTTCCCTAGTTTTAGAACGTGTTTACGACCTTTTCGGGGCCGCGCAAGTGCCTCGCCGGGATGGGATGCAAGGCGCGGTGCGCAGCCAATAGCTCGGCTATTGGCAAGCGCCGCAACGCCGCAGACCGCCCGGCAAGGCACTTGCCCGAAGGGTTGGAGTGAAATCGGGCGATTGGACG
>OFJB01000754.1_pt1 | contig 14507 bp, 14 predicted proteins | sample 1775081 | NCBI WGS metagenome assembly OFJB01 (sample SAMN08195771, study PRJEB24354) | sludge metagenome | isolation source: initial sludge from phenol fed wastewater aerobic bioreactor | place: India: Nagpur | collected 2016-06-05 | reverse complement strand
TGCCGCCAACATCAAATGCGGCCAACAGGCCCACAATGCATTAGACTCAAACCGGACCACTCAATAGGGGCAGGCCATTCGCTGAGGCGCATATCGCATTCATGCTGGAGCAGGCGGCGGACGGAACACCGGTAGCGGACGTGTGCCCGAAGGCGGGGATTTCGGATGCGACGTTCTACATCTGGTCCAAAAAATACGCCGGCCCGATGCCCTTGGGAGATGCGGGGGCTATGCCAACTGGAGGACGAGAACGCGAAGTTGAAGCGGATCGTCGCGGACCTGTCGCTCGACAAAGCGATGCTGCAGGGCGCGCTGTCAAAAAAGGTCTGAGGCCTGCGCGCAAGCGCGAGCTTGTGGACCGCCTGCGCGAGGATTAGAAGGTGTCGCCAGGTGTTCCGCTGCCACCCTTTCAGGTGATCGGGCATTATATGCCTACAAGTCGAAGCGTGGCACGCCGGCGGAGCTGAGCTAGCGGATCAAAGCATTCTGTCAGACCCGCGTGCGATATGGGTATCGCCGCGAGCACATCCTGCTGCGCCGGAAGGGCGGGGCGGTCAATCCGAAGCGGATCTATCGCCTTTACAGAGACCTGGACCTGTAGTTGCGTAATAAGGCGCTCAAGCGCCGGGTCAAGACGAAGCTGCGGGACGACCGTCGTCCGGTGACGCGCAGCAACGAGACCTGGGACGTAGACTTCGTCCAGGACCAGCTCCCCACGGGCCGGAAGATCCGGGTTCTGGCCATCGTTGATACCGTCACGCGGTTCTCGCCGGCAGTGGATCCCAGGTTCAGCTATTGGGGCGTTGATGTGGTGGCGACGCTCGAACGGACCTGCCGGCGCAAGGGCTATCCGCAGAGCATCCGGGTCGATCAGGGATCGGAGTTCACCAGTCGGGATTTCGATCTGTGGGCGTATCAGAAAAGGCGTGGTGCGCCACTTCTCGCGGCCCGGTAAGGCGATGGACAACGGCATCATTGAGTCGTTCAACGGCAAGTTCCGGACGGAATGCCTGAACACGCACTGGTTCATGAAACTTGACGAGGCTCGGAGGAAAATGGAGGCTTGGCGTAGCGACGATAATGAGGTTCGGTCACACAGCGCGATCGGCACCAAGCCGCCGATCGCGCGCATGACTGGCTCTCCGGCATCCCCGCCGACATGAGCCCTAACCCCGGAATTTTCGAGCTCCGGGTGGCCTACAAACGCGGAGGGCGTCACAGCCCTTCGACTCTCTTTAAACCGGACGAGCGAACGGATTCAGGTCAAAGGCTCCCGCCCTCCTTTGCATTGATACCCTATTCGTCCTAACCAATCGATCCGTCCCGACATGAATTGGGCTAAGAACGGCAATCAAATTTATGGATCAAAATTTAGGATATTTTATACATTCCTCCATCAGCGACCAGAGCTTGGCCCGTTACGAACGCGGCATCGTCGCTGGTCAAGAACAGCACCGGACCTGCAATGTCGGCGGGACTTGCGAAGCGCTTAATTGATTGTTGCTTCCAGGCAAGTTCAAGGACCTCATCAGGCAGACCGCTCGTCCCCGGTGTGCGCGTGATTGAAGGCAACACAGCGTTTACAGTGATTCCATCGGCTCCAAGGTCGTTCGCTAAGCCACGCACAAAGCCGATCACCCCCATTTTGGACGCCATATAATGACTAAGACCGGTTTGACAGGTTCCGATTGAGTTCGACCCGATATTCACAAATCGCCCCCAACCATGTTGACGCATCAGCGGTACGAACGCCTTCGCGGAGTAGAAGTGGGAATCAAGATTGACATTAAACGTCTTACACCAGAGTTCCGGTGTCAATAAATCAAATTCGGCGAACGGATATATTCCGGCATTATTTACGACAATATCTGCCCGACCATAGCGCTTCTGCACGGCATCGGAAAACTGTGTCCAGCTTTCGCCGCTGCCTACGTCTCCGACAAGAGTGAGGACGTCACCGCCGATGCGTTCCGCAGTCGTTTTCGGTTCCTGGATATCAACAAGTACAGGCGTGGCGCCCCTTTCAGCCAATCGGATAGCGATTTCCTGGCCGATGCCGTGCGCGGCCCCAGTGACAATGGCGACCCTGCCGTCGTGACTTTTCATGTTTAAGCCTCGCGTTTTGGGCCGAGATGAGCGTCCTGGTGAGCGGCCACCCATCTCGTGTCCCAATAATTCTTCCCGGGTGATCAGTTAAATGCGTTCGGCGGGGGAGCGTGAAAGTCGCCAAATGCCCCCTCTTCAAGGTTGAGAACCACACTTTTCGTTTGGGTGTAATGATCCAAGGTCCCAAACGTCCCCTCTCGCCCAAAGCCGCTCTGTTTGTAACCCCCGATAGGTTGACCAGGCTTAAAGTTATAGTATCGGTTCACCCAGATCATTCCTGTTTGCATCGCGCGGGAAATGCGGTGCGCCCGCCCAAGATCACGCGTCCAAAGGCCGCCACCAAGTCCATAAACCGTATCATTGACCGTTCGCAGCATATCGGCCTCATCATCCCAGGTAAAAATATCCGTTACGGGACCAAATATCTCCTCCTGCGCAATCCGCATGTCATTTCGAACATTGTCGAACAACGTCGGCTGAATGAAGAGGCCATCGCGGAAGCCTTCGATCTCTGCAGCGCCTCCGCCGATTAGAGTCTCCGCCCCTTCCTTGCGACCGAGTTCAATGTAAGAAAGCACTCGGTCGAACTGGATTTGTGATGACTGAGCGCCCAATCGCGTTGCTGGATCGATCGGATCCCCCTGACGAACCGCGACGAACAGGCGGTGCAGCTTTTCAAGAAAGGCCTCGCGCACCTTCTTATGAACGAAGACCCTTGACCCAGCTAAACAGACCTCACCCTTGTTAAAAATAGTTGTAATCACCACAGATTCGGCAGCGGCATCAAGGTCAGCATCGTCGCAAATGATGTTTGCCGATTTCCCGCCTAATTCCATCGTCTGTGGAATGATATTACGTGCCGCATAACCCATGACGCGCTGCGCTGTGGCCCGCGATCCGGTGAAGGCAACTTTGCGGACTTTTGGATGAGTGACCAGTGGCTCGCCGACTACCGCTCCATAACCGGTGATGACATTGATGACGCCGGGCGGGAGCAGATCCGCAATGTCCGCGATGAACTCCAGCACTGAAATACAGACCGTTTCGGCCGGCTTTAGAACCACCGTACACCCGGCGGTCAACGCGGGGGCGAGCTTGAGTGCCGCCATAAGCAGGGGTACGTTCCAAGGAATGATCTGAGCAACGACACCGATCGGTTCGCGATGAATCAGCATCGTCGAGTCGGCGAAGTCGGCGAGTTCGCCGCGAAGCTGAAATGCAGCACCGGCATAATATTCGAACAGTCCAATTGCGCCCGTGATGTCGTGCGTGTAGGCTTCAGTGATCGTCTTGCCGTTGTTCAAGGTTTCCATCATAGCATAGTCGAGCTGTCGCTTGCGCAGACGATCTGCGATTGCGCGGAGAATCGACTGCCGCTGGGCGGGTGAACTGCGCGCCCAGCGAGGTGCGGCATCGTGCGCAGCGTTTACAGCGCGGTCCACGTCCGCCGCATTGCCGGCTTGAATATGTCCGAGCGTTTGGCGCGTAGCCGGATTGGTTAGGGCGATCGTTTCTCCGCTATCACCCCCAACCCACTCCCCGTTGATGAAGTGACCGTAAGTTTTCGGCTCGCCGAGCCGTGCAGCGAGTGCTTGCATGTCGTTCAAACGTAGTTCTACCGTCATTATGCGTCTCCTGGCGTTATTTTTCATTGAAACTATGCGTCGGTTGTTTTTTGCTCGGCCTCATGGCGAAATTTGAGACCGGGAAGTAGAGCCGCGGAATTATCCCAGTGAATTCGCGCGAGCAGATCCGGATTTAGGCCGTCGAAGGTTTCCAGCCGCTCGATCAATCCGGAACACGCGTCCGATGGCGTGAACGGAAAGTCGCTTCCATAATGAAGCCGACTGGTGTCGCAGACACTCAGCAATGTGGAAATCATGTGGGGCGCGGCCGCGCCAGCCAGATCGTAGTGAAGATGCCTCAACGCCGCTCGAACCGATGGCGGTTGCTTTCCCTCGGGCTTCGCCAGCAGCGGAAGTAAAAGTTCGATCCGCTCTGACAATAATGGCAAAGCCGCGCCGGCGTGGGGCACGATGATCCTGATCTCAGGATAGCGCTCAAGCACGCCGGAGAGGATCATATCCGCCACCGAACGGGTCGTTTCGAACATAAATTCCAGCATCGGCCGCGGATAATGAGCGTCAAGGCGCGCCGAACAGATGCATCCAGGTGACGTTGGGTGGATGAAGACAACACTGCGACGTTCGTTTAGGACGTCGTAAAGTGGATAAAGCCTTTCGTCACCTAAGTATATGCCATCTTGATTGGTCGCAAGGACCACGCCATCGGCGTTAAGGGTATCGAGAGCGAAGATCGCTTCCGCAACTGCCGCCTTCACATCAGGCAGCGGGAGACTCGCGAAAAAGCCGAATCGCCCGGAATAGGTATCCGCAAGCCGAGATGCCTCGCTATTGACTGAGCGGGCTAAACTCGCGGCTGCTGCGTCGTCTCCGAAATGAATTCCAGGCGACGAAATCGATAAAATTGCCGACTCGATGTCGAGTCTATCCATCGTTTGGAGCGCATGTTCCTCGCTCCAAGATGGAAGCGCTTTGATTCCATCCGGCTGCAGCAAGCCGGCCGCACGCAGTGCATCGCGATAAAAATCCGGAAGAAAATGCGCGTGGACATCGATCCGCCGCCGGGCATGCGGCCTGCGATGTTGGCTTGCATGGAACCCGCTCATGGCCTCTCCCAGGAAATCGCGCTTTTATTGAATTCGAGTCAAGCGTTGAGGGGATGATAGGTGGCTGGCAGCGATAGCGTCAGATAACAAGCTGGGACACCTGATACTGTTTTGCTATCATCGGAACGTGGGGGCGCGCTCGATCGGCGCGCATCTCGCGGATTTGGGGAGGCCCCTGATGAAGTTAAGTCAGATTGATGATGCGCTAGCTGTCGCTGATAACGGAAGTTTACGAGCGGCTGCTCGACGGTTGTCGAAAGCGCAACCGGCGATGACGCGCAGTTTGCGGGAACTTGAGCACGAGCTTGGTGCTAAGCTTTTTGATCGCCTTGCGACCGGTGTTAGCCTGACTTCGCTTGGCGAACATTTCATTCGGCGAGCGCGGGTAATCTCCCGGGAAGTGGAGAAATTGCAGGAGGAGATCGATCAACTACGAGGAAACGACGAAGGGACAGTGGCTGTTGGACTGTCGATGGCCGCTCATTTGAGTCTACTGCCTGATGTGCTGTCGAAGTTTGCTATGCGTTATCCACGGGTTCGACTGGCTCTTTTTGAAGGTCTTTTTCCTGCGCTGGGTCCCGGCATTCTCGACGGGAGCATAGACCTTTACGTCGGGCCGCTGAGTGAAACGCGGCTCGAGGCCCGTTTCAGTTCCGAAAAGCTATTCGATAACAAGAGGCTTGTCTTTGGCCGGCGTGATCACCCCCTGCGCAATGCCCACAGTTTGAGCGAGCTTGTTGAAGCCGGATGGGTTGCAACAACGGTTACAGAGGCCCACGCGGCCGAGCTCGCCCCGCTTTTCGCGCTCCATGGACTGCCACAGCCGCGCATTGTCGTAACCGTGCGATCTGCACTCAGTGCGGTTATTGCCATCGCAAACTCGGATTTGCTTGCGATGCTGCCTCGTCAGTGGCTGCAGAGCCAAATCACACGCGATCTTCTCACAGCCTTCTCGCTTGAAGAGGAAATTGCAGCGCCGCCGATCGCAATGGTGCATAACGCCGCCATGGCGCCGACCCCAGCTGCAGAGTATTTTGGCGACCTGATCCGCCGCGCTGCGGCAAAACAAAACTCCCTAAGTGCGTGAGGAGCGGCAGCACCTCCAGAGCGTTTTGCAGGTTGGGGACTGTGGCGACACGCGGTCATGGACGTCATTTCAAAAGCCGCCACGTCCTTCGGACTGCTATGCATGGATTTCGGCCGCGACGTCAGCGGACGCACCTGCCACAACGGTGACGCTTGATCCCATAGTGTTCGGGGACGCCAAGGGATCACACCTGGCACTCGTCCCTTCAAATCCAACCCCAAGTCGCTGAATCTGTCCGACCTCAATCCAGTCGTTCTGTCCCGCCCTCGGAATTTGGAAAAAGCCTAAAGTACAGAACGCGGTGAGTGGCATGGTCAGAACAGCTGGCTCCGCTCATCGGCGATGAGCGTGCTTTCAGCTTATCTTATCAAGGCAGCCAAACTTGGTACACATGTCTATCGGCGACAGGTTGTTTCTACTCGGCCTATCGGTATCGATAGGCCGACGATATTCAACTTAACCCGCATCGCTCAGAGAGCCGTCATGGTAGCGAGTGTGTCGGATTTGCAGCGACTCAATTAATTAAGTCTAACGGACCCACTTTCACACCCCCTCCAAATGACCAGCATCATATTGGGGCCTCATGGTTAACTATGAAGTCGTCGGGAATCTTCGGTCCCCACAGATAAATTGAATCCTCCGAGGGATAGTCGCCAGATCGCCATTCGCAAGCTTTTGGAATATAATCGATATCAGACGAGTATTCCGAATAGCTTCCCCATGGATCGCGGACATAATGAAAATAGTTCGAGCCCAGCACATGACGTCCGAGGCCCCATCCCTTTTGAAAGCCTTTGTCGGCCATATGCATGGCGCCAATACCGATCTCATTGACCGAGTCGACATCCCAGCTGCAGTGATGCAATCCCGGAGCCGAAGATCGGGCGAAAGCGAGAAGATGGTGATCTGAGCCGTGGATGCCGTGCATGAAGCAGACATCATCGCCTGAGCGATCAGAGAGGCGGAGCCCGAGAACGCTACCATAAAAGTCAATGGCTTTTGATACATCTGTGGTGAAGACCAGAATATGAGCCAGCCGGCGTGGTTGGACGCGCGCGGCGTTGGAGCGTTGGGGCGCGGCGGCGATGCCAGCCGGGGCGCTTTCCATGTTGAAAGGCATCTTTTTATCGGGTGATGTCTTGTCCGCAACTTTGACTTCGATCAACATGCCGGCGCAATCGTGAAACCAGATTCCATTGGAATCGAATCCCGGCGGTGGGTCTAGTAACCGAACGCCGCGACCTTCGGCTCTACGCTTAATGGGCTCGAAGTCGTGCTCGAACACTCCAAACGATAGGAAGCTCAGTTTTTTCCGGCCGCCCTCACGAAGGCTGGCCCAGCGGTGGGTGGAGCCGAAGGTGTAAAGACCCAACGATTCGCCTTCATGCCGAACATCAAGGCCGAAAGTTTTGTAAAAGGCTTCGGCGGTCGCCAAGTGGGGTACCATCAGGGAAAAGGAGTCCAACGAATGGACGCCGAGTTCGCCGGGTTTATTTGAGTGCGGCATGCCATTTTTAATTGCCGTCATGTTGGCGTTCTCCCTCGAAAAAGAATATTGAACGTCAGGCGACCCGTATTACCCGAGCCTCTTCTTCGTCCTTGATTGGATTCGACAGAACGCCAATACCTTCGATTTCGACTTCGCAGATATCCCCGGCCTTCATCCACAAGGGTGGCTTGCGCGCGAGCCCGACACCGGAGGGCGTTCCGGTAACAATCACGTCTCCGGGCTTCAGGGTCATAAAGCTGGAAAGAATAGCGACGAGTTTCGCGACAGAGAAAACCATGTCGGAGATAGAGGCCTCTTGGACCACCTTCCCGTTGAGGCGCGTCTGCAGCTTCAGTCCTTCGCAGCCGTCGGGCAACTCATCGGCGGTTACAAACCAAGGACCGAAGGCTCCGGTATTGTCAAAATTCTTCCCGGGCGTCCATTGTGGGGCCTTGACCTGGAAGTCGCGGATAGAGGCATCGTTGAAGATCGAATAGCCAGCGATGTAAGCGAGCGCCTGAGCTTCTTCCACATGACGGGCGGTCTTGCCGATGATGGCAACGAGCTCCCCCTCATAGTCGAGCTGATCGGACGCCGCAGGACGGATGATCGGATCCCCCTGGCCTATCAGACTGGAGCTGAAGCGCGCGAAGATTGTTGGATAATCGGGCTGGGTAAAGCCGCTCTCGGCCGAGTGGTCGATATAGTTCAGGCCGATACAGATGATTTTTTCCGGCGCCGAGAGCGGCGGGAGAAGCTTGACCTGCGCAAGATCCAAGAACGGGGCAGCTGACAGTCTAGCCGCGGCCTGGGTCAGCGCGGCCTCTCCTGCCTGGATCAGCTCCTGAAGGGTACCTGGAAACAATCGATCGTTTGAGGTCACCCCTCGCCAACCGTCGGCCGCAGCAACGGCGGTGCCAGGTTCACCAGCGTGCTCATATGAAGCGAAACGCATCAATTTCTCCCTTGAAGCTTCGGGTGACGCTAGAGCGGTTGCACCTATCGGTCAACAGATAATATATTATATTATGAACGATATTTTATGAGGCGAGAAGCGCCAGCGTTCACATGTTCGATCGATTTTGATATATTATCCTGCGAGAAATCGACCGTTGCGCGGATCGAGCAAGGGACCAAGATGCGACGCTCCGAAAGCGGCAGCCTGACTGCCGAAGCCCACAATCGAATTCGGGGAGAGATCCTCGCTTGCCGCATCGCGCCCGGGCAAAAGCTTGTGATTGCGGACCTGTGTGAGAGGTTCGGTTTCAGTCTTGGCGCGGTGCGCGAGGCGTTGGCGGCATTGGCAACGGAAGGGCTGGTGGAAACCCAGCCGAGGAAGGGCTTTCGGGTAACCCCCATTACCGAAGCGGAACTTCTGGACATCACCAAGGTACGGGTGGTGATTGAAAGTCTTTGCCTCGAAAGCGCTATCCGAAATGGCGACCTGAAGTGGGAAGCAAGCATCGTCTCAACCGAGTTCGAATTGTCGAAACTCCCGTTGCGCGACGCGGAGGATCCGGTTCGGGTGAGTGAAGCTTGGGCGCAGACGCACAAGCGTTTTCACGCGACCTTGGTCGAGGCCTGTGACAGCCCCTGGCTGCTGCGCCTACGGGAGACCTTGTATGTGCAGTCGGAACGGTATCGTCGCTTCTCGGTTCCTCTTGAGCGGGCCGAGAGGGATTTGGTGAAGGAACATAAAGATATCGCTGCGGCTGCGATCGCTCGTGACGTCGTGCGTGCCACGACAGCGTTGCGCGAGCATCTGGAATATACCACTCGGATTTTGATCCAGTCCGATGTAATAAAAGGTTGTGAATCACCCAATTCAAATCACAAATCGGCGGCAGCACTTCGCGCCCTCGCCCTCTCGGAATCTTGACTGGGACCCGCTCCTAATAAACCGCTGTCGTGGTTCCATCTGAAGAACTGCCGTGTCGAAGAGTTCCAGAAAAGCCGGGCTTCGCACCCACATCGGATCCTTTGAGCGATCCAATGTGGGTGTGCGAGCGGTCCCAGCACCTCGGTGGGAGGTCGGTTGGTCTGGCGTGGCGCCGCTGTCTTCTGAGCGGGAGCTGGCTGGTTTATGGGGCCTTGAGTGGCAACAGAAACTGAAGCCAGAAGCGCTGACCGTCGGGACGGTTTTCGGTGGCGAATTCACGTTGCCACTTGATGGCGATCGCGCCGTCCGGTGTTCCGTAGGAGAGCTGTGGGCCGATCGCAAAGCCCTGCTGGCGGAAGCCGTCTTGAAAGACGATTCCGTCTTGTTCATCATCGGAAAACTGCTTGATCACGTAGCCGCCAACGCCGATGGCAAGCTCGGGAATGCGGTCGAAGGCATGGTAGTTCACGCCCCAGTCGATGAAGAATAGCGAGCCGGATTGATAGTTTGTCTGGGAATTCTCGGTATGGAATTCAACGCCAACTGCTCCGGATATCTCCAGCGTCTTTGTCGGTAACCAAGTAAACGTGGCCAGCGGATTGATGGTATAGAAATTATTTGAGACGGCGCCGCCGGTGGGGACGAACACATCGACGCCGGCAAAGCCGAAGAAGGTGTGATCGGCGTTCGACCAGCCCAGGTAAAGCGGCTGGAGGGTGATATCGCCGATTCCAGCGTTGCTGGATGAACCGAATACGGTACCCACATCGGCGTTCAAGACGGGAACGACGATGCCCGACCCAAGCTGAAACGGCCCCAGATCAACGTTCCAGCCGTGGAACAAGCGGAAGGCGTTGACGGCGACGTCCGCGTGAAAGCCGGGAACCGAACTGTCACCCATCGCATTCGAGAAACTGTCGGCATTATAGTAGACTGTATAGTTCTGATACCAGGTTTCACCTGGTCCCGGCATGGCGCCGGCCATGATTGTATTGACGCCGATCGGGTACGAGATCGCACCGTTCTCAGTGGCCGAAGCAGGTATAGAGGCGAGTAGTGCCGTGACGCTCAGGCCGACGGCAAGCAGCGTTGACTTCGACATTTGCTTTTCATCTTCCTTGTTGCGTTTGATGGTGCGAGATGGGCGGCGCGTCGGCCGCCCACTCCGGGATCATCTCTCGACGGAAGCCTGGGCTTGATCCGCAAACGGCTCGGACCGCTGGGCGCGATTCACGCAACACGGCGCGGTTTCCTTCAGCGCCAAGCACACAAAGAAGCCGACCACCATGGCGCCGATGGCGAGGTGCAGGATGTACTGAATTCCGAATTGGTGGGCGACGGTTCCGGCGAGGATGGGAGCGATGCCGCCGCCGAAGATTTCGCCCGTCCCGATGACGACCCCGGATGCCGTTGCCATGAGGGCCGCAGGAACGGCTTCCACGCTGAGCGGACCGACGGTGAGGCAGGTCAGCGCGAAGGTGAAAAAGCTGATGCCGAACAGGAACAGAAACAGCAGGGTTTTGTCTGCGCCGGTGGACGCGAGCAGCAACAAGCAGCTGATGGCGCCGATAACCGAGATGATCATGACAGGCTTACGGCCGATCCGGTCGGACAGCCACAGCATCAGGACGGCACCCAAGCTGCCACCAAAGCCAATACCCGACAGAACAAAGCCCATGCTCTGCACATCAAGGTGCAGGTAGTCCGTGAGATAATTGGGCATCAAGGCGCTGGTTACGATCAGGCAGGTAAGCCAACACAACATGCCGATCATATTGAGCGGAACGTTGCGGTAGTGAAATACGTCGGTCCACCGGTGTGCCGAAGCGTCATGGGTCGCGGTGTGGCGAGCGGCTTCGGCTCGGGGCACATCGCGCAGGATGCGCGCCATCAGGAATGCGACGATCAGTCCTGGCGCGGCCACGAGCAGGAAAATCCATCGCCAATCGACAATTTCGAGCAGTTGGGTGACGACGATGGGTGCGAGGCCCAGCCCCAGCAGTGGCATCGCTGTCTGCTGAATGCCAAGGTTAAGGCCATGGCGGGAGGGCTTCGAAGCTTCCAGTGTCGCTGTAATACTCGCGGGCGTGTAGGCGCCTTCGGCAAATCCCATGAGTGCCCGGACGAGGAGAAGTCCTCCCACGCCACTTGCAAGGCCACTCGCGCCCGCGAGGATTGAAAAGGCAATGAGAGACCCGATCACGACCTTCCGGCAGCCGATCCGATCGGCGAGATTGCCCATGAACAACGCGGCGACACCCCAGGCGATCGCGAGGGCGCCGGTGATGCGGCCGAGATCCTGATAGTTTAGGTTTAGATCCTTCATTATGGCGGGAAACATCGGCATGATCATAAAGCGATCGATACCGACCAATCCGAATCCACATGCCAGCAAAATGACAGCCTTCCATTCGTAGGCTGCGTTAGAGACATCGGTACTGTCGTGCTTCATGGCGTCCTCCCAAATATTATTGTTGTGAAGATGTGCCTGTTTCCGCCCCTGAGAGGCGTGCGCTTATCCGTAAGAAAAGGAGAATTCAGCTGCTGCGATGACTTCGGCGGCGAGCATCTGGCACGTTCGGCCTAGGTGCCCCGTCAATCAGGCCGACAGCTTGTGTTCGCTCGGGGCTGCGATCTCGAACGCGGTCGTCTGGCGGACAAACGCGTCGAGCATCGCGTCAAGACGGGAGCTGTCGCTGGCTGCGCCGAAAATATAGAAGTCGGGCCGCACCAGCATGGCGCGGATGGCGTGCCCATCCATAAAGCGGCCGAATTGACCTTGGGTATCGGCGATCTGGTCGTCACTCGCCGCGCGGCGGTCTGCCACCGTCACGATTTGGATCCCGTGCTTGGCGCACACTTCGCGGACCCGCGCGGAAAGATCGAAGCCTGCCATCGTCACAAGTGTGAAGGCGCCGGCCGGTACAAACGCGTCGTAGCGGTCGGTCACGCCCCGGTGTCGCACGGTGCCGGCACAAGAAAGTTGCCCGGCCGGAGCGATCGTCGCGCCGGCGTTGTCCCGCTCCAGAAGTCCGTCGGTGAGAATGGGGAAGGGTGCCATCTGCGGAGGGTTGCCACTGAGGAACATCTCATCACGCCGCTGCGCCTCGTCCTGATCCGGCATGCAGATGATCGACCCGAGAAACATCGAAATCTTGATGACGTCGGTCACGTGGGGCGCACGCTCGGGTGTGTAAGTATCAAGAAGGGCCGGGGCAGCTTTGCCCGCCATCACCCGATCGAGCTTCCAGGCAAGGTTCCAGACGTCGCGCAACCCGGCGCACATACCCTGTCCCATAAAGGGCGGCATGACATGAGCGGCATCGCCGGCGAGAAAGATGCGGCCGACCTGAAAGGTCTTGGCCACGAGGCTGCGGAACGTATAGAGGGCGTGACGGATCAGTTCGCCCTGATCAGGTCTGATCCAATCCGCCAGGAGCTCCCAGACCTTCGCCTCCTGCAGCATCTCCTCGCGACTTTCGCTGGGAAGGCGCATGAATTCCCAACGCCGCAAGATCCGCCCGTCCGCCTGCGTTCCCCCTGGAACGATGGTCGTCGGGCGCAGCGGATTGGCGTACTGGCCGCATTCCGGGATGCCCAGGTCGCGGGCTGTCAAACCATTCTTCAGCGCAAAATCGATGACGAGCCAATCGGCCTCGAAGCCGAGATCGATGCGCTCGACGTCAAGGCTTTCGCGGACAAAACTGTTCGCGCCGTCGATCCCGATCAGATATCGCGCGGTATAGTCGCGGACTTCTCCGGTTTGCGTGTCGCGAATCGTCGCGACGACATGATCGTCCGTCTGCTGGATGGCAATCGCTTCAGAGTGGAGATGTAGTGAAATTGCCTTTTGTGCCTTTACGTGCTCGTCCAGAGCATGCTCAAAACTCGGCTGGTGAATGAAGGTGACCTCCGACCCGCCGGAAATCGAGCCGGCAGCCCAATCGATGGCCAGAAGCTCCTTCCACTCGGCATTATACCAGCGATAAACCGGCGCATCCCAGCAGACACGTCGTGCTGCCTCGTCAAGGCCTGTAGCGCACAGCACCCGGTAAAGCTCATGATCGATGCAGACGGCGCGCGGCAGTGGATATACTTCTTCGTATCGCTCAAATACGCCAACACGCCAACCAAGACGGCTCAAAAAGAGCGCGGAAGCCTTGCTAACGGGGCCATAGCCGATCTGGAGGACATCGAAATCGAATGAGGCCTTAAACTGAGACACGGCGATCCTCCCAATTATCATGTTGGCACAGTGATGACACGTCGGGATAGATCACGCAACAGATAATATATTATTATAAAAAGAATGCATTAGTAGGTAGTGAGATACCGTGTCGGGGTGACCTTCGCCAGCCGACCTTCGCCCCTAGCTGTTTGATCCCCGGGTTTGATGGCGCAATCTTTTCCCAGCGATGGAAGGACGCGCGTTTCCGCGTGCCGCATGGTGATCGACGGGGAGTGCTTCGTTCTCTTCAGTCACCCGGAGAACGGGGCCCTGCAGGTTCGCTTGATCGGTGCGGAGCAGGCGGATGGCAGCCTGCAACGCGAGATGGAGGGCGGAGGTCGCATCGTGAGCGCCATTGAATATGATGCCGCCAGCCAGCGCGTTCCCGTTCCATGGCGCGCCGGGCGCTGATGCTCTTCACCGCATTCGGGCAGCGCATCTCGGACATTCACCGTCTCGGGCCGGCGATGGTGCGCGACGGCAAACTCACCTTCACGCAATGGAAGAACCGTCGCTGCAAGCCAGTGACCCTGACGCAGCCAATCGACGAGGACCTGCAGGCTCTGCTCAAGGAGCTGCCGGCGAATCGCGAGACTTTCCTTGTGAACGAATGGGGCCGCCCGTTCGCATCGACCGCGGCGTTCGGCGACAGGTTTCGCGACTGGTGCCGGGCGGCGGGCCTCAATGGGCTCTCGGCCCATGGGCTGCGGAAATACTTCTCGGCAAGCCTCGCCGAAGGGGGGCGAGCGACCGTGAGATCATGTCCTACACCGGGCATCGCACCTCAAAAGAGGTCGATCGCTACACGGGATCGGTCGATCAAAAGCGCCTTGCGCAATCCTTGCAGCTTAAGTTCTCGGCGAACGAGAATGTCCCCCCGACTTCTGGCAAAGCCGGAGGTGGGAGGAAAACGGACACTAAGTCATTGTCGGACAAGACTTCCAAGGAAGCGATGGTGCCCAGGGGCGGAATCGAACCACCGACACTGCGATTTTCAGTCGCATGCTCTACCAACTGAGCTACCTGGGC
>OFJB01000753.1_pt1 | contig 14514 bp, 9 predicted proteins | sample 1775081 | NCBI WGS metagenome assembly OFJB01 (sample SAMN08195771, study PRJEB24354) | sludge metagenome | isolation source: initial sludge from phenol fed wastewater aerobic bioreactor | place: India: Nagpur | collected 2016-06-05 | reverse complement strand
ACCCGCTCCGCGCCACCGAACGTGACCGCCAGCGCCCCGGACCAGGGTGCATAGGCATACACCAGTGGCCGTGAAGCATCGCCCCGTGCGGCAGTCGTAAAACCGGTCGCCGCCAGCGCCGCTGCGCCGCCGACCTTCAACAAGGTGCGCCGAGAGGTATTCATTCCAAGCATCTGGCTCATAGAATCTGTCTTTGGCATGCGAGTCCTCCTGTCGATACTCATCTGATGCCTGGTATGAGTTCGAGGTTTTTCGTTATGTTCACCTCTTTGGTCCTGGACCGTTCTCCTCGGCCAAATCCAAGCAAAAAACTTGCTAGCATGAAAACGAGAGGGCTTGCCGACGCAAAAAAGTAGCCTGCCGATTGACTTTATTGCGTGGTCGGTGACGCGGACCACTGCGATCTCGGCGGGCACGACGTGAACTGGATGGGCGCTGCGCTGTCGTTTCCGCGAATCCAAAATGGCTGACTGCTGTGGGTACATTGTGGCCGCCGGAACGGACGTCGGCAGGGTCGGATCGATGAGCGCGTCATCGTAAGGTAGCTTGGCGATGGAGTTGTGTCGACCGCTTCCGGCGCTTTGACGTTGAGACCATTCTTGGCCTGTCCCTCGGCAGTTTAGTCAACCCGCGCGTGAGACTTTTGCAGTAGGTCCGCTCCTTCGGTTTCGGCAATAGTTGCGCGCGGCTCAACTCGGGCCACCGTTTCCTGTGGAGGCCGGCATGACTGCTCAACTACAAGTCTCTCGCAGAGGAGGGCGGGAAGCGCGCAGGACGATCCGCACCGCGCCCAAGATCGACATGCTGCCGGCGCTGAAGCGCGGGCTGCCCGTGGTCGAGCCGATGGATGCGGAGCAGGTGGAGCGCATTCACGAAGCCTCGCTGGCGATCCTGGAAGAGGTCGGCGTGGTCTTCCGCGACCCGATCGCGATCGAGGATTGGAGGCGGGCGGGGGCCGACGTGCGCGCCGATGACCGCGTTCATCTGGACCGCGGCCTGGTCATGGAACTCATCAAGACCATTCCGCCGAAGGTCGAATATGTCGCGCGCGACCCGGCCAAGAACGTCGAACTGGGCGGGCCGAAATCGATCTTCGTGCCAATGACCGGCGCGCCCTATATGCGCGATCTCGACGACGTGCGACGTGGCCCGACTATCGCTGACCTCGGCACCTTCCACAAGCTAGCGCACATGATGCCGGCGCTGCATTCCTCGGCGCATCACATCGTCGAGCCGATGGACATCGTGGTCGCCCACCGCCACCTCCACATCACCTATTCCTCCATGAAGCATTCTGACAAGACCTTCATGGGCATGACGACATCGCCAAAGAACGCCGAGGACGTGCTCGACATGTGCGAGGTCCTGTTCGGCAAGGACTTCCTGGAAACGCACGCTGTCACGACGGGAAACTGCAACGGCAATTCGCCGCTGGTGTGGGACCAGGTGATGCTGGGAGCCATGCGCGCCTTCAACCGGCGCAACCAGCCTGTGCTTTGCTCGCCCTTCGTGCTTGGGGGGCTTTCTCACCGTCAACAACGGCGAGAAGATGAGCAAGAGCCGCGGCACCGGGCTGGACCCGCTCAAGTACCTCGAGCTGGGCATGAACCCCGAGTGGCTGCGCTACTACCTGGCGGCCAAGCTTTCAGGGCGCAACGAGGACATCGACTTCAACGCCGACGACTTCATGGCGCGCGTCAACAGCGACCTGGTGGGCAAGTACATCAACATCGCCAGCCGCGCGGCCGGCTTCATCAGCAAGCGCTTCGACGGCCGGCTGGGTGCCATCTCCAGCGACGGGCAAGCGCTGCTGGACGCGCTGCGTGCCGCGCGCGGCCCCCTCACTGAGCTGTACGAACAGCGCGACTACGGCAAGGCCGTGCGCGAGGTGATGGCGCTGTGCGACCGCGTCAACGCCTACGTGGACGCCAACAAGCCCTGGGAGCTGGCCAAGAAGCCCGATCAGGTGGAGCGCCTGCATGACGTGAGCAGCACCTGCATCGAGGTCTTCCGCGTCCTCACCATCTACCTCACGCCGATCCTGCCCCGGCTGGCGGCCGAGGTGGCGCAATTCCTCATCACGCCGCCCGAGAGCTTTGACGACAGCGCCCGCGCGCTGGGCGCCGGCTGGCAGATCGGCGAGTACAAGCACCTGATGCAACGCGTGGACATCAAGCAACTTGAGGCATTGTTTGAGCCGCCAGCGCCCATTCCACCTGCGCGATCAGCTATCGAAACAGTAGTATTGGAGCAACTGCCGGGCGGCGAGGCCATCGCCCCCACCATCGGCATCGACGACTTTGCCAAGATCGACCTGCGCATCGCCCGCATTGTCGAATGCGAGGCCGTCGAAGGCTCCACCAAGCTGCTGCGCCTGACGCTGGACGCCGGCGAGGGCCGCACGCGCAACGTCTTTTCTGGCATCGCCAGCGCCTACAAGCCGGACGAGCTGAAGGGCAAGCTCACCGTGCTGGTGGCCAACCTGGCGCCGCGCAAGATGAAATTCGGCGTGAGCGAAGGCATGGTGCTGGCCGCCAGCCACGGCGATGAAAAGGCCAACCCAGGCATTTACGTGCTGGAGCCCTCGCCCGGCGCGCAGCCGGGGATGCGGGTGCGCTGAAGTCCCGCGCTGCGTTCATTCCGGGCCGCGTGGCACCCGCCCGCGGCGACCCGGCGCCTGCCGGGGCAGCGACTGCTCGGCCTGCGGGATCGGTGGCGCCGGCAGGCTGGCCGCTTCCTGGCGCGCACGCTGCAGCAGGGTCGCGGCATCGGGCAGTGCGGGCCAGTCGCTGCGGGCCGCGTCCAGGCGCAGGGCCGCCGTGAGATCGCCAAAGGTACGCCGGCGCCAGTCGGAGATGTTGGGCTCGCGCACTCCCGTCACGCGCTCCAGCAGGCGCAGCACGGAGGTGTGGTCGAACGGCTGGCTGCACACCCAGCCGCCCACCGTCCAGGGCGAGATCAGGATGCAGGGCACGCGAAAGCCGGCGCCGATGGGCAAGCCATCGACAAATTCGCCCGGCGTGCCGGCGGGCGGCACGGGCGGCGGCACGTGGTCAAACAGGCCGTCGTTCTCGTCGTAGTTCAGCACCACCACGGTCTTGGCCCAGACCTCGGGGCGGGCGGCCAGCGCGTCGAGCTTGCGGGCGATGAAGTCGGCGCCGGCGGCGGGCATGGCGTCGGGGTGCTCGGAGGCCGCAAACGGCGGGAACAGCCAGGACACGGCGGGCAGCCGGTCGTGGCGCACGTCCCGTTCGAATTCATCGTCGCTCGGCGTGGGCAAGCCCTTGCGGCGCAGAGGCGAGCCGGCCGGCGCGTCGCGAAAGCGCGCAAACAGCTTGAGCATGTTGAAGGGCCGGCCCCGGTTTGAGTGCTCGTACACGCGCCAGGGCACGCCCGCCTGCTCCAGCCGCTCAGCGTAGGTCGTCCAGTGCAGGCCGTCGGGGGGCGTCTTGTTCTTGATCAGGGGCCCGCCCTGGGCTGCGTCCGCGTCGATGGTGCCCGTCATGGCGTACAGCCGGTTGGGCCAGGTCGGCCCCATGACCGAGGCGTGATAGGCATCGCACACCGTGAAAGCATCGGCCAATGCGTGGTGAAAGGGAATGTCGGCGCGCTCGAAATAGCCCATGGTGTAGGGCCCGTGCGCGCCGTCGGCCCGGCGGTGCGCGGCCACCCACTGATCCATCAGCCCTCCGTTCCAGGCCTTGTGCTGCACCGACCAGACGTGGCTGGTCGAGGGCAGCTTCTGCGCGCTGCTGGCCGTGGTGTCCAGGTGAAAAGGCAGCAGAAAGCCTTGAGGGTTGTCGGCGTCAGGCTGGTGAAACACGCTGCGCCCGCTGGCCAAGGTCAGCGCCTGCGGGTCGTCAAAACCGCGCACGCCGGCCAGAGTGCCAAAGTAGTGGTCGAACGATCGGTTTTCCTGCATCAGCAGCACCACGTGCCGGATGTCTGCCAGCGACCCGGCGCGCGACGGCCCCTGCGCCAACGCCTGGCTTAGATGGGGCGGCAGCAGGGCCGCGGCGGCGCCGAAGGCGCTGGCTTGCAGGGCGCCATGCAACAGGCGGCGGCGGGTGTAGGGGGCGGATGGAGGCATGGAGTGATGCGCGGCACGGCCCGCGCTGCCGAAGAATACCGAACCGGCCCGCCGGGCCGGGCGATGGGCGCGAGCAGATTGCCGCCTACACGCCCTGGCGCTCCTTGTCCCGACGCCGGAGTTGCGCGCACGCGAAACCCTGGGCATACACTGCGGCCGAATACCGCTTTCGCCGTCCATGCTGATTGCACCGCAACTGACACGCCGCCGCCGCTTCATCACGCGGCTGCGGCACTGCGGGCCACCGGGGCAGCGGCACATCCCGTGTGTCCGTCGTTCTCGTCCCATCGTCCGGAGCAGTGGCCGTGTTCTTCAGCTTTCACCCTCGCCTCATCGATGCCCTTGCGGGTTATAGCCGCGCGCGCCTGATCGCCGACATCGGCGCCGGCCTGACGGTGGCCGTGGTGGCGCTGCCGCTGGCCATGGCCTTTGCCATTGCCTCGGGCCTGCCGCCGCAGGCGGGGCTGTTCACGGCCATCATCGCCGGCTTCGTGATCTCCGCCCTGGGCGGCTGCCGGGTGCAGATCGGCGGACCGGCGGGGGCCTTCATCGTCATCGTCTACGGCATCGTCGAGCGCTACGGGGTGGCCAACCTGGTCATCGCCACGGCGTTCTCGGGCGTGCTGCTGTTCGCCATGGGCCTGCTGCGGCTGGGCACGCTGGTGCGCTTCATTCCGATCTCGGTGATCATCGGCTTCACCAACGGCATCGCGGTGCTGATCGGGCTGTCGCAGGTCAAGGACTTCCTGGGCCTGTCGATCGCCAAGATGCCGGGCGACTTCTTCGGCATCCTGGGTGCGCTGTGGGGCCATCTGCACACCCTCAACCCCTGGGCGCTGGGCGTGGCTGCCGTGTCGCTGGCGATCATCGTCGGCTGGCAGCACGCCATGCCGGCGCTGGGCCCGCGCGTGCCGTTCTCGGGCAAGCTCGGCCGGGTGCCGGGATCGATCGTGGCGCTGGTCGTGGCCACGGCGGCTGTCGGCATCTTCAAGCTGCCCGTGGAAACCATCGGCACGCGCTTTGGCGGCATCCCGGCGGCGCTGCCGGCGCTCGCGCTGCCCGACTTCAGTTGGGAGACGGTCCGCTATCTGCTGCTGCCGTCCATCACGCTGGCGCTGCTGGGCGCAATCGAGTCGCTGCTGTGCGCGCGCGTGACCGACGGCCTGATCGGCGAGCGCCACGACCCCAACCAGGAGCTGATGGCCCAGGGCATTGCCAACTTCGTGGCACCCTTGCTGGGCGGCATGCCGGCCACGGGCACCATTGCGCGCACGGTCACCAACGTCAAGAGCGGCGCCACCAGCCCGGTGGCCGGCATCGTGCATGCGCTGGCGCTGCTGGCGGTGATCCTGGTGGCGGCGCCACTGGCGGCCTCGATCCCGCTGGCCACGCTGGCCGCCATCCTGATGTTCGTGGCCTGGAACATGGGCGAGTGGCGCGCCTTCGCGCACCTGCGCCGGCTCACGGTGCCGTATCGCATCACGCTGCTGTCGGTGTTCGGGCTGACGGTGATCTTCGACCTGACGGTGGCGGTGCAGCTGGGCGTCATCGCCGCCTGCGTGACCTTCATCGTGCGCATTGCGCGCCTGTCGCGCGCCGAGCCGCTGGCGCCGCCCGAGCTGGCCGGGTTCGGCCCCGCGGTGCAGGTGCGGCGCCTGTCGGGCGCGCTGTTTTTCGGCAGCACCCCGCTCACCGAAGACCTGCAGGACGCCCTGCCCACCCAGGTGCTGGTGCTGGACTTCGAGCGCGTGATCTACCTGGACTCGACCGGCGCCGACAGCCTGCTGAGCCTGGCGCGCGCCTGCCAGGCCAAGGGCGTGCGGCTGATCGCCAGTGGCCTGGCCGCCCAACCGCTGGACATGGCGCGACGCTGCGGCCTGCTGAGCCTGATCGACGCCGACCGGCAACCCGACCTGGCCCGCGCGGTGGCAGCGGCCGCTGCCATCGCGTCGTCCAGCACGGCGTGACAAGGCGCACGCTCATCCGCCTTTGCCGACCGCTGCGTGCCCGCGCCGGCCGGCAATCTTGCTAGACTGGCCGCGCCACCCCCTGCGCCGCGGCGCGAACCGGCGTGGCCACGGCGGCGCACCCCGCGGCTTGCGCGCCGACCTCAACGCACACACAAGGAGCCAGCATGTCCCCCATGGATCGACGTCGCGTTCTTCAACTGGCGGGTGCCGCCGGCCTGGCCGGCGCCTTGCCCGCCGCGCAGGCCCAGGGCGGCGCCGACCTGGCCAAGGCCCGCGCCGAGGGCACGGCCGTGTTCTACGCCAACATCACGGCGGTCAAGCCGATCATGGAGGCCTTTGACCAGGACACCGGCATCAAGGGCGAGTACACGCGCATCTCCAGCTCCAAGTTCGTCGCCACCGTGGCCACCGAGGCGCGCGCCGGCAAGCTGCTGGCCGACGTGGTGCAGGCACCGCTGCCGGTGCTGGAGCTGCTCAAGGCCAACGGCATCCTGGCGCCCTACCGCTCGCCGGCGGCGGCCGACTACCCGGCGTGGACGAAGCCCGACGACACCATCCAGCTGTTTGGCGTCGAATACGTCTCCTATCTGTACAACACCCAGCACGTGCAGGCCGCCGATGCGCCCAAGCGCTACGAAGACTTGGCCGACCCCAGGTGGGCCAACCGCATCGTCATGGCCAACCCGGCCAGCCATGCCTCGACCATTTCCTGGCTGATCGGCCTGAAGGAAAAGGTCTTTGCCTCTGAGGACGCCTGGATGGCCTTCGTCAAGGGCCTGGCCGCCAACCGCCCGATGTTCGTGGCCTCCTTCGGGCCCACGCCGGCGCCGGTCGAAAGCGGCGAGAAGGCGATTGCCATCTCGATGCCCAAGTACATCGTCACCAAGGCGCCCGCACCGCTGGCCTGGGGCCCGCGCGGCGGCCAACCGCTGCTGGGCACGCCGCGCGCCATGGCGCTCACGGCCAAGGCGCCGCATCCGGCGGCCGGGCGCGCCTTCATGGACTACTGGCTGTCCAGGAAGGCCGCCGGCATGCTGGCCAAGGACGTGGGCGAGTACGTGGCGGCACCGGGCGTGTATCCGCCGATCGAGGGCATCGACCAGGTCAAGGTGCTGGCCATTCGCGACCTGGACGACGCCGAGATCCAGAAGTGGGGCGCCGAGTTCAAGCGCATCTTCAAGAACTGACCCCAGCCGCCGCCCGCCCCATCATGGAAATCCGCGTCGAAGGCCTGACCAAGCACTACGTCTCCGAGGGCCGCAGCGTCAAGGCGCTGGACCAGGTGGATCTGGTCATCCCCGCCAACCAGATTTTCACCCTACTGGGCCCCAGCGGCTGCGGCAAGACCACCCTGCTGCGCTGCATCGTCGGGCTGGAGACGCCCGACGACGGCGAGATCCGCATCGGCGATCAGGTCGTGTGGTCGCGCCGCCAGGGCATTGCCGTGCCGACCGAGCAGCGCGGCCTGGGCATGGTGTTCCAGACCTACGCCATCTGGCCACACATGAGCGTGTTCGACAACGTGGCCTACCCGCTGCAGGTGCGTGGCATGGGGCGCCAGGAAATTGCCGCCAAGGTGGCCGAGGTGCTGCGCTTCGTGCAGCTGGAGGGCCTGGAGCGGCGTTCGGCCACCCGTCTGTCGGGCGGCCAGCAGCAACGCGTGGCGCTGGCGCGCGCGCTGGTGGCCGAGCCCAAGGTGATCCTGTTCGACGAGCCGCTGTCCAACCTGGACGCCAAGCTGCGCGAGGAAACGCGCAAAGAATTGCGACGCTTTCTGAGCCAGCTCGACATCACGGCCATCTACGTCACGCACGACCGCGTCGAGGCGCTGGCGCTGTCCCATTCCATCGCCGTCATGCGCGCCGGCCGCATCGTCGAGATCGGCGCGCCGCGCAAGATCTACTTTCAGGCCGACCACCGCTTCGTCGCCGACTTCATCGGCCGCGCCAACCTGATCGAGGCCACCGTGCGCGGCCCGGCCGATGGCCTGACGCTGGTCGACTGCGCACTGGGGCCGATGGCCTGCGCGCCCAGCGACCATTCCGCCGGCAGCGCGGTGACGCTGTGCCTGCGTCCCGAGTTTTTGCGCGTGCAGCCGGGCGTCCGGCCCGCCGGCCGCAACGTGGTGCACGGCCAGATCGAAGCGCTGGAATTCGTGGGCGAGGTGCTGGACACCGAAATCCGCGTCGGCTCCACCGTGTTGCTGGCCCGCGCCGAGCCCGACAGCTCGCTGGCCGTGGGCGACACCGTGAGCCTGGTGGTGCGACCCGAGCACTGTTTGCTGGTGTCGGCCTGACATGAATGCGCAGCGCCGCGGCCTGACGCTGGTCCTCATCCTGATCGTCGGCGTGCTCACCGTCGCGCCGGTGGCCATGCTGGCGCTGGGCAGCGTCACGCAGGGGCTGGACGCCCTGGGCCGCTTCACGCTGCACAAGTACGTGGCGGCCTACACCGACCCGGCGCTGTGGGGCGTGCTGCTGGACACGGTGATCTTCGTGCTGGGCTCCACCTTGCTGGCCACGGTGCTGGCGCTGTTTCTGGCCTACCTGAACACGCGCACCGACATTCCGTTCAAGTTTTTGTTCGGCGTTCTGGCCATCGTGCCGATGATGATTCCGCACGTGCTCTTTTCGGTCAGCTGGGCGCTGCTGGCCAACCCCTCCAACGGCCTGATCAACCTGGCGCTGATGGATGCCCTGGGGCTGCACGAGGCGCCGTTCAACATCTATTCGCTGCCCGGCATGATCCTGGTCGAAGGGCTTTTGAACATGCCCATCGCCTACCTGATCATCGCCCCGGCCATGGCCTCGTTCGATGTCTCGCTGGAGGAGTCCTCGCGCGTCTTCGGCGCCGGCACCTGGCGCACGCTGGTGCGCATTACGCTGCCGGTGCTTCGCCCGGCCATCCTGGCCGCCTTCGTGCTGGGCATCGTGCGCAGCCTGGCCTCGTATGCGGTGCCGCGCGTGCTGGGCACGCCGGGCCAGGTGGACGTGCTGGCCACCTACCTGTACGAGATGATCTCGGTGGGCTTTGCGCCCGACTACGGCCGCGCCGCGGCGCTGGGCATGAGCGCGCTGCTGGTGGCGATCGGGCTGATCTGGGTGTACCGGCGCCTGACGGGCGAAGGCAGCCGCTTTGTCACCATCTCCAGTCGCGGCTGGCGCCCGGCCGTGGTGCCGCTGGGGCGCTGGCGCCAGCCGCTGTTTGCGCTGGTGGCCGTACTGTCGTTTGTCGTCATCGTGTTGCCGGTGGCGGTGCTGCTCTACACCTCCTTCGTGCCCTACGCGATGGTTCCGAGCCGGGAGGCGTTCGCCCAGATGAGCTGGCGCCACTGGTCCGAGGTACTGGGCGACGCCAGCTCGCTGCTGGCGCTGAAGAACAGCTTGTTCCTGGCCATCGCCGGCGCCACCATTGGCGTGCTGCTGTCGGTCTTCATCGCCTACTTCATCGTCAAGCTGCGCACCCGCGGCGCCGCGCTACTGGAGACGCTAACCTACCTGTCGTTCTCGTTTCCGGGCATCGTCATCGGCATCGGCTTCATGTGGTTCTTCGTGCAGACGCCGCTGTACGCCACGGTGACGGCGCTGCTGATCGGCTACATCGCCACCTACCTGCCCTACGGCGTGCGGCCGCTGGCCAGCGCGTTCGTGCAGGTGCACAGCCACCTCGAAGAGTCGTCCCTGGTCTGCGGCGCCAGCCAGCTCACCACGCTGCGGCGCATCATCGCGCCGCTGCTGGTGCCCGGCATCGTGTCGGCGTGGATCCTGATGGCCACCATGTTCCTGCGCGAGTTGACGCTGTCGGTGGTGCTCTCGCGCCCCGGCAGCGAGGTGCTGGCGGTCAAGGTGCTGGCCTTTGCCGACGACGGCCTGTGGGGCCAGCTGTCGGCGCTGGGCATCGTGATGATCGCGATCTCGACGGCCCTGGTGATGGCCGCGCACTGGGTGGGTGCCCGCTGGGGTGCCCGCCGGACGCCGGCCTAGGCCCTAGACCGGGCGCGCCGGACCACAACCCAGGCGCCGCGCCAGCTTCTGCAGGTTGCTCGCATCCAGGCCCAGCTCGCGCGCGGCGCCGGCCCAGCGGCCCTGGTGCGAGGCCAGGGCCTGGGTGACGGCGGCGCGCTGGCAGGCCTCGACCCGCTCGCGCAGCGTGCCGGCGGGGTCGGCCAGCGCGTTGGCCACCGCATCACTCACGGACGCTGCGGACGCGGCCACCGGCGCAGCGTCCAGGTCCAGCAGCTCGGCACCAAGGGTGACGATCTCGGTGCGCGTGGCGCCGCGGCTGAGCGCCTTGAGCGCGGCACGGCCGATCACCTGCTCCAGCTCGCGCACGTTGCCCGGCCAGGCGTAGCGGCGCAGCGCCTGCTTGGCCTCGGGCGACAGGCGCAGGCTGCGCAGGCCCAGGCGGGCGCGGTTGACTTCCAGCAGGCGGCCGGCCAGCAGCAGCACGTCGCGCCCACGCTCGCGCAGCGGCGGGATCGTGATGGGATAGACCGACAGGCGGTGGTACAGGTCGGCGCGAAACGCGCCTCCTTGCACCTGCTCGCGCAAGCTGCGGTTGGTGGTGGCAATCACCCGCACATCCACCGCCCGCGGTGACGCCGCTCCCTGGCGCAGCACGGTGCCGCTTTGCAGGGTGCGCAGCAGTTGGGCCTGCACGGCCAGGGGCAACTCGCCCACCTCCTCCAAAAGCACGGTGCCGCCGTCGGCGGCCTCGAAGCGGCCGGCGCGGTCCTCCACTGCGCCGGCAAAGGCCCCGCGCACATGGCCGAACAACTCGCTCTCGGCCAGGGTTTCGGGCAGTGCGGCGCAATTGATGTGCACCAGCGGCTGGGCGCGTCGGCGCGACAGGGCGTGCAGGCGGTGCGCGAACAGCTCCTTGCCCACCCCGGTTTCACCCAGCAGCAGCACCGGCAGATCGGTATCGGCCACGATGCCCAACTCGTGCAGCAGCTGCTGCATGGGCGGGCTGTCGCCGAGCACGCCACGGTCTTCGTCCAGCGGCCGCCCGCCCGCCAGCGGGACGCCGGCCGACTGGCTGGCCACGCGCAGCGCGGCTTCGATCTGGCCCACCCGCACCACGGCTTCGATCAGCGGCAGCAACTGCGCCAGCTGGCGCTGGGCCGCCTCGTCGAAGGTGCCGACGTCCAGGGCGTCCAACGTGAGCACACCCCAGGGCCGGCCTTCGACGGCCAGCGCGATGCCCATGCAGTCGTGCACGTGCAGCGGCTCGCCCGGCCGCTCGATGACCAGGCCGTCGTAGGGATCGGGCAGGCCGCTGTCGTGATGAAAGCGCGTCACCTCGGCGCGCCGCAGGATGGCGGCCAGGCGCGGGTGCTCCATCAGCGCAAAGCGCCGCCCCAGGGCGTCGGGGGTGAGGCCGTCCACTGCCTCCGGGCGCAAGCCGTCGCCGCTGCCATCCAGCGCCAGCAAGGCCACCGCGCCACAGCGAAAGTGCGTGCGCAGCAACTCGGTCAGCCGCTGTTGGCGCACGGCAGCGGGCAGCTCGACCGCCAAATCGGCCAACAGCTCGGCATAAACGGTTGACAAGGTCATATTTACCTCAAAACGGTTAATTCTACCGCTATCGATTCAGGTATTTTATACCGTTGTTTTCCCTGGTAATTGGATATGGATCAATTTTTTTCCGGGCAAACCCGGGCATAAACGAAGGGTAAACCCTAGGAATCACGCAACACAGGAATGACCCCATGACAACCCCCGAGGCCCCGCCCATCTCGCGCCGCCCGCCACCGCTGGCGCGCGCCCGCATTCCCGACCATGACCGCCTGCCCGGCGCCCGCCCTTGGCGGGCCGGCGCGGTGGCTTGACCCGACCCCCATCCAGAAAGACCCAAACCATCATGGGACGCTACAAGAAACATTGGTTCACCCTGATCGGCCTGTGCATCGTGATGTTCTCGCTGCTGGGCTACTTCGGCGCCGACATCTACCGCTCCGCGCCGCCCATTCCCACGCAGGTGGTGACCGACAGCGGCAAGACGCTGTTCACCGACGAGGACATCCTCGATGGCCAGACCGCCTGGCAATCGGTGGGCGGCATGCAGCTGGGCTCCATCTGGGGTCACGGCGCCTATCAAGCCCCGGACTGGACGGCCGACTGGCTGCACCGCGAGCTGACGGCCTGGCTGGACCTGGCCGCCCAGGCGCAGTACGGCAAGCCTTACGCCGAGTTGGCCGCCGGCCCGCAGGGCGCGCTGCGCGCCGAGTTGAAGGCCGAGTACCGCGCCGACGGCGTGGACGCCCAGAACAGGCTGGTGGTCAGCGAGCGCCGCGCGCAAGCCATGGCACAGACGGCCGACTACTACCAGCGCCTGTTCTCGGCCGACCCCGCGCTGCAAAAGAGCCGCGAGCACTTCGCCATGAAGGAAGACACACTGCCCGACGCCTCCCGCCGCCAGCAGCTGACGCAGTTCTTCTTCTGGACCGCCTGGGCCGCCTCGGCCGAGCGCCCGAACAGCAAGGTCACCTACACCAACAACTGGCCGCACGAGCCGCTGATCGACAACGTGCCGAGCAGCGAGAACGTGGTGTGGTCCATCGTCAGTGTGGTGGTGCTGCTGGCCGGCATCGGCTTTCTGGTGTGGGGCTGGTCCTTCCTGGGCAAGCATGACGAATCGGACCCCGTCGCTCCCGCACGCGATCCGCTCATGCGCTTTGGCCTGACGCCCTCGCAGCGCGCGCTGGGCAAATACCTGTTCCTGGTGGTGGCGCTGTTCATCTTCCAGGTGTTCATTGGCGGCTTTACCGCGCACTACACGGTGGAAGGACAGCGCTTCTACGGCATCGACGTGTCGCAGTGGTTCCCGTATGCCCTCACGCGCACCTGGCACATCCAGAGCGCGCTGTTCTGGATCGCCACCGGCTTTCTGGCCGTGGGCCTGTTCCTGGCGCCCATCATCAACGGCGGCAAGGACCCCCGGTTCCAGAAGCTGGGCGTGGACATCCTGTTCTGGGCGCTGGTCATCGTCTGCGTCGGCTCCTTCGTCGGCAACTACCTGGCCATCGCGCAAAAGCTGCCGCCCGAGTGGAACTTCTGGCTCGGCCACCAGGGCTACGAGTTTGTCGACCTGGGCCGCCTGTGGCAGATCCTCAAGTGGGTCGGCATCCTGTTCTGGCTGGTGCTGATGCTGCGCGGCGTGACGCCGGCGCTGCTCAGGAAGTCCGGCGAGGACAAGAACCTGCTGGCCCTGCTCACCGCCTCGGTGGGCGCCATCGGCCTGTTCTACGGCGCCGGCCTGTTCTATGGCGAGCGCACCAACCTGTCGGTGATGGAGTACTGGCGCTGGTGGGTGGTGCACCTGTGGGTGGAAGGCTTCTTTGAAGTCTTCGCCACCACGGCGCTGGCCTTTGTCTTCAGCAGCATGGGCCTGGTGTCGCGCGGCATGGCCACGTCGGCCAGCCTGGCTTCGGCGTCGCTGTTCCTGCTGGGCGGCATTCCGGGTACCTTCCACCATCTGTACTTCGCGGGCACCACCACGCCGGTCATGGCCGTGGGCGCTGCCTTCAGCGCGCTCGAAGTGGTGCCGCTGATCGTGCTGGGCCACGAGGCCTGGGAGCAATGGCGCCTGAAGAGCCGCGCGCCCTGGATGAACAACCTCAAGTGGCCTCTGGTGGCCTTCGTCACGGTCGCGTTCTGGAACATGCTGGGCGCCGGCGTCTTCGGCTTCATGATCAACCCGCCGATCTCGCTGTACTACATCCAGGGCCTGAACACCACGCCGGTACACGCGCACGCTGCGCTGTTCGGGGTGTACGGCTTCCTGGCGCTCGGCTTCACCCTGCTGGTGCTGCGCTACATCCGCCCGGGCCTGGTGTTCAACGAACGCCTGATGAAGACCGCCTTCTGGGGCCTGAACGGCGGCCTGGTGCTGATGATCACCACCAGCCTGCTGCCCATCGGCATCATGCAGTTCAGTGCCAGCGTGAGCGAGGGCTTGTGGTGGGCGCGCAGCGAGGTGTTCATGCAGCAGCCGCTGCTGCAGACCCTGCGCTGGGTGCGCACCTACGGCGACGTGGTGTTCATCATCGGTGCCGTGGCCATGGCCTTGCAAGTCGTGCTGGGCGTGTTCCAGCGCGATGCGGCGGATGCTCCGCAGAGCAGGCTGCAGGGCGCGGCGCCGTAACCGCCCCTCAGCGATATGGCGGCTGGGTGGGCCGCCGACTCGAACCACCAGCCCGGCGTCTCTCATCCTGATCTCAGGATCGAGCGCCGGGCCTTTTATTGGCTCTTGAATCCGCGCCATTTGCCCTTATCATTAGCACTCGTTGGAGTTGAGTGCTAACACCTCAGTGCCCACCCATCCGTTCAGGTGGCGGCGGTCGTGCAAGCGGCGCGCCGTTCAGCCGAGAAATTCCCTTTCATACCATCCACTTAGGAGCATCCATGAAACTGCGTCCCCTCGCCGATCGCGTGATCGTCAAGCGCCTGGAGA